>LWDU01038658.1_pt1 | contig 11939 bp, 6 predicted proteins | sample 727161 | NCBI WGS metagenome assembly LWDU01 (sample SAMN04566230, study PRJNA314399) | hydrothermal vent metagenome | isolation source: deep sea hydrothermal plume seawater | place: Mexico: Gulf of California, Guaymas Basin | collected 2004-07-11 | reverse complement strand
CGGGGGAAGCTGCGGTAGTTGTGGCTTATGTTGCGGTGACTGCGGCGGGTCCATTGGCCGTGCAGATGGTTTAGGCCTTTGGCACTGTTTTCAAAACGCTGGCTCAAGCGGGCGTAGTCCTGACGGAACACATTCATGGAGGTCTGCCATTGGTGCGGTTTGAATTGATCGAGGCTTTCGTCGTAAAGCACAGCGGCCATCTCGGCGACGGCTTTCTCGGCGTTGGAGCCGGTGATGACGGCGGTCCATTTTTCCTTTTGGCCGGGCTTCAGTTTGTCCGTGAAATGCTCCCACTTGATGGTGAGGTTTTTATTCGTCCAAGGCACACTGATTTTGCGGCTGCTAAGGTACGCGCGATTTTCGCGCACCATCGTGACGTGCAGCGTGAACCCGCCGCGCATCGCTTCGTTCACCGCTTGTTTGATGGAGAACTGCGTGAGGCCGCGTTCGGTCCAGAAACTCTGGAGGATCTTGCGGCGATGCTCGATCTCGATGAACGCGCGGGCCTCGCCATAGCCGCTGCCCCATAGCGCCATAAACTCGTTGCCCGGTTCCACGCTCCACGCGGGGGACTTGAGCACGTGCGGCAGGCGGATCTTTAGCTTCGCCGCTTGCGGGTTCAGCACTTGGATGGGCGCGCGGGCGGAGACTTTTTTGCCAAAGCGATCCTGCGTTTCGAGGATGACGCGGTACGCGCCTTCTTTCAAATTGAAGTTGAAATTCGCCTGGCCGCTGGCATCGGTGGTGAAGCCTTTCTCGGCGATGACCTTGCCGAGCTTCCACGAATTGACATTCGAAGAATCCGGCGCGGGCACAAACTCCGGCGCAAACCGGCCGTGGCGCATTGGCATCACGTGGCGCGGATTGACGAGCTTGGCGCGCTCCACATTGGCGGGTTGTTGCAGCGCGTAAAGCTTCAGCGTGCCTTCCTGTCACTGCGGGTTTCACCGGTGGTATCGGTGACGTCCGCATAAATCGTGTATCGGAAAGTCGGCTCGTCCTTGGCCGCGACACTGAGATCCGGCTTGGCGATGAACTTCACATCAAACGCGCCATTGGGTTTGGTGGTGGCGGTGCCGTGGGCGATTTCCTGTGACTTGCCTTGAGGCACCGGGCGCCACCAATAATGCCAACCCCACCACACGGGGTAACGCACTTCGCGGACGACGCGCCATTTGACTTTCGCATCGTTGATGGCCGCGCCGGTGTAGCCGGTGGCCTTGCCGATGAGGGCGACTTCGCCGCTGAGTTTGCCGGCGGTCTTGGGTGCGGCGAGTTCCACCTGGAATTTTGGCCGCTTGTATTCCTCCACATTGATGGAGGCATTGCCGCGTGGGCCGGTGGTGACCTGCAAACTCATTCGGCCCAGCACGCGATCGCGCGGGGCGGTGAACTTGCCGCTGAACGAGCCGTAATCATTGGCGCGATGTTGCTGGCGGGAAACCTCTTTGCCATTGCGATCGCGGAAGATGACCGTCACGAATGAATTCGGAATGGTGCGATAGTTGTCGTTGTGTTGATCGACGTGAATGCAGAGGCCTTTGTATTCCACCGTTTGGCCGGGGCGATACAGCGAGCGGTCGGTGAAAAAGATGGTGCGATCGTACGGGCGCGGGTTGCTGATGCGGCCGTGGTTGTAATAATCATTCGCGGTGCTGAGCTGTTGGCCACCTTTGCTGGCGAGCAAAAGATAACCACGCTGCACGGCCTGGAATTTGAAATGGCCGTTGGCGTCGGACGTGGTCGGGGCAACTTCGGTGCGGCCTCCGTTGCGCTCGCGGAACCACGCGCGGATCTTGGCATTGGCCACGGGCTCGCCGCTGTTGGCATTGAGCACGAAGCCCTCGACGAGGCCATTGCCGCTGCGCTGGCGCATGACGATGGAGAGGTCGCTGGCCCAGAAGCTGGTGTAATAGCAAACGTTGTTGGCCGCAGTAAAGTTTTTGGTGTGGCTGCTGATGAGATAATAAAATCCCTCCGGCATTCCCTTGGGCGGTTTGATGGTTTTCACCGCTTCGTGATAGTCGGTGGTGGGCGGCAGTTTGACGCTCCATTGCTTGATGACTTCCTTGCGGAGCAGGGCGGCGCGTTCGTTGTTGTCGAGCCAATTGGGATTCTTCCCAATTCTCGGCCACCACGCGGAAGTGGATTTGATCCACGTTGCGATACTTGATGGTGATCTCGGATTGCGGATCATTCCAAACGCGCTCAATGGTGACGTTGCTGCTCTTGGCCTCGATTTGGATGACGAGATTGTGGCACTGCGCGCCGCCGGGAGTTTTGGGAAACGCATTCGCGCCTTGGCGGGCGATCTTGATGGCCTGCACTTTGTCGCCTTCTTGATTGAGCGAGTTGGCGAGATTGTAACGGGCGCGCGCGCTGATGCGGTGGTCCGCCCATTCGCCGATTAAGCGCTTGAGCGCGGCGCGGTAGCGATCGTTTTTGGTTTCGCCGAAGGCCTTGTTTTTGCCGAAGTTGATGCGCGCAAGATCGGCATCAATGTACGCGCTCTTGTCCTTGTCGTTTTTGTGGAACGCGAGCAAATCGCGGTAAAGATTCAGCGCCTTGACCGTGCGGCTTTCGCTGTCGGTGCTCTTGATTTGCCACGCCATGAATTTCGCAGCGGAATCAAACACGGGGTCGCCAGCGCTCAGCTCAAAAGCATCCTCCGCTTTCGCGCCGGCTTGTTCGCCGCTGCTGTAAAACTGCAGCGCGTTGTACACGAGAAAATCGTACATCGTCGGCCGGAAGCTGTCGGGCGCGCTGCCTTTTTGCAGAAGATCATTGTAATCGGCCACGGGGATTTTCTTGAGAACCGCCTTGTGGACGAGGGCCTTGTTGAACTGCTTGTCGATCTCATTGAAAATGCGCGGGAGATCCCACGTCTCGAAATCGTTACCCGCGCTTGCGCCGGTGCGCGTGCGTTGCAGGAAGCGCCAGCGGTTTTGCTGGAAATAATGCCAGTACCAATTGGCGAGAATCGCCTCCATCACCGGCTTCATTTCCTTGGGCGCCTTGGCGATCTCCGCCTCCATGCGGCGAATCTTCTCCTGCGCCTTGTTGCCTTGGATATTGCTTTCGAGCGCCATCTTTTTGCCAATCGCCTTGATGGCCTCGGCGTAATCCTTGTCGCGCAGTGTCTGCGCGATGATCGGTTCAAGATGCGTGATGGCCGTCTTGGGCAGCCCCTTCTTGAGGGCGGCATCGTACGCCTTCCAGCTTTGTGCCTTGGAGAGCTTAGCGGGCGGATCCGCGGCATTGATGAGCGTGATGGCGATGGCTACGAGGGCCAGAGAAGCAATGAGTTTTTTCATGGTTTGAGTACAGTTTTGCAACTAATTGGGAATTGGACGGGACAAAGTGCAACTATGCTCCGCCAAATGACTATATGTAAAGGGTGAAGCTAAGCGACGGCGAGGGCAACCCAAATCTCGGTATGACAGTATATTGTTTGCCCCGGGGGAGGTTTTCGGTAGGCTCGCCGTCCAACGACAGCACAGGTGAAATTTTATGCATAAACATATCCTTCTTGACGCGGATGCCCCGAATTCTGGCGGTGGCATGAATCAGGTTTCTGACGAAGACAAAAAAGCGGTCGATCAACTGCGCGAGCAGTACGCCGGCATGCGGGCGGAGATGGCGAAGATCATCATCGGGCAGGACAAGGTGGTGGAACAGATGTTGATCTGCATCCTCTCACGCGGTCATAGCCTGTTGATGGGTGTGCCGGGCTTGGCGAAGACGTTAATGGTCAATTCGTTGTCGAAAATCATGAGCCTGCAGTTTAGCCGGATTCAGTTCACGCCGGATTTGATGCCGAGCGACATCACGGGCACGGAGATTTTGCAGGAAGGCGAGGCGGGGCGACGTGAGTTTGAATTTGTGAAGGGCCCCATCTTCTCGAACATCGTGCTGGCGGATGAAATTAACCGGACGCCGCCCAAGACGCAGAGCGCGCTTTTGGAGGCGATGCAGGAGCATCGGGTGACCACCGGGGGCGTGCATCGCGATTTGCCGCAGCCCTTCTTCGTGTTGGCCACGCAAAACCCAATCGAACAGGAAGGCACGTATCCGTTGCCCGAAGCGCAGCTGGATCGCTTTATGTTTCTCATCAACGTGGATTATCCCAGCGTGGAAGAGGAGCGCCGTATTGCGCGCGAAACCACGGGCACGCACGTGGCGGATTTGCAGGAGGTGATCGATGGCCCCACGCTTCAACGCTACCAAAGCCTCGTGGAGCGCGTGCCTGTTCCCGATCATGTTTATGATGACGTGGTGGACATGGTGCGCCTCACGCGCCCGAAGGTGGAAGACGCGCCCGAGTGGATTCAGAAATGGGTCACGTGGGGTGCCGGCCCGCGCGCAGTGCAGTATCTCGTTCGCGGCTCCAAGGCACACGCGGTGTTGCACGGTCGTTATGTGGTGGGCTGGGAAGACGTGGAAGCGGTGGCGCACTCGGTGCTTAGTCATCGGATCCTCACAAACTTCCAGGCGCAAAGCGAAGGCGTGGACAGCTCGTTTGTGATCGATAAACTACTCGAGAACATTGCCGATAAAGAAGCGGCGATGGCAACCCAGTAAACCGGTTCCCGAACCGGCCCCGCCATTTTGCAACAGGACGCTTACAGCGAAATCCTCGACGGTGATGTGCTCACTCGCTTGAGCCATCAGTTTTTGCATGCCCGCCAGCCGATGGTGGGCAACATCGTCGGCCATCACAAAAGCCCGTACCGCGGCTCCAGCGTGGAGTTTGCCGAGTACCGCAAATACGTGCCCGGCGAGTGCTGGCGCGGACGGATCGCTTATATATACGCGAGTTCGAGGCCGACACGAATTTGCGCTGCTATATAGTAGTGGACTGCAGCGCCAGCATGGCCTTCGGCGAAAAGGGAATGCGCAAGTTCGACTACGCCCGCAAGATCGCCGCCACGCTGAGCTATATGCTGGTGCACCAGGGCGATGCGGTGGGGCTGCAGCTTTTCGATGACGGCGTGGCCACGGACATCCCGCCCCGCCGGAATCCGCTGCACCTCAAGCACATCTTCGATACCCTCGCCAAAGCCAAGACGCAAAACGAAACCGGCCTCGTGCAGGAACTGCATCAATTCGCCGAGCGCATTCGGCAGCGCGCGCTGGTGATTATTATCTCCGATTGTTTTTGCGACGTGGACGAGTTACTCAACTGCTTCGAGCATTTGCATTTTCAGAAACACGACTTCGCGCTGTTCCATTTATTGGATCCGCTGGAGCTGGATTTGGATCTCGACCGGCCCATTCGTTTTCAGGATATGGAAGGCAGCGACGTGCTGCTGGCCGAGCCGGAAATCATCCGCGAGCCGTACCTCGAAGCCGTGCGCGAGTACCTCGTCAAAATCCACGAAGGCTGCAACAAACACAACGCCGACTACCGGCGCGTGAGCACCGATCAACCGTACGACGCCATCCTCGCCGACTTCCTCGTCGACCGCGAGATGCTCGCCAAAGGCCGCTCATGACTTTTCTTAATCCATTAATGCTGTGGGGGTTGCCGCTGGTGTTGTTGCCGGTGCTTATTCATTTATTCAACCGCTTGCGCCATCGCAAGTTGCCGTGGGCGGCGATGATGTTTCTGCGCATGGCCAACCGCAAATCCACCCGCTACGCAAAACTCCGCCAGTGGCTGGTGCTGCTCTTCCGCGTGCTCGCGGTGTTGATGCTGCTTTTCGCGCTGAGCCGTCCGCTCGCGGGTGGTTGGATGGGCGGTATGTTTTCTAGTAAACCGGATGTTGTGGTGATTATTTTGGATCGTTCGCCGAGCATGGACGGACGGGCGGAAGGCGAGTCGCGGCTGGAAAAATCCCGCGCGGCGATTCTCAAGGGGATGGCGGGGTTCGTCGAGGGCACTCGAGTGGTGTTGATGGATCACACGGCCACGCACGTGCAGGAAGTGGGCAGCGTGGAGGCCTTGAAAAATTTGATGAGCGGCGGAGCCACCGATACGTCCGCGGATTTGCCGGCTCAGTTGGAGGCGGTGCACAAGTGGTTTGAATCTGAGAAGCCCGGCACCGGTGAAATTTGGATTGCCTCGGACTTGCAGGCGAGCAACTGGGATCCCGCCGCGAAGGAACGATGGAAGCGATTGGTCGGAGGGTTCGAAGGGTTGCCGCAAAAAGTGCGGGTTCGCCTGTTGGCGATGAACGAGCCGCTCTCGAGCAATAGCTCCGTGCGCGTTCGGGAGCTGCAATTGCTCGGCGAGGGCGAGCGCGCCGAACTGCAGCTCGAGGTGGAAGTGCTGCACGATCAAGCCGCACTGACGGAAACGATCGTGCCGGTGACGATCCACCTCGGCACGGAATCGCGCACGATCGATGTGGATTTCAAACTCGAAGGCACCAGCCATACCCAGTTTATTAAATTACAAATCGACGATCCCGGCCAAGGCGGCTGGGGTTGGGTGGAAATTCCCGATGACGATAACCCGCGTGATAATCGGGGGTATTTTGTCTACGGCAGCCACGGCCGCTTGAGCACGGCGGTGGCCGCGGAAGATGCTTATATGGGCCGGTTCCTGCAAATGGCGGCCGCGCCGGATCTCGCCAACACCAATCAAGTGAGCGTGGCGGTGGCCGAGGCGAGCCGCGCGGAAGTCAAATGGTCCGACCACGCGATGATCTTGTGGCAGGGCGTGTTGCCCGAGGGGGATATTGCCAAGGCGCTGCTCGAGTACGCCGATACCGGCGGCATGGTTGTTTGTTTTCCTGGTGAGGTGGACAGTGAAACTGAATTTGCCGGCATCCGTTGGGGGGCGTTGAACCCGACTCTTAATGAACAGGGCAAAGCCTATCCCAGCTGGCGCGAGATGGTGGCCGTACAAGGCGAGGGGGAACATTTGGGGCCGCGCGTGGTTTCGTGGGAAGAAGGCGAAGGCCCGCTTGCGCGCACCGAGGAAGGCTACAGTTTGCCGATGGACAGCCTCTACTTTTCGCAGCGGCGCACCATCGAGGGCGGCGGGATTGTGCTGGCGAGCATCGCGCGTGACAGCAAACCCGAACGCAAAGCCGAGCCGCTCATCGTTCGCAAAGTGCGCGGCAAAGGGGAGATTATTTTCATCGGCACCGCGCCGCGCGATACGTGGAGCAGTTTGAATTTTTCCATCGTGCTGCCCATCATGCTGCAGCGCATGGTGAGCGCGGGCGCGGCCACCGGCTCGGGACGCTTTAGCAACGACCGCATGTTGGCTGCCGGCGATGACCCCGCGCGGTCGGGCGAACGCTGGATTTCGGTGGGCGGCGAGGAAGGCGAGAGCCGTGACTTCAATACCGAAGCCGGCGTGTATCGGCTGGGCAATCGCGTGGTGGCGGTGAACCGTCCCGAGCGGGAAGATTTGGTGCCGTCAATGGAAGGCGACGAAGCGGTTGAGTTGTTTGGAGAAATGCCGGTGGCGCTCTTTCAGGAAAAACGCGAAGGCACCGCCGGAGATCCCAAGGAAATCTGGAAGTGGTTCCTCGCTCTGATGGCAATCGCGCTGTTGGTGGAAGGATTCCTCATCCTGCCCAAGAATACAGATGAACGCGTGGTGATCAATCGATCCAGCACGGGCAAAGTAGTTACATAAACCGATGAACAGTTTTAATACAAACGATTGGACGTTCCAAACACTGGACACCGCAGGCTGGGTGTTGCCCTTTTGTCTGTTGGTGCTGGCGGTGACGGTGTGGGTAAGCTGGAGCAACTGGCAGCGCCGGGGCGGCAAGGGCGTGGCCGCGCTGGAAACTTTGCGCGTGGTGATTATGGCGATGATTCTCTTCACCCTGTGCAAGCCGGAATTCATCAACGTCACTCAAATCGAGGACCGCCCGGAGGTGGTCATCCTCAAGGATATTTCCTCCAGCATGACTACCCGTGATGTGAGGCTTGGCCAACATGACGTGATCACCCGCGAAGAATGGTTGGCCGAACAAATCAAGACGAACTTTTGGAAGGCGCTTGAAGGCAAGGCGATCGTGCACGTGCAGGATTTTGGGATGAGCGCGACCAATGCCGAGACCGGCATTGCCGACGGCACGGATTTATCCCACGCGCTGAACCTCACGCGCACGCGCAAGAACCTGAAAAACCTCAAAGCGGTTTTCATGCTCAGCGATGGCGATTGGAATTATGGCGATCCCCCGCAACAAGCCGCCATGCGGTTGGGCGCGGAAAAAGTGCCGGTGTACACCCTCGCGGTGGGCAGCGACCGGGCGCAGAAAGATTTGGTGCTCGAATCAGTCAACCCGCCGACCTTCGGGTTATTGGGCGAGCAGATTTCGATTCCGTTCCGCGTGCGAAGTCATTTATCCGTGGCGGTAAAAACGCAGGTGCGCCTCACCAGCTCGCGCGGTGCGGCGGTGAATATTGCCAAGCAAATCACCATCCCCGCCTTTGGGCAGGTGCATGATTCTCTGGTGTGGGCGCCGCATGATTTGGGCGACTACACGCTGACGCTCACGCTGCCGGTTTGGCAGGAAGGCCTGGAGAAGGAGCTGCTCGAGGATAACAATCGCCAGACGTTTCACCTTTCCGTTCGTACCGAGAAGCTGAATGTGTTGGTGGTGGAAAGTTATCCGCGCTGGGAGTATCGCTATTTACGCAACGCGCTGACGCGGGATCCGGGCGTGGAGTTGAGCGTGTTGTTGTTGCATCCGGAGTTGGGGCCGGGTTCGGGCCTGAACTACATTGGGCGCTTCCCGGACACACGCGAGCAGTTGAGCCGGTTTGATGTGGTGTTTCTGGGTGACGTGGGTTTGGGCGACGTTTGGTGGAGCATCAGGGCAGCGGTTTGGTGTTCTTGCCCGGCCAACGCGGTCGCCATCATTCACTCATCGATCATCCGATTGGCGAGCTGATGCCGGTGTCGCTCAACCGAAATAATACGGAAGGTTATTATATCCCGAGTGAATCTCATTTCAAACTGACCTCCACGGGCCGCGGCCATTTCCTCACCATGCTCAAGGCGGATGAGGGGTTGAACGAGGCGATTTGGAAAACCTTGCCGGGCTTCTTCTGGTGCGCGCCGGTGGAGCGGGCGCGCCCGGGCTCCAGTGTGTTGGCCACGCATTCCACCAAGCGAAACCAGTACGGCTATTTGCCGGTGTTGGTCACCCGGCCCTTTGGCTCGGGCGAGGTGCTCTTCATGGGCACGGATGCCGCCTGGCGTTGGCGGCGCGGGGTGGAGGATTTGTATCACTATCGGTTCTGGGGGCAGGTGGTGCGGTGGATGGCGCACAAGCGCAAGATGGCGCAGGGGCAGGGGATGCGGCTGACCTTCAGCCCGGAAAACCCCAAGGTGGGCGACGAGGTGTTTTTGCAGGCGACGATGCTGGATCTTTCCGGCGGCACGACGGCGCCGGACTTGCGAGCGCGCATCAAAGCGCCCGATGGCAGCACCAGCGATTTGGAGTTCACCGCCGTTGAAGGCGGCTGGGGGGTGTTCAAAACCAAGATGACTGTTACGCAGGGAGGGCCATATTCTTTGAATCTATACAGCCCCAGTGGGAGTCAAAAACTAGATGCGGAAATCACCGTGGACAAGCCCACGCTGGAAAAATTGGGTCAGCCCGCCAATGCCAAGGTGTTGCGGGAGATTTCCCAGCGCACCGGCGGCCAGAGCGGCGGCATCGCGGATTTGCAGAGATTGATTAGCGAAATCTCCGTGGTGGCTGAAAATGAGGAAATCACCCGCCGTTTCCGTCTATGGAGTAACCCTTGGTGGGGCGGCAGTGTGTTATTATTGCTTGCAGTTTACTGGGTGTCGCGTAAGATTTTAGGACTGATTTAGGGGGTGCCAAGAAGCATCCCATCGGAGGACAACATGAGTGATATGAACCGATTCAACGTGGAACTGCCCGAGAAGCTGAAGGGCAAGTTTAAATCCCTCGAGCGCAAACTGTGGTTTGTCGACACCCTCATCGCCGTCTGCGGCATCGCATGTGGGCTTGTCGTCGCCTATCTCCTGCTCTTTATGTCCGACCGATTCTGGGACACCCCCGCCGCATGGCGCATCGTCTTCACGCTCGCGGGCGGAGCTGTTGCCCTTCACTACGCGTGGTTCTGGGCCAAGCATTGGATTATCAATCGCCGCGACAACCGCGTGCTCGCCGCCATCGTCCAGCGCAAACATCGTCGCATGGGCGATCGCCTCATGAGCGCGGTGGAACTCACCAGCATCGACCAACGCCCCGAGGATGTTTCTGAAGAACTCTGCCGCGCGGCCATCGAGCAAATCGATCGTGAGTCAGAAAAAATTTCCTTCAACAAAGCCGTCTCCACCCGCAAGTCGCGCATCGCCTTTTTGCTCGCTGTGTTGGTCTTGGGCATCCTCAGTCTTCCCTTGCGCTTCACGAGTGATGCCAGCCAAAACGCGCTTCATCGCGCCGTGCCCGGCAGCAGTGCCGAGCGCTATACCTTTGTGCAAAACGGTGACCTGCAGGTGAACGGACGCGACGCGGAAGAGGGAACGTTTTATGTCCCGCGTGGAGAATCACTGCAGCTCACTTCCCAATTCGCTTTTGCCGACCAGAAAAATGGAACGCCGTTTTGGGAAACCCTCGGCGGTTGGTGGCAGGACACTCATGGCGCAGCCGAGCGAGTGGACAAGTTTTTGGAAGAGAATAAAATCGGCACAGATTTTGCCGGCAGCTTTTCCGGTGTGCTGCCCGATCCCGCCGAGGCAGTATTGCGTCACGGAAAGAGCACCCAACAGGCACAAATGGTGGACGGCAAAGCGCAATACACTCTGCAAGCCGGCACCAAGCCGATGGAGCTCGCCCTGCGCGTGGGCGATGTGCGCCGACACGCCCGCATCGAGCCGGTGGCCCGTCCGGCCCTCAAGGCGCTTAATGTTTCCCTGAGCTACCCCGATTATCTGCGTTATCCCAAGGCGGAAGAAATGGAAGTCCGCGGCGGCGTGTTCTCCTTCCTCGAAGGCAGCACGGCGGTGTTTGGTGCCGATGCTTCCCGTAACTTGAATAGTGCAAACCTCAAGTTAACGCACGCGGTGACGGATGAAGTCAGCGAAAGCATTGCCCAAGTCCAGGGGGCAAGTATTCTCACCCCCAACCTTAACCTCGATGACATCAGCGCCATGGAAGTGAGCTGGGTTGACCAATATCACATTGCGGGCGCAACCACTTGGAAGCTTGGGTTTGATCCCATCAAAGATCAGCCGCCCCATGCCGATTCGCCGGATCAAGCCCCCGTGGTCGCCATCCTCCGCTCCGAAAGCCTCAGCATCCCCGCCCTCGGCGAGGATGATTACGGCATGGAAGAACTGAAAATTTACTGGGAGTGCTTCGCGCGCGGTGTGGCGGATGACGGCAAACCGGTTAAGCCCCTCAAGACCGGCGAGGTTATTCTTGTGGAGAAAGCCTCCCCGGGCACGCATTCCATCACACAAACCTGGCACTTCGATCCGAGCGATAAAGCACTCAATATCCCCGATGACACAGTCGTCAACGTCTACGTGGTCGCCAAGGATTACTATCGCACCGATCGCTACGTGCGCTCATTGCCGGTGAGAATTTACATCCTCACTCCGGAGGAACACAAACAACTCATCCAGGACGAATTCGACAACAAAATGGCCGAGCTCGATGACCTCGCGCGCCGACAGGAAAATCTCCTCGAAGGCACCAAGCTATTGCAGGAAATGAGCCCCGAAGAACAGGCCGAGAAATCCACCGAAAAAGAACTCGCCCGTCAGGAGCAGGAACAAAGGGACATCGCCGAAAATCTCAAGGAACTCTCCAAGGAACTTGGCGAACTCGGCAAGGAAGCCAGCAAGAACAAGGAGATGGACCCCAAAACCCTCGCCGAAATGGCCAAGCTCCAACAGGAAATGAAAGAACTCGCCGAGAACGAAATGTCCGAGGCCGAGGCATCCCTCAGCGAAGCTCAGGCAAAACCCCAGCAACCTTCACAGC
>LWDU01032775.1_pt1 | contig 11944 bp, 12 predicted proteins | sample 727161 | NCBI WGS metagenome assembly LWDU01 (sample SAMN04566230, study PRJNA314399) | hydrothermal vent metagenome | isolation source: deep sea hydrothermal plume seawater | place: Mexico: Gulf of California, Guaymas Basin | collected 2004-07-11 | reverse complement strand
AATTGTGCACCCCATACAGGAGTACTAGTGGAAAATACAATTAAACCAGCAAGTAAAATAGTTAAAACTATAGCCTTGGACACGATTCAAAATTCCTTAAAACTCATAATAAACTTATCCAAAACAATTAGAACATATTTTCTAAAAAGTAATATGGAGTAACACATATACAAAATTTGTTCTAAAGGATATGATATGATTACAGTATTAGCAGGAGGTACAGGTTCCGTAAAATTGGTACGAGGTTTGGTAGCACAACACGATAAAGTTAATGTGATTACCAATGTCGGAGATAATTATTGGTTATACGGACTCTATGTATGTCCAGATATTGATACAATAATTTATGGTTTAGCAGATTTACTTGACCAAGACAAGGGATGGGGAATTAAAAAAGATACATTCAACTTTTTACGTCAAATGGAAGTATTTGGTGAAGAGACATGGTTTGGAGTTGGAGATAGGGATGCAGCAACCCATTTGATTAGAACCAATATGCTAAAAAATGGAAAAAATCTCAGCGACATTACAAAATGGATGTGTGAAAAATTTGCAGTGACTGCAAATATAATTCCAGTTACAGACAATACTATTGAAACAAGGATTACAACAAACAAAGGAGAATTGCATTTACAAGAATATTGGGTAAAACATAGAGGAATGGATCCAGTAGAAGGAATTCAATACATCGGAGCAGATAAAGCAAGACCAAATCCAGAGGCAATAAATGCAATACATGATGCAGAGATGGTTATACTAGCACCAGGAAATCCATTAACATCAATCGGTCCAATGTTACAAATTAAAGGAATTAGAAAAGAATTATCAAAAATTAAAAAAAGAGTTGTTGCAGTAAGTCCATTAATTGGAGACAAATCAATTAGTGGTCCTGCAGCAAAATACATGCAAGCCGCAGGGATAGAATCAAATGCATATGGATTAGCAAAAATGTATTCAGATGTATGCTCAAAGATAATTTTGGATACAAAAGATAAATCACTTGTTAAAAAAATCCAAGGATTGGATATAAAAGCATATGAAACTAAAATCACTATGAAAAATAAATTAGCCGAAGAGGCATTAGCAAATTTCATATTAAAACAAGTGCACGTTTAATTTGAAAATAGCTGCAATAATTCCAGTAAAGACATTTTCAAATGCAAAAACAAGATTACAATTACCTACAGAAAAGGTAGAAAAATTATGTAAAATTATGCTAGAAGAAATATTGCAAGTACTGTCAGCATCAACAAAAATTGAAAAAATAATTTTAATCACAAAAGAACAAAAAGCTATAGAAATTGCTAAAAAATTTAATGCAATTATAATAATAGATGAAAAAGAAGAAGGGGTAAATCAAGCGGTTTCTCTTGCAGATGAGTATCTATTAGAAAATAATTTTAATACATCAATTGTATTTCCTCAGGACATACCGTATATCAAAATAGAAGATATAGATTTCATGTTAAAATATCAAATGCATCCAAATTTTGTAATAATAAGAATGCCAATAGATCTCATGAAAACACACTATGATGATGATAGTTATAGAAATCATATGATAACAGCAAAAGAACATACACTAAATGTTGGAATGGTATTTGTAAAACGAATAATGTTAGATGTTGATAATCAAGAAGATCTAGAATTTTTATTGGAACAAAATGAAAAACCAGATCTAGTAGAGAAAATTAAAAAAATTTTAAATTAAAGATTTTTTTAAATAAAATTTATTCAAAATTAAAATACATACAGCTAAAATTCCAGATGATAAAAATAGAAATTCTAAAGTAGACATCAAAGGATTAGAAAATGCAGCCTCCAAAGGAACATAATTTATTTGAGAAATAAAATGAGCATATGCAAAAATAAAATAATTTGTAGCCCAGTGAATTAGAAGAGATGCAACAATCCCATATCGAAGATACACCCAACCTAAGATTATACCACCTGCAGTTGCTTGAGCAAATTTACCCTCACTCCAGGAGTCACTAAATGCAATATGAGCAAATCCAAATGCAACACCTACAAAAACAATTACAAAAATTGCTTTTTTTGAATCAAGTATATTTAATGAAGTGGGAGTCCACAAACATTTTAAAAAATAACGTAAAGAGGCTCGACCAGAATATATTACAAACAAAGGGATTCCAACTAAAAGTATACGAAAAATAAATTCTTCTAACAAAGGAGCAAGAGAAACATAAAAAAATTGAATTAAATTATTATCTCCAAGAGGAGGGACAGTTATTATTCCAAAAGATTCTTGAATGAAATTAATTAATGCTGAAATTAAAACAAGTACAGATAACCATTTTGTTATAACAAACATATAATTTAATTTAACATCATAGTGGCCCATGGAAATTAATGATGAAATAGATTTTAGAAAATTTTGTTTAGGACCAAGAATAGAAATTACGAAAATAACAAGATAAAACACCCATAAAAATACAAACACATCACCAATACTTAGATCAAAAGAAGATTGATAGAAATTAGTTTCATGAAAAATATCCAAATGAGTGATAGGATAATCATAATTGATTTCATTACCAATGTTAGTTTCAAATACAATATAGATTCCAATAGGGAATGAAATTAGAAGTAATCCAAAAATTACAGATAATAATGCAGTGAAAGGAATTCCAACTAATTGAAGTATCTTATTTGGATTTTGCAATTTTTCTAATGAAGTTCTATAGTATCTTCAGCAAAACCCAAATGAACTAGAGTGGCCTTGATAGTATCTCTATGATCACCTTGTAAGAAAATATAACCTTCTTTTGCTGTACCACCACAAGCATATTTATTTTTAAGATTTTTGGCAACAGTTTCTAAATTATTTAATTTAGGATCAAGACCTTCAATCATAGTACCTTTTTTCTTAAATCGTCTAGTTTCTAAGCGAATTATAATTTTAGTACTATCTTTAGCAAGTTCTCCACATGCACACAAATCTTCAGGAAGACCACAAGTATTACAAATCACTGCCATACGTTCAAAACAAATTCAATGATACGCACTATTAAGCCTTGTTTGAATATGAAAGAGTAAAAACAATCAGATTTTTTAAATAGAAAAATAAGAAAAAACAATGTCAGAAGAACTTAGAAAAAAAGCTGCTGAAATGTTACTAAATGGGGCAACACTACTAAGTGAACCATGTCCATATTGTAAGGGGGTAAGAGTAATGAAAGGAGGACAAGCATTATGTACAAAATGTGGGCGGACCCCAGAAAAAAGAAAAATTGTAACTGAGGAAAATGAAGAAAAAAAGGAGAATCATCTAAAAAAAGCATTAGAGAAAAAATTAGAGATATTATCAAAAGAGTTAGAACAAGAAATGAATCATGATAAACAACAATCCATACTAAAATCCATCAATTTAATCCTGGAAATGATGGAAAAAATCAAAAAATAATAAAGTTTTTATGTTAAAATTTATTTTCCTGAATCATAATGGCAGATAAAGCAGCACCACTTCCAGCATCAAGTGGAGGTCTTATGAGATTCTTTGAAGATGAAACAAAAGGTTTCAAAATGGATCCAAGAGTAGTAGTTTCAATTCCAATTAGCTTAATTGCAATTTCATGGATAATTGATTCATTTTTCGCTCCGTGAAAAAATAATGGAACAAGAATCAGATGATGTTTCAAATATACACAATAGATTTTCTCTTACTTTAGTGAATCCAGGATCTAAGTATTTTTCACTGGCAGCTTCATTAGGAGTAGGAATAGTGATTGTACTTGCAACATGTTTTGGATATCTCAATAATTTAGAATTAAATGAATTTTGGTACAAGATACCAATGGTATTAGGAATAATGGCTGCAATGCAATTGCTAGACATAAAATTTGCAAAGAAAAAAGAATATTCAAAATCATTGCATTCATCACTTTTTGGAAATATGCTTTGGGTAGTTACAATTCTAATGGGATTACTATCAAGTCTAGTATTATCAAAAGAAACATCATTATTTTTTATTACATTTGGAATGATACTTTTTGCAAGTTTTAGAATTGGTCTATACACAACAACATTAGGAGCAAGTCTGAAAAAAGCATGGGCAATTGCATTCATTCAACCACTAGCAATGTTTTTTGTATTGATTCCACAAGAATTATGGATTTCAATGCTTAGTGACCCAATTGCATTAGGATATGGATTTTCATTTTTAATTATTGCAACTGCATGGTCAGCAGTAACAGATAGAGCAGGAAGACCAGGAATGAAAAGTACGCATAAAACTATTCAAGCATATCTTGCATCACAAGGTAACGATGTTAAAGATGCTGAAGAATTAATGGAAGAACATGCAACTGAAACAAAAGTAGGAACATCACAAATTAGGTTTTCTTCAGAAAATAAAACTAAATTTACAATGGTATTACCAGAAATACACCCTGGACCATATCATCCAGTGGGAGGTAGTAACATACCATATCTAATCTACAAAAATTTATCGTCATCAGCAATGGTAATGCATAGTATTTCAGATCATGCATTAAATTTACCATCACGAAATGAAGTAAATAATTATCTAAAAAATCTGCAAAATTTTGAAATAAAAGAAGAAGGTATGAAATGTACAGAGCCAGTAGTAGTACAAATCAACAAGGCAAGAGTTACAGGAATGCTTTTTGGAAATAATCCATTATTATTATTATCATTATCACCACATGGCATGGAAGATATTCCTAGTTACATGAAAAAAGAGATAGAACAATATGGCAATAATAGAAATTTTACAAAAATAATGACGGTAGATTGTCACAATGCAATGGGAGAGGAAATATCAAAAGAAAATGGAGAAGATATGTTAAAAGCTGCAAAATCATGTTTAGATTCATTGATTACAAAAGAGAGTTTCCCAATAGAGTTAGGATATGCAAATACAAATGACATGGATGTATGGACAGAAGATCTTGCAATGGGAGGACTAGGGATTACATGTCTAAAAATCAATGATAAAAAATATTTTCTTGGATGGGCAGATGCAAATAATATGGAAAATGGAATCAGGGAGAAAATTATTGAAAAATTTTCAACTAGCGGATACAATTTATTAGAAATTTGTACATCAGATACACATTATGCAGCAGTTAAAGCAAGAAATAGAAATGGGTATTACCAATTAGGACTAATTACAAGTGGAGATAAACTTTCAAAGTGGTTTATGGAAATTGCAGAAAAGGCACAATCAGATATAAAATCAGCAAAATATGAAATTTTAGAAAATGAAACAGAAGTAAAAGTAATGGGTCAAAGTATTTACGAAGACTATTCAAAAGCTTTAGAGAATTCATTAAAGATTACCAAAATATTTGTAATCGGTAGTCTAGGATTATTCATAACTAGTCTGTTTCTATAGTTTTCATTTGCTCAAGATTTCCATAAAATTCATCAATAAATGAAGAAAATTGAAAAATAGGCACGATTGGAACCTTATCAATAAAATCAATTTTGTCTTGATATAGAGTTACAATAACAGGTACAGCCACAGAACCAGGAGTTTTTGCAACATATTGTTTTGTTCTTTCAATTTGTTTGTGTACAGCAGATGTCAAAGATGATGAACTATATCTTTTCCAATGTTTGCAATCAATCAATATTGCAACTCCCAATCTAATTCCAACAACATCAATTTCCATTCTAGGTTTTGTTAACATTAAATTTTTAATTACTGCAAAATTTTTTGAAGATAAAATTTCAGCAGTTAATCCTTCAAAATCTTTCCAATCTAGTGCAATTGAAATTTCATCTAAAGGAAGTCCATTTTGAAGTAAAATAATAGCAATTTTTAATTTATCACCATCTTCAAAATAATAAAAATCATCTTCCAGAATTCCAATTCCATTATTGACAAAATTATTTAAAATATCTTCAGAATCATTCTCATCAATTTGAGTTACTTTAGAAAAATCCTTAATTGATACACCACCCTGAATGATTCCATTTAAACCAACAATCATTTTGGGATGAGTTTTCAATTATAATTTTTCAATAATATCATAGATATAGGTTTTAGGTGATTAGTAAATCAAGTAATTATGATATAGGTTTTATTACAAGCATTAAAAAATAACAATATGAAAAAAATGCTAGTAATTATACTAGCTATTTCAATAGTAGCAATTACACATAATGAATCATTTGCAGAAAAAAATACCTTTGTAGATTCAATCAAATTCATTCAATATTTAGATGAAAATACAGCATTAGAAGAAGTAAGAAATGGCAATCTTGACTTGTATTATAACAAAATTTCATCAGATAGATTAGAAAATGATGAAGCAAGGAAAGGATTGAAAGTTTTTGATTCCACAGGGGGATCCTATAGTTTACTAGTAAATCCAGCAGAATCAAAAAAATTTAATCCGTTTTCAAATAATGAAGCCAGATTTGCCTTAAATTATTTAGTAGATAGAAAATTAATTGTCAATGAATTAATGGGAGGATACGGATCTTCAATTATATCATATTATGGACCAACGGATCCAGAATATCTCACAATTATCAAAGAATTAGAATCATTTAATTTCAAATATAATCCACTATTAGCCGAAAAAATTATTTCAAAATCAATGACAGAAAGGGGAGCATTAAAAATAGATAATAAATGGGCAATGTATGGAAAGGAGGTAGAAATTAAAATTTTTATCAGAAGCGATGATCCAGTTAGAAAATCAATCGGTGAAATATTATCAGCAGAATTAGAAAAAATTGGATTTACAGTAAAAAAAGACTATGGTGATTTGAATAAGGCATTTGTTGTAGTGTATGGTTCAAATCCAGCAGATTTGAATTGGAATTTATACACGGAAGGATGGGGGCGTTCTGCATTTGTAAAATATGATTCAATAGGATTGAGTCAAATGTACTCACCATGGTTTTCAAATATGCCAGGTTTTAACGATCCAACATATTGGAATTATGAAAATAAAAAATTAGATGATATTACTCAAAAAATATACAAAGGAGATTTTGAAACAGTAGAAAAAAGATCACAGTTAATTCGAAATGCAGTGACAGAAGGAATCAATGAATCAGTGAGAATTTTTCTAGCAAGTAAAGTTGATCAATACGTAGTTAATGAAAATGTAGAAGGGGTGATTAATGATTTAGGTGCAGGGGTGCCAAGTAGATTTACACCAATTAATACAAGAACTATTGATGAAAAATTAGTCATTGGTGTAAAGCAAATTTATCAAGGAGCATGGAATCCAGTAATGGGTTTAACAGATACGTATAGTAGACAAATATGGGGAATAATTTCAGATCCAATTACATTCAAACACCCATTTACAGGTGAAACATTTCCAGTTAGAGCAGAATGGAAAGTTGAAACATCAGAATTAAATGAAAAAATTGAAGTTCCAAATGAGACTAAAATATGGAATCCAGTAACACAACAATGGAAAAATGTACCTGCAAATACACTTGCAACAAGTAAAGTAACATTTGATTTTAAATTTAGTAATTGGCATAATGGACAACCAATGGATATGAATGATATTTTACATTCATTGTATTTTACGATTGAATGGGGAACACAAAATGATGAAAATGATAAAACATTTGATACTGAATTTACACCAAGGGCAGCACAAAGTATTCAAACAATCATAGGAATCAATCAAATCGATGACGACACGATTGAAGTATATGTGGATTATTGGCATTTTGATGAAAATGAGATTGCAGAATGGGCAGCATTATGGAGTCCAGTCCCATGGGAAATAACAACTGCCATGGAAAAAGCTGTAACAGATGGAAAGGTATCATTTTCAAGATCAGGTGCCACAAATAAAAATGTAAATTGGTTATCCCTAATTGTTCCAAAAGATGCAGAAATTATTAAAGAAAATTTACAAGGATACAAAACCGATAAATTCATTCCAAATTCATTAAAACAAAATGAAAGAGAACAAAAATATTATGAAAACAGATATGATTCATCAATAAAATGGATTGAAAAAAATAATCATGCAGTTATTAGTAATGGACCATTTTATTTAGAATCATATATCCCAGAATCAAGAACAATAACAGTAAAAACATTTGAAGATGTCTCATATCCATTTAAAATGGGAGAATGGTCAGAATTTGAAAAAGCACAATTTCCAAACATAAAAAAAATTAAAATGGATGAAATAATTCAACATGGAGAAAGTATGAATATTGAAATTGAGACAGAGTATGCAAATTCATTATTGTATTTTTTAGTAGACAGTAAAGGAAAAATCCAGGCAGAAGAGAAATTAAAAATAAATGAAAATAAATCCATCATAAAGATATCACCAGATTCAACCAAAAATTTGCAAATAGGTGCAAATGGTATCAAAATATTTGTAATTTCAGATACAGTGTTAAAACCAGATTTCTATGAATCAAGTTTTCTAGTTAGTGAAAAAAATATAGAATTACCTAACACGATGATCAACATAACAAATATGGAAAACCAAATAAATTATAATTTATGGATTATTCCAATTATAATAATTATAATAATTATAATAATTATAGTATATGTAAAAATAAAATATCAGAGTAAACCATAGTCATTAAGAATAATTTTAATTTGTTCTTCATTTTTAGCTTTAGAATAATCATCTAAAAGATTTTGATTTAATTCATAGAAAGTATGACCCCACTTGAATTTATTTAATAATTCAAGACTTTGTTCTTTAAAACCAAGAATGAATAAAGATCCAGATAAAGCTTCAGCAGTAGTTAATTTATTTAATTTTGAATAATTTACAGGATTTCCAGCCAACAAGGGCGGTAATTTTCTTTTAATCCCATTAAATTTTTGAGAAAATGCATGATCTGCAAGATTCCAAGAACAATCAATACCAACAATAGAATTAGCAACAAATCTATCTTTTGGAAGTAAAGTTTTTTCTGAAAAAGGATCTAATACCAATCCCCTCGAACCAATTTTTTTAATATTTTTAGCAAGACCAAATTTTACCATTTTTGCAGCTGTGCATTTCTTAGGATCATCTTGATAAAACATTAAAACTTGTAATTTCAATTCAATTAATTATAAAATGATGAGTATTTTGAATTTACTGTAAAGTTTTGTAGGTTACTTTATAATAAAATCTAGAAATCTCATTATCTTTAACAACTTCAACATCCCAATTTACGTCAGGTAGAAAATCATTAGAAGATTCAGGCAAGATACTAAACTTTTCTAATCTGACATCAGGACCAGAATATCGTACATTAAAATTCAAACCATCAACTTGTACTATTTCAAAGATTTGTCCAGGTTTACGAGTAGATTCACTTACTAAACAGTCAGAATTTTGACCAATGATACAGATTCCAGATTCAGATTTAACTTGCAAATTAACATTAGATTGACTATTCTTATCAATTGTAATCATAGAACCAGATAGCACTCTAGGCTTTACAGATTGTTCATTAAGGAATTTTTCGGGAGTAGAAATTGAAATTAAATTATCAGAAATACGATTAACTTTTTCAATAATAGTTTTAACATTAGAAATGAAATATCCATTTTCAAATTTACCATCAATGGAAGATGATTTACCAGTAATAGAAGAATTAGGATTACCAGCACCAAGTTTTTGATCAGAAGAAAGTTTTTGATCAGAAGAAAGTTTTTCAGTCACAGTAGAAAAAATTTGAGAAGTAATCAATGCACCATAATTTCCAGTAATGACATAATCACCATGAGAAAAAGAAATAGGAGGAATTCTAACAGTAGCAGAGAAGTTACCAAATTTATCAGGAATAGCAGTGACGGTAAAAGGTACAAGGATTATTTCAGCATTATCATTTTCATCAAGATGTCCTTCAAAAGTTACAGGGATATCATCAGAAGTGGAAAAATTAAACTGAACAACTTGATAATATATGGAACCAGAAGAGTCAAAATTAGAAATATTTCCAGAAATAATCATAGAATCATTTAACAAATATTCAGAATTATCAAGTTCAAAAGTAATAGAATCAGAAACAATTAGTTTAGTGTCGTCATCAGTTAAAGTTTCAAGTAAATTAAAAGTTGTATTTGCAGTTTTATCAGAATATTCAGCATTGATGGTATAACTACCAAAAACAGGATTGACAGTATCTAGTGAAAGAGTAGTACCAAAATTACCATCAGTAGTAAACAAACTTCCATTAGAAACAACATCACCATTAGGACCAATTACAGTAAATTTGAAACTTTCAAAAGGAACTAAATCGGAAGTAAATCCAGTAAGTGAAATTAGTTGTTTGGAAATATATTCGGATTCATCAGTTTGGATACTAAAAGTGGAATTGTTTTCAATTTGTTCAGTGATAGATTCAGAATTAACAGTAAAAGAAGTTTCATCAATGCTATCAGCATAACTAACAGATGTAGTATACACACCTTCATTAATTCCTAAAACTTGAACCAAATTTAAACTAGTTTCATAATTTAGATCAGAATCAGGATAAAGAGATACAACTTGATCAAAATTAGGTCCAGAAATAGTGATAATAATTGGTGCAGCTTGAAATACAGGTAATGAAACATAAATTTTTTCAGATATAGTTCCTTCAATTATTGCAGTATCACCAAATTGATACGAAGTTTTATCAGATGAAACAGTAACTTCAACTGGTGAGGAATTTGAAAATTCTATAAATTTACCATTAGAACTACCAGCAGATGCAAGAGAAAATTCCCAATCAGAAAATCCATCATAACTTCTTTGCCAAGATGAAAAATTATTTTTTAAATCAATCATAAAAGGAGTTTCATCAACGATTACGCCATCAGCATTTCTTAATTCAACCAATTCACTTGAATCAGTAAACCAAATTTTTTCATGTGTATATGTTAAAAAACCTCCAGGAGAAATAATAGTCCCATCAGGAATAGTGAGTGTTTTTTTCAAAACTGTTGTAGATGCAATCTCCCATCCACTCAAATCAACATTAGAATCAGTAGGATTGTAAAGTTCCACCCATTCAGAAATAAATTGAGAATCATCACCAAAAGGATTTGTATCGACTTCATTAATTACAACATGATCAGAAATTGTCTGAGCATATACCGGAGTAGAAATTCCAGCAATAAAACCAATGGTTAGTAAAAGAAGAATAGAGTGATTCATGAGTATTTCCTATATTTATTGAGAAAGTAACTCATTTTAGAATTAAATGGAGAAAAAGTTGAGCTATTTGTTAAAGTCAAAGATCTTAAAATCATGAAAAATTAAGCAAATTACAGAATATTAAGAGATGCGTAGAATTTATTCTTCAAATTCATCACAATTTGGACATCTTTTATTGATAATTTTAGAGCCACATTCCATACAAATGCCTTCACCCACATCTTGTTCGATTAATTGACGTTTCTTACCAACATAGATCTTTATTCCAAAATATAGTCCAATTACAATAATTGCAGAATAAGCAGGACCCAAGTATTGAATTAAACCAAGCATTACTAGTATCAAACCAGCAATTAAAATAATATCACGTCGCTCAAATTTCAATAAAAACAAGTCAAAGTGAATCGATAAAAGTATGCCGGGCTCGGTGCCATTAGTTTACTTCATTTTAAAGTCATTTCTCTAACTCGTCCTCATTGCTCGGCAATCTAATGAGAAGATAATTTGTTAATAACCAATCTAAATCTCAAATTGATGAAAATAAGGGTGTAATTGATGCCCTAGCATCTATTGATTAATCAAATATTCAACTGCAATTATCAAGTCAGCTGAATCAATGGTACCTTCTGCAACCCATGTTGCCAAATTTGATGTCCATGGAGGTAATTGTTCCTCAGAGATTCCCAAAAGAGAAGATAGTTGTTTTGCATCAGATTCTGATTCGCTCCATTGCTCCACCATTTCAGCCAGTACGGATTCATCATAAAATCCCAACACCTTTTGTTTTCCCATATTATCAAAGTTGAGAGGTTCAT
>LWDU01036438.1_pt1 | contig 11945 bp, 6 predicted proteins | sample 727161 | NCBI WGS metagenome assembly LWDU01 (sample SAMN04566230, study PRJNA314399) | hydrothermal vent metagenome | isolation source: deep sea hydrothermal plume seawater | place: Mexico: Gulf of California, Guaymas Basin | collected 2004-07-11 | reverse complement strand
TCCGCAATCGGGAAAATCGAACGCCGTGAACATTCGATCGTCCACCCGACGCATGCGTTCCTGGTAGATCATGCGCCGCCATGTTGCCGCCCCGTGATTGTCGGTCACTTCCCATTGTGAATATCGCTTTTTCACATTGTGGATTCGATAGCTGCGACCACCATTCGTCCGGTCAAGCGACCCGGAGGCTTGCAGAATCGAATCGCGAATGACTTCGGCTTCCACACGCTTTGGTGGAAATCGCCACAGGAGAACTGCATCGGCATCGACCGCCATGGCTTCCGTGCGAGGCAGGCTGGACTGCCGAAAGGCGCGAGACATGACCATCAGCCGAATCAGCTGCTTCATTGACCAATTGGCTGGCTTCACGCTTTCGTCAGAATGGTTCGGCTGCATCAACTCGGCAGCCAGCCAATCGAGCAGTTCAGGATGTGCGGGAGGTGAGCCGGCGGCTCCAAAGTCGCTGGTTGTCGAAACGATTCCCTGGCCAAAGACATGGTGCCACAGGCGATTGGCGGCGACACGTGCGGTCAGCGGATGTGTGGAGCTGGTCAGCCACTGCGCAAATGCCTTGCGACGCTGCCGTCCCGATGCGTTCGGCTTCAGCTTCAGGTTGCCATCGAGTTCCCGAAGTCCCGCAGCAAACACTTCATTGCGAGGGTTTTCGGGGCTGCCGCGATTAAGAATGTGAGTCTTCACCGGTTTAACGAATCGAGCAACAAAACTTGGTTTGGGACCTTCATTGTTCACCTGCTGAATCAATGGTTGCAATTCTTCAAGGACGGCAGCGCGGGACGGATGCTTTCTGTTCAATTGTTCGAAGGTCATTGTGGAAGCGACTTGCAGCCACTTGCCGTCCGTGTCTTCAGCTTCCACTCGATAGCCGCCGAAGTTGAACCTGTTCAGTCCCAGCAGATAGTCGGTCTCCAGAAAATCTTCGCGGTTTGTGCTCAACCGGATGCGATTGAACTCCCGCGGTTCCTGGAAGGTAAATTCAATAAACGGCTTTGCCTTGCTGCTGCCGCGAGACTTACCGCCCCAAGCCTCGGTGCCATATTGCCCGTCGTTGACCTTGTGCAGCTCTGCCCGAGCTACCGCCATCTCCGGCGGGCTATAAGTCCTGGTCCCTTCGGTCGCGAGTGCCAGATTCTGTCGGCGATCCTGGGGGCCGAAGATCTCAATTTCATCCAGTCGCACGCCTTTCCAATTGAACGTGATGCGAACCTTCTGAGTGGTCGTCGTGGGAACGTGAAATTCCTTGTACCCCGTCCAGTCTTCTTCCCACGGTCCCATTTCGCGCAGCTTCGCACGCAACGGGAAGATCTGTCCGTACAACTCTTTCCCACGTACGCGCCGCGGATGATCCTCCGCCAGTTCGGGAAAACGGCTGCCAAATTCAACGTCCTGAAACACAGCGGACATGGAGTAGTAATCGCTGATCGATATTGGATCGAACTTGTGATTATGACATCTTGCACACCCAATCGTCATGCCGAGTGCCGAGGCTCCGACCGTCTGCAGAATCTCGTCCACCCGATCCGCTCGGGCCTGCCGCCGAGCTGCCGGTTCCTGACCGACGGTTGCTACCGGCACGTGCGGGCCGGAAACCAAATACCCCGTCGCGTCGCCTTGCCCAACGGTATCGCCGGATATCTGGTCAAGCAGAAACTGATCGTAAGGCTTGTCGTCGTTGAAGGCCTTTATCACGTAATCACGATAAATCCAGGCGTTCTTGCGATACATGTTGCTTTCACTGCCGTTGGTTTCCGCCCAGCGAATGACATCCAGCCAGTGCTGCGCCCAGCGTTCGCCAAAATGCGGCGATTCAAGTAAGCGGTCAACGAGGCTGGCAAACGCGCGTTCAGGGTTTTTCGCGTATGCGCCAATGAACATAGACGTTTCTTCCGGAGTCGGTGCCAGGCCCGTCAGCACGATTGACGTTCGCCTGATCAGCGATCGAGGATCGGCGGATTCAGAAAACTCCAGCTTGTGATTCAAAAGTGACTGCAACAGAAACGCGTCGATGGGATTGGCCGAACCAGCAGCGACAGAGGGAACAGGGGGACGCACGATTGGCTGGAATGACCAATGATCAGACTTCTGTTCGGCGATCGCAGTCATCTGGTCTGGCCAGACAGCGCCTTCTCTAATCCAACGAGACAGAAGTTCAATTTCTGTGGCTGGAATTCTGTCCTCATCAGGCGGCATTTTGAGATCAGCATCGAGATGCTTCACCACATCGATCAGATAGCTTTTGTCTGGTCTGCCAGGCACGAGAGCGGACAGGCCGGAGTCACCTCCACGCAGCATGTTGGCTCGAAGATCGAGACGCAGCCCTGATACCTGTTCGTCTTCGCCGTGACAGTCCCAGCAACGGGCCTCCAGAATCGGAGCAATGTCGCGCCGAAATTCGATTTCTTCGGCGTTGACCCCGATTGCCAGGCAGCACGCAACGCAGGAAGCGGCGAGTATCCTAAGACTTGATTCATTCATGGTTTTGCGGTCGTTCCTCATTCATCACAACATACAGCGTAAGTAGGAAACCAGGCCCGGATTCATGGCGATGCTCGCCAACGCGTTGAGTTGTGATCGTCCCAATTGGGTAGCGCCACTTTCTTCTTCATCATAACCCGAAGCGTGAGCGAGGACGCAGGTTGCGTCGACCGCATCGCTTACGCTTCGGGTTACGAAGAGCGCTGAACAAGCGAAACAACAGTCGCTGCCCAACTGCAGCGTCGTTACTTTTTCGGTGGTGGGTCAAACTCAGCTCGATAAGTCTTGTATTCCAACCATGTCAGTTTGCCGTCTTTGTTCGCGTCGGCGACTGGGTGCTGTGCAAAGTATTTGTCTTTCCAGGCCTCGGCATCCTGTTTCGGATCGGGGCGCTTCGATGTCGACGGCTTTGCCTGAAACGCCGGTTGCGGTGGCAAGTCAGAACCGGCCGCTGGAATTCGTGACTTCAGTTGCTGGCGAAATGCATGAAGTTTTTCGGCGGAAGCAGGGTCGTCCGCCAGGTTGGTCCATTCGTGCGGGTCGTCCGTCGTGAAGTAGAGTTCTTCCTTGCCGTTTTCGTACCGAATATAACGCCAGTCCTTCGCGCGTAGCGAATAACTTTCCTGCGACGGATCGTATTTCATGCGCCATTTGTAAAGCGCCGTCAACGCTGAGACTGGACCGGACCACTGGCCACTCTGTGGGTTCTCAAGCAGCGGCTTTAGACTATGGCCGTCGAGCGAATGACCTTTGCTGTTCTTCGTGGTCTCACCGGTCAGCCCGCAAAGATCGATCAGCGTCGGGTAAATGTCGATCAGGGAAACCGGTTGCGCTGAGACACCCTTGGCTTTTGCGACACCAGGTGCCCGAACGATCAGCGGCACTCGAGTGCTTTCCTGCCACAACGAGTTCTTGTACAGATAGTTCTTCTGGCCCATGCCCCAGCCGTGATCGCTGGTCATGATAATGATCGTGTTGTCTTTCAGGGACGAATCATCAACGGCATCCAGAATTCGTCCTATCTGTTCGTCCGCCGACGCAACACTGGCCAGATATGCCTGGATGAAATGCCGCAGCGCGTCATCCTGGGATTCGTACGATTTCACCAACGTGTTAAACAAACGCGTTCCCATGTCTTCGCTGCGAGCAGCGTTCGGTTCCGCGCCTCCGGGAAGGCCACGAATCGATCCCGCATGCGTGTCCTCAACGTCCCCCGGTCGAATGACGGGCAGTTCGATCGAATCAAGCGGAAACATGTCGAAGAATCGCTGCGGAACAATGAAGGGCGTATGCGGCCGAATAAAACCGATGCCCATGAAAAAAGGTTGTCGCCCCGGCTTGCTGGCTCGGTCTTTCAGTTGATCAACGGCCCACTGTCCGTTGAGTTCGTCCGCCGTCAGGTCCCGGTCGCTCTGCGAATCGAAGCGCAGGTTTCTCTGTTTTGCCCAACCGCCTGTTTGCCAACTGAGAGGATTTCCGTCGGGCGATTTCCTGCCAGCCAGGTTCACCAACGGTCCGAACGAACCGTCCACCGCGCCGATGTCACGATAAGGGCCAGGCACATCCGGGTGAGCAATCTTTTGGTTTCCGTCGTAAGCGAAGGGACCATAGTCAGCCCGATTTCCATATTGTTTCCATTCCTGCGGAACCATGTGGTGCATCAGCTTGCCGGTGCCAAGCGTCTGGAAACCGTTCTCGCGAAAGTGATCCATGATCGTCCGCGAGTTCTTCAACACTTCATAACCGTCCCACTTCGTGAACCCGAAGCAGCCCGAGTTGTGTGGGTAGATGCCGGTGAACAGGCTTGCACGCGACGGCCCGCAGATTGGAATATTGCAATGAGCCTGAGTAAAAGAGACCCCGGTGCGAGCAAGCCGCTCCATGTTTGGCGTTCTGGCTTGAGGATGTCCGGCGAACCCTTCGACATAGTCGTTCAGGTCGTCGCAGATGATCAAAATGACGTTTGGCTGCGCAGCGGCTTGAAGCAGATTGCTGGTCGCCAGCAGAGCAACGTAGAAGCTGAACAATGAAATAGCTTTGGGCGTCATGAGAGCAGTTTTCAATAACATGTCGGCGTAGGGCTCGTGGGAAAGTGACTCTCGCCAGGGGGAAGACGTTCGCTGCAGCCACACGTCAGCATAATACGCTGGAGAGGCCTGAATCTTCTGTGGCAAAATCCGAACCTGACGCGTCCGCGAGCACGAAGTCGAGGCGGGTTCTTCCCCGCTTACGCTTTGGGTTGTGAGTGTCGGTGCTTAAATACCTGAAATCACTCCCGCACGCTCTGATATTCTGCCTCCATGTGAAATTACTTCTTGAATTTGGAATTTCTTGTAACCAACAGGCCTGATGGCCCATGCTCAGAAAAAAAACGGTTGGTCTTCAATCCTGTGGAATATCAACACCGAGAGTTCCTTATGCCAAATCAGACACCACAGGACGCTCGCTACAACCGATTCGTGGGGTTTGCCAATGACTTTGAGCCTCGCTTTCGGAGGCTGTTCAAGGAAGCACAGACTTGACCTTGCGGCGAAGCAGTTACACTCCCTCCAACCCCGCCCGATCGGCAGAGACGGTCGCCTGGATCGGAAAAACATTTCTCTGGCAGTTGGTCATTTTGGATTCATGAATAAGCATGCCAGATATTCGCGTCAGTCGTTCAGTCGTTGTTCTGCTTTTCTTGACAGCGGGCGCCATGGTGTCCGCTCAAACAACAACAGACAGCGGAATCGCTGACATTGATCAGATTCGTCAGAACGTACACGCGACTCCGACAAATAAGTCGAATCTTCTCAGTCGCCGGGCAGCACTTATCAGATGGTGGCGTTTCCTCTGGCATCAGGGATATGACTCGAGCGCCTACAATGAGACCTGGAATATGGTCAACAACGGTGGAGATCATCGCGGAGCAATGATTGCGGTCGACCGAGGGTACGCGGCATTGGAATCTATGCTCTTAAGCAATACACGTGTTCCCGAGGTACACGGAGGCCCATCCGGTTCCACGACTCAGACAGCTTGGCCGGTCTACCATGGCACTGATGGTGGTCAGACTGGTTACAGCCCGGACAAGGGGCCGTCCGAAGGGAAAATCGCATGGCGTGTGCCGAAGGGGAATTTCTGGAATGCCAAACCGGTTATCGAAGGCGGAAGAGTATATGTCGCCTCACCGGGAACTGACGTGTTTGCTTACTGCCTGAATGAGAACACCGGAAAAGTCATCTGGAACGGAAGGCAATACGGAGAAAATATTTACCACACTCCTGGAGCCATCTATACGCCAGTTGTTACAGATAAGCGTGTGCTGTTGTCTACTGCGTGGTGGCAGCCCCAAACACATTTTGTACTCAATAAGGACAATGGGTTCTTTGTCTCCCGGATACCTGCCGGCAGTGAGTCGGAAGGCGCCGCGAAGGACGTGTGGGTCCATAAATTCAATCGCACACAAATCGTTCTTGCTGATGCGACTGGTGGTAAAGGATTTTGGAAATTCAACACCGGTGGCTTTATCGCGGGAGACCCTGTTCTTGCCGGCGACCGTGTGTATGCGGTTGGTCAAAGCGGTTGGGTCTTTGCTTTGACTACGAGCAAAAGCAAACCGATATGGCAACGCGACCTGAAAGTCAACTTTCGTGGCACGCCCGGCGTTGGCGATGGAATTATTTATGCAGGCGACACGAATCGCACACTGCATGCTATCGATGCTTCGGATGGTCGTACCGTTTGGACGTTCCAGGCTGCTGAAGTTGAAAACAAGACATATCAGTATTTTTCAACCGCTGTTGAAGCCAACAAGCGAGTTTATGTAGGAACGGCGGGTGGCTACGTCTATTGCCTCCATGCCGGAAATGGCAGCGTGATCTGGAAACACAAGGTCAGCGATTGGGTGCGGTCGAGCCCCGTTGTCGTCGGCGATACCGTGTATGTCGCGACATTGGATGCCAGGCTTTACGCATTGAAAGATACCGGGGATTCAGTAATCGAGGTTTGGCAAAAGTCAGTCGGTGAGCATGGATTCACAGCGGATTTAGTGGGTAACAGTAATGGCATCCTCGCCAGCGGTCGCGATCTCGTGCTCTATTCTCTTTCACCTGCTACCGGCGATATTCAATGGATGCACAGTATCATTGATGGAGCGTGGGTTGATGGTGTGCGTCACCGAGCGGATGCCTATGGTGGACAATTCCAGACGTCTCCTGTCGTCGTCGATGACATTGCCTACATCGGAGGCCCGGATGGATTTCTTGATGCAGTCGACGTGAACAACGGCAAACGCTTATGGCGTTTTAAAACTCAGGGACGCATCTCAAGCGCGCCACGCGTCGCAGAGGGGAAAGTATTCGTCGGGAAGAATGCACATCATGATGAGTTCTACGCAGTCGACCAGAAAACCGGTGAGCTCGTTTGGAAAATCGACAACCTCGGTTGGGCCAGTGTCGGCGCTACAGGTTATGCCATAAAATAGTTGTGTTCGCGGTAAATACTCGTCTCAACTTCACGATGACGACGAGAGACGCCGCCTACGTAGCGCGAAGGCAAATCAACGTCATCGCCCCTTCGTCGATCAGGATCGTTTTCCCCATGCCTCAAAAGCCTTCGTTGGCCAACACCTGGATCATCGCGTCAAACACGGTAGACTGCCCACTGCGACGATGAGCGTCTCCATTCACGTCTGACGTGCCGTGCATTCTTTACTTCAGTGGAAATTAGTGAAAGTCATCATGAGATCTTCAGCCTGCCGGATTTTGCTGATGGTGTTGCCGTTCATTGTCAGTGTGACACATGCACGCGCAGCAACACGGCCCAACATTGTCTTCATCTTTGTCGATGATCAGGGTTACTACGACCTCGGTTGTTATGGCGCGTCCGAGGTGAAAACACCGCGGATCGATGCGATGGCGCAGCAGGGGACGCGTTTTACAGACTACTACGCAGCGGCTCCGATTTGCAGCCCGTCACGCGCTGGTTTGTTGACCGGGTGTTACCCGCGCCGGGTAGGCAATGCGACATGGGTGCATCGGGCAGATTCACGATCGGGCATTCATCCGGATGAATTGACGATTGCCGAGTTACTGAAGGACAACGGTTACGCGACTGCGTGCATCGGTAAATGGCATCTCGGATTTCACGAGCCGTTTCTGCCGCGCAACCAGGGGTTCGATCACTACTTCGGATTGCTGCACAATCTTGACCCTGTTGAGATCGTCTATTTCAAAGATAAGGGTGGCGTGCCTCTGATGCGGAATGGCGATGTCGTCAAACGTCCGGCCGATCCCGCGGAACTGACGAAGCTGTACACCGATGAGGCCATTCAATTTATCGAGACGAACAAGGACGGTCCGTTCTTTGTCTATCTGCCGCATACCATGCTCCACAACCCACTCGGCGTGAGCGAGGAATTCAAGGGCAGCTCAAACTGGGGTGAATACGGCGACGCCATTCAGGAACTGAAACGGTTAGACATCGACGACAACACGATCGTCCTGTACGTCTCCGACAATGGCCGCGGGCCGGGCCGCACGCCGGAACAGAAAATTCGCGGACGCAAGCTTTCGACCTACGAAGGCGGTATTCGCGTTCCGGCAATCGCCTGGGGGCCGGGGCTGGGATTGCAGGCGGGCGCGGAATCGGCAGCCGTCGTGCGTGCCATGGACTGGTATCCGACGCTTGCCACGTTCGCGGGGATCAAGGTTCCCGCAGGCCGCGTTATCGATGGACGCGACATCAGCCCACTGCTGAAGGGCGAGACGAAATTCGTGCCGCCTCCAGGCATGAAAAAATCACTCAACGCGGCGGTGCCGCTGCGGCGTCGGTGGGATCCGGCGGGCGAATGGGAGCCTTTCAACGAATACAATGACGCCTTCTTTTATCACGGCAGCCACGGCGCGTTCGCCGCGGTGCGCTGGCGGAATTGGAAACTGTATCTGAATCCCTCCCTGCAGCTTTATGACCTGGCCAAAGACCCTGGAGAATCCATACTTGTCCGCAATCGTGACATCACGCGCAAACTGCGCGGCATGGCGGTCATGTTTCAGGAGGAAATGCGGCTCGACGCTCGTCCGGCGGGCCAGGCTCCGCCGCAACCACGCGCCGACGGTCGGACGGAAATTTCGCAGACGACGCTGGATGGTCTGGACGCGAAGCTTGACGTGACCTATGCGCGCTATGGTGATCGCACTCTGGAGATGGATATTTATCGGCCAAAGGGCGTCTGGGGGAAATTGCCCGCGGTTGTTTGTATTCACGGTGGCGGTTGGGCGAAGGGCAATCGGACCAGTCATGAAAAGGTCGCTCAGGCGCTGGCGGCACGAGGGTATGTTGCGGCGACAATTTCGTATCGCCTGAGCGGCGAAACGCCTTTTCCGGCACAGATCCAGGATTGCAAGGCGGCGGTCAGATTCCTGCGGGCCAATGCAAACGAATACGGCATCGATACGGAAAACATCGGCGCGATCGGACTGTCCGCCGGCGGACACTTAACGGCGTTGCTGGCGACGTCGGCCGGGGTAAAAGAACTTGAAGGTGAAGGCGGCAACGCAGGATTCAGCAGTGCAATTCAGGCGGCCGTGCCCATGGGCGCGCAGACGGATTTGCAGTCGCAACGCACGCGAGAGATTTCCGCAATCGAGGAACGCGGCCGAATCTGGAGACAGTTTCTCGGTGGCGCACAACAGGACAAGCCAGAGACGTATCGCCTTGCGTCGCCGCTATTTTACCTTGATAAGAGTGACCCGCCCTGCTGGTTCATTTCCGGCGAAACTGATGATCCCAGCACTCACGCAGATGGATTTCGGGGGCGAATGGCGAAATTGAACCTCCCGTCCAATCTCACCGTTATCAAGGACGCGCCGCATGGGTTTCTGGGCAAACAGGTCTGGTTTGACCAGATGGCCGAAGTTGCAGACACGTTGTTTGCAAAGCACCTGCACTCAGTCGAAGGTGGAACACATCAATAGATGCGGCAAACTAAGCGAGGGGATGTTCTGGCGCGGTCACCTCGCTTAGGCTCGACTCGCCCGGAGGTAGAGTTAAGTCAGCTACGTAGGTCAGGACCGGTCCAAACGATGATTGGCGTGCCAGGGCTGGTCCTTGCCTACGTTGCTTGTGTGGTACAGTGAGCCCACGGGAGAGTGAAGAACATTTTTGTTTATCAATAACTTCAACGCGGTACGATCTCATTGTTCCCGGCGCCAACCCAAAGACATGGTTTTGACAAAGCGCTGCCTGTTGCAATCAATAGAGATTGAAATGATTAAGACAATGACGATGGTCGCGCTGATCACCTTGTGTTTCGGCACAGCGTTTGGCAACGAGTCCGCTGTTTCGCGCGAGGAAGTGTATGCCGAACTCGAGCCCGCGATTCCACGTGTGGGAACGAGCCAGGACAAACCGAATGGATTAACGGGGCGCGTCGTCACCGGCTACCAGGGATGGTTTCGAGCGGAAGGTGACGGCTCCGGACTTGGCTTCGATCACTACAACAAGGGCCCGACGTTTGAGCCGGGGAACTGCACCATCGATCTGTGGCCCGATCTGTCCGAATTCGACGACGACGAACTCTTTCCCACGGCNNNTGTCTTCAGTTCGATTCATCCGAAGACTGTCGATCGACATTTTTCCTGGATGGCCGAGTATGGTATTGATGGCGCCTTTGTGCAGCGGTTCGGAGTGCATGGTGCGAAACAACAGCTGAACTACCGTAGACTGAAGTTCGAGAATCGAAAGCTAACGCTGTGTCGGGATGCGGCGATCCGACATGGCCGTTCCTGGGTGCTCATGTACGACCTGTCCGGTTTGCATGACGACGATTTCGAACGGCTGGCCGAGGATTGGAAACAGCTTCGCCGCCGCATGCAACTGGGGACCGACCCGCACGATTCTGCCTATCTGCAGCTGAAAGGGAAACCTTTGGTCGCGATCTGGAGAAAGCCGAGTGGTTTATTCGACTGCTCAAGCACAACCCCGAATGGGGTGGTATGAGCATCATGCTTGGTGTGCCATACTTCTGGCGCCAGCAGACACGGGACGCCACCGACGATCCGCAGCTGCATTCCGTTCTTAAACTCGCCGATGTGCTCAGTCCCTGGTCGGTGGGGCGCTATGGTAACGGGCCGAACGAAGCGAAAGAGATCATGCAGCACCAGCGAGCCGATCGTGAATGGTGCGTCGAACAGAATATTGAGTATCTGCCGGTGCTGTGGCCGGGCTTCAGTTGGCAGAACCTGGAGGGCACCAAGTCAGCGGAAATCCCACGCGATGGTGGAAAGTTCCTCTGGCGTCAGTTTCAGGCAACCGCCATGGCCGGCAGCCGGTCCGCGTATATTGCCATGTTCGACGAGATCGACGAGGGAACAGCGATTTTCAAATGCACCAACGATCCGCCGGTCGGAGCTTCCGAGTTCAAAACCTATGAAGGTCTCCCCAGCGATCACTATCTCTGGCTCTGCCGCGAAGGCGGGCGGCTTCTCCGTGGCGAACTGCCGAGCCGATGACCATCCCTGACTATCGATTGGATTTGTTGAAATGAAATTGTCACGAACCACCATTCTGAATATGGTCCTGGCTGTGACTTTGCCGCTGGAACATCGCTGGCGGAGGCCGCATCTGAAAAACCGAACGTTGTCCTCATTTACATCGACGATTTGGGTTACGGAGACCTTGGCTGCTACGGAGCTACCGACATCCCGACACCCAACATCGATCGGTTGGCAGCAGAAGGCGTGCGGTGCACGGCGTCGTACATCGCCAATCCGCCGTGTTGCCCAAGTTGTTGCGCTCTGATGATGGGGCAATACGGCCAGCATTTCGGAAAGTACGGTATGTCTCGCGGACTGCTGATTCCTGAAGACCGACCGACGCTGGCCCGGTTTCCTGGCGATCACGGCTACGTAACCGGCCAGATTGGCAAGTGGGACATAGGGACAAAACGGCAAGGGCCTCCAAAAATGGGATTCATGGAGGTCGCGAAGATCGCGCCGAAGAAACAGTACACCAGGATACAACTCGCCAGCGCGCCGGAAGAATAGCGGAGGCAGATCGCCAAAAAGAACGGGCACTCAAAGTACTATTGCGTCAATGAAGATGGCAAGACGGTTTGGCTGACCGACTACGATGGCGATATGATGGTCAACTTCATCGGTCGCCACAAAGCCGAACCGTTCTTTCTGTATTGGTCGCCTGAAGCGGTTCACTCGTTCAATTTGGAAGCCCCCGAGCGACTGACGAACCGCACGACTGCGGCGCCCAGGCGAAAAAAATTAGCCGGTGCGATCGTCTCGGACGATGATCAGGTCGGCAAGCTGATCGACGCGTTGAATAAGCACAAGTTGCGTCAGAACACGCTGGTCATTTTCACCAGCGACAATGGGGCCAACGGCGGCGAAGGCGGCAGTTCGACTCCGTACACCGGTGGCAAAGGACAAGGGACGCAGAAAGAGGGTTGGGTTCGTGTG
>LWDU01033492.1_pt1 | contig 11945 bp, 12 predicted proteins | sample 727161 | NCBI WGS metagenome assembly LWDU01 (sample SAMN04566230, study PRJNA314399) | hydrothermal vent metagenome | isolation source: deep sea hydrothermal plume seawater | place: Mexico: Gulf of California, Guaymas Basin | collected 2004-07-11 | reverse complement strand
AAGAACGGAGACAATAATGGTTCAATTAGCAATTCCAGCGTGGCCCAAATGGATTTTGACAGGGCTAACGGCATTAGCGCTAGTTGTCGGTTTGGGCGATTCGCTCAGCCTTAATACGACATCAATGGCGGTTGCACAAGATGAGCTGCCTGAGGAAAACGTGCCCGCAGAGGAAAATGTCGCTCCGGCCCCGGCCGATAACGACAACAACGCGCCCGTGGTGGCCGACGATGAGGGAGAAATGTCTTATCTGACTTGGGTGTTTAAAGCACTGGGTGTCGGCTATACGTTAATTTTTCTCTTACTATCCTTTACACTCGTAGCCCTGTTTGTCATGAACTTGATCACCAGTGCACGCAGTAAAGTTTGCCCGGTGCATCTAGTCGAAGACTTTGAAGAGATGCTCGACAACAAGCAATATCAAGACGCTTACGAATTAGCCAAGGAACACGAATCTGTGCTAGGTTCTGTTTTGTCAGCTGGTTTGTCAAAGCTGTCAGCTGGGTATCCTCAGGCTATCGAAGCGATGCAAGAGATTGGTGAAGAAGAGAACATGAAGCTTGATCATCGCTTGAGTTATATGGCGTTGATTGGAACGCTCTCACCGATGGTTGGATTGTTTGGAACGGTTCACGGGATGATCAAGGCGTTTGAGGTTATCGCCACGGGTGGGTCGACACCGGAAGCTTCCGAGCTTGCCGGAGGCATCTCAACGGCTTTGTTTACAACTCTGCTTGGACTGGCGATCGCCATTCCAGCTATCGCTGTTTATAACATTCTCAAGAACCGAGTCGCACGACTGATGCTAGAAGTAGGCATTCTCAGTGAGGGACTGATGGGGCGATTTGAAGGTGTAGGCAAGAAATAGAACCCGATGCGAATTAAAAAACGAAAATCCGAAATCCTCGAAGGCGACTTGACGCCGATGATCGATATGACGTTTCAGTTAATCGCTTTCTTTATGGTGCTGATTAATTTCACGCAGAGCGAAACAAACGACATGGTTCAATTACCCGATAGTGCGCTGGCGAAACCCCCTGATTCTCAATTGGAGAATCTAGTGATCATTCATCTTGGTCAAGACGGTACTGCCGTCATGAACCAAAAGGAAGTGAATTATCTCGGCCTAAACCATTATCTGGACGTTGAATATTATCGGATTGACGTTCAATCGACGGACAACCCCAAGGACACGACGATAGTTATTCGTGCTCACAAGGCTGTCAAAGGGGGGATGGTGCAGGAATTAATTCAGATTTGCCAAGAAGCAGGTTTTGAGAATTTTGCCTTGCGCGCTGAAGAAAATATTAATAGCGCTCCTAAATATATAACTCCTATAGGGGCTAACTGAGACAACCATGAAGATACGTAAGACCGGTGGCGAAGGTGAGAAAATCGAACTGCAGATGACTCCGATGATTGACATCGTGTTTCAACTGCTTGTGTTTTTCATTATGACGTTCAAAATTGTTGCGATGGAGGGCGATTTCAATATCCGCATGCCTGCCGCGGCACCACAAGCTGCTCCGCCAGATCAAATGGAGTTTCCACCGATGAAGCTTTACTTATCTGGCAATGAAGATGGTACGCTGGCTGGTATTCGCTTAAATGAAGAGAGCTTGCCGACAATACAGCATTTGAATTCACGAATTCAAGAGTTGATTGGAACCGATGGTGGCCCGAGTCGAGAGACTGCTGAAATCGAAGTCGGTTTTGATTATGATTTGCATTATGAATGGGTGATCGGTGCCATCACCGCTGTGTCTGGTACAAAAGACGTAAATGGCAATGTCGTGCGATTAATCGAGAAGATCCGATTTAATACGCCTGAGTCACCAGAGGAATAGAGTCGTGGCTTGTGAATGATTTTCGCTAGGCCCGTGGATGGAATTCTTTGTGCACTTTTTGCAAGTGCGACTGGTCCACGTGTGTATAGATTTGAGTGGTAGCAATGCTTGCGTGCCCAAGAAGTTCTTGTAGTTGACGCAGGTCAGCGCCTCCTGCGAGCATGTGTGTGGCAAAGCTATGTCGCAGTGAATGTGGACTGATGGAATTGGGCGCGCCGATGCGAGCGGCATATTTTTTAACCAGTTCCCAAATTGCCTCGCGTCGCAACGGTTTACCGGTGCGACTTAGCAGCAGTGAATTAGAGAGCGATTGTTCGTCTACGAGTGTGGGACGTTCATGTTCTAGATAATTTGATATCGATTGAACTGCTTGATTTGCTAAGGGTACCAACCTTTGCTTGCCACCCTTCCCATGATATTTGCAATAGGCTTCATCCAAGTGCGTGTCGGCGACCGTGAGATCTGAAACTTCCGATGCTCGACATCCCGTGGCATATAGAAGTTCCAGCAACGCGCGGTCTCGTAGCGGATAACTATCACGATGGTTCGGCGCATTGAGCAGGCGTTGGACACTGCCCGGTGTTAATATCTCTGGGATGCGTTGCCATAATTTTTGGCTCCCTAAGAGCTCTGCTTTGTTATCTGAAAGAACTCCTTCAAGCTGCAGGTATCGAAAGAAAACTCGCAGCGACACGATATTACGAGCGATGCTGCTTGGCGCGAGGTTGTGTTTTTTTAGTGTCGCGATGAAGTCGGACAATTTGGCGATAGAAAGCTTGGCGATCTTACGTTTTCCTAGCCAGTGATTAAATCGAATGATATCACGGCGATAAGCAGCAATGCTGTTTTCAGCCAAGTGACATTCATTGCGTAGATACTGAACAAAAGCAGTGACAGTATTTCCTATGACCGGCAACTGCGTTGTTGAAGCGTTACGTTTTATTCGGTTGCGTAGCAAACGCATATTTTGGTTGTCTTTGAAACGAGATATACTGAAAAGAAATAATGAGCACCCACAATAGAATTCGACTATGCTACGGAAGAATCTACACTGTGCATTTTATCAGAGTAAACAACGCTTGGCGCACCATTTGGTTATACCGGTTATAACGGTCAGCAAGAAGTTTTTTGACGAAGCCGCGGATGATTTGTGGCAAGACGTAAGTTGGTTAACCTCACGGGGCGAAGATAGTACAATGATGTATCGGTTGTTTTTGTGAAGTTGAGTGTGCAGATGAATATTTTAGTTACAGGAGCAGCGGGCTATATCGGCAGTCATACTTGCCGTTACTTAGCCGCGCATGGACACCAAATTGTTGCGTATGACAATTTGAGCCGAGGACATCGACTAGCTGTCGAGCGTGCGATACCGAACCATCCATTTATTCTCGGCGAGTTGCACGACGTAGCGTTGTTGCGAGGCACAATGCAGCAGTACGAGATCGAAGCTGTCGTTCATTTCGCTGCGTTTGCATTAGTCGGCGAATCTGTTGAAAACCCCGAGTTGTATCAACACAATAACGTTGAGGGTACTCGCTGCTTGATCGAAGCAGCGACCAAAGAGCATGTCCATAAATTTGTGTTTTCAAGTACGACCGCGATTTACGGTGAACCAGAAAGCATACCAATAACAGAGTCTTGCCCTGCTCGCCCGATCAGTCCCTATGGTCAAACCAAATTAGATGTTGAACAATTATTAGAACAAGCGAATGCCCAACACGGTTTGGGGTTTGCAGCGCTGCGGTACTTTAATGCAGCTGGGGCTGACCCAGCAGGCGATATCGGCGAAGATCATGAACCGGAAACGCATTTAATTCCCATCGTTTTGCAGGTCGCTTTGGGACAACGTGCAAATATTTCTATATTCGGCGATGATTATGCGACGCCTGACGGCACGTGCGTGCGTGACTATGTACATGTCTTGGACCTCGCAGACGCTCATTTACGGGCGTTGGATCGTATACAGGACAGGCAGTCTATTCAAGTTAATTTGGGATCTGGCACGGGACATTCGGTAATGGAGATTATCCAAGCAGCTCGTTCCGTGACGGGACAAGAAATTCCGACGTCGGTGATCGCTCGTCGTCCCGGTGACCCACCATTATTAATTGCCGATAATCAACTAGCTCGCGATACGTTGGGATGGCAGCCACAGTATTCCAGTATCGAGGAAATTATGGCGACGGCATGGAATTGGCATCAATCACATCCGCAGGGTTATCCCTGCACGAATGCGACAGGATAATAAATGCAGGATCTCATAGTTGAAAAACCGTATCGATTTGTGCCGCCGATTAAATGCAAAATAGTCGTATGGCTGACATGTAAATTTAGTTTGTTTCGTTATTGGCTACGTAGTGCCGAAGGTATTTGTGAGTATGAAGTCATCAACGCGGAGAAGATTACTGATTCAATTCGAGCGAACCATGGAATTGTATTAGCGGGGAATCACTGTCGCAACGCGGACCCGATGGCGATCGGCGAAGTTGCCAAAGCGGCTGATAGTTATTTTTACAGCATGGCGAGTTGGCACCTGTTTAATCAGGATTGGTTCATGCGGTGGGCGATTCCACAATTAGGTGGTTTTAGTATTAACCGAGAAGGCGTGGATCGCACGGCGCTTGAGTTTGCGATCAATGTGCTGGCTACGGCGGAACGACCTTTAGTGATTTTTCCTGAAGGCTCGGTCTCACGCAGCAATGATTATTTACAACCGTTCTTAGGCGGTACTGGTTTTATCGCTCGATCAGCTGCTCGCCGGCGTAAAAAACGGAATGCAAATTCAAAGGTAGTCATCCATCCGATTGCTTTTCGTTATCAGTTTATTGGCGATTTTGAAGAAGCTACTGAGTATTCTTTGGCTTTGCTGGAGTCGCATTTGGACGTGCCAATCAAGGCAGGCTTGCCTTTGCTAGAACGGATTCGCTATGTGGCGAGTGGTTTGCTTGCACAACGCGAAAAAGCGTATCTTGGACATGTGCAAACGGGGGAATATTATGACCGCATTACGAAGCTTGCCCAAAACATCCTCGAAACACAGGAGCAAAAATGGAAGGGCGAGATCCAACAGGGGGATTTCGTTGCGCGGGCAAAGGCCCTGCGGCCGTTGATGGTTCCTGATTTGGCCAATGGACTTCTTGACGAAGAGGAAGCGCAGGAACGACGTCAAGATTTGTTTGATATCAATACAGTGCAGCAACTCAGCTACTACCCTGTCGACTATATCGAACCGGTTGACGGGCATTTGCCACGCGAACGTATTTTGGAAATGTTGGAGCGATTGGAAGAAGATTTATTGGACAAGGTCACCATTCCCCGCCGGTATAAACTGGTATTGGATGTGTTGGATGCAATCGAAGTACCTACGGAAAAGGCTCCACGCAACGTTGATGATCCGTTGATGCAAGAAGTCGCTTCCGCCTTACGAGCTAGCTTGGACGTGTATTCACGTGACGCTGAGTCCTATATTGCGGATTCGGCTATGTGAGTTTGTCAGGTTTGGCGAAGAAGGTTAACTTCAAACACGAAATTGTAGGAATTTGAAAACTGTACGACTTGCGATAACTCGCAGATAGGGTCAAAATTAAGAGCTACAGCCTCTGTTTGGTTCTTGTCGATATCCGCATAGGTGTTTATATTTAGTTGTTTCACATTGAGTAAATCAAAAACGAAGGTTTGAAGTATTATGAAAGACGGCATACATCCCGATTACATTGAAACTGCAGTCAAATGCGGGTGTGGTAATAGCTTTACCACTCGCAGTACGCGCAGCGAGTTGAAAATCGACATTTGTTCTAGCTGCCATCCTTTTTATACGGGCAAACTGAAGTTTGTAGACGCTGCTGGCCGCATCGAAAAATTCCAGAGTAAATTTGCTGCCGGAACTTACGCCAGCTTACAAGCGCCCAAAAAAGGCAAGAAGAAGAAATAGCTTCCCAAATCTAAGAACAGTCCTCAGTGATCGAGTAATGGCTCTTGTCACCGGTCTGTCGTATATCGCAGTGATCGGTCTTGCCGGTTACTGCGTTTGTCATTTACGCTTTGAAGAAGATGCTTTGAAGAAGATGCTTTGAATAGACATTAAGACGGAGGTCATAATTGCTCCTCCAAAACAAGGAAACTGTGCTTTGCGCGAAATGCTTGACGAGAAGCTCACTCGATATGAAGAGTTAGAGCAAATGATGACGGACCCCGAAGTGCTCACTAATTCGAGTAAGTTGGCGGCCGTTGCCCGTGAGCACGGTCGCTTGGCAAAGCTAGCGACTCTTTACCGCTCGTTCAAATTGATGCTCGATGAAATTGCCGAACTCAATGAAATGGCCGTTAGTGATGACCCAGATGAAAAAGAATTAGCATCAATTGAGCTGCCAGATATCAAAGAACGACGAGAAGCCGCTTGGAACGATTTACTTGAAATGACAATCGGCGGCGATGACGCATCACGCAATCGTTGCGTGATGGAAATTCGTGCCGGTACAGGTGGCGATGAGGCCGCGTTGTTCGCTCGTGATTTATATGAAATGTATAAGAAACATGGTGAGAATAAACGTTGGAAAGTTGAGGTGATAGAAGCCAGCCCAACGGAACTTGGCGGCTTTAAAGAAATCATGCTGTCCTTTGACGGCGATGCTGCTTTTCGTGAACTCGCTTATGAAAGTGGTGGGCATCGCGTACAGCGTGTTCCGGATACCGAAACCAAAGGACGAATCCACACCTCTGCCGCAACGGTCGCCGTGTTGCCAGAACCGGAAGAATTGGAAATCGATATTAAGTCGGATGACTACCGTAAAGATATTTTTCATGCGAGTGGTCCCGGCGGGCAACATGTTAATAAAACCGCATCAGCGGTACGGTTGACACACTTTGAAACAGGCATCGTCGTATCGATGCAGGATGAAACAAGTCAGCATAAAAACTTGGCCAAAGCACTTCGCATACTACAGGCACGAGTATACGAGTTATTTCGTCAGCAGGAGCATGAAAAGCGGGCGAGCGAACGGCAGTCCCTCATCGGCTCAGGGGATCGCAGTCAACGTATTCGCACCTATAACTTTGCTGAAAACCGTGTGACAGATCATCGCATTAATGCCACGCTCTATAAGCTCGATCAGATTCTCGCGGGTAATCTGCAAATGTTGACCGACTTGTTGATTGATCATGATCGCAATCAACTACGAGAATCTATGGGTGCCTTAGATGACTGATCAAGGTAATCAGGCAAACCAAGGAGGTCAAGAAACACAATGGACCGTGCTGGCCTTGTTAGATTGGACCAAAGATTACCTCGAGAAAAACGACTCACAGTCACCACGTCTCGATGCCGAAATACTGCTCGCCCATAGCATGAATTGCGAGCGAATCATGTTGTATACACGCTTCGATGAGATTGTTAGCGAAGCTGATCGGTTGCAATTTCGAGAATTGGTAAAACAACGTGCTAGTGGCTGCCCCGTTGCATACCTTGTTGGTTTCAAAGAGTTTTATTCGCTTCGATTTGATGTCTCTGAACATGTCTTGATTCCTAGACCGGAAACGGAATTTGTTGTTATTGCAGTACTTGATATTGTGAAGGAACATTTCAACTCCGATACCAACGGACAATCCTTGCCATGTCATGTTGTTGATGTTGGTACTGGCAGCGGAGCCATTGCTATTACATTGGCTACAGAATTGTCACTGATTCAAGTGACTGCCGTGGATCTCTCGACGGCTGCATTGGAAGTCGCTCGAAAAAACGCTACCGGTCATGAAGTTAATGATCGAATTGAATTCATTGAGCAGGATTTGTTGGAGGGGGCGAGTGACGCCAAGTTTGACATTGTCGTCAGTAATCCACCTTATGTTACCAGCGAAGAATACGAGGCCTTAAGTCGAAATGTGCGCGAGTATGAGCCGCAATTGGCATTAGAATCTGGGCCGACTGGGATGGAATGTTATCAAAGACTAGTACCCCAAGCGGCAGCGCGACTCAACGACGGAGGATGGCTTGTATTGGAAACCAGTCCGATGTTGATGGAACAGCTGAAAACTCTGGTTTCCGAAACTGGGTTTGGCGAGATTGCAACAGTGGCGGATCTAGCCGGTCATCAAAGAATTCTCACAGCTCGAATCCACAGCTAGCGTTCTTGGGCCATTTGATGAAACAGATCGTAGCGAGCTTTCATTTCGCTAATACTGTCATTGCCAAACTTTTCACAGAAGGCCACCGCGACTTCAAAGGCCACGACGTTTTCGATGATAATCGCCGCAGCGGAAACCGCACACACATCGGACCGTTCATAGCTAGCCGTATCAGCTTGCTTAGTGTCTAGATTGATGCTCTCCAGTGGCTGTCGTAGCGTACTGATCGGTTTCTTGGCCGCTCGTACCACCAAGCTTTGACCATTGGTCATACCCGCTTCTAGGCCACCTGCGTTGTTAGTGGGCCGCTGGAATCCGAGGCTCGGAGTATCTTTTTTATCAGCATCGTAAGTAATTGGGTCGTGGACTCGGGAACCGGGACGACGTGCGGCTTCGAATCCGAGTCCGATTTCTACGCCTTTGATGGCTTGCACGGCCATCACCGCTTGGGCGATGCGGCCATCTAGTTTACGATCCCATTGTGCGTGCGTGCCGAGTCCAAAAGGCAATCCTGTAATGTGTACTTCGAGTATTCCGCCCAGCGTATCGCCCTGCTCTCCGGCTTGGTCGATTAATTGTTTGATTTCAGGGTCTTGCTCGGGGTTCAACGAATATACTTCGCTTTGTTCGCGCAGTGTTCGCCACTGTTGAATATCACCCGCTTGCCGCTGGATCGGTTGTCCGCCTAGCTCGTCAACAAAGCCAATACACTCGATTTGGAACTCCGCTAAGATTTGTTTTGCAAGTGCTCCAGCAGCCACTCGAACGGCCGTTTCCCGCGCGCTGGAGCGTTCTAGTACATTTCGAATGGAGCCGAGGAACTTCACGGCTCCTGTTAAATCGCCATGGCCCGGTCGGGGTCGTTCAAGTTCTTTGAGTTTCTCAAGTTTGTAGTCACGATTGATAACTTGTAGCGTAACGGGACTCCCCATGGAAACATTTTTCCAGACACCCGTAAGTAACTCAACCTGGTCGGTTTCAATCTTTTGTCGTCCACCGCGTCCGTAACCACCTTGCCGCATCCGTAAGTCGTAATCGATCGCATCGGTATCGATTTCAATTCCAGCAGGAAACCCATCTACGACTGCCAATAATGTCTTGCCGTGAGATTCTCCGGCGGTCCAGTAACGCAACATGCTTTTCTATTCTTTTCTATGGCGTATTGAGTGAATCAATAAGTGCAATACAATTAATGCACTTGCAGCTTTCCTTACAGTTTAACTAGCGTAGCAAAAACCGGATAGGTCGTTTAAAGTAGGCTGACAGGCGAAATATAAGTCACACGGTAGTTTGACTCCAAGACCGAAAAGAGGAAGTGGCAGTTCATTGAAAGAGTTTTTAGCTAAGCGTTGGTTTCTGTTGTCTTTAGTTGTGGTGTTTACACTGGGATTAAGTTTTCATGAACAATGCGCAAGTTGGGCTAAACAAACAGAGTTTCAATATACCGTCGTGTTTACCGTTTTGTTTTTGATGGCTGCGTCGTTGAGTCTAAAAGCTCTCAGCTCAGGTATTCGCCGCCCCCGTGGGACGCTGCTGGCCGTCGTCATGGCCGTCGTCATGAACTATGGTGTGTTGCCACTGATCTTGTGGGCGGTGACATGTTTGATTGGGAATCCTGAGTTTGAGGGGTTGAGAGATGGATTGCTGGTGATTGCCTTAACTCCCTGCACCTTAGTATCCGCTGCGGTTTGGACTCGGAGAGCGGGAGGCAACGACAGTATCGCTATCATGGTTACACTTGTCACCAATCTACTCTGTTTTGTGATTGCGCCATTATGGATACTATTGTTTTTTGGCGCGGATGTTGAGTTTAAAACAACTTTTAGTGAGATGGTGTTAAAACTGGGGCTGCTTGTTGTATTGCCCATGGTGCTGGCGCAGTTGACTAGGACGCATCGACGATGGGCAAATTGGGCCACAGAAAATAAATCAAAATTGGGAATCGCAGCCCAATGCGGTATTTTGGTGATGGTCTTTCTGGGTGCAATAAAAGTTGGGCCACATATGGTGGGAGAAAAAGCAGTACATGGAATTACCTTAATTGGAATCGCTTTGGCCGTGATATTGTTCGTGCATATCGTTGTCTTTTGGTTGGGCATCGCAAGCGGCAGGTGGCTTAAACTCTCGCGAGAAGATGCTGTGGCTGTCGGATTCGCTGGCAGTCAGAAAACGTTGATGATTGGCTTATTGATTTGCTTTCAACTAAACTTTATGGTCATTCCCATTGTGCTGTATCATGCTTCCCAGTTGATCGTTGACACATTGTTCGCCGATTATTTGAAGACCAAGAACGACCGCCAATTGCATTGCAATTGAGTTGTTGAGTTGAAATCTGCTATCTTACTTCAACAAATAGTGTCTTTTTGATTTGGATTGTTTCTCGGATGAAGCATCGAACCCAACGTTGGTTGAATCGTCTCCTGTTCTGCAGTTGTGTGTTCGTCCCGACATTGCTGATCGGCGGAACGATGCTATTGCGACATAGCGAAGCGGGCCAACAACTGATGGTGTCATGGTGGACAGATTCGTTGGAAATCGCAATCGATAGTAAGGTAGAAATAGGGCGTGTTTATTTCATCAGTCCTAGTTGCTATGTGTTAGAAGACGTATTGCTGACTGACCGTGAAACAGGGCACAATATTTTGCAATGCGATCACCTGCGAATAACTCGTACACATGACCAATGGGAACTGAATCTGCATTTTGCCCAAACGCAATATCATGATATCCACAATTGGCTGCAGTGGTGGAACGGCCACGTCCTGCCGATTAGTGAGGGGGAAAATACGACGGTAAAAATACAGTCGTTAACGTTTGCCAAACAGACTGAACCACCCATCGTAAATTTTGTCGCTCAGATTATCCCTGGCAGCCCATCGTCGAACGTATTGCTAAATTTTGGCAATGACTTAACAAAACCTATCGTGATTGAAATAAAACGGTTTCATGAGTTTCCCGTCAACACAAAGATATTGTTAGAAACTAACGGCCATGTTGTTGCTACCAAACTGTTAGGCGAATTATTGCCCCATGAATTTAGTTTAGGTGAATCGGCAACGTTTGTTGGGGTACTTGCTCTAGACACAGTTGTGGACCCGCAGCAGGTTAAGCAATTCGATTTGCAAGGAACACTGCACAATGTTGAATTGCAATCGCTTTTGGGGGGTGGTTTGGATGCGTCTCCATTGAGAGGTCGCGTAACCGTTGAAATATCCCGCGCTATATTTAAAAATAATCGCTGGCTGCAACTCCAAGGCACTCTGCGAGGTCACACTGGGCAGGTGTCACGTGCATGGCTACCAACGGCCGCGCGACAACTACAGCTACGTTGGCTTGGTGATCTACAACAGTCGCAGATCCCTTTTCAATCGATGTACTGTGCATTCAGTTGGAACCAGTCCAGTTTGTCGTTGCGGGGCGAACCCGAGGGTGAGCAAGCGGGCGTTATTCTGCGACACGCAAATGGGATTATCCTCGCCGAAAATCCCCAAGTCCTGCAAGCGTCGGTGTTACATGAAGTGTTGGCACGTTAAGGATTGAGCTAGAAAACGTGCTCATTTTTTCGTTATTAAGCGGAAATACCTGCTTTGTAGCGAACCCAAGCGGCAAACATAAATGCCCAGTTTGCGCTAACGATTATTACGACGTAAAAGATTGCGCGAGCGGCATTGTCACCGGATCCGTAGGAATGTAATCCAACTGAACCGGTATCCGAGAGCAGAGGTAATCCGAAGTTAACACCAACCCAGCTCATCATGATCATGGTAAATCCGAAAATAGTTCCCGCGACCATACCAAAGCTATTGAGCCAACCTGCAAATCGAGCATGTAAGAATGCCAAGTAGATGAGCAGCGAAATTAGGGCCCATACTTCCTTAGGATCCCACCCCCAGAAGCGTCCCCAAGACACATCAGCCCACAGTCCGCCGAGGATCGTCCCGGTCGCTAATAACAGCACGGCGACTTGAATACACCGAT
>LWDU01035268.1_pt1 | contig 11951 bp, 9 predicted proteins | sample 727161 | NCBI WGS metagenome assembly LWDU01 (sample SAMN04566230, study PRJNA314399) | hydrothermal vent metagenome | isolation source: deep sea hydrothermal plume seawater | place: Mexico: Gulf of California, Guaymas Basin | collected 2004-07-11 | reverse complement strand
CCTGCTCCCCGAAGTGTTATTCAAGCAACCGGTATCAGAGGAAACTAAGACTTATGTTAAAGCAGATCTAGCTAAGGGTATGAAAGCGGTTGGGCGCCTCTTTGTTGGTGCACCATACGCTGCTGGCGAACAATTCACTCTGGCAGACCTCTATACTTTTTACTGTTTCGGGTTCTCCAACGGCATGGTCAGCGCCATATACGGTGAAGATTTACTAGCCAATTACCCTAATATTCAGAAAGTTATGGATTTGATTGCCCAGCGCCCAAGCGTGAAGCAGGTAGAGACAGAAAAATCGACTCGATGAATGGCTCACCGAGGCAACCGTTAAACCGTTGTTATGAATCAATTGGATTATTAGTTTTTCGTTAATTAGGGCTCCAGAGACAAGATGGGATCATGCAATAGATCTAAAAAGAGTCACGGACAGGTCGAAGACTAGTTTAAAAGAATAAATAGATAATTAAATCGATAACTTAAATGGTGCCCCGCCAGACCACATGGTACCACCTAGCCCCATTTGCTAAGAGACACTTTTGCTAATTTAAACTGAGGCAGAGGAAGGTGCCCTGATCCCATAGCTCGTTCCGGGCGTCAGGATGGCGGTGAACCTATATCCATTTCCTGGTTTGAATCATGCAGCAGAATCCATAATCGTCATGTTAGCCATGATACAGGTACCTGTTGCGCATGAACCAGTATAAGCTAGTCTAGCAACCCGGATAGATAATCGAACAGCATGTTAAACACCTTCCTGCGGATTATATTGCTGATTGTCGGCGTCGCGCTTCACGGTGAACTAAGCGCCATGACTCATGTCCAGATTAATCTCCAGGAAGTCCACCAGCGTATTGACGGATTTGGTGCTTCCGATGCCTGGTCTGTTAATCCAACCATTAACTTATGGCTGAGCGAAAATGAACCAGCTCAGATTGAAGCGCTAGCCAGGATATTGTTTTCTGTTGATACTGGCATTGGCCTGTCGGCCTGGCGGTTTAATATCGGTGCCGGCAGCTTCGAGCAGGGCAGCGGCAGTCAGATTAACGACGCTTTGCGTAGAACTGAACTCATGGTACCCAGGCCCTATGGCAAGATAACTAAGGGCAAGCAACTTGGCCAGATAAAGCTGCTGCAGGCGGCTCGGGCTATGGGTGTTAGACAATTTGTAGCCTTCGCCAATAGTCCGCCAGTATGGGCGACGAAGAACGGGCTGGCGCACCCAGGAGATGGCACTGAAATTGGTTCCACAAATCTGTCGCCACGCCAACTGAAGCAGTTCGTGAGGTTCCTGGTTGATGTTCTATTATACCTGCGTGGCGATAGCGTCGGTGTCCCGGTGAACCATATAAGCCCGGTAAACGAGCCGAGCTGGTCCTGGCAGAATAGCTCCCAAGAAGCTAATCGATATAACTTGCAGGACCTTAAGAATGTGTATAAAGCGCTGTATGCCGAGCTTAAATCGGCCGGCCTTGAAACCGATATCAGCATCGATGCGGGCGAAGTTGCGGAATACAGCAGCGCGTTAAGCGATGCCATCAAGAAAAGTTTCGATGGAAATATTTACCAGGTCGCAATGAATGCAAGGGGACTTGGCGTTTACAGAAATTACATAGATGAATTGCTCGGGGATGTTCAGCTAAACCCGATAATCCACAATAAACTGTCTTTGCACGGTTACTGGTCTGATACTGACGAACGCCGCCTGGGGGATCTGCGCGATGCGGTACGGGACAACGTTCGCTCAGTCGCACCGAAGGCAACCCTTTGGATGAGTGAATTCTCTATTCTTGGAGAGGCAAGTAGTCTCAGGCCATTCTCGGGGCACGGATTTAATGTGGAAGATATGGACTACGCTATTCATGTCGCCCGGGTCATTCATCGTGATTTGATACGCTTGGAGGTTTCTGCTTGGTTCTGGTGGTTAGCACTTACGCCCTATGATTATAAAGATGGTTTGTTAAAAATAGCGCCCTCCCTGGAATTCAAAACATTACAGGCTTCTAAGCTGATGTGGACCCTGGGTAATTTCAGTCGTTTTGTTCGCCCTGGATACTCGCGGGTCACGCTCACTGGTGCGGACCACTTAAATGAGGTGATGGCGTCTGCGTACAAGGATCCCAGCAGTACTCGTCTGGTCGTAGTCGCCATTAATGCGAGCGGCTTTGAGCAGCGTTTGGCACTCAGTATTACAGGAATCAAGTCGTCTCAGGAGATTAAGAATTTCGACATTTATGTCACGAATGCAGATCATAACCTGACCTTGATGGCATCTACCAATGCACCGGGCCCCTACCTTTTACCCAGCCGATCTGTGGTGACCCTGATTGGTCGCATTCAATAGCAGCACCTTCAAAACAATACGATTTTCAGGCACGCTGGCTCACTCGCATTACTGGCTTTCAATAATAACTGGCAAGACCAGGTGTGATGGATAGATGGCTGAGTGATAAATGGTGTTCTGTGCCGTCTTCCAATTAGTTTCATCGTAATTATTACCGCCTGTATTTAGGTTTCTCTCCCAACGTGGGAAATTTGAACTTGAGATCTCTACGCGAAGTTTATGCCCTCCTGCGAAGTAATTACTGGTTACATTCAGAGCCACTTCCACCTGATAAATCTTACCCGGTTCAATCAACTGGCTGTCGGATAAGCTGTTTCTATATCTCATCCTGATGGCGCCTTCCTGGATATTATAGGCTTCTCCGGTTGGATAAACGTCAACGAGTTTGACGGTGAAGTCAGTATCAAGGGCTGAAGAAGATACATACAGCACCGCTTTGAGTTCACCGGTCACTTCAAAGCCGTGTATTAATACAGGAGAGGTGTAGACCAACACGTCCTGTCTCAGTTCAATCTCTGATTGATCATAGCCGCCAGCTTCGGTATCACTACCCGTGCAGCAGGTGTGTCCACCGAGTGAGGGTACTGGGTCGGCTGGATCATAGACATAACTGTCCCGACTGTCATTGTCTGGCAGATTTAGGCTTAACAGCCCATCTCCTGTTCTGGATTGGGCTTTGCCCTTACCACTTAGATACCATTTCTGGTAGTTCGTTGATGCCAGTGGCCAGACTTCGCTGTTTCGCCACTGGTTCTTGCCCATCACATAATACTGAATATGGGGCATCTCTGTGATTGCGTTCTCTTTGCCTTTAAGCCAGTAGTCGTACCACTGCAGCTGCAATGCAGAATAGTTCAGAGAGGCATCACCCAAATTGCGTGCACCAACGATGGCGTCATCGGTGGATTCCGTATAGTCGCAGTGAGTTCCTGGGCCAATGATTAAGAATTGATTATTACGAGCTTGCTCGCTCTGCGCATTTCTCTGAAAAGTCTTAAACATTTCGATGGTTTCTGCGGGACCATAGTCGTACCAGGAGTCCATAAAAAGAGACGGAACATTAAAGGTGTCAGATGGCTTGGCCAGGTCTTTGTTTCGAAAGAACTTCCCATCCGGTGCGCTGGTAATCCAGGATTTGTACTCCGAAGGTGGCAGCTGCGCACGCTCAAGTAGTGAGTGGGTCGGCAGAGTCGACAGCAATTCAAGATAGGCAGCAAAGTCAACCTCCGGGGCCATTTTGAACAGTCGTGATTGCGGAGTTTTAAACCACTGGCCACGATCAATATGTGCGGGAGGCCCATAGAATAATTGCGAACCACTAGCGGCGAACCATCCGGCAGTTTGAGCCAGTTCAAAAACACCGCCACTGAAAGATTGCCAGGCTCGACCGGGCATATAAAAGCCGGAAGCTGCAGACATTGGAACAGCTGCCACATGGTTAGGGTGTTTTGCTGCGGCTAATATCACTTGTGTCTCGCCTAGATAAGAGCATCCTGCACTGCCTACTTTCTGATTGGACCAACCCTGCGAAATCAACCAATCAACAGTGTCGTAACTATCTTCCCGCCGATGCTCTGCAACCACATATGAACCCTCAGATTCGTACCGTCCTCTGACATCCTGGATCACCACCACGTAACCCTGCTCAACTAACAATTGGTGAACACCGCTCCAACCGAATGTTTTGTTTTTACCGTATACCGTTCGTAGTAACACCGCGGGAAGCTGCCCCTTGGCTTCTGCTGGGAAATACAGATCAGTTGAAAGTTTCACCCCATCCCGCATAGGGATCATAATACTTGGTTCAAGGCGCACCTGGTAATCTTTCCCGAACACACAAGAGGCAGTAAGAATGGGTACCAGCCACATGACGAGTGTTCGATTTAATTTCATTGTCGCACCATAATGAGCCCTGATTACTAACAGTAATCGTTTCAGAGCTATGAAGTGAAGTGCTAAGTCCTGTTATTATGTACTCGTCTATCGAATTTAGTGTCGGTGGCCCCAAATGGTCTGGCGACGCACAGGGTTGACATCACACATCGGTTAACAACCGAAAGATTCCCTTTCGAATAGATTTGGGTCAAGAGTGTATACTCTGGCCTCTTATGAATTGAGTTGGTGGAGTAGTCGTTGTGCCTGAGCAAATGACCCTTAATGAGGCGATGTACAATTGTCGCGCTATGCGACGACTGGAATCGCGTGATGTTCCTGAAGCCGATCTAATCCAGCTGATTGACGCTGCAAACCAGGCACCTTCTGGCTCGAACTCCCAGAACGCGCGTTGGGTAGTCGTCAGGGACGCCGCACAGAAACAGAAACTGGCAGATCTTAATCGCAAACATGCAGAACCCTATATCGCGCCGCAGCGAGCGAATCCACCTAATGAAAAACACAAACGGCTAGTTGATGCGGTGGTATGGCAAATGGACCATATGCATGAAATCCCCGCATTGATAGTGGCTTGCTTTGACTATCCGGAAAAGGTTGAAGGACTGGGCGTTTATCGAAGTGCTGGTTCAGTCTGGCCGGGTATTCAAAATCTGTTACTCACAGCGCGGTCATTAGGACTAGGCGCAGCACCTACGACACTGGCTTTGCGGGACCAGCATGCTGTCAGGGATGTGTTGAACCTGCCAGAAACTTTTGCGGCGCTCTGCCTGATTCCCGTTGGCTATCCCAAGGGGAAATTTGGGCCTGTCAGCCGAAAGCCGGTTGCCGACGTTATGCGCTTCGATCGCTGGTAGGCATCTCGACCCGTCGAGAGAGTCAAGATCATCAAACTAAGGACCGCCATCGTAAAACGCGAGCGCCTTTGGTGACATTTGGGCGTAGACCCACCTCGGCCTTTGAGTGATAGTGATCCTCTAACTTGGATGCAATATGTTTTGCAGCGAAGGATGCCCTAGTAGAAGATTCAGTCCGTAGCGACTTAACAAACCTTAGTCGAGAATAATATGGCTCTAAATCTTTGGGGATCACACGACAGAAATAATAAACGCCCTCTTTCGCGTATGTATATTTTAGGTGTGCTTTTACCTTCGGTTCCATCTACTACCCCCGCCTTATTCAGATAATTTCGATACTTATCAATCGGTTAGTGGGATCTAACAATCTGACATGGCGCCCGGGGCCGGCACTTAAATAGCTCATTTTTGCTGGGCTCAGCACCGATATGCTGCAATGATATCGCTTATTGGCGCATTCGATAGTATTTAAGAATTGGAGGTGGCTCGAACAATCAACTGAACCAGTTAGTCTCGCAATAACCTCAATCTGAGGTCTATTCGCTATCCGCAGCTGCTAGTCTGGTTGCTCTTCGAGCGAGTTTCTGTGCGAGATTCGGACCCACACCAGGCAGAGACCAGGGACAAACAGCCATACAGATGGCGCAGCCCGAACTTTCGGCAAAGAAAGGAATACATCGATCGAAATTGACGTACCACTTGTCTTCTCCTCGTACGGTTTGCTTTTCTGACTTTATCGCCAATGGCGGGCAGGCGTTCTCACAAACACGACAGCGACTGCAGAAGTCGTCAATACCGAATTCGCGACGGGAGGTGAGCGCAAAGGGCGCGTCGGTAAGTACTGCCCCTAAACGAAACGCCGATCCAAATTCTGGGTTGATGATCGATCCATGCTTGCCCAGCTCTCCAAAGCCGCATTCCAATGCCGGCGGGATCATCAGAATCTTGCCAGTCATAGGCCCCGTCACCGCATCAGCACGATAACCTTGGTCACGCAGCCAAGCCGCTACCTTCTTACTCACCTCTGCTGCACGCACATACTGACGAGTCACATCCTTACCACCACGTATAGCGGGTACATGTTTCAACTCTTCGTAGTCGTGTTTTACCCCTAGAACGACAACATGCGGCAAGTCGACTTCTTCCTGGTCAAATACCCACTCAGGTTTTAGATGCGCAACGCCTGTCATTTCGCAATCGCCCGCCTCGACGAAGGATTGCAGCGCAGCAGTCCATGCTTCGGGACTGCGCTCAACAATCTGCTCTGCAACGGCCGGCAACGGAGCCTCCACCGCCGTGCGCCGGCTGGCACGTAGCGCATTCATCTCTTCATCAGGTTGTTCATGACCGTAGAACCACTTCTGAGCCTCGCCGAAGACTGCACTGCCCATATCGGGAGCCCACCACACCATGCGCGGTGCCCGGATCTCAGATTCACCCAGGCCATTCACATCGTTACCGCTGTAGTCTCCAAGTAACTCAATGAAATCAGGATCGGGCGTATAGGGCCTGTAGGGGTTTTTTGGCACAGTTACCTCCCTTCTAGTGAGCAGTCGCGCTCGTTCAGCATAACAATATTCCCGGGGATGGCACGAATTAACGATGTTTTTTGCAATGGTTACCAAGTCATTCTCGCCTCAGCGATTGGGCATTTAGCCTGGAGTCGAACGAAATCCATGGTTAATCAGAGGTAAGCTAATAAGCACCCTTGTCAAGCCAGTCAAAGTCAGATAACTGAGAAACACATGAGAAGATTTTTAGAGTCACAAGTAGTAGCGCAAAAAAACCAGAAATACAATGAGAAACCAATTAAACAACTACCTTTCCATTAAAACTATCTGTTAATGATCAGCCGCGTTTCGGAAAGTGCATGTGGCGAGGTGTTAGAAAAAATATTCACCCCAACCAGTTTGCAGTGGTCGCTGCAAATCCTGGATAACTCCCTATGATGGCGATTCGTGGTCCTAACGACCGAGCAAGGAACACGTACCAGGGAGCTTACCTACGGTGGCTGGCGAACTCCTCGTCGCTCAGGAGGGCATGCTTGAACTGATCGAAAGCGGGGTCATCGGTGCAGGAGGCTGATTTCAGGGCACTGCAGGTTTAAGCCACTATCCTTACCGGCAGGTCAGCATATCCACGCAGTACATTTGATCGAATCCTGACAGGTTGCCCCACCACTTCCACTTTGAACCGTGGCAGGATTTCCTCCCACAAAACTCGTAATTGCATTTCCGCCATACGGTTGCCCATGCATCTGTGAATACCATAACCAAACGACAGGTGGGAGCGGGCATTTTTCCGATCAATAACCAGACGTTCCGCATCCTTAAACTGCGTTTCATCCCGATTACCGGAAATGTACCACATGATAACCTTGTCGCCTTTGCTGATATGTTCGCCGCCAATTTCCACGTCTTTCAGCGCGGTTCTTCTCATGTGGGGTATTGGTGTTTGCCAGCGAATAATCTCCGACACCATGTTGCGTATCAAGCTAGGGTTATCGATTAGTTTCTCATACTCGGCCGGGTACTGATTTAGCGCCAACACGCCGCCTGAAATACTGTTACGTGTTGTGTCGTTACCGCCGACGATCAATAGTACCAGATTACCCAGATATTCAAGGGGTGGCATATTCCGGGTGGCATCACCGTGCACTAGCATTGATATCAAATCATTATTAGGCGCCATTGCTTGTCTTTCTTTCCAGAGGTTCTGGAAGTATTCGAGGCATTCCATCAGCACTTTTCTTCGGTGGTTGGCCGAATCCACCACGCCTGATATTCGGCCACCACCGGCCACATCAGACCAGTAAGTCAACTTTGTACGGTCTTCGAATGGGAAGTCAAGCAGGGTTGCCAACATCTGCGTGGTTAAATCGATGGACACCCGCTCCACCCAGTTGAAAGTTTCATCAAAAGGTAAATTATCCAGGATTGCGATGACACGCTGCCGAATCGTATCTTCGAGCTTCGCCAGATTTCTTGGCGCGACCACGGGGCTAACCACTTTACGCTGGGCGTGATGTCTTGGCTGATCCATGGCGATAAACATGGGCAGCTCGAATTCATCGGGCTGGTCGAATATGGTGATGTCGCGATCAGATGAAAAAAGATCAGCATGGGAGTCTACCCACTTGATATCCTTGTAAGCGGACAAGCTCCAGTACGGCCCGTAGCGGCTCTCAGCGCAGAAGTGAACCGGCGCCTCGTTTCTCAGGCGTTCAAAATAAGGCCAGTGTGAATCAGTCCGATATAGTTCCGCCTCGCTGACGTCGAACTGGTCCAGCGGTAAATCGGCTGCACGTTTTACGGCCAACGCGAGTTCGTTATTCTGGTATGGGTTGTTCATCTGCCTCACTCACTGTTGCGGGCTTTCTCGCAAGTTCTGCACTATTTGTCCAAAGTATGCTGGTCACGGACCAGACTCACTATATCAGAATGATCTCGCTTAGTTCGTATCACCTGGGAAGAGAAGTTTCTGGTCCGATTGCGTGAGTTGACGGTAAACGCTTAAGGTCCATCAGCACAAGAGTCAGCCACGACGATGATTCAATGCACCCTGATAGAGGATAGTGAGCACAAACCAGCTTTTCGGGCATACAGTCATGCACATCAGCGCACGAAACGTAGGACCGATCGTAGCTCCCCCTCAGAATCCGGTCCGGGAAATGAATCAGGCACCAGGGGCTGGTTGAACTACCCTACCTGGTGCGCTAGATCGTGTATATTCCGTCAGGCACTCAAGCCTCAGAAAAGTTTTGTCGAATTATCGAACAGACGACTTAGAGGCGACCGAATTCAGACCAGCGATGCTTGGGGGATTATTTTCAACGCGGCATCATCACTATTCTGCTGCCCGTGTGAAGCTGGTACAGTGGGCAAAATAGACATCTGCATCACATCAATTAAAGGAGAACGAATGTCCGTAGAAATTTATGGGACCTGTGATGAGAAGTTTTCATCGGTCCGCGAGCTGTTCCAGAAGAATATCCAAGAGGAACAAGATGTCGGCGCTTCTTTTGCCTTAACTGTCGAGGGTGAGATGGTTATCGACATCTGGGGTGGCCATAAGGATGAATCACTTACAGAAGAGTGGGCCGAAGACTCCATGGTCAATGTCTACAGCACTACCAAAACGATGTCTTTTTTGTGTGCATTGCTGTTAGCCGATCGAGGTCAGCTTGACTTTGACGGCAACGTTGGCAGGTACTGGCCCGAATTTGCTCAAAACGGTAAAGATGAAGTGAAAGTCTGGCATCTAATGAATCATGCCTCGGGCCTTTCCGGAATGGATGAAATTATGTCGCCTGAAGATCTCTATGACTGGGACAAGATCTGTAGTTCCTTGGCCGCGCAGGCACCGTGGTGGGAACCGGGTACAGCCTCTGGTTATCACGCAATCACACAAGGCTATCTGATTGGTGAAGTTGTTCGCAGAATAACTGGCAAATCGTTAGGAACCTATTTTCGCGAAGAGATTGCCAAACCACTGGGCGCAGATTTTTATATCGGTGTTCCAGATTCTGAGTTTGACCGGATTGTTAAGCTGATTCCAGTGGGAGATGGTGAGGCACCATCTGACAGCGACGACGATTCGATTGCTGCTCGGACGTTTGCCAGCCCTTTCTCTCCCGCACATTATTCCGCAACAGCAGATTGGTGCCGTGCAGAAATTCCAGCTGCTAATGGCCACGGCAACGCTCGCTCGGTGGCCAGATTACAGGCACCACTTGCTTGTAAGGGTAGTGCGTTCGGCGTTGACTTGCTGTCAAAATCAATGGCTGAGTCAGTGATGGATGCTCGGATAAGCGGCGTCGATCTAGTACTTGGCGTGCCAATTTCGTTTGGGCTTGGCTTTGGGCTTAATTCTGACGTGATGCCTATTTCTCCGAATAAGAATGCCTGTTTCTGGGGTGGCTGGGGCGGTTCGAGCATCATTGTTGACCAGGATGCGGCACTGTCTGCATCGTTTGTGATGAACAAGATGCATGAGGGACTTATGGGTGATCCGCGCTCTATGGGGCTTGTCCAGCAGGTGTATCAGAACCTCTGATTAAATAGACCAGGCTGTCGAACGCGTTTGGCGCTAGCCAGGAAGCGAACTGAATCCCTGTTAACTGGTGTTGCGCGCCTTTTCACGATGGTTTCTGCGGCCGGTTTCCTCAACCACCACTAGGGTGCAGCGGCGATACTCTTTGCTTTGTTACTCAGCAAAGCGTTGAACTTCCTCTGCGCAAGCACGGATATTACTTAGATGTGGTGAAACGATAGGTTGTCGGCTTCGAGAGATAACCCTCCAGCGGTACACGGCTGAAGTTGGCCGCCCTACCCAGCCTGACGGCGTCCTCAATATCCATTCCCTGGTGAGTCACCAGGTAGGCGACCCATAGATGGGCTGCCCTGACACCACTGTTACAGTGGAGTAGAACCTTACCTGAAGTATTTCTAAGAATGTCGGCGAATGCAGCGACCGTCTCGGTGGCGTAAGGGTGGTCTTTACCGCCGGATGGCAGGTGATGGTATGTCATGCCGAGTGCTTTGCTCAGAACTTCTTCGGCGATGGGGGTTGATTTTTTGTTTTCGACTTCAGGTGTGGTGCGCAGATTGACAATAGTCGTCACCTCTGCCGATTGGAGACCTTGCAAGGCTGCTTCAGATAGAGGTTGACCGGCGATATACAGGTCACCCGACTGATAGATGCCACCTCGAAAGTCAGGCCATTTCAATTCCCTGGGCATTTCTGCAGCACTGGCAAAGACAGGAAGTACAATAAGAAGGGCGCAACCAATGTTAGTCAATGTATTCAACGCTATAGCCTTTGTCAGTACCAGAGAGGACTTACTCTAGCTGATCGGACAGGCAAGCGGAAGTACAGCAATTACCTTACTTGACCGCTCTTCGGAAAATGTGGTTTATTCGCCTTTTCGCGATGATGCAAGTAGGGGAACCCTATGAACCTGTTTGAAAACGATGATCTGAGGTGGAAGCATTTTACCGGCAGCGACAAATTTGACTACCCCATTGATTACGCCGCTGCGCTGCTTTCGGCAAGAGACAACGGTCATGTCGACCTTCTGTATCGCTGGGCACCCAATGCTTACTGCCACTTCCACAAGCATACTGGTTTCATCACTTCCACGGTGCTCGCTGGCGAACTCCACGTCATTGACATCGATCTCGAGACCGGTGCCGAAACAGGCCGACGCGTCAGAAAAACTGGCGACTATGCTGCCAAGGTCCCCGGCGATATCCATATGGAAATGGGTGGGCCAGAAGGTGCTCTCGTTCTGTTTAACCTGTTTACTACGGACGATCAATTGGCCGATACATTAGCACAAGACGGCACTGTTTTATCTTCCTCTACCCTGAGCCAGATACTGCGCGGACGTAGCGCCCGCTAAGGGCTCATAAAACGACAACCCGACGAAAGCCCATGAGCGGATTATTGACTGGCTGCAGGTACACGTAGCACCACTGTAAAGGCTGCCTGCCCAAATGACCGTTATCCCTTGATGGGTTAACATCTGCGAAAGCGCCACAAACTGAAAATTGAAACAGGGAAATATCATGCTAACTAAAGAATTTATCCATCCTCACCCAATGGGCTTTACCAACACGGTTGCTTACACCGCTCAGGGCGTTAAAACTATTGTCGTTTCGGGCCAAGTGGGTTACGCCGACGGGCGGTTTGGGGAAACCTTTGAAGAACAGGCAGAAATGGCTCATCGTAATTTAGTTGGCGAACTTGCAGCCGCTGGCGCCGGCGTTGCAGACGTCATTAAACTCAACTCTTATGTGGTGGATTTAGATTCTCAGAGAAGCAAAACACTTTCCCAGGTTAAAGCAAAATTCTTTACCCAA
>LWDU01035120.1_pt1 | contig 11957 bp, 11 predicted proteins | sample 727161 | NCBI WGS metagenome assembly LWDU01 (sample SAMN04566230, study PRJNA314399) | hydrothermal vent metagenome | isolation source: deep sea hydrothermal plume seawater | place: Mexico: Gulf of California, Guaymas Basin | collected 2004-07-11 | reverse complement strand
TGACGCTGTCGGGCTTCATTCTGGCTAATTGAGAGGCCCCAATCATGCCGATGGTGTCTTTGTTCATATCACAGGCCACCACAACAAAATCACTTTCAGCCAATAATTGGTCGAGTTGGTCGGTGCTTCCTAGCCAATCCAGCGGGGGGGTGGTTTTTTGTTTCGATCGACGGATCGCGATCACTCGCATACCGAAGGCCGCAGCACGGTGGGCGACTTCCCTACCGATATGGCCGTAACCCACAATACCGACCGTCCGGTTGCGGATTTCCCCGTGATACTCACATGAGCCGGGCTGTCTGCCACCCCACCCTTCAGCCCGAAAACGTCGGTCAATATGCCGCAACCCGATTTTGTTTTCGAGCATGGCACAAAGGACGAATTCGGCGATCGTTGTTTCATGTTCATAACAATTACAGACCGGAATCCCCCTTGGCATGGTTTCCGGTGAACAAAAGTCATACCCCGTCCACGGAATCTGGAACAGCTTCAGTTTCGGTATCTTCGGCCAGTTCAGTGTGGGGATCTTTCCACCAATGACGGCATCAGCCTCAAGCGCCATAGCAATAAACTCATCAGGTTCATTTAAAGATGGATCCCACACAAGAATTTTCCAATCATCGTTTAATTCATTTCTTAGTAGCTGTTCGTACTGAACAGCGATCCGTCCTTGTATTAATGCAGTTGGCAAAATATTTTCTCCGTGTTGATAAAATCAAGATGGCATAACGCGGTACGCAGCACAAACAAACACACAAGCAAGCCACTTCTTTTGTCTCGCCCACACTGTCCTGATAATCCTTATTATTGAGTAAATCCCGTTGTATCTCTGGATTGATACAATGCCCATAGATTCAATCGCATATTTTGTCTGATCACCCATACTTCATTATGGTCAATGTTTGTGATTTCGCCCGCACCAGTGCTTAACATGCTCGGTCAGCTCTATCTGGTCGTTGATCCCATGTGCAGCTGGTGCTGGGGATTTCGATCGGTATGGGACACGTTTCACTCTAGGTTGCCACCATCAATAATCGTTACCGACCTAATGGGAGGCCTGGCACCGGATGCTACTGAACCCATGGATGCTCAGACTCAGGACTATGTGAAAGGCGCATGGCATGCCGTCAAGGCTCGCACGGGTGCTGAGTTCAACTTTTCATTTTGGGACACTTGCCAACCCAAACGGGCAACCTATCCCGCCTGTCGCGCGGTCATCGCAGCAGGCTTTCAGAAAAATGGCGGCCGGGCACATCTGTACGCCGCAATACAACACGCCTATTATCTCGAGGCCCGTGATCCCTCCGATCATGACACCTTGATTGCGCTTGCCGTTGAAGCCGGCCTCGATCCGACCGAATTCGAACGTGATCTTAACAGCGCCGCGGTGCAGGCTGCGTTTGAGAGCGAGTTAGCTCAGGCCCGGTCCCTTGGTGTCAGTGGGTTCCCGACCGTACTGTGGCAACCGCCCGACGCCTCGAGCCGCCCCACTCAAGTGCTGGCTGCCGGATTCACCGACCTTGACACACTTCATCTACGTTGGTCGCAGCTCATTGCGCAAAGGGCTGTTGGAACATGATTTTCAAATCTCTAGCAGTCCCCACCGACAGTTCGCGTTATCGACTCACCGGGGAATACCTGACACCTAGAAACAAGAACGATAATCATCCCAGACCGTTTTTAGCCAAGGGGTGAATCGTTCCGGGTGGGTCTGTATCTGTCGCGCTAATTCGTCCACTTCGACATACTGATACTCTGCAACTTCGCCCGGATCTGGTGACACTGATCCCTCGTAATGGCCACTGAACACATGATCTACCTCGTGTTCGGTGAGACCATTTCCTAATTCGGCCCGGTATTCAAAAGTAAACTGATGCGTCAGATCGCAAACAAAGCCCATTTCCTCCACTAATCGACGCTGGGCTGCCCCGAGGACGCTTTCTCCGGGGCGCGGATGACTACAACAGGTGTTGGTCCACAGTCCACCGCTATGATATTTGTCCTGCGCTCTACGCTGAAGTAACAATGCTCCTTGACTATTAAATACAAAAAGAGAAAAGGCTCGATGCAAAACACCCATCTCATGCGCTTGCATTTTTTCCATATCACCACATTCGACATCGTCTTTGTCAACCAATATGACCCTTTCCATCACTCACTGCCCCCTAAATGATCCCCGGCTTTACCAACCGCTATGCTGCTCCAAAAAAAACCAAAGACTTTGACGATCGAATCAAAGTCAAAAGAGTGTTCGATTTGTAGTGGCATCACTCAGCCAAGCTAGCGCAATACCGGCGAGTGTTCAAGGCACTCAACTTAATTCAAACTAAATTTATTAATGAACTGACTCTACGGCCACAGCCTTTATGTTAGGGTCGCTCAACAAATTACCGTCACAAACCGAACATGAGAAAGGTATAAGCAGATGAATCCAACCCTGGTGATTCTCGTGGTCGGACTATCCTCCAATCTCATCAGCGACCACACCCCTCACCTGAAGCGGTTGGTCGCCCGTGGCGCGATGCGTCCCATGGACACTGTACTACCGGCTGTCACCTGTACTGTCCAGTCGTCCCTAGTAACCGGTTTAATGCCAGATGGCCATGGTGCCGTTGCCAATGGCTGGTACTTTAGGGACCTATCAGAGGTCTGGCTATGGCGGCAATCTAATCGACTTGTCGCGGGGGAGAAAATCTGGGAAGCCGCTAAATCCCTTGACTCCAACTTCACCTGCGCAAAGATGTTTTGGTGGTACAACATGTATTCAAGCGCTGACTGGAGCGCAACGCCGCGGCCCATGTATCCGGCTGACGGCCGAAAAATTCCGGACCATTACGCGTATCCTTCAGCACTACGGGATGAATTAAATGCATCACTCGGCATGTTTCCACTATTCAAATTCTGGGGACCGCTCGCCGATATCACCTCAAGCAAATGGATCTCAGATGCCACGCTACAAGTCATGGCGACTCGTCACCCCACGCTGACCTTAACCTATCTCCCACACCTCGATTACAACCTTCAGCGACTTGGTCCTGATCTCTCGCACCCACGCATCAAACAAGACCTTGCCGAAGTCGACGCCTTGTGTGGGGAGTTGATTGACGCGGCCGATCGCTCGGGGCGCCAGGTTATTGTTGTCTCAGAATATGGAATTACGCCGGTACGAGACGCGGTTCATATCAATCGCACATTACGTGAGGCCGGCTTACTTCAAGTCAAAGTTGAAATGGGTCGTGACGTAATTGATCCGGGCGCATCACGAGCATTTGCTGTCACCGATCATCAATTGGCTCATATTTATGTGCGCTCGCAGGACGACCTTGTTGCCGTTCGCTCGCTCGTGGCAGCACTGGACGGGGTCGAAACAGTGATGGACGCGGAAGAAAAACGGGCCGCAGGCTTAGCTCATCCACGTGCTGGAGAACTCGTTGCGGTTAGCGAGGCAGATCGTTGGTTTAGTTATTACTACTGGTTGGACGATGAGCGGGCGCCGGATTACGCCCGCACCGTCGACATTCATCGCAAACCTGGTTACGACCCGGTAGAGCTATTCGTCGATCCTGGAATCCGATGGCCTATGATGGCGATGGCAAGCCGACTCGCGCGACGGAAGTTGGGTATGCGAACGTTACTCGATGTCATCTCGCTAAAGGATACCCAACTCGTCAAAGGCTCTCACGGCCGCCCTACCGACGATGCGGCAGATGGGCCACTGGTCATCAGCTCCCGTTCCGATTTAATGCCTGACGGTCATGTTAATGCAGTCGATTTCAAACAATTGACCCTGGACCACCTTTTTGGATCTCGCGTATGACCGACGCCTCTTAAACATCAGGTGCCACTGACCAGCCGTTGCAGACCGAGGGTCAGCGCGAACCCCAGTACCGCGACTAGCGCAAGGCCGGGCTCACCGACCCCACTGATCAAGATGGCATCCAGCAGCGACATGCCTGCGATTAAAGTAACGACGGCCCGTGGAATGTCTCCGGGTTGACGACGGCGAACCAACCATAGCGCGGCCACAATTGCGACCACAAAAATGGCCCAGTAAGCAAACGTGGGCCAGGCTTCACTGCTCAGAACACCACCATAGATGACGGGCGCCGCTAAAAATAGCAGGGGCCAGAGATTCTTCACCTCGCCCAGGTTTTCTTGCTTGGCGACGTAAGTTAAACCGATCAAATACGAAAACAGTAAAATCGCTCCGATCAATAGCGGCAGGGGCAGTACCACTGCGAAACAAAACCCGACCGAAACATAAATCAATAACCGGCAAAGTCCCATCACAACAGGACTCAACACGTTCCCTTTGTGATGCCAGTTATAGAATATGATGGCCCCGGCCAATATGACTCCACTCACGCCAGGCCACACCCCCGTATGCTCGGGACTTTGGTATGCTGCCAAACACAACAGGGCCAGCCCTCCGGCTAACAGGACGAACCCAGCGCAAAAGACAGAGCTTCTGGCAATGTCGCCGGCTGGAATAGGACGTTCAGGCCGTTCCCGCGCATCGATGTCCGCGTCAAATGCATCGTTGAGATACATCCCACCAAGATAAAATAACGTCATGGAAACCACAGCACTGGTGACCCCCGCACCGGCTAAAACAATGGCCGCCACAGTATTGGTCCAGACTGTTGGTAAATTGGATACTCGACCGAGTTTGAGCGCGACGAGGAGACTCATGATTCAATCACGTCTTTGACCCACTGCAACTCCCTCGCAATGGCACCCGCCACCGTAACGTTACGATGTTCAGCCGGCAGCACATCCCAGGTATAAGTCTCAACCTCAAGATGTGCACTCAAAGGCCGACTTCGGTGCAGTTGGAGAATCTCACGAAGGAAATTCTGTGTAGTCCCTAAGCCTGGTAATTGCTCAAGAAAAACCGGCACATGAAAGTGAATTCGCCACTCCCCATTTGAGCTATCCGCCGCGGCCGCAAAAGCCTCAGGCAGATCGAGATAACGGGAAAATTGATCCCCTCGTTTCTCAACCACCTGGTGCAGGTATACCGGCTCATCAAATTTTCCAAGGACATCCAGCGCAGCGGGCGTCACCTCGGGCACCCTGATCGCCCGCCGCATCGAGGTCGGCGATATTTTGGACTGGATTCTCAAACTCTACCGCTGCGTGACACACGTCGTAACAAATACCAAGATGCCGACGCAGTACACCTTCCGCCGCAGGCTTTGTCATCCCAAGGGTTTTCGCCAGCCTAGAACACGCCGAGGATGAGAAAAGATACTGATTGAAAAATTGAATGGTCTCCTCGACTGTCTCTAGTAAACAACAAGGTTCCGGCTCCAACGCGAGAGCAATATGCCGACCCACTCGCGCCTCTATCCCATACAAGTGAGCCACGTGGGCTATCAGATTCTCTGCAATGCCACTCAAGTTCCCTTTGGCCCACGGCTTAAAGGTCCCTGGCACCGTACTGATACTACCGATCAATGCTTCAGGCAACAAGTCGGCTAGCAGATCGGCCAATTCGTTGGTGTATGCGAGCCGTGCTGGCGAGCCCCAATCCGGCCGGTAGGCGCCGGCCTTCACCTGTTCCCCGTGAAATGGTCCGTATGGGAATCCGTTCAGAGTGAACACATAGTGATTACCCGTTTCCAGAAGTTCCAGTAACTCGGCTCGTGGCTTGGGTTGTTGTAAGGAGGTCGAAGCGGCTGCAGACAGGCGAAGACCCACTCCAAAAGGAGCCTCGCCTGCGACCTCAGTGCGGATCAGCGGTAAATTCTTCTCAAGACCCGCGCGAACCTCGGGCCAGGTATTGCCAGCATGAATATTGGTGCAGTATGTAAGGTGCCCAAGATCGGGCTCACCTGCCAGGTGCATTTAAGGCAATTGCCGAAACTTCAGCCACTCAATCGATTCGGCGATCAGTTTCTCGTCCATTTCATGAACTTCAATCCCTGTACCGAGACTGGCAAGAAGCGTAATCGTCAATTCCCCACCCAAATGCTCGCGAAACTCCCTTAGCCCAGCTAAGATTTCCGATTCTCCTCCAGAACGCTTTCGTTCGATGGCGGGATGCCATAGCTTGAAACCCAGGTGTTCCAGAAGAAAGCAGATTCTGTCTTCAAGTCCCGGGTCGAGCAACCCAACCAACACAGAGTAACGCGCGTCGAGAGCCAATCCGATGGCCACCGCTTCGCCGTGTCGCAGGTGATAACGGGTCATGCTTTCTAGCTTGTGTGCCGACCAATGACCGTAGTCCAACGGTCGCGCACTACCCATTTCAAATGGGTCGCCACCGTGGGCGATTTGGTGCATGTGCAACTCGGCGCAGCGCTTGATTAACGTCGACATAGCAGAACGATCAAATGTCGCCAGAAAATCTGAATTACGTTCAAGCCAAGCAAAGAAGGCGGCATCTCTAATAAGTGAGACTTTGACCGCTTCAGCCATGCCAGCAATCTTATCCCGACTCGGGAGTCCCATCACAAAATTAAGATCATTCAAAACGGCGAATGGCGGAGCAAAGGTGCCGATATAATTTTTAACACCGTAAAGATTGATACCATTCTTCACCCCAACAGCTGAATCGGCCTGAGCAAGCACAGTAGTTGGAATCCGCAGATGCCGAATCCCACGGTGCGCCGTCGCGGCGACCAACCCAACCGCATCCAGCATCGCGCCCCCGCCCACCCCAATCACGAAGGAATGGCGATCGATATGGTGATCAAAGATCACCTGCTGCATTCGCTCAACAAAATGAATATCCGATTTAACAATCTCCCCTCCTGGCATCTCTACCGGATCGGCCACAAGGTCAATCGCGTCGTTGTGAAGATCGCAATAAGCACTGATATCCCCGAGCAAAGATGGGAATGTTTTGGTTAAACCATCGTCGACGAAGAACACGCAGCGGTGTCTTTTCTTTGCTTCTATCTCGCAAAGTCTATCCCGCAAGGCGCGATTAGCCCCATCAAAAAGCCCCTCGGTGAATACCACGGGAAATCGGTAGGGTACTGAGAATTCCTGCCAGGCAAGCTCGGTGGACGTGTCTGAAACCACACTGTCTTGGGCACCAATTTGGTTGGGAGCGGCCTTTAACATGATAGAACTCTTAAGATGCGCTGTTGTTCGAAAATTCGGTAAACTGGTAGTTAAGCGTCGCTACCGATTATTCAGGCCGGATATAGGTATTTCTCAACACTGACCCTGGAATTGACTCATGATTGTTCTAAATAGCTTAGTTTGCCTGCTCATGCTCATGTTTGCCCTTTTGCAATACAATGATCCTGACCCCTGGCTGTGGGCAACCATCTATGCCATCCCTGCGCTCTGGGCGGGACTAACCGCGGTCAGTCCGACCCTTACTCGACGAAAAAGTGCGCGCCGACTGCTTGGTCTTTGCATAGCCCTGGCCCTAGTCGGTGTGGGTTTGTACTGGCCTGATGTTCCGGGTTTTTGGGAACCAGCTATCTGGTGGCACGGCGACCTTGCGATGACCACGTCCCAGGCGGAATTGGCCCGCGAGGGGATGGGTATGATGATTGCCCTCGTGGCACTGGTTATCACGTATTTGAGCCAGCCAAGGCGCTGACTTGAGACCATATTCATGGTGAAAATTGATTATCCATCACATAGGTGACGATAGCCCTGCGCTCATCTGTAGAGAAAACGGCTTTCCATGAAGGCATCTTGCGAAATCCATTCGTGATCCGCTTGTAGACAAACGCGGGCTTGTACTTATACGGCTTTAGTTTTGGTGCCTTGCCGGGATAAGCAGAGGCACCGTGACAATGCCGACATTGCTTCTGCCATAACGTCTTACCCAACTCAATGTTCTTAACATCCGCCATATACTCAGGTGAAAACACAGCTGCCTCAGCGTCACCTGAAACAGTCGTCTCGGCCCACACAACGTTCGGTACTGTTAAAACCCAGATCGATAGCAACAACACGATAGCCTCTGACAGCCATCCTCTCGGCCCAACCTTGTGGCGTTTGATCACGTCTAATGATCCTCTTCGCATGAGCGATACCCAGTCACACGGCGCCCACGCGCTTCGTCTTGGATTAAAAAATACGCCGCCGACAAAAGCCGGCGGCGTACCTTAAGTGTCGACTCGCTACCTAACTGCTAATCGGCAGGCACAATTTTATAGATAGTATCCAGCGTTCCCACCGGACCCGTCGTGATCGACGTCAGAGCATACACCTCGCCCGCATTATCTTGAGCAAAGGCTAGAACGTAAGGCAATTTACCTGTCTGAGTCTGGCCCAATCCTTTCAATTCAGCGAGATTTGTCACCTCGGCAATTTCCATTGACCATTTACCATCCGCTCCTTTGGTCCCCATGAAAATCTGGCCATCCATCTCGGCAAAACCCTTACTCCAGTCACCGAAGATGTATTTACCGTCCCACGCCTTATGAGCGCCACGGTAAACGTAACCGCCGGTAACGGAAACTCCCTTACAACCATCTGGTTGCGCGGTGCAGTTGTTGTACTCAAGAATAGGCGATGTAAGCCCACCTGCATCACACCAGGTCGGATGATTGTCTGGCTTCTGATAATCGAAGCAATGAGTCGCTTCCATCCGGCGCCAGCCGTAGTTACCGCCCTTCTCAATCACCGAAACTTCTTCATAGCTGTTTTGCTGCACATCGCCACAAAACAATGCACCACTACCAGTATCGAAGGAACAGCGCCACGGATTACGCAGACCAAACGCATAGATCTCCGGCGCAATGCCGTCTTTACCCACAAAGGGATTATCAGCAGGAATGCTGTATGAACCAGCATCATAGCCGTTAACATCGATACGCAGTATTTTCCCGTTTAGTACAGACAGATCCTGCCCGTTACCTTCGGTCACGTTATGACCAATTCCCCAGTCATTGGCATAACCACCGTCACCGGAAGAAATGTAAAGGTATCCGTCGGGACCAAAACCTATCCAGTGACCATTATGATTAAACTGTGGCCAATCGATTGCAGTGATGACACGACCCGAGTCCGCATCGGCCCGATTTGGATCGTCCGCTGAGACGGTGTACTCCGCCACCGTGTTGGTGTGATCCCACCAGAACTCCTTGCCCAAGTCACCCTGAAAGTCAAGATGGCCGCTGTAGGCAATATAGAACTTGCCGTTTTTCGCGTAGTCTGGATGAAAGGCCAAACCCAAAAGTCCTCTTTCGTCAAAATCCTTCCACAGTTGCGGGATATGATTTCGAACATCCAGGAACGGATCACCCTGCAACTGACCGTTGGGGTGCAGAATCTTAATCAAACCGAACTGTTCTACGATGAACTGACGATCATCGCCTGCCGGCTGCACCATCGCTAACGGTGTATTAATCTTACTCACATGCGGCACCATCTTTACTTTCACAGCACCTGCTGAGCCACTCAAAGCGAGCAACGCAGTAGCCACCGAAACAACTAACGCTTTTCGTATTTGCATCTAAATTTCCTCCTTAAATCCCAACATCATGACCGGTAATATAATTCGACATGATGAGGGTGTGAAAACCACATAAACAATATAGCTACTCAGAGTAACCCTGTCTATCGCCAAGTAACTGACCCATATCTGTTGTATTCGGGGCAAAGTTAGCAGAGATTTAGACAATTACTCGTCTCAAATCGTCTACTTGCGGCTAAATAAAGGGATGTGTTTCCCACACTTCCCTCAACAGACTTAAGAAAGCACTAAAGAGCGCTCGTTGGGGCCCTTACTCAATAATGAAATCGTCTTCTCGGCGGCCAGGCTGGACGACCATAGGTTCTCGCCCACCGCGAAGAATCGAGTTCCCCTCGTAGACGGTACGCTGGTCAATGGGTGCTGGATCCAGCCAGTCATTCTCGGATATCTGTCCACTCTGGCCATAAGCGTCAAGGGCGTTTTGGTAGCACGCTAGCCTTACCTGTTCCTCTGGAATACCACTTTCCAAAGCAAGATGAGCCGTCTTTGCGACCTCACAGGCTGAGTCAACAATAATGCGTTCGGCACCATATTCTCGGAGAATCTCGACCATGCGCTGGTTACCCATCTTGGTGCTCGGGTAAATCGAAAAAGCAGCCCAGAAACCTCGATCGAGTGTCTCTCGCACTGTTTCCTCGTTGTTGTGATCGATTACTACCTTGTCTGGAGCAATGTTGTGCTCCAGACAAACATCCATTGAACGGGTCGTTCCGCGTTTCTTGTCTCGATGCGGTGTGTGAATCATCACAGGTAGAGTGAGTTCGATCGCTAGATCAATTTGCTGTCGAAAATATTTGTCTTCAAGCGCGGTCTGCTCGTCGTAACCAATCTCACCGATCGCCACTACCCCCTCCTTAAGCGCAAACCGTGGAAGGATTTCCATCACCGCCTCCGCCAGTTCTTCGTTGTTTGCTTCTTTAGAGTTAAGCCCAATCGTGCAGTAATGACGCACACCAAATTGACCTGCCCGAAATCGCTCAAACCCAACAATATGTGACAAGTAATCCAGGTACGATCCAACATGGGTCCGCGGTTGCCCGATCCAGAATGCGGGCTCTATCACAGCCACCACCCCGGCTGCAGCCATCGCTTCATAATCATCGGTCGTGCGAGAGATCATGTGTGCATGGGGATCAATTAGCATCATATTCATTTACTCCGATGAGCAAGTTGGTCTAGTACACGACCGTTAATTCCTGGACTCTGCTGTTAATTACAGGGTTCTCGCGCCGTCCTTGAATAACTTCCAACTCAAAGTGCCTGACGCGATCATTGACCGAAGCTCTGGTACCGTATCAAGCAGGTCTTGCGCTCCCGATGCGGGGCAAGCATTTAGTGCCAGCGCGGCCGCTTGTTGCGACACCGGATTCCCCTCGCCTAAGACGCGTTCCAGATCTTCCAACGCAGTGTCTGCGGCATACGGACCCACACAACGCCAGAGCTCCGGAATCACCGAGCGCCCCGCTGCCCAGCGCTCATGAGCGTAGTCGCACAGCATCTGGGCCAATTCTAAATTAGCACGTGCATCCAACCCTTGAATCGGATATAGCGTGCTATCCACGAATAGCGCCTTCAGCACCATATGATTCCATCGGTGGTCATCGAATTGCTCGAACGGAAAGGGGTTGCGGTGTGCGATAGCCTCGAACTCTGACCGCATATTGGTTCGTAACCCCTCCGCCACTTGGTCGTTCAGTGTGTGGGGTTTAGCATAAAGCGGCAACCCACTGTAGTAAGCCATCCGTTCCCCTACATCCGCCCCACGACATACATCAACAAAAGCCGCAGCAAAGTCACCCCTCCCATCAAAGGTAGTCAACAGTGTGGTCACCCGCGCAGCGACATCAACACTCCAGTATTGGGGGTTCCATCCTGGACGAATACTATCAGCACGTTCAAGGTCTTCAATAGATAACTGTAGATCTCCTTTACCCAGTCGCCGCGGAATCATACCGAGCGTTATATACAAATTGCGCGCGCTGGGGTCAGCAATCAACGTTTCCTGTTGTCCCATGAACCACTCATAGGCAGGCCCCTCGACCTGACGAATCAACCATTTCTTCAGTAACTTGTTAGGCATTCGATCCTTCATCTCTTGACTGCGCCACCCTTCAAGGCGCGCAGACCACATGCCGGCATCCATGGCAACAGCTATTTGCGATAAGCATCACTGTACGTCTCACAAGGATACCAAGGATACAACGGGCCAGCACCAAAGTTATTCGACTTAAAATTTACAACAGATTCTGGTTGCGGTCACCTCTCAGGCTCTGTGGGATAGCGGAATGCCTGAAGATCGAAAGCGAAAGGCGCCAATATCCCCAAAACCAAGGGAGTACCGATTGGGTGAGGCCAACCGCAAAGTGCCATCGCTCGTTTGTTGCAATAAAGGAATTGAACAATTTTTCATTGCAACATTTCCCATACCGAAGCCCGCGTTAAGTTTCCGCCGCTTTGGCGACCGTCGGTGTCCAGTAGGAATCCAGGCAAAGTGAGATGCGCATTT
>LWDU01043857.1_pt1 | contig 11961 bp, 15 predicted proteins | sample 727161 | NCBI WGS metagenome assembly LWDU01 (sample SAMN04566230, study PRJNA314399) | hydrothermal vent metagenome | isolation source: deep sea hydrothermal plume seawater | place: Mexico: Gulf of California, Guaymas Basin | collected 2004-07-11 | reverse complement strand
CCCAATTTAAGATAACAGGTAGAGATCCTGCGAAATAAAAAAATCACAATGGTTACCCCGATGGTATCGGGTGGGGCGCAACAGGTTGATAAGCGCAGGGATAATCAACTACCTTTTCTAGTTTGTGATAGTAAACTAGACAAACCTGTAAATGACTTGACTTTGAAGCTATTGCGGACGCGGGTTCGACTCCCGCCGGGTCCACCATTTATTTATTTTTCATCAGCTGATCAATAGTTATTATCATGAATGATATGAAGCTAATAATGGAAAGTTGGCGAAAGTATGTGTCTGATGAAACACTAACTGAATCATACGTGGGCGATTGGGCGAAACACTCAACACTCAATTTCGGACAGGTTCTTCGCCACTTGAGATATCTTACTGACTTACCAGATACACCCAGGCTAGAGGCGTTAAAGCAAAGGCTGGTATATATTGCTAATGATACTCTTTATGCTATTTTACCTCCGCAAACTCATCACGAACCCGAAGAGATAGCAGAACTTAGAAAATATAGCTATTCAGAATTACTAAGAATGGGTATTAATCCAGACTTTGCAGATGAGATGCTAGGAAGCCACTAAGTAATTGAGTTCACCATTTAAATTATACACGAAATACTTTTTGTATAGTATTCGTAGATGGAGGTAAATAATGAAGTATTTTATTGGTCTTATGACGCTCGGATTTTTGATCGGATGCGGCGATAAAGATGATGATACGGGCTCAGATACTGCAGAAGTAGCTGATACCAATGATTCAGAAGCAGAGTAGATAAAAATAATACCGCAGGGAGGCACGGGTTTCAATTTTGAAGATAGGTGCCTCACACTCAAACACACACACACAAAGGAGAATAAAATGAGTGATATAAAGAAAAGCGGCTACCAGCTCCGCGCAGATATGCTAGGAATGGCAACTGGAATAGTAGCTGATAAAGTAAATCGTCTTGAGAATAATGAGCATTTTAAAGCAGAAAATGATCAGGGGTACTGTCGAAAGTCAGTAGAACCTTATACTGCTGAGGATGTTATTGCTGAGGCTGAAAAGCTTTACGCGTTTGTTCAGAAGAAGTAATTACTAATACTAGAGTATTTCCGCAGGGAGGCCCGGGGTTATAGGGGTCTCACACATTTCTTAAAGGAGAAAAAATGAGTGATACAACGCCGACAACTTTGAACGAGATGATTAATCTACTCGAGTCAGTACAAACGGACTATAATAAATTTTATGGCGATGGAAATGCATCAGCCGGAACTAGAATTCGTAATGCTATGCAGAAGGTAAAGACATCTGCGCAGGAAGTTCGTGTACACATTCAAACTACTAAAAATAATAAGTAGTTAATATATTCCACAGGGAGGCATGGGATTATAGATGCCTCAATTTACAATAACAACAAAAAAAAGAAGAAAAAGAAAATAATGAATAAAGGTAAAGTTAAGTTTTTTAATACGAGCAAAGGTTTTGGGTTTATTACTCAAAATAGTGGGGAAGATCTTTTCTTTCACGTCTCAGAGCTTCAGACCGGGTCAGCAAATGAAGGTGACAAGGTTGAGTATGAGATTAGTGAAGGCAGAAAGGGACCTTGTGCTGTGAATATTAGAGAAGCGTATAGCGTCTAGCACGCAAATCCGCAGGGAGGCCCGGGATTATAGGGGTCTCATTTTTAATAAATCGTTAAGTCTACTAAGCAAAACAATAGTTCAGGATTGACGATAAATAAAAGATAAGAAATCATGAATGATCCAGAAATTTCTGATAAAGTTTTTATAAAAACTCTGGGTTCTACGATTTCAAAAATGACGTTTTTTATCTGCTGCACTGTTGCAATGGGGATGATGATGTCTACGTGTCAAGTTGATGAATCAATAATCGTACAGTGTAAAAAGTCATGTGGTGTGCCCAACGGAATGAAAGAGGTCACCGGAACAAGTTGCGAATGTAATGCGCCCAAAGACATCAGCTTATCTCCGTTTGTTTTATAACAATAGAAAATGACTAAAGGAACTCCTTTATGAAAAAAGGACAGATCGTAGGTGTATGGAATCATGACCAATCTAGGGAAGATATTGGCCTTGTTGTTGATATCAAAGACATAAGAAGCAAATATAACAATCAACTAAACAAAAAGTACTTTGTCGTAATAGAAGAAAAAGTTTATGAGCTTTACAATTTTCAGATTTTCAAACCCGGCAATGCTACTAAAAATATTCCAGCAGCATCAACGGCTAAATGCTTTTTTTCTAAGCAAGACACATACGAAAGAATTGATCTGGCTACGCAGCGTACAGAATAAACACAGATAGCTGCCAGATGTACCTGGTTGTTTCTTGACCAATAACATACGTATTACCACCTCTTGAGCAACAGAAAGCAACAGAGTAACACTGGGAGATCTTATGGGCTGGTATAGAGATATTATTAAAAGTCATTTTAAAGTAGCACAACCAAAGACAGTCTACGCGGAAGAGTATGACGAAATTACAGATGAAATAGAAAGATCTCTGTGGGCGATTAAAAATAGTTTGGACCTACCCACAGAGGAAATAGAGCTGGCACTGGCTTCTCGTAGAAGTGCAAGATCATTTGGCATTCAAAAGAAGAATAGTGAAAATTAACACTGTATTATATTGACAATATAATTACTATTGATGGCTAGTACTATAAAAACATCTATTATATCTAAAATACATGCACAAAATTTGGGTCTTAGAAAAAAGAAAATTAAACAAAGTACCGAAATAGTCAAGAAGAATGAGCACTCTGAGCACAAAGCGGTTCAAAAACTTAATGAAGATGTTAATTATATAAAAGACGATCCTGTAAACGTAAACTCGGAGGAAGATAATATGTCTCAAGACTTTGATGATTTTGACTTTGTTAGTCATTTTGATGAAAACGCTGAAGTTAGGAGTGATGAACTCCTACCAGATAACACTGCTAAGTCTGCATTGAATTGTGCATTTATCGGCGTTGGTGGTGGAGGTGGGAAGCTAGCTAAGGCATTTTTAGATCTTGGTTTTAATAAGACTATACTTGTGAACACAACAGAAAAAGATCAGCCTGATGATATTGATGAAGATCACTTCCTTCTTATTCCTGGCGCCGACGGTGTTGGGAAAAATATCGAATTAGGTACTGAGGTACTTACAGAAAATAGTGCGCTTGTTGAAGATGCATTAAGAACTAAGGTTGGAAACGTTGACTGGCTTTTTGTTTGTGCCGGCGGTGGTGGCGGAACTGGGAGTTCAGTGGCGTGCCTTGATGATTCACTTGACAGGCACTTAAGATCAGCGCAAGGTAGCGGTCGAGTTGTGTATATTGTTACTACTCCTTCAGCACAAGAACTTTTAAATCCTACAATTAAATCAAATTCCGAGCATTTGATTTCTTCAATTTCTGGCTATCCTCATATTATTCTTGACAATGAAAAACAGTTAAAACTTTTACGAGGAAAAGTTGGAATGTTAGGGATGTATCCGGCAGCAAATAAAGCGTTTGCCAAAATGTTGGGTCACATTCTAAAGCTTGCGTCTGAATCGTCATCTATTCAAACATTTGACTCAAAGGACTTGGAGTCATGTCTAAGCTCCTCGGGACGAATATTTTTAGGAACATCGATAATTAGAGATCCGGAGTGCCGAGGATTGGGTTCTGTTATATATCAAAACTGTCTTAAGGGTTCTCCGTGTCCTGCTATTAATCAAAAAGGATCAGCTGGGAGCCTACTATTGGTAGCTCCGGCAGCAATTTTAGATCTACCAGCTGTAAGTAATCACTTAGAATCTGCTATTTCCTATGTGGGCGGAAGAGCTGATACTCTTTTTTCAGGTGTGTATGTGAATGACGGCGCGCCAGGATTGATTGCTATCATGATGATGTGCGGTCTATGATCTAATCAATTAGTGTTAATAAGCCCCACCGAAAGGTGGGGTTTTTTTTCATCAAAATAAAAACTGTTATGCGGAATATTTACTATTGATCGTGGGAGTTGAATGATAAAGAGTGGAGATCTTTTAGCTTTCCTAAAATCTTTTTCTCAATTTGGCAAACCCTCATTCTTGTGATGTTAAAAATTTCTCCAACTTCTTGCAACGTTTTAGGCCCTGTACTAGCTTCTAAAATAGTACAGTTTAAAGATACAGAGTTGTCGATCCATAATCGACACACTTTATTGTCACATTCTACATTACATTTTTTGTGTGCTGCAAAGCAGCTAACACCTTTTACTATATCGTCCATGTATAAACCTCAAGTTAATGATCGTTGTTTTATTAAAAAGCAAAACTCAGTACATGTACAAATACAAAATCATCGGAGATATCTGTGAATAAAAAAAATAGAAAAATATTTGTTATTGATACTAGCGTGCTTCTTTATGATAAGACATCAATTCATTCATTTCCTGGCGCTAGCGTAGTTATTCCATTAATTGTTTTAGATGAGTTAGATAGAAAGAAAGAAGCCCCGGGGCTCTTAGGCGAAAATGCTAGATATGTCAATAGATTTCTTGATGAAGTAAGAATACAAGGATCACTGACTGACGGCGTTATTTTAGAAGATATTGACCAGTCTATTAAAGTTGAATTTGATAAAACTGAGTTGATACCTGCTGATTTAAGTCATACAAAGGGTGACAATAAAATTCTTGGAGTCGCTTTAGATCTTGTAAACAAGGGTGAAGATGTTACAGTCATTACAAAGGATATTAACTTTAGAGTTAAATGCGATGCATTAAAGATTAATGCCGAAGATTACTATAAAGATCATATCAAAGCCGAAGGTGGGTATGAATTCTTTACAGGTATTAATACACTTTGTGTTGACAAAGATTTGATTGACCGTTTTTTTGATGGTGACTTACTTGTTAATGATTTAGACTGTGCGCTTTATCCTAATCAGTTTATTGTACTTAAATCAAATGAATGCAATACTTCTGCAATCGCTGCTGTAAAGGGTGATAAAATAGTTGAAGTTGATCCGAAATTAAACAATATGATGAAGATTAACCCTAGAAATAAAGAACAAAAATTTGCACTAGACTTGCTAACAGATGATAATGTGAAGTTAGTATCTATCACAGGGATTGCTGGTTCTGGTAAGACTTTTTTAACTCTAATGAGTGGGTTGTCTGGTATTTATAATGAGACGTATAGTCGAATAGTGATTACTAGATCGATGCAACCGGTTGGAAAGGAAATTGGATTCTTACCAGGTTCATTGGAAGAAAAGATGTCGCCATGGATGTCACCGATCGCTGATAATTTTAGATGCAACTTTAAAGATTTGACATATTTTGAAATGATGTGTCAAAAAAGACAGATCGAAGTGGCACCGCTAACATTCATGAGGGGCAGGACTTTTAATGATTCGTTTATTATTGTAGACATTGTAGACGAGGCACAAAATGCCACGATTCATGAATTAAAGACAATAATTACTCGAGTTGGGGAGAATTCAAAAGTCGTATTGTTGGGTGATGTTGAACAAATTGATACTCCGTACATTGACAAGCTATCAAATGGCTTGGCAATCGTAGCAGAAAAATTTAAAGATTCAGATATCACTGGCCACATAAAATTAATCAAGGGAGAAAGATCACAATTAGCTACACTAGCTTCAAAAGTACTCTGACATCGTTGACTTAGCTTGATACTTATCTTAAGAAGGAGCTCAAGTCATGCCCAGAGCAAAATTTAAAAAGAGAGATCGTAATAGGTTTAGAAAAACTTATCCGTATATGAGAACACGACCTGTGATGGAATACATGGCTGGGAAGGAGACAATATGGGAAGCGCAAGCTCTGACTTTTACTAATCAAAGCTCTGTTGAATATACATTTTTAGGGGCTTTTCCTGAAGCTCCTTTAGTAACAGCTACTGCCATGGATAAAAACGGAGCCGGCGCAGCAAATGTCAATGTTATAGTAACAGCAGTCTCAGCGACAAAGATGACTGTAGCGACAAGTGAAGCATTTTCAGGAACTGTGCATATTCATGCCATCTATATCAAGGAGGGCGCTGTCTAATGAGTATGCCTGCTCTAGAATTAGAAGTAAGAAAGGTGTCGTTAACTGCTGTTACTGGAAGTTATATAAGTTTTAGTGATCAATTTATCAAATTTCCGTACGTAAATGTAACAATTGTTGCGTCATCACTGTTGATGGCATCGTCGTCAAATGTAAATGCTAGCGTTAGAAATGTATCTGTATCTGGATTCGATTTAGAGTTTTCTGAGATATTTACTGGATATGTACATTATATGGCTGCACGCTCTGAATAGGTGATGATAATATGGGTAACCCTAAAGACTTTTTAGCAAGACAAATAAGAACAAATGCGCTCATACTTTCAGGTGGCACGTGGGCTATTGATGCTCAAGGAGGCTCTCCAGGACTTCTTATTTATTCAGCATCTATGGCACCTGACTACATCGGTGGTCGTCCGGACAAGGTTATTTCGGGATCAGGAAACTATGGTCTAGTTCAGATATATCAATCAAATACCTCACCTTCAGGGGGTCTTGCACTTTCCAACACACTTGGTCAAAATCTAAGATTTTTTGTAGGAAAAGCTTATACAGGAGGAACCGCCAACTATGGATGGCCGGCCTGTATGGTTGTGGGCTCGGGCAGCCATACAACTAATGTTATCAGTGTTTATTCTGGTAGTTCTTTGGGTCCGGCAGTGTTTATTTTATCACAATCGTTGGACAGTGGCGCCACAACAGTAGAAAATACAGATACAAACTTCTGGGTCTCTGGATCTATAGCGAACAAAGGTAGCACATCTCATAGGGGAACTGCCGTATTTGGTGGTGATCTTGTCGTCTCAGGAACACTTTATGCCGAAAAACAAGTTATTGAGGTTGACATTAGTCGATCCGGTTCTTTATATGTTTCAGGCTCTGCGGAAATTGGCGGAGGGCTTATTGTTAATGAGCATGGTGGGCAAGAACTTGCTGTATTTAGAAATCGAAACTCAAACAACTTTTTATTCTTTAAGCCTGGTGCAGCTTCTGGTGGAGGAAGGATAGGGGTAGGAAACTATGATTGGACTAACTCAAATGTTGCCGATTGTACATTTCATATCGCAGATACTGACGCTACCACAAATGCCCCAGTTGAGTTATTAAGACTGACAAAAGAATCATCAGGTACGCCGGCAGGTGGTCTTGGTGTGAAGATAGGCTTTGAAGTAGAGACAACCGCGGGCAACGAAATCTTGGGGTCACTCGAAGTTATTGCCACAGATGTGACCAGCGGCAATGAAGATGGCGCTTTTATCTTCAAAACCATGACAGCCGGTGCCACAAATACAGAAAAGTTTAGAATTGGTGCAGACGAAACTGTTGTCAATGACGGCAGTGACGACCACGATTTCCGTGTAGAAGGGTCAACTGCGACGACTTTATTTAAGGTCGATGCCGGTCTGGATTCAGTATCTATTCAGGGTGTAACGGGCGATGATACTCCTTTATTCACTGTTTATGGGAATTCCGATGGAGATGGTAATAATATCGCAAAGATTTTTCGGGCTGGACCGACTGAAGTCTCTATAAACGAGACTTCTCAAGATATAGACTTCCGAGTTGAATCTCAAAATAACACACATGCAATATTCGTCAATGCTGGTACAGATCAGGTCTTTATCCTGACAAGCTCTGCAGCTGGAGCAGCTACAGGTGATGCCACTGATGTTAACTTCATAGTTTCTGGGTCTGTGGGCACGAGAGCTACAGGGGGCACATACGGAACTGCACTGTTTGGTGGTGATGTTCACTCGAGTGGATCTATTACAGCTGACGGGGGTGTTGGTGGCTGGACTGACGGTGGTTCATTTGTTTATCCTACTTCAGGAGAACATGTAGTCATTGGTGGCGCATCGGTCGGTGCGGCTGACATATATCTCGGGGGTGATGGAGCTGCTGTATTCAATGAACAGGGTGTAAATGTAGATTTTAGAATTGAAGGGGAGAATGATCAAAACCTATTCGTAGTAGATGCATCAGCCGATTCTATCGGTATCAATGTTGCCGCGGCTTCACACGGCGCAAGACTAGACATTCTAGCAAACGACGCATCAGAATTAGGGCTATTAGTAACCAATGATCCCCCGGAGGGGTCAGCGGTGGGTGACGTGATGAAATGCATCAGCGGATCATCTGAGGTATTCTCTGTAGGTAGCACAGATGTTGTTGTTAATGAGGGCGGAACTGCCAGAGACTTTAGAGTTGAGTCTGACAATCAAACAAATATGCTCTATGTTGACGGCACAAATAATGTTGTGGGAATCGGGACATCTTCTCCGGACGCGAATGCTCCATTACACGTTACACACCCTCAAAATAATGGAACTGCGCTACTTCTTATTGAAAATGAATCTTCCAACGCCATTGATGCTCAATTATCGTTTGCGCTGAACGGAACATTTACACATACAATCGGTGTAGATGATTCAGATAGTGATAAATTAAAGATTACATTAGGTAGCACTCTTGGTGCTTCTAATAAGGCATTAGTAGATTTTCCTTCCACGCTCGGTAGTTCAATTGTTGTCAATGAAGACGGCCAAAATAATGACTTTAGAATTGAAGGGGAGAATGATTCAAATCTATTCACAATCGATGCTTCAAATGACTCGATAGGAATCAATGTTGCTGCTGGAAAACACGGAGCAAGACTTGACATTTTAGCAAACGATCCAGCTGAAGTTGGTTTGATTATATCCGGCTCCGCGACGAAGAATTATGCTATCGGTGATCTACTTAGGGTTACGAGCGGCACATTTGAGGTGTTCTCAATTGGAGGAAATGACGGTGATGTCGTCATCAATGAGGGCGGAACTACCAGAGACTTTAGGGTTGAGTCTGACAATCAAACAAATATGCTCTTTGTCGATGGTACAAATAATGTCGTCGCTGTTGGTACCAGCTCACCCGATACTTCTTCTACTCTTCACATTGCTCATCCGCAGGACAATGCAAAAACCATTCTCATGATTGAAAATGAATCTGCTGGCAGTGACTACGATGCTCAGATATCGTTTGTAAAAAATGGAACAGTAACGCATGCTATTGGAATGGATGATTCTGATAGTGATAAGCTTAAAATCTCTTTGCAGGGTGTTCTCGGTGCCTCAAATAAAGCGCTCATGGACTTTCCGAGTGCTGCTGGCAGCGCTATTGTCATCAATGAAGATGGTCAAGATCATGATTTTAGAGTTGAAACCTCTGGCGACGATAAGGCACTCTTTATTGATGGCGGCACAGACAACGTTGGTATTGGCGTCACGCCAAGCTTTAAGCTTGATATTGCAGATACATCAAATCCAATAGCACGCTTTGCACATACAGCCGCGAGTTCGGCCGGTGGAATCATTCGACTAGAAAATACCCGGAATGGCGGGAACGGTGCTGCAGGTGATTTTCCAGGAGGCGTTCAGTTCTATGCCCCGGACAGTGCAGGAAACACCACACAATATGCGAAAGTTTTCAGCAAAATTATATCACCCACAGATGGCTCAGAAGTTGGAAGCTTAATATTCGAAACAGTAGTGGGTGCAAATAGTAATAAAGGTACACCACTATATCTTCAAAATGATAGGGTTCATATCCTCTCTGGGGGCGCCGGTGTATCATATGATGAATCGTCTGGTACAGATGTAGCATTCTTCGTATCAGGAAGTCAGAACTCTAGAGGTACGTCAGAAAGAGGGACTGCTGTATTTGGTGGTGATGTCGTTATTAGCGGGTCTATCTTTACCAGTGGCTCAGTTAGAATTGATAAGTCTTATGGAAAGATGCAGGTTCTCGATTCATCAGACAATATTGAAGGAACAGCTGCAGCAAATCTGCCTGGTGACATATTCAAGCTTAAGGAAGGCACCGGTATTGCAATGTCAATCAATGCGGGCGGTGATACAATAACCTTGTCAACAAATGTTGCTGGAACGAATTCCACGCCTATTTTTACGGATCGAGGATTTCAATCTGGGTGGGCGTTGAACCATCAAGGTACATCAGTTATATGCACAAGCTCAATAGCATTTGTTAGTGGTAATCATATTGGAGGTGTGTCACCTACTGCATATGATGCAACTAATGTAGGCGCTGATGTCTTCTTCTTCGTTTCTGGTTCGGTGGGTGGAGTGGCCGCGTCTGTAGCTAACCGTCACGGTGTTTCTGTTTTTGGCGGGGACATGATTATAAGTGGTGCACTAGCTACAAAGAGTACATTTAAAGTGAACGGTGCGGCAAACTTCAAGGGTGATGTATTCTTAGGCAATGCGACATCAGACACAGTTACATTCAATGCTAGGGTAGCCTCTCACGTATTACCCTCTGCAGATAGCACATACAATTTAGGCAGCGCGGGACTAAGATTTGCCAATATTTATACCGGTGACCTTCACCTTAGAAACGACCGCGGTAACTGGACAATTTATGAGGAACCTGACATGTTAGTTGTTGTTAATAATCTAACTGGCAAGAAGTATAAGATGGGGCTTACACCCCTCGAGGATGACGAATAATGGCACTTATAGGATCTTTAACAACTACAGGCTCTATGCAATCGCTAGTTGTGGACGAGGCTAGATGGAAAGTTGCAAATGACGATGGGACATCTCCCGGTAGTGTATCGCTAGTAATTCAAACAGGTGATTTTGGAAATGCTGCTCAGCGAAATGCTAGCGGAAGTATTATATTTGTTGGAAAGGATGGCGGCGCAATAAGCAAGGCTGGATCGATAGTTTCTAAACCCTACACCAATCAAGATCTCATCTTTAGTAGTTCACAATCACACGCTGACATTAGATTTACTGTCAATGATAATGGCAATAATTTTAATGTACTAACGCTTACTTCGGGTCGACATGATGGCGGTTTATCAGGATATCGGGGACCAAAAGTTTTCATTACAGATACAGCTGCAGGTTACAATAAAGATGTAACACTACCTTACCGCGGGCAGGGTCTCTTAACAGTTTCTACACAAACTGATCAGGTTGGTATACAGATAATCCATACGGGATCAGCAACTGAAGCTGCACTTGAAATAAAAAAGATAAAAAGTGCTAATACTAATGACTCGCTCTTTGCTGTCAAGCCTAGCGAGACTGTTATCAATGATGATCAAACAGATTATGACTTTCGGGTTGAGTCTGACAATGAGTCAAATATGCTTTATGTTGACGGTACTAACAATCGTATTGGTATTGCGAATAATGCGCCCATGGCTGCATTGGATGTCAATAACAGGGCTGCAGCGAACTGGTCTATTATATTAAGAAACAGTGACAATTCAGGTCCAGCTTCAGTTTATACAGGATTCAAAACCAATAGTAACGGTGTGTTAATTGTAACGGGAACAAATGGAAAACTATACCTAAATGCTGGAAAACATAGCACCAATGAAAACGCGGAGATGTTTCTTGTTTCAAAAACCGGGCTAGACGGTGGTACACATGGTGATAGCATGCTCTGGTTTAGTAAAATGAATGCTGCTGAAGCTATCACTCATTTTGCTTACATGGGCTATGATCATGCCAATTCAACGATAAAAATGGGTGGTAGCTCGACGTTCGGTGCATCAGAGTGGATCTCTGCAAATTCTTCTGAAGTCGTTATTAATGATGATTCTAGTGATATAGATTTTAGAGTTGAAAGTAATGATAAGACTAATGCCTTTTTTGTAGATGGAACAAATGGAAAAATTCAAATTGGTGATGATACAACAACCGGTCTCGGTAATTACGCTAATGTGACCATTAACAAAACAGATACGGGCACGACATGGGACAGTGATAGCAATAGTCAAAATGAAATTAGCGAAATGAGCTTATTTATTAGAAATCAATCTAATAAGGAGCGCACGTTTGCTGGAATTGGATTCGATGTAGGGACAGAAATTGATGTAGATTCTATTGGTGCTGCAATAATCGCGGAAAGAGATGG
>LWDU01037416.1_pt1 | contig 11962 bp, 12 predicted proteins | sample 727161 | NCBI WGS metagenome assembly LWDU01 (sample SAMN04566230, study PRJNA314399) | hydrothermal vent metagenome | isolation source: deep sea hydrothermal plume seawater | place: Mexico: Gulf of California, Guaymas Basin | collected 2004-07-11 | reverse complement strand
CGTGGCTCATCGTGAAAGCGAAGTTCGACCCCTTCTCGGTCAGATCCAGCAGGGTGAGGCCTGCAGGGAAAAGTTCGCGATAGATAACCCGCTCGGACAGGCCCGGCGCAATACGGAAGCCAACCCGCTTGGACAGATTGTCCATGGCTTCGCCGACCTTTTGCTTGTTGCGCGCTTCGAGCGGTGAGGTGCGGTTGCGCATGACGATCCAGTCGACCGGGCGCTTGCCCGCCATGGCGCGCGCCTTGCGGCAGGACCAGACCATCTCTGAATAGAAGCTCGGGCGCAGGACCTGCAGCGTCTGCGGGTTCACATCGCCTAGAAGGTCGAAGTCCACAAAGCTGTCCTTGAGCGGTGTGATCAGCGTGTCAGCTTTCTCGTGCGCAAGGCGCGACAGGAAAGTGTCGCTGCCGGGCGCATCGATAATAATGACATCGCACACCGTCGCGAGGCGCTCGAGCGCGTCTTCAAGTCGGCTGGCCTCCTCGGCTTCGGCTTCGTCCAGGCTTCGCAACATGCTCGCATCCACGCGGATCATATCCGGCATGGGAAGCCTCGAACTTGTTGTCTCTATCCAGCGATAACGATTTTCGAGATAGCGGGTGAATGAGCGCTGGCGCACATCCAGGTCGATCGCGCCAACCCGTTTGCCCTGACGCAGCAGAGCAATGCAAAGGTGCATCGCGACGGTGGATTTGCCTGCGCCACCTTTCTCATTGCCGATCGTGATGATGCGGCAGGGACGTGACGGCGCATCCTTCGTGCGCGCGCCATCCTCATGCGCGGATCCAATGGACCCGAAGCCATCAGCAGCCATTACAGCCCCTTCCAGATTGCCCAATTGTATCTGATCGCCGAAGACGCAGCCTGTCAGGCAGGCGCGAGACCGGCAGATCGGTCAAACAGAAGATTGTCCAGCCATGTCGGCTCGCTGCGTTCTGGACGGTAGGCTGTCGGTCGGTCAAACAGCGCATCATCGAACATGACATCATCCTCAAGACCGCAATGGTCGGAGAACTCAACCCGGTAATGGGATGGGCGCACTTCGATGATTGGTGCTGCGTTTGCGATATCCACAAGACAGTTACGGAGCCTGCAGAGCGAAGCAGTCAGACGTGAAAACACGTCCGTCTTGCCGACAACAGGGCGCTCGTCTTCAAAAAGCCAGTCGTCATGACCGTGGCTCGTGCTCATGGAAGGCCTGCGTTCACCAAGGTTGACCAGCGGTCTTTTTAGTTTGAACGGCAGGGCCGCGCGGGCCAGAAACGTTTGCAAGAGAGACATATCGGACTTTCTCATAAAGTGAACAAATCGGCCTAATTGGTTAATACCTCGTTGAGGAAACCAGAATTCGGAGACTTCTCCAAGTGAGCATGCAGCAGGCAAAGATTGTCAGGACTCGCGCGGATTTGCAGCGTGAGATTTCAGCGGTCCACAAGTCAGGACAGCGTGTGGGTTTCGTTCCGACCATGGGTGCCCTGCATGACGGTCACATCTCATTGGTGACGAAAGCAAGGGAAAACGCCGAATTCGTTGTGGCCAGCATTTTCGTCAATCCGACCCAGTTTGCGCCGGGCGAAGACCTCGACCGGTATCCCCGCAACGAAGAGGGTGATGTTGCCCGGTTGAGCGGAGCCGTCTGCCATCTCGTCTATTGCCCAAGTGTTGAGGAGATGTACCCCGAAGGCTCCCTTACCAATGTCCGGGTCGAGGAGATGTCCGACCTGCTGGACGGGATCTACCGCCCGCACTTCTTCTATGGCGTTGCGACAGTGGTGGCGCGGCTCTTCATCCATGTCCGCCCGGACGTCGCTGTCTTCGGCGAGAAAGACTATCAGCAGCTCCAGATCATCAAGCGGATGGTACGCGATCTTGGCTTTGCGATCGAGATTATCGGCGGCACGACCTGGCGCGACGAAGATGGCCTCGCACAGTCTTCCCGCAACGCCTATCTCAGTGAGGAAGAGCGCCGCCGCGCCAATGGCATCTTCTCGGCGCTACATCGTGCGGCCTGTCGGCTCCGGATTGGATGTCCTGTTGAGGACGCCATGAAAGAAGCCCGCGGCACCATTCTGGCGGCGGGCTTCTCGAAACTGGATTATGTCAGTGCAGTCGATCCGGCGACGCTTCAGGATTTGCCGGATGGACCGCTGCAAGCCGGACAGGACTGCCGTCTGCTGGCTGCCGCCTGGATGGGATCAACCCGCCTGATCGACAACATCGGCGTGTGATCGCTTAGCGTGAACCTCTGGACTTGCCGGCGCTCGCGAACTGCTGGTTCGGAGCATCGCCGCGCACATAGATCAGGACACCATTTGCAATCTCGGGAATGAGCCTTTCAGCAACGGCACGTTCGAGGGCAGGGCAGCCCCAGCTACGGCCCATCTTGGTGCGCGTTGGCGTCACATAGTCAGCGCCATGGATCACGATCGCACGCTCACGGGCCCGCGAATTTTCTTTGTCGAGCCCATCGAGGCGCAGCGACAGGCCATGCTTGCCGTAATATGTTTCGGCCGTCACATAGGTGCCAAGAGACGTCATCTTCGAGCCGCTGACATTGGAGAACGCATCGGCGATGCCGTCATGATCCAGGTCCGAATTGCGCCCGTGTGAAACGAGGAAGCTTTCGGTCTGCATGGTGTTCATGTCTACCAGGAAGAAACGCGGCTCGCTTGAATGGCGGCTATAGTCGATGACGATCATCATGTCGTCATTCTTGACCTGTTCGTGATGGAACGCCTTGGCTGCAAGGGCTTCGCCCCAGAGGTCGGCGCCCATGGCCTCGTCAGCGGCTTTTGCTGTCGCAAAGTTCACCGGCAGGATGCTTGTGAGGAGTGAAACCAGAAAGATACGTGCGATATTGATCATGGTTCCAACATCGCAGAAAAAAATGTCACGAAAAAGACGAGTTCCATTACATCTGCAACAGGAACTGCAGTTTCCGCCTCGTCGTCAGCCGTTCGTTGAGCCTGCAGCGGCAACACCGGCGGTGGAAGCAGCGATAGAGACAATCACCGCATCAATGGCCTGCATCGCCGCTTTTGTCGGGCCGATTGCGCCTTTTGCAATCTCCTTGATGCGCTTCTTGTGCATTTTCAGCAGCGACTTGTCGACATTCTTGCTGAGCAGACCCGTCTTGTCGCCAAGGGCGATCACCACGCAGTCCTGAGGCTCAAGATCTACCTCGCCGGCAATCGCTTTCGATAGATGAGCGATGAGTTCGGCTTCCGGTGCTCCATTCGCTTCTGGATAGTTCTTCCAGCTGAACACCAGGAATGACCTGTCTTTTTCGTAGAGAACGCCCTTGCGGACGAGGGATCGTGCCTGCTCGCGCATCAGCTTCGACTTGTTTGCAAGGCTGGTTACGTAGCGGCTTGCCGGTTTTCCCGATCCCTTCGCGCGCATGGCTTCAAGGCACGCATCCAGAAATGCATCGCCCGCCGGTTTGCCTTCAACGATGTTGAGGTGCTTCGGCCTGTCTTCGTCCTGTACCACGCATCCGCGCAGCATCATCTCGGCAAGGGCCCCGCCAGCAATGGCGAATTCAACGAAGGACCCCTGCTTCTGCCCGGTGTCGTCCTTGCGTGACAAGAGCAGCAGGCTCTCTGGAATTGTGAGTGACACGTCAGCGCTCCTCGTCTTCAGTCTCGTCATTTCAAGACTTGAAGATAAGCAGAACCATATCGATTTTCAATAATAATCCGAGCTGGATCAAAAGACGCGCGGACGCTCAGCCTTTTCGACGTGCAGGCCGCATTCGGTCTTCGCCATACCGGCCCAGCGGCCAGAGCGGATATCAGACGGATCTTCTGCAGGACGCGTGCAAGGCCAGCAGCCAATCGACGGATAGCCCTGCGACACCAGCGGGTGCTTCGGCAGGTTGCGCTGCATGAAATAGCGGTCGACATCTTCCTGCGTCCAGCTTGCCAGCGGGTTCACCTTGTAGCGGCCATTGGCATGCTCAAACACAGGCAGGCTCATACGGGCACCGCCATGAAAGCGCTTCCGGCCGGTGATCCAGGCATCGAATCCTTCGAGCGCAGGCTCAAGCGGGCGCACCTTGCGCAGCGAACAGCAAGCGTCCGGGTCCGTCTGCCAGAGGCGGTCCTTAGGGTCGATGATCTTGCGCTCGGTCTCGTTCGGCTTGATTTCCTGCACATTGGTCAGGCCCAGCCGGTCGATCAGCTCATCCTTATAGTCCAGCGTCTGCGGAAAATGCAGGCCGGTCTCGAGGAACACCACCGGGAAATCCGGATCGACATCGGCGATGAGCGACAGCATCACAGCACTTTCAGCGCCGAAACTCGACACATAGGTCAGCTTGCCCGCCCACTCGCGCACCAGCGAGGTGCGCAGGATCGTGGTTGCAGACGCGTGACGCAGCTCACCATTGAGGCGGGCGAGCCGCTCCTCAACGGGCTGTCTCAGACGTGTCTGATAATCGGCATATGGCATAAAAGCGCCTTTAATCCTTTCCGTGCCGGCGGCGGAAAACGGGAACACGTTCATCCGCTGCTGGCTGATAGACGGCTGAAAACTCTTCCAGCGCCTCTATGACGGAAGGTAGTTCGGCCCTCTCGGTCTCAAAAGCATCGAACCCTGAACGGTTCATATAGAGAATCTGATCTCGCAAGACGTGGCCGACCGCGCGAAGCTCTCCTTCATAGCCGAGCCGGCGGCGCAGGAGCTGGGCCTGCGAATAGCCGCGCCCATCGGTATATCTGGGAAAATCGACTTCGATCAGTGCCAGACGGTCGAGAAATTCCTCAAGCTCATGCGGGTCATCGGCAGGCTCCAGGCGCACGCCGATTTCAGTATTTCTCGCAAGAAGAAGCTCCGTCTCGCTGCGAAAGCGGCCGAGTGAAACCGTGATGCACCCGCCGGGTGAGAGATCCGCATCGTCGGGCACATAGGCCCAGATATCGTCGACTTCGCGGCGGTCCTTGATAAGTGGCATGTAAGTGTCGTCCTTGTCTCTCTACGCGTCGGCGTAGATGGCGTCCTTGAAAGGCTCCATGCCTTCGCGCTCGAACGTTTCGATGAAAGTCTCGTCCTTGCTGGAGCGAAGTTCGCGGTAACGGTCGACAAGCCGCTTCAGCGCCACGGGGACATCGTCGGCCTTCAGACCCGGCCCGGCCATCTGACCGATAGCGGCCTTCTCGTCAGCGCGCCCACCCAGCGTGATCTGGTAGTATTCCTCACCTTTCCGGTCGACGCCCAGAATGCCGACATGGCCAACATGATGGTGACCACACGCATTGATACAGCCGGAAATATTGATGTGAAACTTGCCGATATCGGCCTGGTCATCGGGGTCGCTGAACGCTTCCTGGATAGCCATGCCAACCGGGATAGAGCGCGCATTGGCGAGGTTGCAGTAATCGAGCCCCGGGCAGACGATCATGTCCGAGATGAGCCCTTCATTCGGCGTGGCCAGACCCGCCGCATCCAGCTTTCGATAGAGCTCATACACATCATCCAGCGCGACATGCGGCAGGACAACGTTCTGGGCATGGCTGACGCGGATATCGTCATGGCCAAACTGCTCGGCCATGTCGGCCATCACATCCATCTGGTCATCTGTGGCGTCGCCGGCTGCGACGCCCATCGGCTTCAGGCTGACCGTGACAGTCGTATAGCCTTCCACCTTGTGGGGGTGCAGGTTCGCCCGCGTCCAGCGCGCAAAGGCGGCGTCAGCGGCCTTTGCCTTTTCGAAGCTTTCGGAATTTGCCGCCTTCGGCGCCAGCTTCGGTGGCTCGAAATAGGCGTGGATGCGGTCGATTTCTTCTTGGGGCAGGGCGATCTTCTCAGCCGTCCGCTGGGCCGCGAACTCATCCTCGACCAGCTTGCGAAATTCCTCTTCGCCCGTTTCGGACACGAGGATCTTGATGCGCGCCTTGTACTTGTTATCGCGGCGGCCAAAGCGGTTATAGACCCGCATGATGGCTTCCAGATAATCGAGCAGTTCGCTTTCCGGCACGAAATCAGAAACCTTCGCGGCAATATGCGGCGTACGCCCCTGTCCGCCGCCGACATGGACTTCAAAGCCGACCTCGCCGTCCTTGCGGCGCATGTTCAGGCCAATATCGTGCACCTTGATCGCCGCGCGGTCATGCTCAGCCGCCGTCACGGCGATCTTGAACTTGCGTGGCAGGAAGGCGAATTCCGGATGGAAGGTCGACCATTGACGGATGATCTCGCACCAAGGCCGCGGGTCCATTACCTCATCCTTCGTCGCCCCTGCATAATGGTCGCTTGTCACGTTCCGGATGCAGTTGCCTGAGGTCTGGATGGCATGCATCTCGACCTCTGCCAGATCAGCCAGCACATCGGGAATATCCTTCAGTGCCACCCAGTTGAACTGGATGTTCTGGCGTGTCGTGAAGTGGCCATAACCGCGGTCATACTTGCGGGCAATCTCGGCCAGCGCGCGCATCTGGCGCGGATTGAGCTGGCCATAGGGAATAGCGATCCGCAGCATATAGGCGTGCAGCTGAAGATAGACGCCATTCTGCAGGAGCAGCGGTTTGAACTCGTCTTCCTTCAGTTCGCCAGACAGGCGGCGGGCCACCTGTCCGCGAAATTGCTCGACCCGTTCCTTTACGATCCGGGTGTCGAATTCATCATACCTGTACATCGGTAACCTCATGCAGATGGGGAAGGCTGAGCTCGCGCTCGCAGCGCGCAATCCAGCTGTGAACGGCTGGAAACTCGGACACGTCAAACCCGCCCTCATGGGCGAGGCGGGTATAGGCAAGCAGCGAGATATCGGCGAGTGTCATCGCCTCGCCGCCAGCGATCCAGTCATTGCCAAGCAGGGCAAGCTCCATCCGGCCAAGTGCGCGGCGGCCCTTGGCCATCAGGTGCGGGTCGATCTCTTCGTCGCTGCGCTTTTCATAAAGCTTCTGGAAGCGGCGGACCGCAATCGCCGTCTCGTGGGAATACTGCTCCCAGAACATCCACTCCAGAACCTTCGCGCGCTCGAAGGCGTCCTCGGGTACAAGCTCGCTGCCGTCGGCGAGATAGGAGATGATGGCATTCGACTGGGCGAGCACCCGGCCACTGTCGAACTCAATCACGGGCACCTGTCCGAACGGGTTGATCGCGAGAAAAGCATCCGTGCGGGTCTCGCCCTTCATGATATCGATCTCGACCCATTTATGCTCGATGCCGAGACGCTCTGCGACCCATTTCACCTTCAGGCAGTTGCCCGAAATACTGTCACCATAGATGCGGATCATTTCTGCGCTTTCTGGAACTGAGGGTGCACGGTCGGCCCGTTGGCGCGAATTTGCTCGCGCAGCGTTTCTCGGCCATCGACCGCGCCGGTTTCAGTGACCTGCATGAAATACGGGTCAGTGACTGTGCCTTCCTGTGCTTCTGCGTCTTTCAGGCGGGCTTCGGCCTCATCGCCGATGAAGACGCCGATGCGCTGCGGGTCGTCAGACCAGCTGCCATCGCCTGCCATCCAGACGACTTTGCCGGTCAACGTGTCCCAGGCGGTCACCGCCTTGGGCTGATCGGGTTTCAGTTTTGGGCGGACCGAAGTCATGCCAGCGTCTCCGCTATGAATTTGTTCTGGGCCTCGGCGGGAAGACCGGCAACCTCGCCGATGATCAGGAGTGCCGGGCCCTTGATGCCGTGTGTTTCGATGATCCGGGGCAGGGCCTCAAGAGACCCAAAGCCGCGTGTCTCATTCGCGCGTGTGCCATTCTCGATGACGGCTACGGGGGTGCCACCCGAAAGACCGGCTTCCTGCAGCTTTTCCGAGATGACCGTGGATGTGCCCACGCCCATGAAAACGACCACGGTCTGGTTGGGCTTGGCCAGCCCCTGCCAGTCGAGGTCCGGCACCCCGCCTTTTTGGGCATGACCTGTCACGAAGGTGAGCGTCTGGGCATGGTCGCGGTGGGTGAGGGGAAGGTTCGCGTTCGCCGCGCAACCAAGCGCCGACGAAATGCCCGGCACGACCGTTGCTTCGATACCGGCTTCACGCAGTGCTTCGACTTCCTCGCCGCCGCGACCGAATATGAAGGGATCACCGCCCGTGAGGCGCACCACGCGTTTGCCTTCGCGGGCCGCCGCGATCATCAGTTCGTGAATGCCGTCCTGCGGCACGAGGTGCTCGCCCTTTGACTTGCCGACCGGAATTCGTTCTGCGTCGCGGCGGACCATGTCCATGATCTCGTCCGAAACAAGCTTGTCGTGAAATACGATGTCTGCCTGCTGGATCAGGCGGAAGGCTTTGAGCGTGAGGAGTTCCGGGTCGCCCGGACCCGCGCCAACGATGTGCACAGGGCCGACACTTCCGGACGCGGTCTCGGCCGAAAAATGTTGGAGCGCCTCATCCATCAGGGTCTCGGCGCGCGCATCATCGCCGCCATAGACCGCTTCAGCCACGGGGCCGCGCAGGACGTGCTCCCAGAAATGACGGCGCGAGGTTTCCGAACTGATGGCGCCCTTCACGGCCGGGCGCCAGCGCTCCGCCAGCTCGGCCAGTATACCAATCCGCTCAGGCAGCAGCGTCTCCAGCTTAGCGCGCACATCCTTGGCGATGACTGGTGCCGCGCCGCCGGTGGCGAACGCTGCGACGACCTGGCCGCGATCCAGAATGCTCGGCACGGTGAAGTCGCAGAGCTCCTTGCGGTCGACCACGTTCACCGGCACGCCAAAAGCGCGGACAAGCTCGTAAGCCCATTGCAGCTCCGTCTCTTCGTCGCAGGCGATGATAGCGAAGCGTGACGTGTCCAGAGCGTGGCTGGCCTGTTCCGGCTCGACGTGGTCGATCTGCTCAACCGACTTGGCCCAGTCAGGCAGGTGACGGGTCACCAGCGCGATACGTGCTGGTGTCTTGGCAACGAGGCGCGCCTTGCGCTCCGCATTCACGCCATCGCCGAATATGACGATCTGGGCGCCATCCATCTGGAAGAAGGCTGGAAAGAGTTGCATCTGGACTCGCATTGCCGGGCGTTGCTGGGGCTTACCGGAAAATGAGGCTTGTGACCCGCCTCCGGCAAGCGTAGACCCCTGATCCCATCGTTTAGATAAACTATGCGAGGATTTCCATGGCCGATCCGAATGACCGTCTGCCCCCGCTGAATGCGCTGCGCGCCTTTGAAGCGGCTGCCCGTCGACTGTCGTTCAGCAAGGCGGCCGAAGAGCTGAATGTAACGCCGGGGGCCATCTCCCAGCATATCCGCCAGCTTGAGGAATATGCTGGCACGCCTCTCTTCAAGCGCACCGGGCGCAGCGTGCTGCTCACCGATGCGGCGCAGGCGAGCCTGCCGCTCGTGCGCGAAGCTTTCTCGCGGATCACCGAAGCAGGCCGGATCATGCAGCAGCCTGCGCGCAAGGGCCGGGTCATGGTTTCCTGTGCGCCGAGCTTTGCCGCTAAATGGCTGGCGCCGCGCCTTGATCGGTTTCACATCTCCAATCCGGGTATCGAGGCCTGGATATCGGCGGATATGTCGATCACCGATTTCACCACGGCCGATGCCGACTTCGCGATCCGCTATGGGCAGGGCAGCTATGACGGCCTGAAATCCGAGAAGCTGATGGACGAAACTGTCCTGCCGGTCTGCTCGCCGCGCCTCTTGGAAGGCTCCGACGCCATCAAGAAACCTGAAGACCTCGCCAAGCACACGCTCATCCACGATGAGAGCACCGAGCAGGACCCGTCCTGTCCGGACTGGACGAGCTGGCTCGCCGCACGCGGTATCGCTGACAAGGTGAACGGCCAGCGGGGCCCTCGTTTCAACCAGTCTTCCATGGCGATTGAGGCGGCAGCGTCCGGGCGCGGCGTTGTCCTCGCGAAGCGCGCAATTGCGTCATCCGATATGGCGGCAGGCCGTCTCGTGGCCCCCTTCGCTGACGGGTCGACCAGTATCGATTTTGGCTACTGGGTCGTCTGGCCCAAAGGCCGCCACCAGTCGGACGATGTCCGCGCCTTCATCAAATGGATCAAGGCTGAAGCCGCCGCAGGCGAAATCCACGGTGTCTGAACTTCGGACTTCAGCTCTAAAGAAAAGCGCCGCCGGTTAATAAGACCGGCGGCGCTCCTGTTTTGAACTGTCAGATCGTCTATCCAGCCGTTCCCGGGATCGGGATCTGTGCTGGTGCGCCCGGTCCGAGCGGGAAGCCAACGAAGAGCCAGATCATCATCAGCGCGACGCCGGTGATGAGCATCCAGATCGAGTACGGGATCATCATAGCGGTCAGGCTGCCGAGCCCGAAATTCTTCTGCCAGCGCTGGGCGAAGACGAGGATCAGCGGGAAGTAGACCATCAGCGGTGTGATGATGTTCGTTGCACCATCGCCCACACGGTAGGCTGCGGTTGCACCGTCCGGGCTGATCCCGACCAGCATCAGCATCGGCACCAGCACAGGTGCGAGCAGTGCCCACTTCGCGCTGGCAGAGCCGACGAACAGGTTCAGCGCGGCAGAGAAGAGCACGATCAGGCCCAGCACTGCCGGGAGCGGCAGGCCGCTATTATTGATCGCGTCGGCGCCGTGCACAGCTGAGATAAGGCCAAGGTTTGACCAACCGAACATCGCCACAAAGTGCGCGGCTGCAAAAGCGAGGACGAGATAGTAGCCCATATCCTTCATGCCGCCCGCCATCATGTTGACGAGGTCGCGGTGGTTCTTGATCGTCCCGGCAGCCGAGCCATACGCCCAGCCCGCGGCGAGGAACAGGATCAGGAAGGCTGCGACGAGCGAGCGGAAAAGAGGCCCAGCCTGCACATACCAGGCAGCGTCTTCATTGCCGGGGCCGTCTGCGAGAAGCGGCGTGCCCGGCCCGATCGTCATGAACACCCAGAGAAGTGCAACACCGAGAATGGCAAGACCCGCGCGGACGAGGCCTTTTTTCTCGCCTGCGGTGAGCGGGCGATCTTCATCGCTATAGGACTGCATGTCGCTTTCCGCGTCCGGCTTCCATTTGCCAAGGCGCGGCTCGATGATCTTGTCGGTGACCAGCCAGATGACAGGCAGGTAGATAAAGAGAAGGACGGCGATGAAGTACCAGTTGCCAGCGAAATTTACACTCCAGCCTCCATCGATATTGCTGGCCTCATAAGCGCTTTCGGTAATGCCGAAGAGGAGCGCGTCGAGCTGGCCCGGCGTGATGTTTGCCGAGAAGCCGCCGGACACGCCTGCGAAGGCGGCTGCGATACCTGCCAGTGGATGGCGCCCTGCCGAGGCAAAGATGATCGCTGCCAGCGGGATCATCACGACATAGCCTGCATCGGCAGCATGGTTTGACAGCATCGCAATCAGCGCGACAAGCGGTGTCAGCATGGCTTTCGGCGCATTGCGCACCGCGCCGCGGATCGCGCTGCCAAACAGGCCCGACCGTTCTGCCACGCCAGCGCCCAGCATCACGACCAGCACATAGCCAAGCGGATGGAAGTGCGTGAACGTGGTCGGCATTTCGACCCAGAGACGCTGGATATTCTCCGCCGAGAACAGGCTTGCCGCCTCTTCCAGCTGCGGGGTGCCATCAGGATTGGTCAGACTGGGGTGAAACGCCGAAACGCCAAGCCACGCACAGATCTGCGAAACGATCATCAGCGCGATGATCAGATAGAAGAAGATGAAGACCGGGTCGGGCAATTTGTTGCCCGTTTTCTCGACCCAGCCGAGAAAGCCTTTCTGATCGCTGGTAGCGGTCTGGTCTGACATGCCCTCAGTTCCCTCATTTATTTGAATGAGGTGACCCTAGCCGTGTCCGCTGCGATTAGGCAATCCGCACAGGGCCCAAAATAGCATTCACAAAATCGCTATTCGTTCTGACGCTGCCAGACGCTTCTCTCACCTTCATCGAGACCGAGGGGGTCTGGGTCATCGGGCCAGTGCATATCCTTGGTCGACCAGCGAGCTTTCCAGACAGCCACTGGTTCGATTGTCTCGGTTTCAGTGATCAGCCGGCAGAATATGACGGGCCTGTCGTTCTGAAGGGTAA
>LWDU01000542.1_pt1 | contig 11966 bp, 5 predicted proteins | sample 727161 | NCBI WGS metagenome assembly LWDU01 (sample SAMN04566230, study PRJNA314399) | hydrothermal vent metagenome | isolation source: deep sea hydrothermal plume seawater | place: Mexico: Gulf of California, Guaymas Basin | collected 2004-07-11 | reverse complement strand
AAGCTGCTTCTATGTCTGTTGATGTGCCTGTCAAAGTCCAATCACCAATTGTATTCGCGAGCATTAATGTAGTATTTCCCGTATAATCTGCATGAACCAACGTTCCAGAAATTGAACTGTTCGCACTTACTGATACATATTCTCCTTCATTTGCTACAAATTTTGTGTTTATGTTATCAGTAATAGATAATGTTACTCCTGTATTAGCTTGATCTGTTAAATTTACACCATCTACATATAAGTAATGATCAGTACTTGGTTTTAATCCTTGTGCTTTAAATAAAACAGTTTGTTTTCTATTCCATGAAACAATAGTATCATTAACTTGTTTATTGTTTATTGTTTTCTTAACTGATTCCGGTTGATCTTTTGATAAAATTCCATCTCTTGTATTTTGTTGATCTATAGTCTTAGCTGATCTATCTACTTTAGTAGAAGATGTTGATTTTTTATTCGCTTTTGAAACATCATCATTATTAATCTCTACACCACTCCAATTTTTTGACCAATTGTCCCATTGTGTACCAAATCCATAATTATATTTACCAGATTCCCAATTATCACTACCTCCAGTTAAATTTATTAATACCTCTGGGCGCCTTCCATCATAAAACCATGTATCACTAGGATTTGTCATAGTTAAAATTCCATTATACATACCAGAACCAAATGGATTTACTTCTTCAGTCGTCGTTGTGGCGGGCTGATCAATGAATCCCGTGTCTGTATAATCAACAGAAATCAAATCTCCTGTTTTCTTTATATTCGCACTATCCAGCCCAAATTTAAATTTAAAATTATCAGATTCAAATGTCGGTCTTAAAAATGTTTGATCAAAATCTATCGCAATTCTATAATCATCATCTAAAACATCACCAATTGCGTGTCCTGCAAATTGATCTACAAGTATTCCATTTTTAAATCTTTCTACACCACCATCTGTGAATATCGATTGTTCCTTTGCATCTTTTTCTAAAAATGAGAGAGCTGTAAAATATTCAAGTTGTTCAACTCTTTTTTCTATTTTACCAATATCCCTCATAGTAAATCTTTTATTCTCAATGTATTGTAAATTTACATCAGTGACCTCAAAGGTATATTCAGGAATATCTGCGATATAAATTGTCATAGAATCTTCATCATCTGCTGGAACAATAGGATTAATTGAAGGATTTCCTTCAATTATACCAAATTCTCTATCTTTTGTTACAACAATTTTATCTTTTCTTGGTAAATAAAATTGTACATCTGTTGTTAAAACAACATCTGAATCTGGTAATCTTGGAAGAACTACAGATTGATTAATTGTCGCAGAGTCTAAAGCAAATGCGGTAGATTGATCCCCATTTGTTCTCTTTGGTCTAAAATCTAAACAATCTCTTAAACTTACAGTTTTTCCGGTTATAGGACTTGTATATGTTGGAATATCAGGAAATAATACCCCCACAGTTGCTCCAAGATAAGTATCTACTGTAAATGGCCCGTCCGCCGCTTGATGTGCAAAATAATCAAATACCGCTACTACTGGCACTGCTGGTGCGGATTGTCCTGGTTTTAATTTAATAAATCCAAAATCATATAAATTATCTCTCTGACCTGTATTAAAATTATATTTGTCCGTTATATTATTAGTATCACCAGCACTTGCACACGCAGTTGTAAACAATTCAGTAGTAAGACTTGCAATGTCATCGTCTGGAGATTTAACAACTGCTTTCAAAGATATTACATCTGATGTTCTTAAACTAATTGTCGTATTAGCATAATCCGCCGCAGTAGTTGCTTTATATTGTCCCAATCCTCTTAAAGTTGCATTAGTATCACCATTAGTAAAGGATGTTGTATTTGCATTAACTATAGTTTTTGTTCTAAAAGTAGAAGCGAGAGGAGACAATGCAATAGCCGCGGTTACTGTGGCAGTGAAATTATCATTCGTTCCTACAAGGGTGTTTATAGTCATTGATGTTCCCGCTGCGTCAATGACTGCACCGGTAGCTGGAATACTAATAATGTCTCCAATGTTACGCGGACATAATGCGCCGATACTCCCTGTAATAGAAACTATAAGATGACTAAGAGCATCCGCACCTCCCATAGTAGATCCCTTACCTGGTAAAAATACTCCACCTGTTTGAGTAATAGAACCTACGCCATCAGTAAAAGTTACACTAAAAAATTGTTGTTTTACTGTATAACCAAATTGAGAAGTGACAAGAGGATTTAAAGTTTTTACTACTGCTTGTGGTAATTCATATAATAAAGAGCTTCTATCAGTATCGAATATTTTAGTAAGACTATTTGGATCTAATTGGTCAACTTTACCAAATTGAGAAATGTCTGCATACTTATTAATATTTCCAGAACCATCTGAATCTATTACACTTTCTAACAACTTTGCAGTAAAATCGATTTCACACGTATCACTAACTCCTGTATCCGCCAAAAAAGCATTTGTTAGAGTGAGAGTATTTCCTTGATGATCTGAAATCTTTCTTGATACTCCAGAATTATAACCACTTGTCATCTTAATTGTGGCACCAGCATATGCTAAAGAAACATCAGTGGAAGTTGTACTATTTAAAACAAGAGTTTGTCCTCCTGCAGCTATGCCCGTATGAACATTAGACGTTACACTTGTCATTTTGGTATCATACAAATATAAATCATAAGTACCATTTGTTGTCCCAGGAGTACCAGAAAAATAATCTAATTGTCTAGGTCTAGCAGTTCCTATCTTTGATGTATTATATGTTGCTGCAGATGTAGTAGTAATATTTACTGTTCTTACACAATGTAAATCTATTGCATCATGTGTAGCGATATTAAATGAACCATTCGCACTATCAACTCTTAAATTGTTTCCAAAATTTGAATTCATAACAAATTCTATCGCATTGTTAGTATCTCTACCTTTTCTTATATCAGCATATTCTACGGCGACACTTTCATAATCATATCCTCTTACATAAGCTTTACCTGGTTCTAATCCAACAGACAATTTATCTAAATTTTGAATAAATTGTGTTTGTCCTGTTCCAATAGCATTAGCAACAGTCATATTCTCATCATCTGTGATCGCTGTAACTGTAGTTGTAGTAGAATTAAAAGTTCCATTTGTTAAATAAACAGAATCACCAACTCTAAAATCTTTTAAAAATTTAGATTCAAGTCCTTCTATTGATTGAGTTGTGCTGGCTAATGTCCATCCGCTCGCATTTTTATGTGTATTTAAATTAGCTAAAAATGGTTTAACAGTATAGTTTCCTGATTCATCATAAGTTCTTCTTGCTAAAGTGTCATCTAATGCAGAATATACTGGATATTTTACAATTTTTGTTGGAAGACCATTAACAACTCTTAATAATTCTATAAAATTTTGTTCTGAAATAGTAGTGAGTGATTTTTTACCCAATATCAAAGCAATTTTATATCTATTTGCTCCAGGTGCATTAACGTTAAAAGACCCTGAAGCATTATCTAACAATGAAGAATCATCAGTATTAGATGTAATACTTTCAGTTATCGTTAATCCAACTTTATATGATGGTGTCGTTGCAAATTTTTCTAAAACAATAGTTTGGGCATCAACTGTGACAAAAAATCCGTTTATATAATAAATTCCAGCAGAAATACTTGCAATAGATCCATCTCCTGTAATAGTTCCACTATCTGCGGTTTGTGCACTTATACCAGTACTGCCGACAATATGTATTGTCGCTGATGTTGTAGAAATCGTATCAGAACCAGAATATACTCCTATTAAAACAGGAGCATCGCTACCTTCAGCTTCAACAGTGGTAATTACGTCAAAAGTTATCGTGTCTGCACCACTAAGTTGAATTTTTTGATTTGCGAATGTTGATGCTGTAGCTGTTGATGATAATTTAATATAACTAACATTAGTATTTAAATTGATCTGGCCACCCGTAACAATACTACCATCCTTATAAAAGGAATCACCCAATCTAGATATTTGATTTTGTAAAATTGTCTGAAGTTGTGTTAACTCTCTAACCTGAAGAGAAACTCCAGGTTGAAATAACATTCTAAGAAATTTCTTAGTTTCATCATAATCATCAAAATAAGGACTTTGTTGTAGAGATGAAAGTAAACTTAATGTAGCCATGAATTAAAACTCTATTATTAATTTGATATCTTCGGTTTGATCTGAGGCTCTTACAACAGGAGACCTATTTTCCACGTACAAAAGTGTTCCAGAATATGGTTTAAATTCTCCAGCAGTTAAAGAGGTGAGGGTAGCCGTACTTCCATCACATGTAACAGTTTCAGCTGTCTGGAATCCTCCCGGCTTGCCCGCAATATCAGGACCTTGATTAGGATTTGACAATACTGAACCAGCATCTGCCGCAGTTCCTAGTAATCTATTTGCATTTGTTGGACCCAAAGACATTGATACTAATCTCAAATCTTTTACACCTGATGATATATCTAATTCATCAACAATTCTTCCTACTGCGCCTGACGTATTTCCAGTAACATATCCATCATCAATAAAATTTGAACCATTTATTGAAGAAACTCGCATTGTTACAGCTTGAGTACCTGCCTGTGACGTAAATCTATGTGTTGTGTTAGCTGAAACAGGATTTTTTATTAATCCAACTTTCCTAAAATCATTAGTTACTGGAAATTTACCACTTTCGCTTTGCTCTATTCTGGTATTAATCATGATAAAATTTCCGCCCAATTCTTCAACAATATCATATGCATGCCCACCTTTTGGGCCAATTCTTGGTACAACTACACCACCAGAACCAGTTGCTCCTGTACCAGATTGTATTACTTTAACTTCTCCGGTATTATAATTAGTTCCCACTTCTCCCGAAAAAACCGCACCAATTGTTCCAGAAGCTTCCCCCTCTATACATCGAGCTGTTGCTCCTGTACCATCACCATAAACGGCGAGTTGAGGTTGAACTGTAAATGATCCTGACGCAACTCCCGCTAATGCAGTAGTTAAAGTAAATTGCCCTTTAGAGTTTCCTTCATCATACACATAAGTGGCTATTATTCGAATATCACTATTAATATATATCGCCGATCCATCATAAATTCCATCTGTAGTATTAATTCCAGCTGTCGCAGTTTCAAAATACTGTGTGGTTGTAGAACCTATAGTTGATCCGCTAAAAAATAAATAGTTTGATCCTGAGTCTGTAATATTATAAACATCTATCGCGCCATCAACAGAATTCGTCTCAATATCAAATTGGTTAGATCCATCATCCAAAGGCATTCCCGTAGATCCTGTTAGCCCTATAGAATTAGCACTTCTTAATGTCTTACAAGGAATATAATTTGGTGTCACAAATTTTAATGCCTCAGCTGCAGTAATTGAATACAAATATTTCCATTTATAATTATCTAATCCATATTTGTCATCAATCGCATTAGCCTCTGTACTAACAGAAGTTGGTACTGCGGTTGATACTGAATTATTTGCATTATCCATACATTTGTATACATTAAAATCTGTAGTCATAACAGATATTGGACTTGTAGTATTAGAATATAATGTATCTACATCCTCTTTATACATCGCATACGTGTCTCCTGAAGACCAATTAGTTCTTGGTATTACATGTGATGTATATGATTGTACAACTTTTTTAGCCGCAATCATGGAATCCCAAGAATCGTGTGTATTTTCAAATACGCTATCTCTTGGTGTGGGTGGAGCGTTATCATCTGACCATGCCGTTGTATTACCAATATACAAATAAATATGATCATCTAAAGTGGTTGAATCTTCAGAACCTGAAACGTCTGATCCGCTCCAATCTATAGTTTCGCCCAAACCCTCTCTAAACTGTTTAGCTTGGTGAGTTCTAAATTTTCTTGTTACTAAAGCTGGCATTTTTAATTCCTTTATTATAGTCTATGTTTATTTATGTCCGTTTCATAATGGAAATGTTCTCCACTCCAAATAATGCAGGAGTCTGTGATGGAGAATATGCCCAATTACCTTGATTAAGTTTATATCTTACGCATTGATCTAAAGTTATTTTACGAGAAGCTATTGAATCAATTGTATGTAATTGATAATCTGTCGTAAAAATTGGATTATCAATAAAACCTTTCGATGGTCTTCCTTCTAAAGCTAATTCATATGTCTCATCACCCATTAAATCTATCCTTCCTCCGCCGGAAGCATCTTCTAATAATACATTTTCATCGAATCCAATATATTGTCTATCAAAAAATACTTCAGTATTAGCAGAATAATTTGAAAATTCAACATTTTCCAAATCATTTGTTAAACTATCAAATCTATAATCACTTATCTTAAAATCTTTATAATATGACCAATATTCTGTTGATAAATTATCTATAGTGGATTGAGTAATAAGTTCTTTATCCATTCTAATAACTCTATATGGAACATTATCTAAAACTGTTATTCCTGAATAATCTTTTACAGGTAGCCCATTTACTTGAAATAATATTCCTGTATCTGCAGCCAAGTCAATATTATTTATTGTAAATTTTTGATTATTTAATGTTATTGAAGTATTACTAAATTCTGGAAAACCGTCTATTTGAATAATATCATTGTTACGCAACCATAAATCTGTATCAGTTTTAATTTTAACATAACTTTCGACCACTCTCACTTGTTCTGTATGTGAAGCTGACGCTGTAATCGGAATTGTAAAAGCTGTGCCGCTAGTTTGAGTTATATCCGCATGAGGAATAATTTTATCATCTATAAAAACTGTTAACGTACTAGGTTCATATGTTTTAGTAAGTGCGTGAGATGTTGCGACAGAGCTGATTGTTTCTGCTTCAAGATCAAAATAAGAAGTTTCATATTTTGTTGTAATTCCATTATTTGTAACCGCATCCTCTTTTATAAAATATGTCTGACACAAAGACCAAAACCTAACATCATCATATGTTTGTTCTAAAAAAGATTCCTTCATTACATGTTCTGTGGTCGTCGTATGCTTAACTTCACATTTATCTGCCTCACTTAACCAAACACCATCAATTCTTTCATCATCTGATCCTGTTGTCCATTCAATATGAGACAGATCAAATTTTGGTTCAGGAACAGGCACCACTATAGGAATATCAAAAACCAATAAAAAGGATTTATATTTTATATTTTGATTAACATTTTCATTTGCGACAGTATTGATAGTTGTTACTGGATCAGTTTTAAACAATGACATATCTAAAACTGCGCTCATAGCTACTTCACCAAACATATTTAATCCAGCCGGATGAATTGTATTTAAAATTAAATCTCTAAAAAGTTCAACTGATTTATCTGATTGTATAACATAAGAAAAATCTTGATAATATACACTATCTTGAATCTTCTTTTGTGAACTACATTGTCCATCCGCCCCCGCATAAAACCCAGGATAATATCTAACAGAATCCATAATGAGTGAAGCATTAGCAAGACCATCTCCAAAACCGGTAAAATCAAACGTTGGTGGAACTGGAGTTCCCCATTTATCCGTACCATATCCTGTTCCAGGATTATCAATACGTACTGATGTAACACCGCCGCCCATAGTATCAACAACAAATACCGCATCCTGTCCTATAGGATAAGATCGACCACCAGTTGAAGGATATCCATTAGTTTCTATGTAATTAAAATTAGTATCTATTGAAAGAGTTGGCGTTGCTTGATAACCTTTTCCATAATCCATTATTTCTATAGTTTCAATTTTACCTACCGTAACATCTGAAAATGTAAGAGATTCTAACGTTGATGTATTAGTATTTGAGAGAAATGTGGGAGTGTGTCCCACATTAGCAGAAATTCCCCCGTAATCACCATTTATTGCAACAGAATTTGTATATGGATGATCACTTTCAATTTCAGAAATTAATATGGGAGTAAATGCAAATCCATCTCTTCTAAAAGCATAAACAGTATCATCTGCAGTAAAAGCTAGACTTGTATCTGAAGATGAATTTGCGGTTGATGAGTATCTAATAACCGTATTGCTCAATACTTCAACTACAACTCCTCTTTTTGTTGATTGGGTCGCATTATTTTGTATGAAATAATTTGAAAGTAAAAATTCCTCTCTTATGGGAATGTCTGTTTCTGAAGAGAGCGTCATAACATGAGTATTCGCTAATTCAAAAATCTTTTCATTACATTTTTCTACAGTAGAAAGTGAAAATGGATCTAATTCTGTAACTTTTGCTCTCGCACTCTCCGTAGGAAGTGATAAAGTATTATCAAAATCTACCCAATCTCCTACTTGATACCCCTCACCTTTGTTTATTCTAAGTAGACTTGTGACTTGATCCCCTGTAGTACTGCCAACTTTTGCTATAGCACCTACACCAACTCCACCAATTAAAGGAATAGTTTCCTCTTTTGTATATTCTCTTCCCTCAGTGATCATAGTAGCTACATTCACATTTGGATTAGAAGAAATCATTCCTAAAACTGCGGAATTCGCAAAAGAACCATCGTCGCTTTCTGTAGTTGCTTGAACTATTTCTCCTATATCAAAACTTCCAATTTGATTTTTTAAATATAACTCTGTAACATACGTAGTAGATACTTTATTAAGAGATAATGAGGTTATAAATGCGCTCGACCCAGTATTTTGTCCTAATATAGTTCTACCTAAAAATTCACGATTTGCAAAATCATCATTAACATGTAATGTTATATTTCTAATCCATTCTCCATGAGAAGGTTTGAGCATATCAACTTTTGGATAATAAAATTGAACTTGTTCTGTTGACAATGCTGCTCTAAAGAGTGTTTGAAATGATCTTTCATTACCCTTTTCCATGTAAACTTCTTTAATTTTCCTTGCAAAGATTTTTTTATCAATATCTAAATCTTATTATTGGGAGATGGAAATTCACTCCAATCAAGAGCGACCTTCGAGGCATTTAACGGATTTCTTCTATAATGATGTATTGTTCCTATCGCGCCACTATCACCAGTTATAGTTTCGCCCGCTTCAAATATTACATTATTCGTTTGTGACACATACAAGTATACTCCGGTTCCTAAATTCGTAGAAGTATCTATTGATAATATCTTAGCAGTAGCACTGTTCGTATCACTTGTAATTACTTCTCCCTCAGAAAATGCGCCAGTATTCGCGCTAAGATGTACTTGAATTGATTCTAAAAATTGATAATAGCTTTTTAGAAATTGAACAAACATCGGGTTTTCATTTCGAAAACTCACAGGAAGCTGATTTTCTACAATACTAGTATGTTGTTGTCGTGGTTGTTGTTGAATTTGCAGTAACACTTCTTCTTTCTAAAATATTTACGTCCGTAACATTAATTGTAATATCACTATCTAAAATTTGAAAAATTTGTTCTCTTACTGGAATCATATCCGCCTCAACTGGTTCAAAATATATGTTAACAATATTATTTGTAATGGCACTTGGTGCAAAAGCTACCAATGTTACTTGTCCTGTAGAATAATCGATAGATCCAATACTATTTCTTATTATAGTTTTTATAGTACCCACCATTCTATAAACTCTTATAGCACCATTATAATCCTCCAACTTACATCCGCTATACTTTGTACCTGCTGTGTCTGCATATGTAAAACTTGAACTAGATATGGCACCCAAATATCCATCAAATGGATGTGCTACCGCATTATTAAAATAAAATCTATAAGTTATCGCAGTAAGCAATGAAGGAATAAAGGATGTATAAATTTTAAGTGACATAAGACTATTCTTAATAGAATCATCTGATTTGTCTATTTTTGTCAATAGTTTTGAAAATTTAAAATTAGTATCAAATAATCTTAAATCTGTACTATTATAATTCTGTATTGTAGTTTTTACTTTTGCCGCAATCGCTGATGAAGATCCTGTAGTTGAAGCTGAATCATATTTTACTGTTACTGTTGGTTGAATTTTATAAATGATTGGGTCAACTATTACTGGTTCAATTGCTACCATTTTTCTGTCAGACAATAAAGCTATAACTGTTTTTCTTTGTGCCGTTGTTAATAATTCCGCACCCTTTGGTTTTATCGCAATATATACTTTACCATAGACAGGAGTTGCGGAGGTTTCTCCTCCCCAAGACTGTAAACTTTCTGCATCTGGAAAATTTGCAAATATTAATGCTTTATAATCTTCTACTGTTACTGCTCGTCTTTGAGAAGAAAAAGTTTTTGGTGCATTAAATTTTATTGATTCAATTGATTCTCTTTCCGCTCCACCATATGCCGCAGTTGAGGTTGATATAGAAATATTATCAAATCCCCCTACCGCATCTAATGCTTTAAATACTGAAGCTCCATTAGGACCTGCTCCGTTACACATTAATGCTCTAACTTGAATTTGATTTCCGTGTGTTAACGCTCTTCCAATAGATCCGTCACCAAATTGAATTTCATATCTACCATTAGACACTTCTGAAGTAAAATATATATTTGCTGTTCCTGTTACAGCTGTAAAATCTCCCGCCTTTTCATATGTATATGATGTCGATTCAGATGAAGATATTTTAACAGTAACTTCTGCTGTCGATATATCTACATTCGAATTTGGTAACACAAATCTTTGTTCTGTATCTGAAGTATCTTTAGTAAATGTATATACTGTAGGAACTCCTTCTCTTACGTCTATTTGTCTTACAAAAGAACCAGATAAATTTTTATCTATTTGATATGCTCCTGTTGTAGCGAATACATATTGTTTTCCTTTAACAATCGATTGAAATTTTGTAAATTTGTCAACTGTAATGAAAGAAGGAGATCCTGTCGGTACAACAGTAACATTAATTTGTGCAGATGCTCCAACATGAGATCTTGGTGTATAGTTTAACATTGCGGCTTTGGATGCAACTGAATTTCTTATAGAAGCACTGCCTAAATACATTTCATTCGCTATCATATTTAAATAAAATGAGTTATAGTGTGTATTATAAGCCAAAACATTAAGAATCGTATTTATTCCTGAAGCGGTGAAATCATAACCAGCAAAAACTGATTGATTACCTAAAAATGATTTTAGATTATCTTTAATTTGATCAAAATCTAAATCTGTTACATCTAATTTCTCTGTTGCCATTTTATTCTACTTCCAAAAATTCTGTAATAGTTATTGTTATTGGTTCTTTAACTGGTGTAACTGTAATTTGGACACTGTATCCATTTTGATCTGGTCGTGGAATACATTCAATACCTTGAAGTTCTACTACACCACCCCCATTCTCTATAATTGCATCTGTAATAGTATTTTTAATTGCTTGTGCAGTAACTTCATTAACCATTTCAAACAAATGACGCTCAATATCACAATAAAATGTTTCATTAAAAGGAACTTCATATCTTCTTGTTTTTAATAAATGTTTTATGCCCTGTGAAATAGCTTCTATTTTATCTTTAATAAGAACATCCCCTGTCACAGGATCTTTCGCAAAAGATAAAGAAACGTCATTAATCGTTACTTTGTAAGCTCCTGCGCGCAAAGCTTTTTCTAAATTAAAATCTCTTTCTGTTGATGAAAACGTATATGCCATAATACTAATATTTATAAGTTATCCAGCTAATCCAGACGCCTCTATTATGTTTCCTACTGCTGTGGCATCTGGCCCTCCGGAAAATAACATTAATCCGTATGTAAAATCTATATTTTCTGGTGGTGGATTGCCAGCGCTGGTTAATGCTTTCCTAACTCTATCCGTTCCTCCAATCGCAGGAGGAATGAAAAGAAAATATATTCCAGCATCAACAATTCCTATCTTTATTAATTCTAAAAATTCTTCCATCATTTTTAATATTTTTTCTAATTTTGGTATAAGTTTTTCTTCAATAAATTCAATCAATTCATCTATTTTTTTAATTAATCCTGAACCCAATCCCTTTAATCCTTCTAAAAAGTCTATTAATTTTTCTAAGATTGGTCTAAGATCAGGTAAAAACTCTTCTACTTGCATACTCCCAAAATCAGGATACACAGATTCAGGTA
>LWDU01036374.1_pt1 | contig 11969 bp, 8 predicted proteins | sample 727161 | NCBI WGS metagenome assembly LWDU01 (sample SAMN04566230, study PRJNA314399) | hydrothermal vent metagenome | isolation source: deep sea hydrothermal plume seawater | place: Mexico: Gulf of California, Guaymas Basin | collected 2004-07-11 | reverse complement strand
ACGATCGGTATCCCAAAACGCCAGGTTCTGCGAATCGAACGCGCCGTTCGTAATCACCGGCTTTTCCTGTCTCTGCGCCCAGTGCACGCAGTCGGGTGATGTAAAAGGCACCAGCCCACCACCAAAGCTCCCGACACCACCGAACGCTTTGTACTTTTCCTCAGCCGGGGCCGCTGGATTTGAGTCGCGAAACGCAGTGAAGTTGTGAGTTCCTGGCCCCAGCCAAACGATGTTGTTTTCTTTCGAGCCGTTCCATTCGAACAGTCCGAGCTTCGGCTTTGTCCAGTGAATACCGTCTTTGCTTTCGGCGTAACAGGTGACTTCCTTGTGAACCGCCTTCATCTTTTCGTCGTGCCGCCAGCCTCGATAAATCATGCGGTACGTGTCGCCGTCCTGAAACACCGTGTAATACCCACTCGTGTTTCCTTCCCACGGCTCACCGGTTTCGAACACAACCTCCTGTGGTTTGGGGCGAAGCAACTGCCGACTGACGTCTCCTTCCGTTTTGTCGATCAGGTGATCGTCAACAAATAGTTCCAATCGGTTACCGACGTCAATCGGTTCCGCACTGATGGCCGTTGTGGATGCCGTCACCAGCAGGCACAGCGCCGCGGTCGTTATCACTATTGATCTGATGCAAGATGCCATGTTTGGTCATTCTGTTTGTTCGGACATCGAAACAAAAAAGGGGGGCTGAATTCGAAAGACGTTTCTGTCTTCTCTGGGCTCCACTCAGGAAGCGGCGGCACACTGACCGCGTTGACTGGCATCCTGGCAAACCCGCGTCAAACTATACGTAACACGACAGCTCGATTGGTACTGTTCGACCAGAGACGCCTCAACCACGAACGCAGCTTAATTAAATCATACTGAGTTCCGTGGCCGAAACGCAGTGCCACGACAAATTGAACGGAAGCCCTGGTATGAAACTCCTGCTGACCCTTTCAATTCCAGTCGTCGCCGCAATCCCTTTCACCGTTGTCGGCGGTGACGACGTCAAAGGCAGCACACGTCCAAACCGCTATGGCCAGCCGGGGCCCCCCGGTTTGATGGTCGTGTCGGATTTTGAAGGTGCATCGGTGGCTGATGTGTCGATTGATCAGGTTGCGCGTTCCGTAAGTTTCATGCCGGGCGGAAATCCGGCACGCGGTTGGCCGTGTTGGTGGTATTTTCGCATTGATGGGGTGAGCCCCGGTGAGACCATCACGCTGAAACTGCGAGGATCGACGGCCACCGTGGGCAAACAAAAACCGCTGGCCGCGTCATGGGCAACGCCGAAGCAGGCCACCTGGTCCGTCGATGGCGAGACATGGCGGCACACTGACGATGGTCAGCGTCAGGCCGAGTGGATGATCTATTCACTCAAGCCCGACGCCACTTCAATATTTGTCGCCTGGGGACCGCCGTACACGCCAGGCACAGCTGCGAATTTCATGCGTGCAATTGGCGAAGCGTCGCCGCATGCAGAAGCGACTGAACTCTGCCGTTCGCGCGAAGGTCGCTCCGTGCCTATGCTGCATGTGAGCGAAGGCGACCGAACCGCGGAGCAGCGCTTTGGCGTCTGGGTACAGGCTCGGCAACATGCATGGGAGAGCGGTTCAAGCTGGGTGGCGCAGGGTTTTGCTGAATGGATTGTGAGCGATGATCCCGATGCTGCGTGGCTGCGACAGCACGCTGAAATATTTATCGTTCCCGTGATGGATGTCGACAACACCGCGTCTGGCAACGGTGGCAAGAATTCGTTGCCCCACGACCACAACCGGGACTGGTCGTCCAATCCTCATTGGAATGAAGTCCAGGCAGCTCAGCGAATGGTCAGCAATCTGATCGATGAAGGGCGCATGGATGTGTTTCTGGATCTGCACAACCCCGCACCGGGTGATCCCAGCTTCTTCTACATTCTTCCGCAGGAGATGTTGAAAGAGCCAATGATCAGTCTGCGTAACCGGTTCATCGACCTTGCCTACGCGCGAATCAGCAGGATCAAGCCGCTGATCCCGATGAGCAATAAACCCAAAGTGACCGGGGCCGGCTATCATCCACTGTGGCGGCAGATCAGTTCTAACTGGGTCTGCATGAATGGCAATCCGCACACAGTGAGTCTGTGCCTAGAGACGATCTGGAACTACAGGAACAGCACGACGGAAGGCTATCGAGCGGTCGGTGCCAACCTGGCGGCTGCCGTACGTGAGTACCTTGCCGAACAGCCTGCACGCGAATGATCCATTTTTACCGCTGACGAGTGCCATGCCGTCTTGTGTTGAGTAGACTGCCACTTGGCGACAGGGTCGCCGTTGTCCGTGTCTGACGTACCGCCAGGGGGCGTTCGTCTGTTGCGTCGAAACCAAAACCAATCAAGTCATTCACATGAAAACCATCCTGATTCTTCTTCCGTTGCTGTCGCTTTCGGTCGGAAAGTTGTGCGCCGACGAGCGTCCCAACATCGTCTTCTTCTTTGCCGATGATCAAACCATCAGCACGATCGGCTGCTATGGTAACGACGTCGTTAAGACGCCGAATATCGATTCACTCGCAGCACGTGGCACGCGATTCAAAAATGCGTTCGTCAGTCGGTGAGCCGCACCACGATTTTGACGGGACTGATCGGGCGCAGTTACGGCACACCCTCCAACGCTGATCAGGCACGACCCGATGCCGTTGAGAAGTTGCATTCGGACATCCTGCATGAGAACGGTTACCGCACCGGCTACTTTGGAAAATGGCATGCAAAAATGCCCAGGGGTTACCGCAAGGAGGACCATTTTGACGAATTCGAAGCGATTGGAAGGAACCCGTTCTACAAAAAACAACCCGATGGCAGTCTGCGGCACGAGACGGAAGTGATCGTCGATCGCGGGATCGAGTTCATAAAGAATCAGCCAAAGGACAAACCATTCGCGCTGAACATGTGGTTTAATGCGTGCCACGCCGAAGACAGCGATCGCCGCCCGGGCATTGGAGCTTTTCCGTGGCCTCGAGCGGTCGACGGCCTGTATGACAGCGTAAACATCGCCCCACCCCGGCTAAACGATCCGGCCATCTTTGATGCGCTGCCGGACTTCCTGAAAACGACCATCAATCGAGAACGTTTCTTCTGGCGTTGGAATACGGACGAGAGGTATCAAACCAACATCCGAGCGTATTACCGCATGGTCAGCGGCATCGACGGTGCCATCGGCCGATTCATGGCGGCACTGGAAGAAGCGGGGCTGGCCGACAATACAATCATCGTCTATTCCGCGGACAACGGTTATCACATGGGCAATCGCGGTCTGGCGGGCAAGTGGTCGCACTATGAGGAATCACTCCGCGTGCCATTGATCGTGGTCGATCCACGTGTCCCCGAAACTCAGCGCGGCCAGGTCACTGACGCGCTGGCGTTGAATCTTGACTTACCGGCGACGTTTCTTGACTGGGCTGGTGTCGAAGTCCCCGAGCGGTATCAGGGACACAGCCTGCAGCCGGTCGTCTCCAGCGGCAAACCGGCCGATTGGCGGACAGAAACGTTTCACGAACACTTTGCCGTTCGCCATCGCATCCCCGCATTTGAGGGCCTGAGGAACGAACAGTTCAAATACGTCCGTTACTTTGATCACGGCAACCGTGAGTTTCTTCACGACCTGCAGAATGACCCCGACGAATTGATCAACCTGGCGGATGATCCTCGGCACGCGGACACGCTGAAGGCGATGCGTGACCGAACCACTTCGCGGGTGAACGAAATCGGCGGGCCGCTGGATCCGTTGCGAGCCAAATTCACAACTTCCACCGTGCCTCATCCGGAAGCATCTGCCGCGATTGGCACGCGCCCTGATGCAGATGGTTTCGTCCGTGTCTTCGATGGCAAATCGTTGCGGCACTGGACGGGCGATTCGGCGTATTGGTCTGTGCAGGACGGAGCTCTGACGGGCGTCACGGATGGTACGCTGAAGACGAATCGTTTCATCACGTGGAAAGATTCGACCATCCGCAATTTTGATCTGCGGGTCAAGGTAAAGGTGACCGCCGGAGGCAACAGTGGCATCCAGTACCGTGGCACGTCGCGGCCGGATCTTGGACTGGACACCGTAACGGGTTATCAATGCGACGTTGTCGCAAACACTCCGAAGTACAACGGCATGCTGTACGAAGAAAGAGGCCGCCGGATTTTGTCACACACTGGCGAGAAAGTCATCATCGACACAGCCGGGCAACCGTGGGTTGTCGGCCAAATGCCGGTGCAGGAATTCGCCGCCGACGAATGGCACGACTTCCGTGTTCTGGTGCGGGGAAATCATCACCAGCACTGGATCGACGGCAACCAAACCGCTGACCTGATTGACCTGGACGAAGACGGCCGAGTCCTGGAAGGCGTTCTGGCTGTGCAGGTTCACGTCGGGCCTGCCATGAAAATCCAGTACAGGGATTTCAGGATCAAACACCTGCCCGACGATCTGCCGCTGCAGACGGCAGCAGCTCACCCGATTCCCAATGACGCCCATGGCGTGCGCCCGCAGGGACGTTTGCCCAAGGACTGGAAGCCACCGATTTACGGCCAACAGTAATCGCAGGGCCGATTGCGTCACCGATTCTCGGTGACGCAACTGTCAACTGGCGGCGATAATCTACTGCTTCGCCAAGTCCTGATTTGGGGGTAACCGAGGTCGCCAGACACTGGACGACATAGAGAAAAACCTCCAAACTCTGGCGAGTTCGGCTACGGAACAGCCCCAATAATCAAGCCTCGAAGAGAGACTATGCCCCGTATTTCTCCAGACGCCCGGCATGTGCCAGCACCTGGAGCATCAGGTATTTCGCTTCAAACTGGCCCAGTTCGCCGATGCGACAGGCGGCTTCGCCGAACGAAGTTGATCCATCGAACCGGCAGATGTCCGACGCCAGTAATGTCGGCACTGCGTGTCCGCTGTGTGCTTTCATCTTTGCCGGTGTGCTGTGGTCGCCGGTCACAACCAGAACATCGGGCTTCAACGCGGTCATCCTGGGAATGGCAGAATCAAGCTCTTCCGTGCGCTGCACCTTGGCATCAAAGTTTCCGTCTTCGCCCGTGCTGTCTGTGTACTTGAAGTGCACGAAGAAGAAGTCGTAGTTGTTCCAGTTTTCTTCCAGACACTTCATCTGGTCATCCAGTGTCTGACCGGCATCCAGAATATCCATCCCGACCAGTCGGGCAAGCCCGCGGTACATCGGATAAACGGCGATCGCAGCAGCTCTGGTCCCGTAGACTTCTTCGAAGGTTGGAATTGGCGGCATCTTTGCAATGCCTCGCATCGTCAGCAGGTTGGCGGGCGCTTCGTCCTTCAAAACTTCAGCCGCCTGACGCAGAAACTCGGTACAGACTTCGGCGGTTTTCTTCGACGCGTCGTCGTTGCCCTTTGGTGCCAGAGGCGGGACACCCGTTCTTTGCGGATCGGTATCGTCAACATCGCCACCCAGCCCTGCGGCCCGAAAGACGATCACCAGTCGGTATTCCTTCACGTGGTGGACAAAGACTTCAACGCCGGGAATTTCAATCGTGTCCAGTTTTCCGCACAGCTTCTCTCCGATCTCGCAGGCAATGCGTCCGGCTCGACGGTCGCTGATGTTGCCATCGCCGTCAATCGTGCAGTAGTTGCCACGAATCGCGACATCGTTCGGACCGAGTTCAAAGTCGATCCCCAGGGCTTCCAGCACTCCGCGACCGATGTCGTATTGCAGCGGGTCGTAGCCAAACAGACCCAGATGCCCCGGTCCGCTGCCGGGAGCAATCCCCGGCAAAACCGGGATACTCATGCCCAGCGATGCTCGTGCAGCAAGAGCGTCCAGATTCGGAGTGTTGGCGGTCTCCAGCTCCGTCTTGCCGCCGGGTTCCAGTGGCAGTCCACCAAGACCGTCTCCCACGTACAGGATGATTTTCGAATCGTTCTTGCGTTGAAGTTTGCGAGTGAGTTTGTGGATGTCGGTCATGGATCTGTGGTCAGTGTCAGAAGTTATTGAAGGGGACACGTTGTGTGTCGTTTACAGCATATTGGTTGGCGACCGAGCAATGCAAACAGGGCGGACGTTCAGCACTCAGAGTCCCGGTTTTTCCTGAGAACGGAAGTCTTCGCCGGGGACTGGAGCACTACAGCGTTTCACGCTGACTTGTGGCCGCGAAGAACGCTTTTCGATAGCAGTTTCGTTACTCCCACGAGCCAGTATCGTTCACGACAATAAGTAAACTGCTCTAATGTCGTGGACCGCCGTCGCAACTGAGGCGGCAACAGACCGACCGACCGCCACATCGTCACTTGTTTCTGCCGTGTTTTTCACAGGTCGACCGGGATCGCAGCGACCATTCCGTCTGTCAGCACTCAAAGGGGTTCAATCGATTATGGAGGGTTATCGTTGACCGCCCGCTCCTATAATCGTAAGAGAGACCTGCCCCCGCGAATTCCCGGAACCTGTTCTGCAGGCCCTTCGACAGTTTCGGCCAGTCTCACAGCCCATCCGCCTGGGAGTGCCGACTTCAGAGTCTCAGCCTCTAAAGCAAGTGACGCACGAAACGAACCGGGCTGTTGTCGACGCCGGTTCAATAGTTCTTTTTTGCTACTGTGCTTTTATTCCTGAACGGTCCATGCAGTGCACGCGATTCTCGAGACAATTCGGTCAAATGCGACGGCAACATGGATCGTCCTGATTTCCGTTCTGATGTTCTTCGGCAGCATCGTTCTGACATGGCTGTTCATCGTGAAAATCCCAACCGACTATCTCACCAACGACCACTGCAGAGTCCAGACGTTCCGCTCAAATCACCCAGTCGCCGGTATTGTCGTGTTCGTCTGCAAGAACCTGTTCGGGCTGCTTGTGGTGATCTGTGGCATGATCATGCTATTCACCCCCGGTCAGGGAGTCCTGTTCATTTTCCTGGGCCTGACGCTGATTGACTTTCCCCGAAAGAAACAACTTATCCGACGCATGGTCCGCTGGCGAAATACATTGAATGTGATCAATCGAATTCGCAGGCAGGCCCACCAACCGCCCATTGAGCCTCCTGTCCATGGGTAGCCGTCCTGTGGACAGCTTCTCAGTCAGCGGCAGTTCGACAACGGCCTTCTCCAAACCACTCCGAATGCATGCCGGACAACAACAAATCCCCTGTACTGACGACTTCAAAATCACACTCACCTGCAATCTGTTCCGCAAACGTCGAATGACGAAAACAGCGCGCCAGAACTTTCGCGTGAACATATCGATGAGAAAGCCATAGTGCCGTCCGAATGTTGACGCTGTCATTACCCGAACCGAGTATGAACACGGGCTCGTGCCCTTCGTCAGAAATTTCCTCCGCGACACGCTGCCAGGTCCGGGGATGCTGCAGGTTCTCGGTGATCAATTGCCACTCATACCCGCTTTGGAATCCAACCTGCTCAGCAAATACCATCGTCTGCAGATCACCAGCCTGATCGATGATGATGACCCGGGAAAATTTGCCCTCGGCGCTTTGCTGAAGCTGATCCAGGACACTCTGTCCAAACCGGCCGAATCCTGCGAGCACTACGATATCTGCGGATTCTGTCTTGCGGAAATGTGGTAACAGTTTTTCGGCGACAAGGAACTCCGCAGCGCGCCGATAGGAGTTGAATTTGACTGCCTGCTGCAGCAGTTTCGAATCTTCGACAACACGCAGCAATCGAAGATCAGAGATATGTATCAACGTCTCTGTCGCCAGGTGTGGCGCTATGCGTATGGCGTTGGCAGCGGTATCCAGATTTACGTAGTCGTCGCCCGTCAGAATAACCAGTCGCTTTGCGGTTTCCAGACGAAGTGCACGAACGGTGGGCTTGGTAGAGAGATCACCAATCAGCAAGTTGGCATGGAAGCGTTCGACCGCGGTTTGCCCATGCGGATTGTCTGCACGGTTGTCAATGACCAGGACCGGCGTTCTCGGCTCAGTTTCACGTAGTCGTTCAAGGTACAGCATGGCGAGTCGTCCGCAACCTGCGATCACGACATGATGACGCATGTGTCTCAGGCGGAGTCGATCGGGGCGAATGGCACGTAAAACAGCCTCAACCAATGCCGACGTCGTGATGGCGGGCGCCGCGAAATAAACAAACCATAATATTGCTCGCGCCCACATGGGCCCCCTCACCGGCACTCCCAGGTCCAACCCGCCAAGAACAAAAAGGCCCAGCGAGTAGTAGATCCGGGTCATGAAATCTGCTGAGTGAACGTCGCGTTCACTGACTTCAGCGCCACCAAGAAACGCCGTCAATCCAAGCATGAAGACGACGACGAGAAACAGTCCTCGCCATCGAAACCACCGTAGTCCACCATGCACTATGTCGATGTCGATTCTGGAAGTCATTCAGGGCCCTTCGTTGTAAATTTCCGGAGGCGATCTGACGTGATGCAACACTTCCCCGGTGGTAAGCTGTTTTTTACAGTTTCGCTTGATCCTGATGCCGACCTGCCAACAGACGGCGTTTCCCTGCGGCCTGAATCCCGGAGACTGCCCGGATACTATCAGCAGTCCTCAGCCAATCGCCACTTTTTTGAAATCCAGACGCGGCTGGGCCACGCCGACTATGTGGAAGAACCGACGGCGATCCTGATGCAAAGATTCATGCTGGTTGTCGCTTCGGTTTTGGTGCCCGTGATTTCATGGGCAGAAGAGACGCACCCCAACGTGGTTTTGATCGTCAGCGATGACCAGGGACACAACGATCCTGGTTGTATTCGGGGCGGCGACATCATTACACCCCACCTGGATCGGCTGGCCGAAGAAGGCACACGGCTGACCAGTTTTTTCGTAACGTGGCCAGCGTGCACCCCCGGGCGTGGTGGATTCCTGACGGGGCGATATCCGCAACGAAATGGGATTTACGATATGATTCGGAACAAGGCGCCGGATTACGGACATCTCTACAAACCGGGCGAGTACGACGCCACATTTGAGCGCACGGAAGGGATGCGCCACCCACAGGATTTCACATTACTCGAGACACCAGGTACAGGGCCAGTGCTGCGTAACATGCGGCGACGGTGTCATCGATCATGATGCCAAAACCGCCGCCTAGCTTGTCACACTGACGCACGGGTGGCGGTTTCCAGATGTCGAAGATTCGGAACAGGACGAAGCCCAGTATCAGAACGATCCACTGGTGGGGCCCGTCGAGGGGGACAAATGCATAGACCAGCGGGAACGCGGCGATTTCGTCCCAGACCACGCTGCCGGGATCTTTCGTGTTTCGTAGTCGGGCGGCACGGTTGCAGAGCGGCACTCCGACCACAAACATGGTTGCTGCCACCGCCAATCGAACCCACCAGAGCGTGTGAAAGTAGCCCAGCGACCAGCCCAGCGGAAGCCCCCACAGACTGCCCCAGGTACCCGGTGCAAAGTGGATTCTTCCCAGGCCAAAGCCTTCGGCAATAAACAGGATGACTCTGTCACGGAAACTCATGGACGGGCACTTCCTGGATTACGCAAACTGAGCAAAACGACTGTTCACAAAATTCACCGCCCCTTATACTCAAATATGGACAACGATTCTCCTGAAAATCGCGGCAACGTATCGTAACTCGATGGCTCGGAAAAAGTCTTATGTCAACGGCAGAAGTCAAACTCAGTAAGCTGGAACATCTCAAAGAAGGCAGCCAACAGCTTCGTGGCACCATCCCCGAAGAGCTGTTGAACGACAAGCCTGAATTCAGCGGAGACGCAGGACAGCTGCTGAAACATCACGGCAGCTACATGCAGGACGATCGAGACGTCCGCAAAGAAAAAAACGAAGACGGCACAAAAAAAGGCAAAGCCTATTCGTGCATGGTCCGTACGCGGATTCCTGGTGGACGAGTAACGGCCGAGCAGTTCCTTGCAGAACTCGACTTGTGCGACAAACTCGGCAACGGCAGCGTACGAATCACCACCCGGCAGGGCTTCCAGCTGCACGGAGTTCTGAAGAGCAATCTGAGAGAAACGATCCGGGCCATCAACGACTCCATGCTGACGACCTTTGCCGCGTGCGGAGACGTGAACCGCAATGTGATGTGCTGCCCGGCGCCGTACAAAAACAATCCTGTTCATGATGAAATGCAGGCCCTGTCTCAGGAACTGGCCGATCATTTCAAACCCAAAACGACCGGCTACTTTGATATCTGGCTGTCAGACGAAGATGGCGAAAAAGCCAACGTGGCAGATTTCAAGCCGGTCGAAGAACCGATCTACGGCGAACGCTATCTGCCTCGCAAATTCAAGATGGCCATTGCCGAACCATCCGACAACTGCATCGACGTTTATACGCAGGACCTCGGACTGCTGGCTGTGGTCGAGGACGGAAAGATCACGGGTTACAACCTGCTTGTCGGTGGCGGAATGGGAACGACGCCTTCGGCTGCAAAAACCTATCCGCGAATCGCCGACAAGCTGACGTTTGTCACACCCGACCAGGTGATTGCCGTTGCAGAAGCGATTGTCAAAGTACAGCGTGATCATGGCAACCGAGAAGATCGCAAGATCGCTCGTCTGAAGTACCTGATCGAATCCTGGGGACTGCCAAAGTTTAAGCAGAAGGTGGAAGAGTATTTCGGCCAGGCATTGCCCGAGCCGCATGCGACCGACGTGACTGGCGTCGAAGATCACATCGGCTGGTATGAGCAGGGCGATGGCAAACTGTTCCTGGGCATCAATATCGAAAGCGGTCGCATCAAGGACGACGGTGACTTACGGATCAAGTTGGGGTTGCGAGCGATCCTGTCGAAATTTGGGATGGAAACACGTCTGACGGCACTGCAAAGCGTGATTCTGTGTGACATTGATCCGGCTGACAAAGAGCAGATCAACGGTTTGCTGGCGGAACACGGAATCAAGAACGCCGACGAACTATCTTTGGCTCGACGCTACGCCGTGGCCTGTCCGGCCTTTCCAACGTGTGGTCTGTCCATCACGGAATCAGAACGAATTCTTCCGGACGTGATTGATCAGTTGGACGTGGAGATGGCCAAACACGGGCTGGCATCACAGAAAATCGCCGTCCACATCACCGGTTGCCCCAACGGCTGTGGTCGACCCTATACGCCGGACATCGGTCTGGTTGGTAAAGCGGTGGGCAAGTACACGCTGTTTCTGGGCGGCAACCCGGAAGGCACTCGACTGTGTTTCATCTACAAGGATATGGTCCCGCTGGATGAAATTGTGCCCACGGTGTCGCCGTTGCTGGGTGTCTATAAGTCCGAACGCAACGACGGAGAATCCTTCGGCGACTACTGTGCACGGATCGGGAAGGAAGGCCTGGAAGCGAAGATCGCGTAACCGCGCGGCCTGCTGCCGGCCTTGTTTTCCAGCTCTCTCTGGTCGCGCGAAGTCGACCATGATGAATTACTCTCCCCCCGGGACAGTCGAGCCTAAGCGAGGAGACGGCCTGCCGGAAGGCAGCGGTTTTGCCGAGCAGCAATCCCATCCCCTCTCCGCTCGTTCCTCGCGACTCTCCCGGAGGGAGAGTGACAATCGAGACCATCGCATAGCTCTCGGACAGCGGCACAGCACGATCGATGCTGATCAGATTCAACATCTGATCGATGCCGACAACTTCCCGCAACAACCACAGACCATCGGCTGTTTTCTGATGCTGCTCGACCCGGGGTTCGTCCTGCCAGACGACCAGATACTCTTTCAGCGATGGTATCTGGCGGTAGTGTCCAAACTTGCCGCCCCGATCAGAGTCCGCCGTTGAAGGTGACAGAACTTCTACCAGCAGTACGGGGTTGGAAATAACATCCTCGGACTCGCCTTCAACCGACGGGCAGACCACCGAGACATCCGGGTACGCATAGTAGCCCGTTGCTTCGATGTGAATTCGCATGTCACTGCCATGAGCTTCACGCTCATGCCCGGTCAGTTCCACGCCAATTACACGCGCCGTGTTTGTACTGATAAGGCTGTGTTGTCGCGTCCCGCCCGCCTGGGCGAACACTTCACCGTCGTAGAATTCGTGCCGGACGGTCTGCTGCCG
>LWDU01036673.1_pt1 | contig 11970 bp, 7 predicted proteins | sample 727161 | NCBI WGS metagenome assembly LWDU01 (sample SAMN04566230, study PRJNA314399) | hydrothermal vent metagenome | isolation source: deep sea hydrothermal plume seawater | place: Mexico: Gulf of California, Guaymas Basin | collected 2004-07-11 | reverse complement strand
CGTCTGTTCCGGAGTGAGACGACTCTCTCGCATCGCTTGGCGAAGATTGACCCCATTCACATATTCCATCATCAAAAAGAAGAACCCCCCTGCCTGTCCGAAGTCAAAAATGCTGAAAATATTCGGATGATTAAATTTCGCCAACATTTTGCCTTCCCTGCCAAACCGCTCGGCGAATGCCGGATCTTCAGCCAGTTTTCAGGGAGAATCTTCAGGGCCACAGATCGGTCCAGGTTGGTTTGTTTTGCTTGGTAAACGAATCCCATGCCGCCTTGACCGATGAGTTGGAGGTTTTCAAGCTGCGGAAATGCCTCTGCCAAACGCCCGGGATCAGGGGCAATATGCTGGGATTTATTCGATTCGCCCTCCTCTGTAAGGGTTGCAGCATCAGCCAGCACGCACCTGGGGCAAAGTCCATGGGAAGCTTCTTCAGGAATGAGTGCGTCGCATTTCGGGCAGTTTATTAACGATTTTTCGTTCATACACCCTTTCCTTCGACATTGCCAAGCCGAGGTTACCGAATAATCTGTTTCTTCCAATTATTCAAAGATAATATCGGTTGAAGCTCCGAATTGAGGGGGGATCGGGAAGGTTGCCAAAGCTGGATTGTCATCGGTCTTCATCTGCCAGTTTCCCTGGAGATCGATTTTTGTTTTTGTCTTTGAATTGGAAATAGTCATCGATCCTTCCGGTGAAAATCCTTGAGATTCGGGAATCCGGATTGCCAGAAGATTCAGTTTTCCGGGCTCGACCCATTCAGGGGGAATCATGGCAGAGGAAAGACGGTTTCCATTGAAATGGATGTCGGCACCCGAGGCGGTAAGATCCAGTCTCAAGTCCTGGTTCTTCCAGTTTTCCGGAATCAGAATCAGGCAACGAAACCAACGTGTTGGAAGGTTTCCTTCAAACGAGGCATCTGCTGAATTCTTCACTGATTCGGTTGTGCTGATGTGGCATGCTTGCCAGAATCCTTCAACTTCAGGTTTATTTGCAATTGAAATTTCTGGAATGTGCCGGTTGGCTGCCCAGTAGACTGCATTGCGCAGTAAGGTCCGGAAATCCGTCCACTTGAAGTCGTTTGGATGACCTAGCGAAGTGTAGAAGGAACGTCCTCCGTCAGCCCGGGTAAAGGACCAGGAAACGGGTTCTTCCGGTTGCCTGCCTTCAACCCGGCCGGTCATCAGGATGGTGGCAGATTCGGAAACCGGAGATGTTTTGTAGAGCGATGATTGAACCGATGATTCATTAGGGCTCTTCAATCCGGTCAGAATGGGATGCCATGAATTTTTCTGATTGATACGAACCAAGGTCCTGGGCTTGCCTGGGCCATTGTTCCCGTGATGATTATGATAGTTTCCACCCAATACATCCGCATCAAACTGTTCCCAGATATCGTGTCCTGTTTTCACTTCGGCACCGCGGATATCGAAGGCATGGCTGGCGGTTCGAATCCCGATGACAGATCGGCCGGTTGCTACAAAGTTTCGGATTCGATTCAGTTGGTTCTCGGGAATGGCGCGGCGACGTACGCTGACCAATAAAAGGTCGGCTTGCTCGAGGATTTCCAATCCGGGTAAATGGTTGCGATCGGTCTCGTCGGCATAGATATAACTGATTCTGAAATCTTTCTGAAGTTCGGTTGACGCAAATTCAGGTAGGGTTTCGAGGGTCAGATATTCCTGTTCGGCCATCAGGATAACCAGGTGCGGTCTTAGGTCATTTTTAAATCGGAACGGTTTACCTCCGATGAGTTGATCACTGGTGATCGTGGGGCAGACATGTCTTTCGATGTGATCCACGATTAGATCGATTCCGCTGAAGTGACTGATGTAGGGCCACCGGGCAGGATTATACATGATGTCGGTCATGTCACGCATGAGCACGGTATTCAATCCGTTGCGAACCATTTGACGCAGTCCGAAGGGTCGGCCGAGCACGCACATATTGGTATGCACCCCCACCAGAATGACATTCTCGATGGATTCGTTTCTCAATATATTCCAGACGAGGTCGCCTTCGGAACAGATGAAGTCATCCTTCTGAATCTTCAGCACATCCGTTTGTTTGATCCATGGCGTTCCAGGGTTTCGGCCCATTCTTTTTAGATGACCTGCCCATTGAGCATGTTCCACCAGGTCGTCATCTTCGCCTCCGTCGGATTGATCAATCGGATAGACAGCGGATTCCTCTCCGGGGATACGATGGCACCATGAGGCGATGTCCACAGGAGGATTTTCAGCTACGGGTGTTTTCAGTGCATTTCGTCTGGCTGGATGTTCCTTATAGTAGTCCATGCAATCACTTGGAGAATGAATGATGGTCGTTCCCCATTGACGAGCCGTTTGCAGGACCTCGTTAAGTCGCGGTGCAAATTCCTTTAATCGGCGCACGGCATTGACGGAGTGGTGGGCATCCCACATGTCACAGATAATGATGGCCGTTTTTTCAGGATTCCACGTTTTCTCTCTAAAGGTCTGGTGAAAGCGATTGCTGTCTTTTGAAGTTTCGTGGCTTTGCCTGAGTTTCAGGTGAAGCATTTTCTTTTCAGAGTTTGAAGGTGTATTAGGCTGTTGCAATGATTCTGCCCGCATCGGTTGGAAGTTTCCGGGGTAAGTCAGAAACCCGGATACCAGAATGAGATAGAATTTATAGCTCATGATTGAGGTTGGTTTATTGGTCGGCAGTTTCTTTGCGTTTTTCCATTTTAGAAAGACGACGCTCAAGGTCTTTGATTGTTCTCCGCATTTCCGGCAGAGATTTGATGGCCAGATAGGAAGGGATGGCTTTCTTAATATCGAAAGCAGGAGTGCCAAAAACGATGGAACCGTCCTTCAATCCGGTATGAACTCCCGATTTTGCGGCGATCCCAACACCATTTCCGATTTCTATATGCCCTTTTATACCCGCCTGTCCACCTATCTGGCAGTAACTTCCCATTTTAACGGAGCCGGCCACACCGGCCTGTGCCACCACCAGGCAACCGTCGCCGATCTTGGTGCCATGGCCGATTGCGACCAAGTCGCCGATCTTACTGCCTTTTCCTATTACGGTGTTTTCCATCGCCCCCCGTTCGATGCCGCAGCAGGATCCGATTTCCACATCGTCTTCCAGAACGGTTTTACCGATATGTGGAATCTTGTGATGCACCCCCTTGTGGGTCGCAAATCCGAACCCGTCTTCTCCGATCACGGCATTGGCTTGCACAATGACCCGGTTCCCCAGGCTGCAATCGTCATATATTGTGACGTTCGGATACAAAATACAGTCATCTCCCAACACGGTATTCGGACCAATGAATACATTCGGGTACAGGATGCACCGGTCACCGATTTTGACGTGGTTGCTGAGAGTGACAAAATCTCCAATGTGACAATCCTTTCCAAGGGTTGCGTCTGGAGCAATGGAAGATTTGTCGCTGACGGTAGCGTGAGGTTGTGGACGATGACCGTGCAGTTCTATAACAAGTTGGGTGAAAGCGAAATAGGGGTCGGCTATGACAATTTGTGCGGTGGATGAGTTGGGGTATTCCTTTTTTACAAAAACAACAGTGGCATTAGTGGTTTCCAGAAAGCGGGAATATCGGGAATTAGCCAGAAAACTCACCTGACCCGCCTTGGCTTCGTCGAGCGACGCCGTGGAATGAATATCCCCGTTGGTCTGACCAACGAGCCGCCCCCCCGTTTTTTTGAGGATTTCCTGGATGGTGATCGCCCTTTTTTCTGATGCCATAAAGCTGAGGGAGCCTGTCACACTGGTTGGAAAAGGTCGAAGCAAAAGCGGGCTAGTTTTGACCGTTGAGGTATCTCTTCGATTTCTTAAAAGGAATCGGGGTTGGGGCATTTTCATAAACTAGCTATATGAGTTTTTCTGAAACGTGCTCTTTTTTTGTTGTCAAATTGGAGGTAACCCGGTGTAATTACAGCGTCCCAAGAAACTTTAACCGGATTATATATGAAAAAATTGCAATCTTCATTCTGCCGAAAGGCCGGATTGGATTTATTCAGAAGAATACCTGGATTTACTCTAATTGAATTACTGGTGGTTATCGCGATCATCGCCATACTCGCCGGCATGCTTTTGCCCAGTTTGAGCAAAGCGAAAAGCCGGGCTAAGGGGGCACACTGTCGATCCAATCTCAGGCAATGGGGTGTGATCTGGTTGATTTATGCTGATGACAATGATAATTCATTCAGTGCCGGCAACGGGGTCGGTTGGGCGCGTGGAGAATGGGTGAAGGCATTGAGGGATCATTACGATAAAAAGCCCCAACTTCTGCTCTGTCCGGTTGCGACACTGCGGCGGGGTCCTGGATCCAGGGAGATCAGAGTCCCGGTGGATGATCGAAGAGCCGTAGCATGGGGAGGGCCTAATACTGCTTATGATTTCCCTTTGAATGACCCGAATGCCTTTACGACCAGGCGTGGGCAATCGAAACGACTTCTCAGCAGTTACGGGATCAATAACTGGGTTTATGACGTGCCGGCTGGAGTGTCTTCGCTTCAGGGCCGTAATACCTCATGGAACTGGAGGACTTTTGATGTTCCCCAACCCTCTGTAACCCCGTTATTCCTGGATGCCATGTGGCGGGGTGGGGGACCCTTCCATACCGATCGACCGCCTCGCTTCAATGGCGAATGGGCAGGGTACGGGGCCGAGTCGCACCACTTTGCCGTTGCGCGGCATGGCAAAGGAGTGCATGTGCTTTCTTTTGACAGTTCTGTTGTTTCAAAAAGAGCCCGCGATTTATGGACCATTCCATGGCACCGGGAATACGACCTCAGCTATGCCAACCGACGAGGTAATTTCTTCCCCGCTTGGATGCAGTAGATTCCGAAAGAGATCGCTGTAATCAGGGGGGAGACTAATCATCCGAATCAAATGGCGGTACAGCGAGATCTGTCCGGATCTTCGGCACGCTGAGGCAGCATGCCCTGCCTTTGCGACCCATTGACGCTAACCTGCCCGCTATTTATTGGATTTGGTGCTTGCCATTGCCGTCAAGAGAATGCTTGCGACCAACATTAATCCACCGACAGGGACCAGTAGGATTCCCAGTCCGGGATCGCCGTCGTAAATAGTTACACCGCCCAGGAAAAATCCACCCGGCATCAGGATGGATGCCCCGATCAGACAGCGGGAGGCAAGTCTCCGATTGGTTGGTTTCCAATTTGAAAATGACGGGAGGCTCAGACTGAAGACGATATTGATGATTGCCATCAATGTTCCGTGTGAATGGGACAGGGTCCACATCAATCTGCGGGTCTCAACAGATACACTTAAGTAACCGCTGACTTTTAAACCGTGCAGGATTTCCAGAACCAGGCCCCCTGATAGAAAAACGAGCAGAGCCCACCAGCCGAATTTCCGGTTCAGGTGCGCATCATCAGTCTGACTTGGAATGTTTTTTTCTTTCATGGAATTTTTTTATTCGATTAAAAACATGGATCGATTGTCACGATCTTTCATGAGGCGTTGAATTTCCTCATCAGGTATATCTGTCCCTGGGTTGATCAAGACCGCTGGATTGAATTTGGATTCCGGTTCAGACTTTGCCATTAACTGAATCCAACGCGCCCGTGCATTTCGGCGAGCCAATTCCAATGCTTCCGGTGAAGCGATGTAATCGTATTCGAAATTTTCAAAATTTGGAATGGATTTCAAGGCTTGGTAAGCGATGAACCTAACTATCGAATAAGGATCTACCAGCAGTTCGGCGAGGAGGGGAGCCATCCAATCCTGTCCCGATGTCTGGATGGCAGCGCTCGATGACATGCTGTATGCGCTGAGAACCCTTTGCCCGGCGTCGCCTTTGAGCAATCCTATGAGCGTTGAAGAAATCTTTTTCTGATCTTCGGATAAATCCGTAGTAGAAATTCCATACCAGGATTCGAGATGATTTGCCGTCCACTTAAGTGATTGATCCAGATGGCACAGATTGCAGGCATTGGGGCGACCGGTTGCGACGGTAGCCTCGACTGAGGGTACATCGATCCAGTGGCTTCGGATTCCCTTGAATATTCCCCAACTGGTATGAGGCATATGACAATTGTAGCAGAGGCTTCCTGAAGAATTCGGTAGATGATGGGTATGAGTGTCCAGGGAATCTCGATAATCCTGATGACATTGAAAACAGGCGTCATTGTTCCGCATCGTCGGTTTCAGCTGATCATCCCGATCTTCATATTCATGCATGGAATGGCAGGATAGACACGAGATTTCTCCTTTCTTGTAACACTGGGACATGATCATACCATTGAATTCACGTCCCGAAATCCGGATCATCCCATCCTTCCAAAACCAGTTGTGCATGAAATCCGGATCTTTTTCCAACTCATCTTTGAGTCCGGGGACGCGGTCTGGATCACTGGGCAGAACGAATGCCATTAATGTTTCCAGGTCGTCACCGGGACGATAGTCGAATCCCTCCATTTCCCAACGGGTATCATGTGATATTTTCATTCCGTGACACTGTGCACAAACCTGGGAAGCCGTGCGGTTATCCGCATGGGACGGATTGTAAATTGAGGCATCCACCTGATCGTTCTCAAGATGGGATAGATATCGGGAGAAGGGATTCCTATGCTTCCGGATATGTTCTTCACCGGTTCCATGGCAGGCTTCACAGGAAATTCCCACCTCTCCCATTCTCGAATCGATGTGGTGCGATTCAGGGTTTCTGCCTGGCAGAGGTCCGGTGACATGGCATTTGATGCAGTTCACATTCCATACTTGAATCAAGGGTGGCAGATCCGGATCTCTGAGAATGGAATCTTCTCGTGGAACCCAGCGGTTTTCAAAAATCAACCAAGTGAATGGAAAGTCGAATTGCATATTGCCGTTTTCCCCGGTGACCCAATATTTTTGCAATCGGTGACTTCCCGTGACCAGCCCTATACGTTTCTTGGATCGCGGTGTCTTTTTTAGTTTCGTCCAGTCCCGGTCACTACGCTGTTTCGAGACGTTGGCTTTCCAGTCCGGATCCGGCATATCAATCCAGAATTGATCTTTCTCGTTTGTCAGATGGAATTGCTCTCCTCGATGATTCAGTTCAACATTCTCGAAATCACCTAGAACTGTCTGCCGGGACGCGAACTGTGTCATGGTTCTGTGATAGGATTGATGCCAGGAATGGTATTGATCCGGGTGGCAGGATCGGCATTCTGATGAAGTGACGTAGCCCTCTGATCGCCCTTCTCGGGGAATTTCTTTGAGCATCGCTTTTCTAGCCTCAAAAGGGGTTTTTGTAATGAGATTCCAGAGGTAATAGCTTCCCAGGGCCAACAAGGCTGTGGATAGCAGGAGAGTCCACCCGGATGTTCGGAGTTGTCGTGGATGCGTTACCAAAGGGTGAAAACCCAAAAGCAGGCAAGCCGTGAAAAACAACCATTCTTCGTTCATTGATTCTGGAGACATCAGGATAAAAGCCATGGAGGAATAGATCCATGACTAAATGTTTGAAATCGTTGATTGTTCTCCACAGCTTCCTCATTGATTCGGTCGTACAGGTATGTCTCTGCAGTACCGAACATGTTTCTCCTTAGCATTCTACGGGACGGTGGGATTTTACTTGCAATCGAATTGTGAATCCCAAGATTGAGGGTATGTCGGATTTCGGTTCATCTTCATCAGCAGGCAGAGGGATTGGAAACCGAGCATCTGGAAAAAAGTTGTCCCGAGCCGAGAAACAAACCACTCATCTGAAAACTCCTCACCGGTTCTCCAGGAAGAAAACCTGGGTATTCAAGATTCTCACTGCCTTCCTGTCTCCTGTTTTTTTTGTCGGCTTACTTGAGTTGGGACTCCGATTGACTCACTATGGGACTCCAACTGATTTTTTCCTGAAACAAGATGGGTATTGGGTCGATAACCGACAATTCTGTCATCAGTATTCGCCCAGCGAGACAGCGACCATTCCTCATCCTTTCCGTTTTCCACAAATTAAGAAACCAGGAATGATCCGGATTTTTGTATTAGGCGAATCCGCAGCGGTGGGGACGCCCGATCCCTCTTTCAATTTCAGTCGTATTTTGGAGGCCATGCTTCATGAGCAGTTTCCGGATAGGAAATTTGAATTCATAAATGCGGCCGTTCGGGGAATTAATTCCCACATTATTCTACCCATCGTTCGGGAATGTGTGAAATACGATCCTGATTTTTTTCTGATCTACATGGGCAACAATGAAGCAATCGGGTTGCACGCTCCGGAACCGAGTTGGAAAGGGCCTGGGCTGAATCTCAGGCTGCTTCGTTTGAGCCAGGCGGTGCGCAGGACAAAAGTTGGTCAGCTGGTGCACGCAATTCTAGATAAGAGAAAACCTATAGAAACTCAGGACAAAAAGAGCATGAAATTCTTCCGAAGCAAGCGTCTGGCATCCGATGATTACCGGCGGGAATTTGTCTACCGGAATTTCAGATCCAATTTGATGGATATGCTGCAGCTTATCGAAAAATCCCATTCCCGGGTTCTTCTTTCAACCGTTGCTGTCAATTTGAACGACTGTCCTCCTCTGGGCAGTTTTCATGTAACGGCTTTTCCTCAAGGTAAAGCAAAGGAATTCGAAACTCATTTGAAGAATGGCGGGGATTTTCGGAATAAGGGGAAGCATGAGGATGCACTTTCCGAATTTGAAAAGGCCTATCAACTCGACGATCGCTACGCTGATCTCTTGTTCCTGTTAGCTCAAACTCATTCCGAACTGGGAAATAATGACCAGGCAGCGGGTTTTTATTTGGCTGCCCGGGATCATGACGCACTTCAGTTCCGAAGCGACAGTCGACTGAATGGGATCATTCGGGATGTTTCCGAATTGTATGCTTCCAACGAGTTTTTAATCCCGATCGACGCCGATCGAGTTTTCACCTTAAACCATGGCCGAACGGAAAGGCGATCGGACAGTAAGTATTTCTATGAGCATGTTCATTTAACACTTGAAGGAAACTACCTATTGGCCAATGCCTATTTTGAAGAATTGGCGCCCGCCCTGGATCCCACTATTAAAAGGCCCATTGCGGTCTCAAGAGAAACCTGTTCCCAAGCGCTGGCATTTACGGAATGGGATCAGATCAATACTACGGCGGCGATGGTTAAATTTACCGGCCAACCCCCCTTTCTGGATCAAATGAATCAGGCCCAACGGCAGCAAAACTCTGAAGCCCGGTTGCAGGAGAAAATGGCAGGTTTGACTCGGGGGGAATTAAATGAGGCCATTGCTACTTACGAGAACACCTTGAAATCGCACCCCGATGACTGGCAGATTCGCTATAATTTCGCTTCTTTTCTACATGATTTGAAACAATTCAATCAAGCAGCAGAGCAATTCAGAGAGGTGGTGAAACGAATGGATCATGTCATCCCGTTTCGCCTGGCTTACGGGAATTCTCTGGCTCAAGGTGGAAAATTGGATGAAGCCAAAGAGGTTTATCAGCAGATTCTGGCAGCCGATTCAGATCACGTGGTCGCTCGTGAGAGCATCGAATGGATAGAGAAAAGAAGGTGATGGCTTCTGTTCGGATTCTGGAAGATGGCTCAATTCCCAAGAATTTGGGAGAATTTCTGAAAAACGGGCTTCACGAAAGAAAGGATCTCTAGATTTTCTTGTCAACAACTCGCCCTTTATTGCGATTTCCCGGTTGTTTTTTGCTCTGATTTCCTGCAGAAAAACTATTGGTTCCCAAGAAATAAACACATTCCCTTTCGGGAAGTCCGTTTTCATGCCGCATTTTTGTCTTGCTGTATGAAATCAACACCGGCCGTGGGGAGTAAATGACATACTAAAACCTATGAGAATACTCAAATCAGCAATACTATTAGTTATGGTCGTGATGGTGGGAGACCTTCCGCTTCAGGCCGGATTCATTGAACAATTGTTCTACGACGGGGTTTTCGATTCCGACGGTAATCGGACCGTTGATGTCGCCGACCTGAAGGCCCATGCTGGGTATCCCAACGCCCCCGATGATTTTCTACCTTTGGATGCCGAGGCAGGGTTTTCTACACCACGGGCCCAGGGAGATGACTTCGGAAGTCTGATTCGGGGTTATATCGTCTCGCCAGTCACAGATTCGGTGGGTTTGTTCGTCGCCAGTGACGACGGCTCGGAATTGTGGATCAGCTCGGATACCGATCCGGGCAATTTGTCGCTGGTTGCCTTCGAAACCGGTTGTTGCACGGAAGTGTTCAGTGGAGCCCGTCTGGACGAACGTAGCGGGTTCGTCGACATGGAACGTGGTAAAGTATACTACTTCGAGGCGCTTTACCAGGAAGGTGGAGACGGAGACTGGATGGACGTGGGCTGGCAACTGCCCGGCGGTATTCAGGAAATCATTCCCACCGGTGCTTTGATGCCCTTTCCCAATGGCATCACCGGGAAGCCGGGTGGCGCTCCTGTGTTTGAGGCTGCCCCGTTAGATGCTTTCGTGAACGAGTCAGAGCCTGCAACATTTGTTGGCCATGTCACCGGTGATCAGCCCATGGAATTTCAGTGGACGAAAAACGGTGTCGAAATTGATGGAGCCACCCTTCCCTGGTACACGATTCCCGAAGCAAAGCTGGCCGATGATGGCGCCGTTTATACTTTGGGAGCGAGTAACAGCGCTGGAAGCGCTGTTTCCTTCGGTGCGACTCTTTTCGTGACTCAGGATTTCGATGCACCGGAACTCGGGGGTGTACGAGGTTCAGGCCGACCCAAAGGAATTATCGTTACCTTCAACGAGCCGGTGGATGAATCGTCCGCAACAAATTTGGGCAATTATACAGTCAGTGGAGGAGTCACTGTCAGCGCCGCAAGTCTACTGCCTGGCAATAATTCCGTTTTGTTGACTACGAGCCAACTCGACGGCAGCGACGTCAACGTCACCGTGAGTAATATCAAGGACCGGTCGCAAGCCGGCAACACCTTATCCTCGGCCACGACATCAATTAACTTCGGACAACCCGGATTGAATCGTCTGGCCTATGATGCTCCCGGTGATAATAACCTGGACGAAATTTATCCGACGCCTCGAGGCATGGCAAATTTTCCCGGAGATCCTCGCGAGGATCAGGAAGGCTCATTTGTGCCTTTCTTCGAAACACCCAATTCGGGAGACATTGATACCCTGCCACCAGGTAACCCGATGGATAATTATTATGCCATTCTGTTTGGATTTCTCCTGCCACCGCAGACCGGTGAATACCGTTTCGCCATCGCTTCTGACGATCCCGGTGAACTGTATATCAGCACGGATGAAGATCCTGCGAACTCAGTTCTGGTTGCCAGTGAGCCCGTATGGAATGGGATCCGTACTTTTGGTGCTACGGATCGTCGAGATGCAGCAAATCCGGAAAACCTTTCAGCTCCCATCATGCTCGAGGCAGGAAGAAAGTATTATGTAGAATCCATGTTCAAGGAAGGACTGGGTGGAGACAATTTGGCAGTCGCATGGAAACTTCCAGGTGATTCCACACCCTTTGCTGACGGGGATCTCCCAATTGCCGGCGAATTCCTTTCGGCTCGATTGGACACCGCACAGCTGGCAATTACCCAGCAGCCTGAATTAAAGAGAGTCGTTTTCTCCGTAGCTGCGGAAGGTTCGTTTCCTTCGGCAATCGGATATCAGTGGTTCGTGAACGACGAAGTGATCTTTGGTGCCACCAGCAATGAATACGTCATAGCAAGCGTCAGTCTGGAGGAAGACAACGGAGACGTATATCAAGTTGAGGTCTTCAACTCCAACGGAACATTTGATAATCTTCTCAGTGGAAAAGCAACCCTGACGGTGGACAATGATGTGGATCATCCAGAGATCGTGAACGTCGAGGGTAGCGGAAGTTTAACGACTGCCACTGTCGCATTCGATGAACCGTTGGACGTCGATTCCGCAGAGGACCGGACGAATTACAAGATTGCCAATGTTGGCACCGGAGCAGCGCTTTCGGTGATTTCCGTTTCGATGAGTAGCTCCAGCACGGTTATGTTGACGACTGCGCTT
>LWDU01039178.1_pt1 | contig 11979 bp, 10 predicted proteins | sample 727161 | NCBI WGS metagenome assembly LWDU01 (sample SAMN04566230, study PRJNA314399) | hydrothermal vent metagenome | isolation source: deep sea hydrothermal plume seawater | place: Mexico: Gulf of California, Guaymas Basin | collected 2004-07-11 | reverse complement strand
GGTCCCCCGATGCTGTTTCGTCGGGCGCCGCCAGAGCGGCGAAATCAAACCCGAAGGCGTTGATGCTAGGGAACAAGGAGGCGATTTACTATCGACGGCCTAGGTGCACGGTCAATCCCCGAGACTCTGTCCCCAACGGCAACGGGCACCCCTCCTTCCGGAGAGATGCCCGCCTTGATGATCCTATTGAAGCCGCGAGATCGACCGCTAGTCGGCGGTCTCCACTTCCGCTTTCGCGGCCAAGTGGGGAGCCGTCGGGGTGGTCGGATCGATTTCCAGTTCCACGAAATTTGTACCGATCTCTACGCCGATGAAATCGGCGACTGTCCCGACGAAGGGAAGTTCATTGACTTCGAGCTCCGTCTGCGGGCCTGTGTCCCGAATTTCTACCCGCAGGCCCAGAACCTCGACCCAGGCCTTACCGACCCAGTCGGGGTCGCCGCCCACAGCCGCCTCGCACGGAGCGATCTCGCTCGTGAGATCCGCGCAGAACTCGCCCACCTCGCCCTCGACCTCGATGTCGCCGTCGTCGTCACGCTCGATCCGCGTCGCAACCAGATTATCCCCGTCCGTTGGGACCACCCCACCTCGAGGCTGGAGAAACTGAAAGGCGCGTTGCTGTCAGCTTCACTCTCCTTGTCTTCCCAACGGGTGCTGCCGTCGAATCCGATCACGATGGAACCGAGCAAGGTCAACGTGTTGTCGCCCAGGGCGCCCGTTTCGATGGTGGCCGAGACCTTTGACTCCTCGCCCTCGAACTTCACTTCGGTCGCCTCGAGGGTGCCCTCAACCAGCGGACCCTCGACTTCGACTTCCACGCCGTCAGCGAGGGGCAGTCCGGTGGGGATGAAGGTTGCCCCCGATGCATCCACCGCCTGATTGCCGACCATGAAGTCGCTGTTGTCCACGTAGCCGCTGACGAACCCTTCGACGCTGATCTTGTCCGCGTCTTCGCCGAAATCGTCTTCTTCCTCGATTTCGCTGGCCATTACGACCGACGGGTCTGCAGGGTCTAGCGTCCCCTTAACCTCGATGAAGACCGAACTGGAGAATCGGTTCTTGTCGAAGTTCGCCGGATCGAAGGTCGTCGTATCGTCGTAGAAGACCGATATGCCTCCCATCGTGAGTGAGCCCTGGGAGAAGTCGTTCGAGCCAGTAAAGCCAGTGCTCTCCCCACGAAGCTCGACGTCGACAAGCGCTACTCCGTTTGAAACGCCTTCCTTCTCAATCCGCGTCGCACGAATCTCGCCATTGCCGTCGGCGAGTCCACTCACCTCGACGATGTCATTGACCATGATCGTCTCGAAGGAATAGTTCTCGTCAAAGGCCGTATAACCGTCCTCAACGATGACCTTGCTGCCGAGCACCATGAGTTCCTTCTTCACAACGACGCCGCCGTCCATAATAAGCACCGGCTCGGAACCCACAGGGCCCTTCAACTCACTCTTGAAGACCACTTGCGTCGCAGTGCCGGTGCTTCCGTCCGGGTTGAATATTCCTTCCACCACGACGACCTGGCCCAGGGGCCGCGTCTCTTCATCGATCACCCCGCCCACGATTACGGCATTGTCGGTATCGAATTTCGTCCCATTGACGAAAATACTGCCGAATTGCGTAATCGCTCCTTGAGCAAATCCCGTTGTCACCGGGGCCGGCTGGGGGGTCCCGGTGTCACCGCACCCAAACCCAAAGATCAGGCCAATACCCATTATCATTCCGAGTCGAAAACTTACATTCATGACGACATCTCCTCTATTATTTCCGTTTGTTACCAGTGGACTTTCTAATCATTCCCGGTGAATCACCCGTGGGAGCCCCCAGTCGGGAGCGACCCGACACGGGGCCATGGCTCGGCGTAAAGCCCGGTGGCGATATTCCCTCTGCAATCGGCTATTCCCGCGCAAACCCTGAGAACTGGAACACCATCTCGCGGTGAAAACGATCCTATTCCCCAGGCCTTGCCGGTCCGAATTCTCAAAGAGTCTCCCTTGCGCATGATTTACTTATGGGACTTATTTCCACTTAAAACAATATACGTGGGAATATTTTCCATTTCAAGGGAATATTGAAAATTTCTTAAATCCCATGTGGATCAATTTTAGTTTCGGGCTGGGGCATCAGATACTTGAGGCCTCAAGAACCGGGCGGCCCCCCCTTTCAATGAAGCCTTAGCCCCTCGGGGATCGATTGGTTTCTGCCGGATGCGGGTCGGCTCGCCGAACCGGGGAGCTCGGGGAACTCCGGCTCCCCTGGGCGCACAGCGGGCCGATGACGGCCCACACACGCGTAGCCAAGGGCACTTTCGCGATACCGACAGGAAAGCAGCGATCCGATCTCAGCGATCGGTTGCCCTCGGGGCGCGAGCGAGGACGCTCTCGAATACTGCCCGAACGGAGAGAACGTGCTCGTGCACCGATTCGAGATCCCAGTCGTCCGTGGAAATAGGGGGGGTCACGGTCACGTGCACCGGACCGGCACGCATGATGAATCCACCTCGGGGAAGGATCTTCCCGGCGTCGTGGATCACCACGGGCACCACGGGAACCCGGGCCGCGAGGGCCAACCGAAAGCCCCCGGCCTTGAAGCGCCCAAGAGCGGCCCCGGCGCTCCGTGTTCCCTCGGGCGCAATCACCACGGCCAACCCGCGGTTCAGGGTTTCCAGGCCCCCCGCAAGAGCCTTACGCGCCGCAGGCGCGTCCCCCCGATCGAGGAAGATCGTCCCTGCAAGAGCAAACGCCGGTCCGAGCACAGGATTTCGCCGAACTTCCGCTTTCGCAACCCCTACGAAATCCCGCTCCAGCAAAGCGCAAACCAGGATCGGATCGATTCCACTCTGATGATTGATGACGAAGACCGCCGGGCGGATAGCCAAGAATTCCGCACCCCCAACACGAAGATCGATTCCCGCCGCCCGGGTGCCCCAGGCGCCCCAGATCCCGACGGCTCGGTTGAAGGCCTCTCGCCTGGCCCGGGTTCGTATTCCTGTCCAGGCACCGGCCAGCATGCCGGGAAATATTGCCAACAGCGCAGCCAGCGTCCGAAGTCCGTCAAGCAGCCGGGGCTTGCGAGCCGCCTTCATGGAACCCCCGCTTCTTCGTTGGAGATCCGGACAGGAAGAGCCGGCCCCATCCCCCGGGCCACCTTGGGACCGAGGAGTTCCGCCATGGGTCCGTACACATACCAGGGTCCGCCCCTCGCGACGATTTCGAGCAGATCTGATTCACGGGTCACCCCACGCCAGTCGAGGCCCGCCCCGAGGCACAACGCTCGATCTTGCCGGGCCTCCGAATCCTGGGCATCGCCCAAGTAAACAAATTTTCGAACTCCCCGACGATGCAAGGTGCCCGCGAATTCGTCATTCCGGGGCCGCGGACCCAAGGCGACATTCGGTGCAATGACCCGGGCACGCCCCCGGAACAGAGGTTCAACGAAGAGCGCGGGAGGCAGCGGGGGCAGCCCCGAATAGAGGGCCTGAACAAAGGCTTCAGCCGACGGCGATCGACCCGAATCCAGCGAAAGGAAAGCGTGTACGACCTTGGAGCCGGGACTTCGACGGATTCGGTCGGCCACCGCCAGGGCCACGTGCCCATCGTAGGGGTCGACGGGAATAGGCAGAACGGCCAGTTCCATGCCATTGCCTTCGTAAATACGCCTTTCTTCCTCGATCCAGGGGCGATCCTCCGAGCGATGGGGATCGAGGAGTGAGAACACCGGGCCGTTTGAGCCGGGCAGGAGGTAGAGCATGTACTCATCCTCGGCTGGTTGAGGGGTCAAGAAAATTCCGTCCCCGACGAAAACCACCCTCCCTCTTTCCCAAAGCATTCCATCGTGCAACTGCCGGTTCTTTTCATATTGTTCCGTCCCTTCCACCCACCCGATCTCCGCCATGGGGTTCAGTTCCTGAACCCATCGCCTGGCGATTCGAACTCGATCCTTCCCAAGCAGGCAGTGCACGTAGTATCGACCGTGTCCCCGCTCGACGACCCCCTTGATGATGTTCAAGGACTCCTCGTTGTCGCTGACCCACGGCAGCATGGGCGCGTGAATAAATTCGAGTCCCGCAGCGTTCGCCGTTCGCCGCTCTTCACCGATTAAACGGGTTTCGAAGGGAACAACAGCCGGATGAAGCAGGGAGATCACACCCGAATATCCCTCGGAAGCCAGCTGCGCGAGACGCGCCTCACTCGGATAAGGGCCAAAGGTAAAACGAGAACCGACGAAACTCTCAGCGACATCCCCGCCTTGGGCCGAGATAAGCCACCAGCCCATGCATAACCCGGCCAGCCCAACAGCCAGGCTCGGAAGCCCGAACTTCAGAATCCCCAGGGATGTCCGATTCACTCGACGGGAGAACCATCCAGCCAGAAGCAGGGAAACCACGATCAGGACAAGAATGGCGAGACGCACGGTTACCGCTTCCGTCTCCGCCGAGACACCTTCTTCGCGCATCGACTCGAGCAGACCCCGCAATGGGCCCCGGAGTGTGAACGTTCCCAAAACGAACCCAACGCAGGCTGCGAAGAAAACGAAAATCGAGAACGCCTTCATTAGAGCAACTTCATGACATCAACTCAAAACAGGTAATCGAGGCCAAGTCCAAAGAAAATGCCATCCCTGTCCCGCCCGTTAGAAAGCCTCTCCCGCTCGATTCCCAGGTTTGCTTTCAAAACCAGACTGTCCCTGATGCGGCGATGATACGCCAATTGCACCGAACTCGAATCCAGGTCCGACGCAGTGTCGACAAGGTCCGAGCCCAAATCATTGCCCGCGCCTCCCGAGAGCTCCAGGTACTCGTAGCGCCCATTCAAAAAACGACGGATCCGCACCCGACCCGAAAAGGAACTGCCCGAATTCTTCGTTACGTATTGGGGGCGGAGCTGAATCCAGTAGCTCCCTATATAACGTGCCACGGTTCCGGTGTATATAGTCACTCCCCCCGAATCGAACTCAAGCCTGCGAAATCCGAGCGAAGCTTCCCACCCCTTCGGGAAATTCCTGTATAACTCGGCGCCGTAGCGAATCTGGGGGAAGAGATCGTTGCCCGAGACACCGAAATTCAGATAGCCGTACATGTTCTCCCCGACCTTGGGATACGAGTCCACCTCGAATTGCACGTCGGTCTTGTTGAATCTTCGGGCGATGTTGAGCCTCGGAATGAGCGATCCCCAACTGAACTCCCTGCGGTAGGAAATGCTCGTCATCTCCCACGGGTCGGTGTCATCATTGAACCACTCCCTGCGGTAATCCGCAGACAGTTTGTTGCGTTGGGTATATTCAAGAAGGAGCCGATAGAAATCACGTGTACGCCGATTGTCCGGATCCGCAGCAACAGCCTCCTGAGCGGTGGCCAGAGCCTGTTCAGGAAAGCCCAGCTTGCTCAAGGCTCGTGCATTCCCCATCAGAAGATTCGGACTGGCGGGGCGCAAGTCCAGGCCCTCTTCGGCCACCGCCCTAGCCGCCTGAGGCCTGCCCGACCAAAGTTCTACATCCACCAGGGCGCGCCTCGCCTCGGTGTCCCCTGGGTGAGCATCCACAACCTGCTGCAGCAGTGCCCTGGCGCGGTCGTAGTTGCCCTCCCAGGCATTGATCCGCCCCAGCAAGGTTTTCGCGTTTCGGTCGGAGGGACTCTTCGCCAGGATTTCACGGCAGAGCGCCATGGCCTCGGCCCGTTCACCCGCATAGGCCAGGGCTCGGGCTTGGGTAAAGCGCGCCGAGTTCGAGATGCCTTCCCCCTGGCCGAGATGCGGGACGGCAGCGTACAGCCCGATCACCGCCAGGAAAACCAACACTCGCTTCATTTCGACGGCTTCCCGTTCTCGCTTGCCGACAGGAAGCGAATTCGCTCCATATCGCCCCAGGCACGATGCCGTAACAGAAGATCCCAGACCGCCTTGATCTTGAACAAAGACAATGCCTGGCGGTAGCCCAGATTTTCGATGAGGCCGAACAAGAGTAACTTGAAAATATCGGCCCAATTGGGATACCGGCGAAACCAAACCTCCTCAAGAAAAACCGCCGCCGCCGAAAGAAAGACGCCGTAGAAGACCGAAACGGACAAAAAGAGAAGGAGGTACTCTCGATCGAGTGAGCCCATGACGTACGAAACCAGGATCGTGATGTAACCAAGGGTCTCAATAAATGGGCCCAACATTTCGAAGAAAACGAAATAGGGCATTACGAAGAGACCTACCCGGCCATAACGCGGGTTGAAGAGCATCTTCCGCTCGCTCCAGAGCGTCTGAATCAGGCCGCGATGCCAGCGGGAACGCTGCCGGGCTAAATCCCCGAAATTGGTAGGCACTTCGGTCCAGCAAACGGGGTCCGGGACGAAAACCATGCGAAATTTCTTTCGTTCTTCGCGCATCATTCTACGTATTCGAACTACCAACTCGAGATCTTCACTGTCGGTCTTGCCACTGTAACCGCCTGCTCGAATGACGATCTCCTTGCGATACACCCCGAAGGCACCGGAAATTATCAGCAGGGATCCCATCGCGTCCCAGCCCAGTCGACCGGCGAGAAAGCCCCGCAGATACTCGACTGCTTGCAGGATAGGAAGGGCAGTGTTCGGAAGCGCAACATTCTTAACCATGCCGTCCTCAACCTGGCATCCGTTGATGATGCGAACAATCCCCCCCGCAGCCACGGTCTCATCCGGATGGGTGACAAACGGCTTGACGACCCTCAGAAGCGCATCCTCTTCGATAATCGAATCCGCATCAATCGAACAAATCAACGGATAGCGACTGAGATTGATTGCGGCGTTCAAAGCATCGTGCTTTCCCCCCTGCTCCTTGTCGACGAGGATGAGATTCCCGTGGGAGAGCGAACCATAAACAGCCCGGACCGCCTGTGTGTCCAGGGAGCGCTTGGCGACTCGATCGACTTTGCGTAAATCGTAAGCTGAAGTGAGTACACCCAGGGTGTCGTCATTCGAACCATCATTCACCACGATGACTTCGAACTCGGGGTAGTTGACCCGCAAAAGGGAACGAACCGTTTCGAGGATCGTGAGTTCTTCGTCCCGCGCGGCCACCAAGATGGAAATCGGAAGGGTCAAGTCCGATTTCAGTATCTGCTGTGAATCAGAGAAGAAGTGCTCACGGGAAAAACGCAATGCCGCGCCCAGGCTCATGACAAAGAGCAACAGATAAATGGAATTCAGCGAAACGAAATAGAAAATCACGAAGTCGTTGAAAGCAAGAACCGCATCAACAACCCACTGCATATCGTTCATTGCCGCATATCCTGCCCGGGAGCATCTCCTTGCAGCATATGGGCGAGGAAGGCTCTTACCTCAAGGTCGGCATGATCACCGGCAAGATCCTTAAGGCGCCCACACTGGCCGGACACGATCACCTGATCGACAAAATTTCGCGACCGCAACCGGCGTTGATTGGAAGCGTCAAATAGATCGTCCACGCGTTCATCCAGAACGCCGGCTTCCTCCAACATGAACACCGCCTGATGCCTTGCGTATGCATCGGAGTCGTTCAACATCGACTCGAGCGCAGCCAATCCCTGGATCCCCATCACGCGCAGGGACTCGGCCGCATTGGATCGAACCCACCATTCGGAGTCGCGAAGCGCATTGGACAACTCCGGAATCGCGGGTGTATAGCCGAGGGTCGCAAGGGCCTTGGCCGCCACTGCCCGCACGGGCCATTCGGGATCCTGAAGCGCAACCACCAGTCCAGGCCCGGCCGAGAGATCGCCGACGGTGCCGAGCGCCCGGGCCGCACGGGAGCGCACATCGCGGTCGGGATCCTTGAGCCGCTCGCGAAGCCAGGGGCCGACCTCGGGGGTACCCACCGCCGAGAGAACATCCAACGCGGTCGCGCGAGCCCCAGGCACCAATTCTTCGAAAGAGTCCCTGATGGGCTCCACTATCGACGGCCCCCTGGAGACAAGAACGTTGGCCATGCGAATCGCGGAAAACCGTTCAGGTTGATTGAGGGTGAGGATCAGGGTTGGGATAACACCCGGATCCCCGATTTGTCCCAACGCCCGGGCAGCGCGAAAGCGAACTTCAGAATTCTCGTCGCCCAAAGCCACGAGCAGCGCGTCCTGGGCCCGGCCGGCCCGGGCGAAGCCAAGATATTCTGCCGCCTTGGCTCGATGCCACCACCCTCTTCGTTTGAGACGCTCGAGGTAAAGGCTGACGTAGCCGAGCTCCTCGAACGCCCTAGAAAGGCGCTGGGAGTCAGCCCCCTCCCCATCGAGAATGGAACGGAGCAAAATGTCCTCGACCACGCTTTGGTCTTGCGGCCGAACGCCATCGCCCAGGGCCTCTCCGAGATGAGTCCGCTCCCCGCGCAGATAAGCATCGACTCTCCGGGCGAGAATCCGCCTTCGCCGTCCCCAAACCCTCGCCCTGCGGTCCGAATGAGCTTTGCTCCCCACGATCAACAGGGTGAGTAGCCCGATGATCACGCCGATAACCGAAGAGATGACGAAGAGCGCTTGATTCAACTCAAGACCTGGGGTCGAGGCTCCATCGATTCCGCCTACCCGGGAATCGGAAAAACCACCTCGATTCGTAAAGAGGGATTGGCGAAGGGTCGTCTGATAATGGACGCCCACTCCCCCATCGTCAAGCCGGAGGGCGCACGAACAACCCACCGAATCGAGAGAGCCAGGCATGCCCCTTCGGGCCACCGGACACCCCAATCCCTCGGACCCGCCCCGGGGGTCGGGCCGACCAGCGCTCTCTCCGCGCCGAAACCCTCAAGGGGGGTACGGCCGGGGGACGCCAGCGGGGACCAGACCGGCTCAATGCCAGGCGCCCCACCGTTGTTCATGCCCTACCCGATCCTCTGAGCCGGGCAATTCCTCAGTCCTATCGCAGCTGACCGGCAAGCTCCCATTCGGGCAGGGGCTCGTTGGGGGGCGTGTTGGCCTTGACCACGGCGGCAACCTCGTCCATCTGCAACCGCATGGCCGCCAGAAAATCGGCGCGTAGGTTCGCCTGAAGGTCCTGGCGAAGTTCTTCGATCACGGCGACCGAGCGACCCTCGAGCGCAGTCCGCACCGAGGCGCCTGGCCCCCCATCCGCCATCGCTGCGGTGCAGCACACACTCGTTAAGAAACCCACGATGGCTCCGGTTGTCAATCGCCTCATTTTGCTCACGAACCCTCTCTATCCTGCGGTTTAAAGTTGATTCTTCTAGCGGTCTTCGGGGCCAAGGAGTTAATAGAAAAGCCGGGGAATATTGGACGAGAGGCGGAGAAATCGGCGCAGACCAAAGCGCCGGGTGCCCAAACCTGGGACTTACCCTTCCCCAAGACCAGAGCTTCAACCCATCGGCAGGGGAAGAGGCGGAGGCCCCATCGGCAGCTCATCGAAAGCTAACCGGCACCTTGGGTCCCTACGCGCGGAGTGGCAACCCGCCAAGAGCCAATCCTCGGCTAGCGAGCCGGAGCCCAGGGCCAGTCGTCTCGGCAGCCCGGGGCACCCACTAAACTGGGCCCGGGGCTCCAGAAAATCGATCCCGACGTTGCTTGGGCCAGGCGAATAGAGCCCCTCGCATCGCCAAGAGGACCGGGGGAGGCGAGGGGCCCGGCGGCCGCCCCCGAAACCATTTCTCCCGAGAGGATGGGCGAAGGCAGCATTCCTGCCGGATCGCTCGCCACTCCTGGGCGACCACGTACGGTCAGTGAACTGCGATCCGCGTCGGCTCGCGCCGCACAGGGGGGAAGGAGGAGAGAACTCACATCGAGATATGCGAGTTCCAGGGGAACCAGACGCCCGCTGAGTTCCTGCTCCAGGGCGTTGATGCGGATTTCGCCATCGAGGGACGGGTTGTTGGATTGGGCGGTAATTTCGCTGTCCGAAGACTCGATCAGGTTTTGCGCGGAGATGGTGATGTCTCCTCCCTTCCCATCAGCCGCTCGAGCCTTGATCAAGCTGTCGTTCAGAACGAAGAAACGCGGTTGGATTCTCTGGCCAATATTGATATCCCCTCCCGAAGCGTCTCCTCCGCGCACGTTGGATTCCAGCTGAGAATCAACCAGGTGAATAAGGCCCCCGGCGTCGAGAGTGATCGTGCCACCGTCAAAAGAATCCCCCCGCTCGGTTTCCAGGGATCCATCAACGATCACAATATCTTGAGCGGCTTCCACCGCGATGGTTCCGGCGCGGCCCGTTCCGAAACTCGTGGCCGAAACCGCCGCACCGTCGGTGACCTGAACCGATTCCGCTGTTAGGGAGATACTTCCGCCGGCGCCACCGGCGCCCCGCGCAGATATCTCGCTCGGCAAACTGAGATTGTTCTCATCGTGAAGAGGGAACTCTCCGCTAACCTGATGCGCCCGGCATTCCCCAACCCGGAATTGGGCGCCGTTTTCGTCCGGGAAGTGATCAGGCCGCCATTCGTCAACTCAAAGCTACCCGCCTCGATGGAAATATCCCCAGCGTCCGCCGAAGAATCCGGACGCACGACCCGAGTGGAAACCATCGACCTGAACTGCTGCTCGGCCGACTGCACGAAGACCCCCGAGATCGACAACGGCCCCGCCACCACAAGGGTTACGTCTCCGGGACTCCCCATCTCCTGGGGGGCCTCGGAAAGAATCTGCCCCCCGTGCGCCAGAGTCACCGAATCCGCTTCAACGCGAATGTTGCCGGCGTCTCCGGTACCCAGGGGCTGAGTCGCGATCACCGATACGCCCGTCAGGCTGAGCGACCCGCGCGTCGTCACGGCGATATCGCCGCTGCGGGCGCTCGTCCTCGTCGTTGACCGGATATTCGATTCGCCTTCGGAACGAACATCCCCGGCGACCACCCTAATGTCCCCGGCCGATCCCGTAACGGAGGTATCCGATCCCGAGGCTTCGGTATAGATTTCCGAACCGGAGTGAAGGGAGAGTAAATTGTCAACGGTCAACCGGACGGTGCCGCTCTCTTGGGTTGCCGCCGTCGTCGAATATATTTTCGAATTGGCTTCGAGCCGAGCGTCACCGGCAACGATTCGCACGTTCCCTCCTCGACCGTTGCCCCTCTTCACCGTAGTCCCGATTCTCGCTCCGTCGCTGAGAACAAGACTGCCGGTGTGGATGCGAATGTCACCCCCGTCGGCGCCACTCAGAACCTGTCCGCGAATCTGCGATTGCCCGCCCTCAATCCTGAGGCCATCCTTCGACATAGCCCGCGGCGTTGACCTTCGATATCGAGTTGATTTCTCCGCCTTCCTCGATCACAATCGTCGGCGCCTTCACGCGAACCCCAGCATGCCCGGGATTCGACGCTTGGGCGGTCTGGACACCGAGGAGCTTGCTCGAAGAAATTTGGATGGACTCGGAGGCCAAAAGATCAATCGCCGTCTTACTCCCATCAGAGCCTCCCGCCTTGATGGACGCGTCTCGCAATTCCAATCGTCCTCCGCGCAAGACAACTCGCCCATTGGAGTCCAAGCCGCCGCTCGTCGCCAGATCAGCGGTGCCCCCCTCGGCTCGTCCCGAAAGTTCAACCGTCCCATTGCCCGCAAAGCCGTGGCCCACGCCGGCGTCCGCAATCGAGGCGAGCGGAACAACCACCGCCGAGTCGCCCGCCGCAGCCAGATGAATCTCTCCGCCGAAGCTCGCCAGCTTGGCTCCGTCAACGAGCCTGACATTTCCTGCCGTCACCTGAATCGTCTCGCCCGGACTCGCGAAGTACGAAACGCCTTCGAACACAACATCGCCACTCGGCCCTGGTGAAAAACCAAAAGCCACAGGATTTCCTGCGCAGCATGCGGTTCCGCCGCCCGAGGAACCCCCACCGCCTACTTCAAAAGTATCGCCATCGCCTTCAAACAAGATCCGATCCGCACTGGATAGAAAAAAAGAACCGGTCAAAGCGAAAGTGGCGTCCGAACCCACTGTGATGCCTGCGGAATTCAAGAGATAGAAGTCGGCACCCGCAAAATTGGAATCGACTGCCCCTCCAATATATGACCCCGATGGATCCGACACCGCGGCCACAACAATCGCGGGCGTGAG
>LWDU01039845.1_pt1 | contig 11982 bp, 9 predicted proteins | sample 727161 | NCBI WGS metagenome assembly LWDU01 (sample SAMN04566230, study PRJNA314399) | hydrothermal vent metagenome | isolation source: deep sea hydrothermal plume seawater | place: Mexico: Gulf of California, Guaymas Basin | collected 2004-07-11 | reverse complement strand
GTCTATGCGCATTGCTTGGCGGTTAGTTGCGGGTTTGGCGCAGGCGGGCTAGTTGTTTGTCCAGCTGTGCGATCAATTTTTCGTAGCCTTTTTTCTTGATATAGCGGGCATAGCGCCGGCGATTGCCCTCGGCGGTGCTGACGCCGTCGATGACTAGGTCGTAGACCCGCCAGGCCTTCTGCACTTGGTGCAGCTTGTAGACGATCTCGATCTCTTCGCGTTGTAGCGGTACCTTCGCCACTACGACCGTCGCGTCTACGTCGAGTTCCGCTGACTCGTAGGTAATTTTCCCCTCGCGATAATAGCGCACAAAGCTGTCGAAGTTTTGCTCTTTGATAATGCCGCTGAATGTCTGGATGAAATGATCGCGATCTTCGGAAGTCTGTTCCTGCCAATGCGTGCCTAGGGCGAGCCGGCTCAACTCCGGAAAGTCGAAGGCGGAGTTGATATGCCCTTTGATCTCTTCACGCAAGGCCGGGGAGAGTGTATCGGCGGTGGCTTCGGCGAGAATGGCCTGGATTTTGGCGTCGTGTTTTTTGAGAAAGCTTATGGCGTCGGCTGGAGCGACGACTGCTGTTTCGTTGGGCGCAGCGAGAGTCATCGCGGGACAACAAAGTGCGATAAGGGCAATAAACCAGTGGGTATTCATCAGTTATTCCTCCGCGCCATAAGCGCTACCGGGCTTTGAGTCGCGCGCGTTGCGCGGCAACTGTCGCGGCAGACCGCCGCAGTGGTCAGTGATACGCCCGCCCTCGAGTGCATCGCGCGTCCATACGCGCATATCGGCATAATAGGCTTCGGCATAAGAGCTGGTCGAATTGGCGTCCGTCAGCAACCCAAGACCTATGGTGCGCTCGGCCGGTCGCCCGCCGAGCTTTTCTTTGTGATGCTTTTCTAGGTCGACGGTTTCAAAAGTCCACTGCCCGAGCTTGTTTTTTCCGCTTTCAACGACGTAAAACCAGGGCCTGAAAATCTTGTCGCGGCGACCGACAGTGCCTTCGGGCAGGGTGGTGCTCCAAACGTATTTCAGTTGTTTGGGGATGCCGAGGAAGTTTTGCGAAAAGATGACGTAAATGCCCGCGGCGCTGTCGTTGGCGTCGTCGAGAAACTCGTTGCCGCCCGGTGGCAGGACATTCGCGCACCAGCACCAGGTCATAATGGGGTATTGACGGGGGTTCCATTGCACGAATTTTCCGACGATGACAGAATAGGTGGAATCGCGGGCCGTCATATAATGCCTCGCGTCATTTTGTTCTATCCTGTAGAGCATTGGTTTGACGCGGTCTTTTTCCTTCCAGGCACCCCAGTCCATTGGCTGGTGGCCGTCCCAGGTGGCGGTGAAATCGTCGAGCACGACATAGTCCCGTTCGGCCATTTGTGCTTCGAGCACGGGGAGCGAATAATGCTTGACTATTGTCTTTTTGTATAGGCCTCGGTAGTGGGCGGAAACCGAGCGGCTGGCTATTTTTAGCGTGGCGATTTTCCAGGTCTTACCGCTCCGAATAAGGTCGGCGACAAGGGGGATATGACCGTCCGGAAAAAGAGCGTGCACATTTGCTTGGCCCCGCGAGCCTGCGGTCGTGATGTTTTCTAATTTTAGCCCATACAAGGCGGGGCTGGCGAGCAGGTTGGCGAGATCTGCCTGCAATTTTGCTTGGAAAGCGGTGGCCAAGCGATCGCGGTAATGGGCGATTAGACGGTGGAATCGCGGGCCGGAAAGCAAGTCATCGTAAGTTTCTAAAGACTCTTCGAGATAACTGCCAAAGGTCGCTTGCATGAGTTGGTCTAGTGCGACATGGTCCTGCACAAACTGATTGGCCCAAATGGCGGGCTCTCCGTGGGAGGCTTGTAACAACCCGTCCAGACGAGAGATTGAGGCTTCAAAATCCGCCGTATCGGACAGGCCGTCAGTGACCCCGACGAGGCTGAGCAATAAGGGAGCCACCGCCTTATTGAGATATTTCATCATCTACACTCAATTTAAGGCCGCCGGTGATCTTTTCGAGCTTGGCAATGCTGAGGTTGTAGTCGTAAATGGCTTGGCTATAGCCCTGTTCGAGATGAGCCCAAGTTTCAAAAGCGGTGACTAGGTCGCCGATCGCGCCCGGGTCAAAATCGTATTCGTCCCGGGCTTCCTGCAGCCACTGTCGGGCGAGTTGACGGCCCTGTCGGGCGCCTTGCAGGTCTTGGTCGGCGCGTTGGTAATTCAGGTAAGCGCGCCGAACATCGAGGCGGATCCCCTGGGCGGCCCCGGCTTCGCGCGCCTTGAGCTCGCGGTATTCGGCTTTGGCTTTGTCGACATCGGCGGCGATCAACCGCCATTCGAGTGATTGCCGTATCCCGATAAAAATGCCGCCGTTGAAATAGTTGAAATTGTCTTTGACGAAGGGGTTGCGCTGGTCTGTGCGTCCGGGCGTGATGGCGTAGCGAATACCGCCGCCAACGAAGACCTGCGGCAGATAGGCGGCACGGGCGACTTGCGTGAGGGCTTGTGTTGCGGCAAGCCCGGCTTGCAATTTGCGGGCGTCGGGACGCAGGCCGATTGCCCTTGTGGATAGTTCATCTAAAGGGAGGACGGCCGGCGTGACGGGGGCCAACCATTCGGCTTGCACTTGCAGGACGGTTTCGTCCGGGAGTCCGGCTTTCCAGGTCAGGGCCGCACGGGCCAATTCTACCTTGTCGTTAATTTCGCGTGCTCGTTTGGCCATCTCTAACAAGGTCAGTTCAAGTTTGTAGCGATTAGTGAGTGAAAGCCCGTCTGCGTCGTCTATGGCCTCTTTTTTTTCTGTGAGTTCATTGTTCAGACGCCTTGCTAGGTTTTTTAGATCCTGAGCCAAAAGTAGGCCGTAATACAGCTCTTTGATGGCGAAAACAACATCCAGATGCGCTTGCGCCAAGTCGGCGCGTTCCACGTCGACGCCCTCGGCGGCGGCTTTATTTAAGCTGCGTCCCTGGCTAAGGGGAAAGAGCGGTTGAGCGAATTCCAATTCCGTGCGATTAAAAGGGCCCAAGGGGCGAATCCCCGACAAATCTTGCGGTGGGTTGAAAATATCTCCCTTGGCTTCAGGCACTAGTCCGCTCTCACTGTTTATTCGCAATCGAGGTAGAATCTTGACGGCATTGGCTTTGCGTCGGCTAGCGTTAGCTGATTCGACCTTCCAGCGCCAGCGTTCGATATCGCTATTGTGTTCTTCGGCACTTGCGATGAGTTCGCTCAATGTCCAGCGTTTTGCAGACTCCTGGGCATTGCCTGGGACCCAACAGATCAGGCCGGCCAGGAGCACTAGGGCATAATTTAATTTGCATTTAACCACCGAAAAAAGCCAAAATTTGCGGCCTTCTGTTCGCGGCAAAATAAATTTTTTCATAGAAATTGGACGTGGCATAACCCCAGAAAATTCCTATGAAAAAGGAGAAATTTCAGGGTGGGGCCACGGATCTATAATTTTTGTAAATTGCTAAAAATAATCAATTTAATATAAAGATAAAGCAATTTTCCGTCAATATTTGCATCGGGTTTGGCGCATGTTGTAAGATGGCTGAATTCGATATATTAAACACGCTTCTTCACCGCAACTGTTACCCGATAGGTTCCAGATTCCGCTATTCGCGTGAGATGCATCGCTACTACCCAGTTTTGCGAGGATGCTAGGCTGGATGGGAATGCTGAATTGAGACGGGATTAGGGCGAAAGGGCGGGAGAGAGGCGAGTTGCTCGGTAGAGCAGGGTTTATGGCGTAGGCGGTAGGCTTTTAATATAGGCGATAATACCGCGGATTTGCTCGTTGCTAAGGCGATCGGCGCCAAAGAAGGGCATAAAACGGCCTTCTTTGAACTGGTAGGCATTGGGATCGACGCCGGAGAGGATTGCGCCAAGGCCGTCGCCCTCGCGGATATATCTTGCATAATAGGAGGGCTCTTGGTCGCGTGGAATAGGTTTGGGCGCAATGCCGGCGTTGCCATTGGGATGGCAGGAGTGACAGGTGGCGTAGAAGATTTCCTTGCCCTCAAAGCGGTTGCCACCGGCATAGCCGGGATATTCGCCCGTTTGGTCGGCTGCTGCGGCAAGGGGCTGAGCAATGCGAACGAGTTTGAAGGACAGCGATTTCAAATAAGCCCTAAGGTCGAGCATTTGCTGGGCAGTGAGTTTGGTCTTGTTGCGCATGTAATGGACGACGCAGACGAGGGCCGCTTCGTCGATTGTAGAATAGGCGTCCTCTTCTTCTGGGTCCTTGCCCCACCAAGTCTCGCGATAATAGGCGTTATAGAGGCTATGGGCAGCGCGAATAAGGCCGTCTGAGCGTTTGTTCTCGTCAAAGTCGGCGTGGCAGTGGCCACAGGAAAGACCGTTATTGCTAATCGCCGGCGAATGGAATAGGCGCCGCCCGGCGCTTGAGGTGCCTTTGAGCATCATTTGGCCGTAGGCGGGCCAAGCGGTGAGTAAGCCGGAGAATGCCATCAGGGCGATGAGCAGAGAATAAGCGCAGTTCATAATCGTTTATTAAATAGTTTATAGCCATTCTGTCAAGCGTTTTCACCTATGGAAGAGGTATGCAACGGAAGATTGTCGTCCGGGAGGCTTGTGAACACAATCTGCGGGCCGTCGATGTGGATCTGCCGCATGGGGTGTTGGTCGCCGTCAGCGGCGTATCGGGTTCGGGCAAGACCTCGTTGGTCCTAGACACGATCTATGCTGAGGCGCGTCGCCGTTTTTTGGCCGCACTAGATCAGGGCGGCGGTTGGCGTTCGTTGCGTGTGCCCCGGGCGGGGCGCATCGAAGGGTTGGCGCCGGCGTTGGCGCTGGCGCAAGGGCATCATCGACAGAATCCGCGGGCGACTGTGGCGACCCTGGCTGGTCTCTACGATCTGTTGCGCCTGCTTTTCGCCCGCGTTGGTCGCCCACACTGTCTGAGGTGCGGTGAGCGGGTACTGGCGCATCGCTTTGAAGAAGCCAATGAAACGGCTGCGGGGATGCCCGAGGGTACTCGCTTAGTGATATTGGCCCCAAGGCAACTGGGAGAGAATGAGTCGCCCGAGCAATTTATCGAGTGGGTTGACCGTTCGGGGTATCGGCGTGTGCGCATCGATGGGCAAGATCATTTGCTTGAAGAGCTAACGCCTGAGCAGATCGCCGGCGGCAAGCGGTTGGCCGTGGTCGTCGACCGTTTGGTGGTCAAGGGGGACGCGAAGCGTCGTGTTCAGGGTTCGTTGGCGGCGGCGTTGGAGGTGGGCAACGGGCAGATCGCGCTCGCGCGCCACGACGAAGAGGGCCACCTTGTTCTTCGTGTGGGGCGCTTTTTCGCTTGATTGAGCCAGGACTATTTTCTTTCAATAATCCTGCCGGTGCTTGTGAGGTCTGCCGAGGTTTGGGGGTGCAAAGCGGATTGAGTCTGGAGCAGGTCTTTGTGGGCGGACGGGCGACATTGGAAGGGGCTCTTGGCGCTCTATGGCAGGATTTTGGCCACGGTGACTTGCGCGATCGCCTGGATAATTTTTGCAAACAACAGCAGGTCGATCCCGAAATGCCGGTCGGGGATTGGGAGGGCAAAGCGGTCGAACGGTTGTGGGGCGGCATTCGACGGCGTGGCGGATTTGCAGGTTTAGCGCGTTGGTTGGAGCGCATCGGCGCAAAGGCCCAAGGGGAGGAGTTGACTTGGCTGGAGGAACGCTTGGGTGATGCGCCGTGTCACGCTTGTGATGGTGCACGTCTGCGGCCTGAAGCATTGGCGGTCGAACTGGCCGGAGCGTCTATTGCGGCGATGGCCGAGCGTTCGGTAAGCGCCGTCGCGGTTTGGCTCGCCGACTTGGATTTTACCGGGGCGAACGCTCCGGTAGGCGAGGCGATCCGCGACCAGGTTGCTCCAGGTCTGGCGCTCTTGCAGGAGTTGGGTTTGGGGTATTTGCCCTTGGGACGTCGCGCCGATTCGCTGTCGAGCGGGGAGTTTCAACGCCTGCGGCTCGCCTCCGCCCTTTCGTCGGGGATGAGCCAGATGCTCTATGTGCTCGATGAGCCGAGCGCGGGTTTGCACGCCCGGGATGCCGAGCAATTACTCGTCGCGCTCAAGGGACTGTGCGCCACGGGCAATTCGGTGCTGATCGTCGAACACGACGCTGCCCTTTTGCGCGGAGCCGACTGGCTGGTCGATATGGGGCCGGGGGCTGGTGTTGAAGGGGGTGAGATCGTCGCTCAGGGGACACCGGCTGAGGTGGCTGAAGCGGGGTCGTTGACTGGAAGGTATTTGCGGGGCGTATCGGGGATTGAAGCGAGTCGCGGCCGCCGCCCGGAAGGGTGGTTGGTGTTGGAGGGGGCTAGTGGCCACAATTTGCGGGATATCAAGGTCGAATGGCCTTTGCGGACTTTGGTCTGCGTGTCTGGGGTTTCGGGTTCGGGCAAAAGTTCGCTGGTACGCGATACACTGCATCCATTGCTCGCGGCCAGGCTGCAAGGGGCCGAGCGCCGTCCTTTGCCCTATCGCGATTGCACCGGCATTGAGCGACTCGAGCGCGTTGTCGCTGTCGACCAGCGGCCAATCGGTCGATCCTCGCGATCGAATCCGGCAACCTACACGGGGTTGATGGCACCGATTCGCCGGCTTTTCGCTGAATTGCCCGAAGCCCGGCTCAGGGCTTATAAGCCGAGTCATTTCAGTTTTAATTCCTCCGAGGGGGCCTGTGACGTGTGCAAGGGCAGCGGTGTGCACAGCATGCGCCGCGGCGTCTTCGACGATTTGCAGGTGGTGTGTCGCGCCTGCGGTGGGCGGCGCTATCGAGCCGAGGTTTTAGACGTGCGTTTCCGCGACCGCCATATCGCGGAAATATTGGAAATGAGCGTGGCGGAGGCGTATGAGTTTTTTGCGGTGATTCCCGAAATCGCCCGCCGGCTCAAGACGATGGCGGAAGTTGGTTTGGGCTATTTACGCCTTGGTCAGGCGGCAACGAGTTTCTCCGGCGGTGAGGCGCAACGGGTGAAGCTCGCCGCCGAGTTGGGGCGCGCGCGCATGGACCACACGCTCTATATCCTCGACGAGCCGACCACCGGCCTGCATATGGAGGACGTGCGTTTTTTACTTGAGTTGTTACAGCGCTTGGTTGACGAGGGCAATACGGTGGTCGTCGTCGAGCACCATATAGAATTTATCGCCGCCGCCGATTGGGTGATCGACGTGGGTCCAGAGGGCGGCGTCGCCGGCGGGCAGATTGTCGCCTGCGGCCGCCCGGCGGAAATAGCCGACGTCGCCGGCTCTTATACCGGCGCGTATTTGCAACAGCATTTTGCAAGATTGGGCTGAGTTGCTTGCGAAATCATTAACCGGGGAGTCGCATGAGATGTTCGATTTGCAAAAAATACAGGACCATATGCGGGCGGAGGGAATCGGCACTTGGTTGGTCTACGATTTTCGCGGTTCCAATCCGGTCTTCTGGCAGTTGTTGCGGGAACGCCGACAGACGACTCGGCGCGTCTTCTTGGTGATTCCAGCGACCGGCGCACCGCGTTTGATCGGCTCGATGGTCGAGCCGGAAGCGCTGGCGGGTTTGGGAGTTGATATCACCCTCTACGCGAGTTGGGTGCAGATGGAAACCTTATTGCGCGACGCGGTAGCGGGGCATGCCCGGGTCGCGATGGAATATTCGCCGGGCGGTGCGTTGCCGATCATGTCCTGGGTAGATGGCGGTACTTTGGAATTGGTGCGATCCCTGGGGCCGGAGGTGGTTTCCTCCGCCGACCTGTGCCAGATCGCACTGGCGGTTTGGAGTCCTGAAGCGCAGGCATCGCATTGCGATGCCTGTAGGCAAGTCGCCGAGGTCAAGGACGCGGCCTTCGAACATATCCGCTATGGTCTGGCCAATCACACGGCGGTCAGCGAGTTCGGGGTGCAGGAGTTTATCAGTGCCGAATTTACGCGACGCGGTCTCGACATGGACCATCCGGCGATTGTCGGCGTCAACCAGAATAGCGGCAACCCGCATTATAGCCCGAGCGAGAAGAATTCGGTGCCGATCCAGCATGGCGACTGGGTTCTGATTGATCTCTGGGCTCGTCATCCAGGAGAGCAGCATGTATTTGGCGATATAACCTGGGTGGGCTTCTCCGGTTCTCGCGTGCCCGAGCCCCAAGCCGCGGTTTTTGCCGTGGTCCGCGAGGCGCGCGATCGGGTCGTGGAGCGGTTGGTCGAAGCCTGGCGCGAGGGCGAGGAGTTACAGGGGTGGCAGCTCGATCGGGTGGCGCGCGATGTGATCGAGGCACACGGCTATGGTGAGCAGTATGTGCACCGCACCGGTCACAGTCTTGGACCGGGGCCGACCGTGCATGCATTAGGTGTTAATCTCGACGACTTGGAGACCCATGACGAACGCCAGATCTTGCCGGGCACGGGTTTTTCGGTTGAGCCGGGCGTGTATCTGCCCGAATTTGGCGTACGTCTGGAGATTAATATGTATGTGAACCCGGAGACGGGGCCGGAAGTGACTACGCCGATACAGGACGAGGTAGTGCTATTGGTCTAAGCTGGGTTCGGGTGGTTCTTTTACTTGCCTGCCGACCCTATATTATTTGGGCACCGCTTATCCCGGAGGAGTAATGAGCAAGGTATTCTACGTCACGACACCCATCTACTATGTCAACGCCGAACCGCATATAGGCCACGCCTATACCACGGTGATGGCCGATTTTCTCGCGCGTTTCCACCGCCTCGACGGCTATGACAGTTATTTCCTGACCGGTACCGACGAGCACGGGGAGAAGATCTACCAGGCTGCCGAGAAGGCCGATACCGATCCGCAGAGTTTCTGTGACCGCATCAGCCAGCGCTTTAGCGAGGCTTGGCGGGTACTCGATATTTCCAACGACGATTTTATTCGCACCACGGAAGAACGCCACAAGGCAGTTGTGCGCAGGGTATTGGAGACTGTCCACGCCAGTGGCGATATCTACTACGACGAATATGCAGGGATCTATTGCGTCGGTTGCGAGCGTTTTCTGACGGATAAGGAACTGGTTGATGGCAAGTGCCCGGACCACTTGATCGAACCCGAAAATCGCCGCGAGGGCAATTACTTTTTCCGTATGGAAAAATATCGCCAATGGTTGCGGGACCACATCCGCGACAACCCGAGCTTTATTCGTCCTGAAGGTTATAAAAACGAAGTGCTCGGGATGCTGGCCGAGTCGATTGGTGACTTGTCGATTTCGCGGCCCAAAGACCGAGTACCTTGGGGCATCGAATTGCCTTGGGACAGCGACCACGTGACCTATGTGTGGTTCGACGCGTTGATCAACTATATCTCTGCGCTCGGTTTTTCCGATGATCAGCGTTACACAGACTATTGGCCGGCGACCCAGCACATGATCGGCAAGGATATCCTCAAGGCCCACGCTGTGTTCTGGCCGACAATGCTCAAAGCCGCGGGGCTGCCGATTTACCAACACCTCAATGTCGGTGGTTTTCTGATGGGCCACGATGGGCAGAAGATGAGCAAGAGTCTGGGTAATGTGGTCGACCCTTTTCAACTGGCGGAAAAGTTCGGTCCCGACGCCGTGCGGTATTATCTGCTCAAGGACACTGTCTATGGACAGGATTCTTCGGTGGGCGAGCACTTATTGATCGATCGTTACAATGCCGATCTGGCCAATGACTTGGGCAACTTGCTTTCGCGCGCGCGCGCCCTAATCGGTCGCCATATGGACGGTGTGTTGCCGACACCTGAACAGCAAGCGGGCGACCAGGAGGTGATCGCGGAAGGCACGGCGCTGATCGGCCGGGTACGGCCGCTGGTCGGTGAGTTGCGCATTTTCGAGGCGTTGGAAACGGTGATGCAGTTCGTGCGCATGCTCAATCGCTATTTCAATGACGAAGCGCCTTGGAAACTGGCCAAAGACCCCGAGCAGCACGGGCGGTTGGGCACGGTGCTCTACAACTGCGTTGAAGGTTTATGGAGCCGGCGATGCCGGGCAAGGCGCGGCAGGGGCGTATCGATCTTGGGCTTGGAGATTTTACTTTCGCCGACATTGAGGAGTGGGGCGGGGCGATGCCAGGCACGAGGATGCCGGCGGAAGCGGAGATTCTCTTTCCGAAAACGGAAACTGAAAAACCCAAACAGCAGCAAACTCCAAAGAAGAAAAAACAGGGCCCGAAGAAAGAGCCTGATGTGCGTGAGGAAAAAGGCGAGATATCGATTGATGACTTTTTCAATGTGCAGCTGCGGGTTGCACAAGTTACCGCGGCCGAAAAAGTCGAAAAGGCCGATAAATTACTCAAACTAACGCTTGATTTGGGCGATGAGATCCGCACGGTGGTTAGCGGTATCGCCGAGTGGTATCAGCCCGAGGATCTACCTGGCACGAAGGTGGTGTTGGTGGCGAATCTCAAGCCGGCAAAGCTACGCGGTATTATCTCCGAAGGCATGATTCTGGCCGCCGACGACGGTCAGGGAAATCTGACGCTGGTCAGCCCTGCGCAGGATATTGCAATTGGGGCCGAGGTGCGTTAGTCCTGGAAATAGGAATTCCGCAAAGAAATCAGCCCACTTGGGATGGCCGCGATGACAACGGCCGCGCGCTGGCCAGGGGAATCTATATATAGAGTTGTTTAACGCCGACGCACGGACCGAATCGCGCAAGCTGCTGCTATTGCGTCAGTCTCCCGACTGCAATCCCGATTTTTTCTTGGTGCGCCGGCTCTGGCGGTCGATTTTTTCGGCGGCGAGGATCTGTTCGCGGGTCGCCGAATAGAGCTTGTCGACTTTCTTGCGGGTCGATACCAGGCTTTGGGTGTTGACGGTGGCTTCCTGCGCTTCGAGAATATCATCGAATGCGGTTTGAAGCGCTGTACGGTCTTCTATCTCGGGTATGGCCGTATGTGCCATGGCATAGGCGCCGATCAATGCGGCTGCGGCGGAAGGGGCTTGTAGGTCGACGGGGGGATTGGGTGCTTTGCGGCCAAGCTTGGCCAACTGGCGTTCGCGCTTGGTCGTGCCAGTACGGCGCGGGTCGAAGAGCATTAGTTGGTCGAGTTGCTCCCGCACCAATTCCATTTCGCGGCTGTCAAAACCCAGACTGGCGGCGAAGAAGTTGATGAGGTCGACTAGCTGCCGCATGTAGTCCCACTGGCCGTCGAGCCGCTGGCGATAGGCCTGCGAAATTTCTTTGGCATCATCATCCCCCAATTGCAGTCGGGTGCAGACGCGGGCGAAACGGCGGCGGTCGGTGTGGGAAATGGTGCCGTCGCGGTTATAGACCAGCGGGAAAATATAACGGGCGATTTCGAGGCGTTCTTCCTTTGATAAATAGCGCAGGGCCAACTGTTGCGCGGTATCCGTCAGCGGCTTCTCGATCCTTGACGTTGCGCGCTTTGAGAAAACGACTGAGCACTCGTTCGTCTTGCGGCTCCAATTCTTCCCGGTCTAATAAAACTTTACTAAAGCCGATGATGCTGCGGACCTTGCGCGTCTGCTGACGGCTTTTCGACAGGTTGAGTACGCCGTATATCGCGCCGCCAGCTGCGGTCAGTCCGGCCGCGCCGCCGACGAAGGGTACCCAGACCGGCATCGAGACCAAGCCCAGCGCATAACCGAAACCACCCCACAGGCCGAGTGAGCTAGTCCACAGGGAAATTGCGGCCCAGGCGCCCGTCGCGAGGCCGGCACCGCCGAGAATGCCACTGACGATTTTTGCCTGGTTGCGGGCAAAGGAGGTGACGATTTTGTCGAGGGCGATGCCCTTGGAACCTTCTTCGATAAGATGGGAGACGAATTGCACGGAGAGGCTTTGTAGGGCTTGCAGGCCTTTTTCGGCTAATTCGGTGATTTGTTTCTTGTTCGGCTTTGCCATTGGTGTAGGTGCTCCCGGTAGTGGGCTCTATCTTGGGAGATAGGCTCGCGGTTATTCCCTGGGCTCATTCTCGCCGACCATCCTCGGTCGGCTCCGAGGCAATAGCCTAATTTTACAATCCTATAAGATTAGGCTATTGAAATATTTTTGTAAGG
>LWDU01032409.1_pt1 | contig 11982 bp, 14 predicted proteins | sample 727161 | NCBI WGS metagenome assembly LWDU01 (sample SAMN04566230, study PRJNA314399) | hydrothermal vent metagenome | isolation source: deep sea hydrothermal plume seawater | place: Mexico: Gulf of California, Guaymas Basin | collected 2004-07-11 | reverse complement strand
AAAAGTGTTATTGATTTTATTAATTCTTTATCAAGTTATTTATATTTTAATTTATATATTGATTTAATAATAAATTATTATTTATTATTAATTATGAATAATAAACATTCAAAAGGACAATATTTTACTACTAATATTGAACTTAAAAAATGTGTTCTTGATTTTATTAAAAATAAACCTAATATTATTTTAGAACCCTCTATCGGACAAGGCGATCTTATTGATTATGTTCAAGAAAAAATTAACGTTCGATTCCACATGTACGAGATCGACGAATCTATTGAATTACTAGAAGGTATTAATAGAAATCAAGTTCATTATGGAGATTTTATTCAAGCTAATATCACCCGTAAATATAAAACTATCATTGGTAATCCTCCTTACGTTAAAAAATCTACTGGTAATCTTTATATTGAATTCATCGATAAATGTTTCCATCTTTTAGATTCTAAATGTGAATTAATTTTTATTGTGCCTAGCGATTTCTTTAAACTTACAAGTGCTTCCAAGTTATTAAATGAAATGTTATCTGTCGGAAATTTTACTCATATTTGGCATCCTAATAAAGAAAATCTCTTCGAAAATGCAAGTATTGATGTTAGTGTTTTTAGATATTGTCTTGACAACAAACTCCCAAAGAAAACTATATATAATAATCAAGTAAAATATTTGATAAATACTAATGGCACCGTGACTTTTTCAGATACTCCCAATCGAAAAAAAGATATTATAAGCGACCATTTTAATGTTTATGTTGGCATGGTTACTGGTAAAGAACGTTTCTATAAAAACAATGAATTTGGAAATATTACTTTATTGAATGCGAAAGATAAAATTGATAAATATATCAAGTATAATACTTTTCCAACTGACAATCAAGCTTTAAATATGTATTTCTTGGAAAATAAAGAAATACTAATTTCACGCAAAATTAAAAAATATNNNTAATATTGAAAATAATCTTGGTAAAGATTGCATTTATGTATCAAATTTAACTAGAAATAAGGTCATTGCATTTATTGATAAAGTTCAGTATTTTGGCGGTGCTTTATTAATGATATTACCAAAAAAAGATATTGATTTAAAAAAGGTTTGCGATCATTTAAATAGTGATATTTTCAAGTGTAATTATATTTATTCTAAAAGATTTAAAATAGGACATAGACAGTTATCTAATGCTTTATTCATCGTAAAATAATTGGATCGTTTCAATTGTTTTGTCTGTTATATTATCTGTATGTATCCAATAATTTATTTGTTCTTTTAAAGTATTCAATCTTATTTCCCATTCCTTTTTTTTTGATTTTTTTACAATGCATATCCCTTGTTTATTCTTACTCCAGCAAGAAGTTATTTTAATACCATTCTTGTAATAATCATCAGGATTGAAACGGATAAATATAATCGATCTATGTCCTAGATCTTGAGACAATTCCATAATACGTTTGTTATCGCAAGAACAATCGTAACTCACATGTTGATTTTCGTCGATTTCTACGATCAAAACTTGATAACCCAGATCCAATACTAAATCTGGTCTTTTTTTCGAACATCCATTTTGAATCGTTTTATCTGCAACCCAATCCATATTTGGATATGTTGTTTTTATAAAATCTACTACTGAAAATTCCTTTGTTTTATAATTTCTAGAAACTGGTCTTTCAGGGAATATATTCATATAACAAAATAAGCAATACCCTTCGTATTTTTCTGAAATTTGTGTTGAGCATAAATACGATTTACAGCGTTTATTTCTAATGTCAACCATATCTTGTAATTTGTGCTGGCTGCAATACAATGGTATTCTTTCTCCTTTAAAATTACAACTCGGATGTTTATTGCATCCTTCGAATTTACATTTATAAGGCATTTAATAATAATTAAAATTTTAATATTAAATCAATTTTTTAATATTAAATCAATTTTTTCGCATCATTACTCCTCTCATATCTTCCCCAAATTTTATTTTACATGCTCCTACTTTTTTAAATCCATTTTTCTCATAAAATTTTATTGCTCTCCTATTATTTGCTCTTACTTCTAACCAGATTCTATCATCATCGTGTTTCTTGAGAAAAGCTAATATTATTTTTTTTGCCGATCCATTGCCTTGATTTTTATTTACTATTTGATCCAATTTTACATCTCCAGGCACTATTACACAAGATTCTGATTTACGAACCGTCTTTTGATATTTTATCCAAGTTAAGACTACTCCATTTTTATAGATTAACGTCTTCTTATCTATATGATTCTGTAATCGAGCACCTAGGAATCTAAAATACCCACTTGGAAATATTTCTGGATATTGTTGAAAGATTTTTATCATTCTTTTCACGTTAGTTGGTTTACTTCCTCCTTTTTTCTTACGGGTTTTTCTTTTTCTTTTAAATTTGCGCTTACGTGTTTGTTTTTCCCCTCCAACAACCTTTGACTTTGGCATTTCTTCGTCTGGTATTAATTTGCATTTTTCAAGTTTCCCTGTATGAGAATCTTCACATTTTCTATGTGTTATTTTACACCTTGATAATAGACCGTTTATATGATCTCCACATAATCCATAAGGATAAGTACAATCTGATGCACAAAGGTATATTGGTTTACCATCATCATCAATAATATACCCCGAAACATGGTTTGGATAATCCTTATATTCATCCCCGGTTTTGACAAACGGACCATAATAACCTTTATCTTGATTCAAATCTTCTAGTCTTTCGTATATATCGCGATTAATCTCTGGAAACTGGAGCACGTCCATATTAAAAAGTCTTTCAAAAGCAAATCGAAATCTCCCTCTTCCTTGAGTTGATAAATTTCTATGAAGGTCTACTTTCAGATCCCATACTCGTCGATCTTCTTGTAAAGATTCGGATGAATGTTCTTCGCCCATACCATAATCTACACGAGAACCTGATTCGGGATGCCCGAGGGCATCGCATGTATTTAAAAATAGAATATAGCTCTTACCTTTATTTGCAGCTTTCCTTTCCAAAATTATATCTTCTAGTGGAATATGTTCTAAACCTCGAAGAGGTGGTTGTCTTGGAATGTCTGCCTCTTCTATCTCTTCGGGGGTCATTAATGGAAATCGTTCCAATGGAAAAGGACCCGTTCGATTTTTCGCGTGTTTTTGTAAAGATTTTACTGTAAAATAACCATCTATTTCTTTTCCGGTTGATACATTAAATTGTGTGTAATTATCGTCATTAAACATTATAGCGAAATGATAATTATACATTTCATCGCCAGGGGTATATAATTTTGCGTATTTTTTCAAGATGGCGAAATGATAATGCATATACTGTAACGTTGAATCTTGTGCCTTGCCACTCCATTTTTTTTTATCATCCAACCACCATTTTTTATTCAGATGTTTTTTCATCTGAATATCAATGTCATAATCACCCCTCGATAGACAGTTTTCTTTATTAAATAATACAATATATACGTTATCTGGAATTATAAAAGATATTTTTAAAGGTTGCCGTTCCTTTCTTAATAGTTTTTCTCTCTCAAAATCAGTAATATACTGTGTCTGACAATGAACGGGAAAAAATATATTTTTTTTTTTTTCAGTTGTCAATAATGTTTTAAATTCCGTTAACCATTCTTCATCTTCGTCCTGTTTTGGACCACCTAAATTTATACTCATTTACTTAATATATAATTAGATTTAATTACATATTAGATAATTCTATTTTCACAAAGTCCTTTTCATCAACTTCTTCGTTATCTATCAATTGCCAACTATCATATATATCTTTTTTTCTCTTTTCTTTACATTTTATCCATTTATAAGCTTTTTTTAGATTATTCGCTGTTGTTATCGTATTCCCTATTGCTGTGGCAATTGCTATTGTTCCTAGTATTATTTCAACGCCTGACATATATTTATACTAGATTATTTATTAAAAAAAATGTATATTTTTATTTTTAATATATATTTTTAAAATTTAATAGTTTTGGGAGAGAAAAACCCTAATATTTTTTTCGTTTATAATCAATAATCATAAAGACTTGTTAAAGTATATATGTATTTAACACAATTTATTGGACTTTTGATTGTTGATGGTATTCTTTTAGGTGGTGCTGTTTATTTATGTTGTTTGAAAAAAAAAACAGATGATTCAAATAATGACGATAATAATTATTTAACTTTTTATAATGAAGATAATGTTTAATATATATATAACAAAATGGATAAGAAAAGTTCAAAGTTAAAAGATGTCGTTTCTAATTCTATGTTATGTGATTTACCTGATATTAGTAAAATAATGAATCAAAAAATATTAAAAGCATATTTAGACGAAGGTTGGGATGCTATTACTAAAAATTATAAAAGCGGTGAGGTTTCTTTTTCTGGTAAAGAAAGATCTAATAATAAAAATATACTAGAATTAAAAAATCATTTTGATTCTTTACTACCTGCTGACAAAACGCTCGCTCTTGAATTTTTAGGTTCTATTAGAAAATATACGGTTGAAACCTTTTTTAATTGTGCAAAGGCTGCTTTAAATACAAAGACAGGCAATTTAAATGAATATTTTGCTGCTGGAAGCACCAATATTACTTCTGATTATGATGTCTCTGTTTCTGGACCCGACGGTAATGAAATTATGTGGCTCATGTTCAAAAAATTTGTAAAAAAATTTGGCAGTTCTTTGCCTTATTCATTTGATTCTAATTTATATTCTGGACCTTTATACATTCATACTTCTGAAAATGGAACAAAAATCAGCGTTAAACCACCTGGACTGCTTTTCCCACGACTTGATTATGGGTCTAGAAATTTTACTTTGGTTCCGAACAATATTGACGACGTTAATGAAGAATTATCCTGGGCGTGTATTAAACTATTAAGTATTTTTGAAACTCATATCAAAGATAAACATCAATCTCTTGAAAATATATTAATTAGAAGCAGAACTTATAAAGATCATTTAATGCTCGAATGTAGTAATGCTGAAAATAAATACGCCGAATTAGTTGATTTTTTAAAGTCTCAATCCTTTAATGATGATACTAAAAAAATTATTAAAAATTATTATTTACAATATATGTCTCAAAAAGTTTGCCAAAATTTTGTTTATTATGGCAAATCTAAGTTCTCTCCCAAAGATACTATTGGCGATAAGGAACAACAAAATTTCTTTTATTATAGTAATAAAGCCAATTATTACGCTTCTGAAGCTTATTATACGTCTTCTGCTGTCAATACTATTGTCGTTGAAAATCAATTAGGACATGATTTAGAGTTGAAATCTCGATCTCCTGATATTCGTAAAAAAATTTATTTAACTGCTGCTATTGAAAATTTGGGCGATATGTATAATCATATGCTACACGAAAAAGGTAACACTAAAAGAACAATTGTCAAATATTCAAAATATTTATATAGAATTTATTATGCTCTTGGTAAGTCTGGTAACTTGGAGGAGGCAAAAAAGGCAACAAAAATAAACAAAATTGTTATTCCTTTTCGAAAAACTTATAATATTAAGATGATGGATAAACTCAAAGCATGGGATGTTATTGATTATATAGAAGGGGAAACTATCCCTGAATATGCCAATAAAATTCTTAAAAAAATGTTAAAGAACTTCGAATTAAAATTATCTGAAAAAGTAAAAGCAAAACGACAGGGTAATAACAAACAGTTAGTAACTACTGGTAAAACTTTAAAATTAAACACGCGGTTTTCCGGTTCTGGCAAGAGGAGAACTTTGAAAAAAAGAAGAAAAAGAAGAAGGAAAAAAAGAAGATAATTTTATAATAATTAAAATTTATTAATTATTATATTAACCAAGCAGACGCCGCCTTGATTTACGCATATTCTTTCTCATTGATTTCTTCTTGCGGGTTCTTCTTTTAGTTCTCTTTTTTCGGTTCCTTTTTTCGGTTCCTTTTTTCGGTTCCTTTTTCTTCGCATTGATTTTCGCCTCTTTTTGCGTCTTGTTTTGTGTTTTTTTTTCTTTGAACCTCCTACCATATCATCCCTTAATACAAATGGAAATATTAATTTTACATCTGGTGCTCCTGGTGTTGGGTCATTTAATATTAACTCCTCTTTAATCCAGTCATTTTGTGGTTCTGAGGATACTAAATAATCCCAATAAAGATAAACATTTCTATCCCCCCTATAATCAATAGGTCGTTTAAATATAAACGTAGGATTCTGTACTGATGGTGTGGGGTGTGGTTTATATGTATCATAAGTTAAATTCTTAATCGCGTATGGTGGCTGTTCCCATAATAGATTCCACGTAAATTTGTAGTTTTGACCCTTCCACAACTTTAATTTTTTATCTAATTCTTCTGGTGAATTTATTTCTAATTTTACTTCCTTCCCACCTCTTTTTTTACGTGTTTTTCTTCGCCCTCCTTCAAATTTCAAAGTTCTTCCCATACTTGCTGCTTTTTCAGAGGGTGGCATTTTTTTTTCGTCAATAGTTGCCTCCGGTTTTGTTTCTGGAGCATATAGTCCCAAAATTCTCATATTTCGACAAGGCAAATTAAAGAAAGCACCTTGGAATGGATTGGCCAATCCCTCATCCGGAGGATTAATATGAATTTTTTTTACTGTTAATGAGTACAGCGAATTGCCGTACGAATCTCGGCGAACGACCATTTTCTGTATCCAGACTGGATAATTTTTCTCTTCACCAGTATCGTACTTACTTGTGGTTCCGTCGTCGTTATATTCTTGTATCATATAATAATTAGACTGTTCTATGCTAACTTCTTCTAGATCACCATTATTCCAGGGAAGTTTCAAATGATAAATTGGCAACATCTTACCACCTCTTTTTTTACGTGTTTTTCTTCGCCTTGATTTTCGCCTCTTTTTGCCGCGGGTTCTTCTTTTAGTTCTCTTTTTTCGGTTCCTTTTTCTTCGTATACCCCCCATACGTGCCCCTATTGCTCTTGGATCCATGATAAATGGAGGTGGTTGCCTTGTATGACATTTTTGGTTTTGCTGAACAACGTGCTTACTTGCTTCCAATACATATCCATTATCTGTCAAATTTTCAGAACAAGCAGTACATTTAATCGGACCACGCCGGCATGTTAGTGTAGCACACCAACTTTTATCACATGATGTACAGCAAGGTGTGTCAAATTCAGATCTCTCGATCACATCATCCGGTTGAAGATATCCAAATTTTCTCCCCTTTGCTCGTCGCTTCCGCTGTAAATCCCATCGGTTCCATCCAACTCCCCTATGAACCTCTGCTTCAGGAGTATTCATACGCTGTCGAGGTGCATAAGGAATATCGGGAATTTCCGAACTATCATACCCACTATCATACCCAGGATCTATTGGCATATATAATAACTAAAGATAATACCCTGCGACCTAACTATAACATCACGCTGATGACAGTATGCATCCCAACTTGCGAATCGCAGCGCATCCACAAGCCCTACTACGCCGTATTCTACCGTGTAATAAAGCCCCTATCTAATGGGACCTAAAAATTCGGTCTCAAACTAAAATTCCGACCTTTTTTTGCCCCCGTAGTCTAACGCCGTTCCAAGCCCTATCACCGCCAAATTTACGCCGGATACACGCCAGCAAGCCCAAGCCACAAGCCTTCCAAGCCAAATAAAGCCCAAGTCCTCGCCTTTATCAAGCGACAGGTCACCCCCGTCAATTGTATTTAAATGGTTTTTAAATATACTTATGATACAACGCCAAGTTCAGGCATACTTAAGGTCATAAGCTTTGCTCCACTCTCTCCATTTCTTTCTCGCTAACTCTGGATCTTTCCAATATATTTCTCTTCTTCTTTTATTAATCTTCTCTTTATTTTTTTCCCAATATTTTTTTCTTTTTCTTTCTTTTTGTTTGTTTGTCAAATTTTTATCATATTCAGGATTTTTTTCTCTCCATTTTCTGTTATTTTCTTTTTTTATAACTTTTTTAATCATATCATTCATGCACGCTTCAATCTCCATATAAATATAATAAAACTGTTATATTTATATTCTTTTATGATAGTGTGTCATCTAGCTTTTACGCCCAAGTGCACCCTTGAATCCAAGCCTGAAACAAGCTCGATCGCAGAGCATACGCACTCACAAATATTACCCTAATTTTCCCCTTAATCCTCGGCCGCTCCAGAATGAGTGTAATACTGGGATATACACCTTAATTCTACCTTGACGACGAAAAGATCCTAGAGATTACTCCATATTTTTTGTCTTCTTCGAAGACAAAAAATTATTTAGTTTAATCGTTTATATATACTTTACTTGTTTGCGTTTAATAAACGTATATATTTATTATAATTTATCGTCGCAATCCAAAAGCCTACATATATTATAACATAAAAAGACAAAATATAGAAATAAATATTTCCATTATACATGTCCTGTATTGTAAAATTAAAATAATATATAAATGAAAAAAAGATTAAACCCATTATTATACCAGCACATAAACTATCAAACCAGAATATATTCTCAATCATCAATTTACTTTGTTTATCCCCATTCATTACAGTATCCAAAAATAAAATATCATAATATTAAAGAAACTTTATATCTAAATACTTTCTCCCAAATATTATAGCATTTTTCTCTCCCAAAACTATTAAATTTTAAAAATATATATTAAAATTTAAAATATACATTTTTAAATATGTAAAACTCCAATAATACCCAAACCTACAGCCGAGAAACACCATAAAGAACCCCATACATCCATATATTTTAAAATAATTAAAGGATCTTTTATAAAATATTTAATATCACCACTATATTCAATAAATATATATATCACCGTCCCAATAAATGAAAGAGGAATAAAGGAGTAACGCATAGGGTATCTTTCGTATGTATTCAAACTTATAGGCATTAAAAAAACCACTACTGCAATCCAATAAAGTATATACCATATTACCCCCATTTGTTTGTATTCTTTGTTTATTATTGCCATAAAATCCCAATTTAATCTACAAGATTTTTCGGTTGGTTTAGTACATAGATTTTTCTTATTTAATTGATATAAAAAATAACTACTAAAACTACCAAATAAAATTAGATATAACAAAAGTAAATAGACATTTGTTTTATGATATAAATAATAATGATATCCCAAACCCAAAATTGGATGCGAAATTAAAAGAAGTAGAATTAATAAAGAAAGTTTATGATTTGTAATATTACACGTTTGATTTTTCCATATAAAATATTCAAGTAATTGCATTAGTCCTATAATAAAGATTACTAATGAAAATAATTTATCACTTTTATCATTATTTTTTGTTCCTGTGTAATACAAATATGCAGATGTAATTAAAGTTATTGAAAAAGCAGCCAATGATGTTGGAGCATTATAACACATTTATATATTAATTGTATTACTTTTGCCATAAAAAATATTTACTTTTCCAACAATATACTTTCTCTTTACCTTTTCTTTCTGCTACTTTCCAAGTACTTCCGTGTCTTTTTGAAATCATATAATCTAAGTCACATTTATCAGCCGATTTCCATCTAGATTTGATTTCGTCATACATAATGTCAGGCATATTTAAACATAAAAATTTACCTTTTGGAAGATATTTATACGCAGCTTTAATAGTAGGAATCAAAAATTTGTCATAAAATTCTGGTTGACCTTTTAATTCATTAGCACTACTTGCCATTTTAGTATTATCACCATCGTATTTTTCCATGCCTTCATATAATTCAAGATATTCATACGGTGGAGACGTAAATACAAAATCATAATAACCTAATTTACTAAAATCAACTGTTTCTGCTTTTTGAAATAACAATTTAACGTTGCTTTTACTATGTTTTTTTACAGCATTTAATACTTTATTATATGCTGGTTTTAATTTTTTATTACTATCAATACCAATATAATCAATATCCGCAGCTAAAGCACCAACCATTCTAGAACCCCAACCAGCTGTAATATCTAAAACACGAGTTGCACCATGCGCTTTATACATATTCATTGCGTATGCTGGACGCATAGAATTTATAGTAGACCACGCTAAACTAATAGCAGATCTTATTAGCTCCTCAACTGGAACTTTTCCACTTTTATTATAAGTACCTTCATGTAATCTCTGTGCAAAACCCAACATTTTTTCTCTATGTGATTGGAGTTTCCATCTTTCTACATTTGATTTACCCCTATATTTAGTACGAACACGAAGTTTATATGTGCCGTAATCTACAGTTCTAATTCCTTTTGTTGAACGCCAATTAGATTCATCTACTTTTTGTAATTTTTTAAAATCTTCAATTGCCATTGATTTTGTTATTTTTTTATAAGGATACTTATTTGATTTATTATACTTCTTAAAAGTTTTATTTAATAGTGTTCTTCTAGGAGATTTTAATCCAGCACGTTTTTTCCTAGTTTTATTAGTCATATATATAATAAACATATATAATTAATTCTGAATATGCCATCTAACTGGAAGATTTGGAGGTCTTTTTCCTGGCACACCGAAATAAGTTTTCTGTCGTATCACTTTTTGTTTCTTTTTTCTACAGTTACATCTCTTAGTTAAAAAATAATATAAAACAAATAAGGCAGATATAAAAAAAAACAATTTTAATGTATCGTTCATTTATATTAGAATAATAAAAAAGTTTTAAAAGATAATTAGTTCATAATTAATACTCGTTTTGTAAAGTATGATCGACTATGATGCACTTTTCTAAATAACTATCCCATTCCCGGTTATTTATATTCCATTTTATACCTTTAGTACCAGTCGTCCAAAACATTTCTAACGACCTTTCTATTCTAGCGGTATATACTTCGTAGTTTGTTTGCCAATATTTATTTTCGTCTATAGGAGACAAATGTTTTGTATAAAATATAGTTTTGGACCCGAAACTAACGCATTTTTTTTTATCAGTTGAAATAATAGAAGTCATATGTATAATATCGAGTAAATTATATAACATCAAGTTATTATTATTAATTCAATTTATAAAATAGATTAACCTGATAATAAAAAAAGCTATCTCCTGTCTTCCATACGTATTTAAGAATACATATTTTTAAGTTTATATACAATTAGTTTTTCAATTCCAATAACGGGAAATCGAACGTTGGCGTTTCCTTAATTGGTTTTTTAAGGGCATAAGCCCATTTATTGATCCAATCTTCGCCGTCCTTCAACACATAGTGTTGAACTGAACGCCATGGCGTTGCTTTTTGAGACGCACCATTTTTTTTGATGGTCTTGATGATACGTCGATACGTTTTAATGGCGGCAACGGCATCTGCGGTCACTACGCGTGGATTTTTAAGGGATTTGCTGCGTTTCTTCGTGATTTTCACGGGCGCAACACGGCTTACGGTGTGCTTCAATTGCACCATCGTTTTCTTCCTTAACGTCTCCGTTAATTTACGTTGTCGTTTCAACAATTTACGGCATTTAATTTGAGATTTTAACACGGTTTTAAACGCGTTAGCATCAGAATAAATTTGTCCGATCATATGGTGCGACATAGTTGTTTGAGTTTGAGTATAACTTGTGTTATGTAGTATTGGTTTGAGTTAATAATATTCAAGTCCAAATTTTCAATTCAATTTTCTGTATTTTTTACCTTCAACATGAAAGATTTTGAAAATTAAATATCAAACAATTTTCTATCCCCCAATAAATAAAGTAATGGCGCACTTGCAGAGGCAGCCCAACACCATTCACTCGCAAATCGATTAGATTCCCACGGTTCGAACATTAAATAATAAATATTTTTAATATTATAGTGTTTGTGAAAAAAATAAAACCAAAGAAAAGCAAATTCCGAAAAAAATATAATTTTGTATTTATAATTAATTTTAATCATAGAAGCTAAAATAATAATTAGCACAACAAACCATTTATAAAAACCACCGTAATCAAATCCCCAGTCTAATTTCCCCCCCTTTTTTTTCGAACAATCAATTTGAGGTAAGTTATAAGTTTGGTAAATAACTGTTAATATTCCTATTATTAA
>LWDU01000012.1_pt1 | contig 11982 bp, 10 predicted proteins | sample 727161 | NCBI WGS metagenome assembly LWDU01 (sample SAMN04566230, study PRJNA314399) | hydrothermal vent metagenome | isolation source: deep sea hydrothermal plume seawater | place: Mexico: Gulf of California, Guaymas Basin | collected 2004-07-11 | reverse complement strand
CACGGGGAACGGTCGAGCGCTGCTGTCCAGGTCTGGGGTCGCTCCCAGTCCAACTGTCCGGTTGACACCACGGCTGCATTTTTCAGTGTCGCGCCGGGTCGGGTCGGTGGTCCGGACATCACCGCGATGGTCACACCGGAAACCTCCGGATTATCCGGATGCACACACGGCAGCTGCGCCTGGGCCGCGGCTTTGATCATCTCCCCGGCCCGGGCGACTTCGCCGGCTCGTTGCGGCGTGAGTTCCAGTCCTAAGGGCTCGGTTTCGGCAATCACATAGAACATACCCCCCCAGGCTACATCCACCATGACGGTACCCAGCTCAGGCACTTCGATTGGAACATCCAGGTGTACGGCGAAGGCCGGGACATTTTCAAACGTGACCTGTTTGACTTTTCCAGCATCGACGCTCGCCTCGACCACGATCAGGCCAGCGGGCGTATCCAGCTTGAGCCGGGTTACCGGTTCCTGAACCGGCACCATACCGGTCTCGATGAGTGCCGTAACCACACAGATGGTGTTGGTACCGGACATCGGTGGATACTCCACCTGCTCCATGATGACAAAACCGGCATCGGCTTCCGGGTGGGTCGGCGGCAGAACAAGATTACAGTTGGCGGCGGGATAGCCGCGTGGTTCACGCAGCATCCGTAGACGCAGATCGTCCGCCTCGGTCGCGAGATAGCGCATTTTGTCGAACATGGTTTGACCCGGTACGTCCAGGACACCACCGACAATGACCCGTCCAGGCTCCCCACAGGCGTGAAGATCAATCGCCTGGATCATGTTGGAAAAATTCATGGCACTTAACTCCATTGTTGTCCAGCATTCCGCCTTAATCTCGCTCGAATCCGAAATTCGCTCCCTTAGCTCACTCGGGCATGCGGCTTGTTAAGCCTATACTATGTTACTAGGCGAATACCTTGAAATGACAATCGAGCCAAGGGCTGATTTATGACGACATCATCTGAACCCAAAACAAGGACAGCGTTGGTTACCGGCTCCGGCAGCGGGATCGGTGCAGCCATCGCAAAACGCCTGGCACAGCCTGGCACTCGAGTTCTTCTTCACGCCAAGTCCAACCAAGCCGGCTGTGAGCAAACTGCAGAGGCCGTTAAAGCCGCCGGTGGCGATGCGGCGATCATACTCGGCGACCTGTCCGAGCCAGATACAGGTAGCAAGCTGATCAACCATGCCGTAGATACTTTCGGCGCACTGGATATCCTCGTAGCCAATGCCGGGTTTCCTATTCTTAAACCGTTCGGTGAGCTTGAAGCGGACGACATGGACTACGCTTACCGGGTTATCAGCCAGAGCTTTTTCCGGATGGTCACTGCGGCCATGCCGCATCTTGCAGAAAGCACCTGCGGCCGGGTCGTCGCCATCAGTTCCCTCAATGCACACACGTTCCGCACCGACTTCCCGGTTTTCCCAGCATCTTCCGCCGCCAAGGCTGGTATAGAGGCGTTGTCCCGGTCGCTCGCCATTCAAATCAGTGACACTGCCACCACCGTGAACGTGGTCGCACCCGGAATGATCAATGCGAACCCGGAACATTTGGGCAGCCTGTTCGCACCCGAGGAGCTCGAACGCATCAGCAGCCTTATACCCTTAGGCAGACTTGGCCGTGTCGACGAGGTTGCTGCATTGGTCAACTTTCTGGTTAGCGAAGAAGCAAGTTACATCACGGGGCAAGTCGTACATGTGAACGGCGGGATTATCTGACAGTACGCCCAGCCACCGATCCAGCCCCCCCCTAACAAACAACAGGAACACGAAACAATGGACAAACCCCCCTGGGAAGGAATGGGCGGATACACCGAGATTGATAGCGCCACGCTGCCGATGATCGATGAACAGACGCCAACATTTATGGGTGTGCCCCTAGCGCAGGATGCGGCAGCCTTAACTGGCGCCGATGTCGCTATCATCGGTGCGCCCTATGTGGCCGGTGCCGCCGGCAAGTATGCCGGGGTAGATAAATCCGAATGGGTGTTAGCGCCACAGAGAGTACGCCAGCAATCTGCGCGTTATCCCACCGGCTATATCCAGGAACTCGATATCGATATTTTTGAATCTCTGCGGGTCGTCGATATGGGAGATGCCGATATTTCACCTGAGGTGAATCTCAACCCCACCGCTGAAAACATTCTCAAGGCACAAAGTGCAGTAGAGGCACTGGTCAACCTGGCTCTGGATGCTGGTGCCGTACCCGTAGTCATCGGTCAAAACTCACCTTGCGGCAGTTATGCCATTGCCAAGCCTATTGCGGAGCGCAGCACTGGCAAAGTGGGCATGATCAGCACCGATACGCACTGGGACTCCCGGCCGATCGACTACCTGACTAACGATGAGCGGATCGCCGGCAGCGGCAACTGGAAATCCAAAACCTACAACGCACATCCAAATTTTTCGATACCCAACCTGGTCGAAATCGGTGAACGCGGCATGCTGGAGCGTGCCGAGATCGTACGTGGCTATCGCGACCGCGGCGCGCACTTCTACCCGATGTGGAAGGTCCGCAGTGAACTGGGGATGGATGGCTTGTGCCAGGAACTGCGCCATGCCTATGACGGAACAGACGATGTTTACGTACACTTCGACATGGACGTCCTCGGCGGTGCGGGCCCCGCCCCCGGGGATATCCTTGGCGAACTGGCAGAGCCCATGGGCATGTCGGACTACGAGGTCATCCGGCTTGCACACGAAATTGGGCTGCGCGGCCTAACCGGTATGTCGTTTATCTGCATCCCGCCGGGATCCATGGTCATCTACCGGACCATTGTCTACATCATCGCCTTTCTGATCGCGGGCATTGCGCTCGCTCGACAGAAATAGGTAGCTTAGGGAACAACGCACGAGGATATCTAGCGACAGCAGTCGCATCGCCCAAGCACTACGCGCTGATCAGGTGTTGACGAATCCCAGTGTTTTATCGACCCGGTTTACCAGTTCACGCCCTTGCCGAAAGCGTTCGAAATTATCGAGAAAAACTTCCGCCACCGTTTCTTTGAACCCATGATAGTCACCCGACATGTGTGGCGAAACAATGACGTTCTCAAGGGCCCAGAATGGACTGTTCTCAGGCAGCGGCTCGTTTAAGAACACATCCAGTCCGGCACCTGCGATGGCACCTGAAGTAAGTGCTGCGATCAGCGCTTCTTCATCAACCAACTCGCCACGACCCAGATTGATAAACCGGGCGGTTGATTTCATGGCGGAAAATTCACTCGCGCCAAAAAGCCCGCGGGTCTGATCAGTCAGGGGCGGAATCAGCACCACATAGTCCGCCGTTTCCAGTGACTGTACCAAGGTATCTACCGCGTAGACCTTCTCGAAATCCGGATCGCTATCACGTGCGCTACGGCCCACGCCGGAGACTTTAAAGCCAGCTTGTTTTAGCAGGCGTCCAATTGTCCGGCCGATACTGCCCACACCAACCACGAGCACCTTCTGCCCCAGTGTCTGTTCCGTCAATCGATATGACCAGCGATGCTCGGTCTGGGCGGTAAACGTCTCGGGCAATCGCTTGGCAAAAGCCAGGATCAATCCCAGTGTGTACTCGGCCATCGCCCGGTCGAACACACCCCGAACGTTGGTCAGCTGAACGTCACTGGCAACGAATTCCGGGAACAGCACCGCATCAACGCCTGCACCACTCCATTGAACCCAGCGAAGTTGCTCTGCCAGGTGCCAGTTTTGCCGAAGGTCTTTTGCTCGGAAATTCCAACCCAGAAGCACTTCTGCCTGGGGCAGGAATGCCTGCAGGCTTTCCAGGTCCGGGGCACAGTTAATTCGGACATCGCCTGCAATCCGGTCAATGCCCGGAATCTCGTCAGCTGATGCCACCCCATGGATGACAAGATTTATCTGCATTTGCATCGCTGATGGACCCCCCCACAAACGAGGCTGATAGGTCACAGTACGTTACGACAAGAACATCTTCAACGCCACTGCTTCTCGTCCGAGACCCAGGCCCCACCCGGCAACGGGCTGTCCTTCGAAAAAGCATCCATCACATTGGCCAACAGCTTCGACACGTTGTTATCGAACCCATGACAGGGGAGCGACTGACCGAAAGCGATTGAACCGGTCGAGAAAACAGCACCATTGTTGGACGATGTGAAGTACACCATATCCGCCCGGATTCGGTGGTCGTAAGTACCAGTCATTCCTGGAAATGCATACAACACTTCTTCGCAGACCAGCATATAGTTATCGGTGTGACCGCCCGACGAAGCGATGATTCTAGCGTGTGGCGGCGTACCTTTTTCAAGGTCATACCGGTCCATTTCAATACCTCCAGCACCCCCGTGTGCTAGTCCAAAGTCACCGATAATCTCGCCTTCAATTCCCTCTGTGATCCAGGACACCGTACGATGCCAGCTATCTGGCATACGGCGAAACGGTCGACAGGACTCGAACCCCTGGGATATAAATCCCACGCCCAGCGCTTTCTGGGGCGGTCGGCCCAAATTCTTCCATAGCCCCCCCTTCTGACCTGTGGTCTGCATATAGTGTTCACCAGGCTTGGCATTCCAGGCTCGCATACCCGAATCCAGTTTGCGAACTTCCATGCACCAAGGTTCGTCTTCACAGAAATCGACATTCCAGTAGTACCCATTACCCCCCATGTAGATCAGCCGCCCACCACCCACGACAAAATCTTCTGTCGCATCTAGCATAGTCTCGGAATAGTACTCTGGATGGGTACCGGTAATTACACACTTGTATGGTGAGATCGCATCAACACCATCCCGGTGGAGATCTTCATCGGTCAACACCTCGTAGTCATAGTTGCAATGCTCGAGCCATGCGACTATAGAAAGGTCTGCTGGAAACTGCCACGTCACACCATTCATCGGATTACGATATTTCGGGCGCAAACTAACAATCGGGCGTCGGTACGACGAGTAGCAAACGCCCGCGCCATCTTGGTGATGGTCATAAGTGGACAAGCCGAATTCCGGACTCTGATATACCTCGATATCGATATCTGAAACGATAGGTGTTTGGCCAACAATGGGCTGGGCCATCTGCGCGTCGAACGTGAGGTGGTCGTTGGCGTAAGCGAGGTAACTGGCGGTAGGAATGAGCAACGCAATCGGGGCACGTGGCGTTTTCGCCCGAACAAAAAACACTAGGTACTCCTCACCCAGTCCCTTACCGTCACCGGCCCGCAGGCGTATCGCATAAACCCCACTTTTCAGATTGTCTGGGATCGTCAAGCGATGGGTTACATCCCAGCCGCAATCAATAATCGCGTCATCATGAAACTCGATACCCCCGTACTCTTCCGGCGCTAGCCGGAAACAGTCGTTCCGACCATTCCAATTCCAGCCGGTCTGTGCCCGAACAGGCTTATTGACACCGATCGCATGCAATCCATATGGCCCGGTGTCCGTGACCGTGTCACCAATACCTGTGTCTGTATACCCCACTGTCGTGTCCCAGTAAGCCAGAATGTCATTCTTTGGTGGCTTGCCACCGGAACAGATGTGGTCGAATTCTTCCCGCGACAAGGCGCGCGAAACAACCCCAGGGCGATCTACTTTACCTGAATAAAGTTCATTCACGAATTTACCCCGGTTAGCGTGAAAATCCCATGTACCACCGACTAGAAAAGAAATGTCAGGCGCATGTTTCGGCTTGAAACGTAAAGTTTCGGAGACATGCGAATCGTAGTCCATGGGGGTGACCTTGCCCCAGAGCGAGTTGTACCGATTCACGACACCCATCTGGTGGAGTGTGGCCCTGCCAGTACTGGCATCATAGGAAGCACCAATAAAGTACCAGATGTGTCGCTGCAGAGGGATCTCTGAAATAACAGCGTCAACCTCTTTACCGTCGGCAACGATAAATCCCAAGTGGCCGGTTTCATCTATGCCAAATGCGTATCCAATATTGTTGAAATCGTCGTAGCGACCACAGACAGCCTGAGCACCAACCTTGGGGTGCAGTGAAGGCCAGATATAGGCGAACATCGAAAAGCTGCCGTCGATACAGAGTCGGTTTTCTGAGTCCGGTACCTGCAGGTAGGAGCCGACCTGGGTGTACTGTTTCTTGACCTGCCAGGCACCGTTGATTTCGCAGTCTACTTCTTCTTCTATAAAACCCGGACCGTCCGGATGCTGGTCACCGTGGATGAGCCGTACAAGCTGGGCCTCGGCTGTGTCTGTACCGTCTGCTGTGACATGAAACGTCTGTTCATCCCCTGGTCGAACGGAAATATTATTGCAGTAACCGAACAGCTTGACCTCTGCCATCTCTTATTCCTCGTTATTGGTCTGACATTAACCGTGCTGATTCAGCAACGATATCTGGCCTGATGTTGGCTCACTACGATTCCAGCAAGTCCTGGATACGCCGTGTGAATACACCAACATAGGCATCTTCCCGACTGGTATAGACTTTGTCTTCTACCTGTCGGGGCGCAACACCGGGTATGCCGGATAGTGCCACAACCTGGTAAACCTTAAATGGCTCGACACACTTGATTGCATACTTATCAACCATCGGTTGACGCCGAAAGTAGGTCAATAGTCTTTCCAGCGCCTCACTGTGCTGACCCAGCGGTTTGTTCTTGAATTCCTTGATCACTTCATCGGTGACCAGGGTTTTTAGAAAATCTCGCTGGTTTTTGTCATAACGTCGAAACGCCAGCTCATCTTTATCCCGGACCTCTGTTGCTTCTTCAGGCAGCATTTCGCCTCCTTTCTCGGCACGCGCCGATCGATTTTCACTCTTCTTTTTGTCTCTCCACGCCCTAAACTGGGTTTTAATACCAAACACACCACCACGAAGAAACAAGACCACAATCAACATCAGCACACCTATTAAAACAATTCTTAATGGACCCAGATCAATCATAACCCGATCGATAAACACCACAATCAAGGTGCCTAGAACGGCGCCTTCAGCTCGTCCCAAACCACCGATCACCAACATCGCTAACGCCATTGATACCGTATCAAAGCCAAACAAGTTAGGAGACGCACCGCGAAAATGTGTTGCATAGAATGCACCAATCACTCCCAGCGCTGCGGAAGAAATCAAGAATACCTGGATCCGTGCAACTCGGTAGTTGACTCCGGTAGCTTCAGCAAAAGCCTCACGTTTTTCCGGCGCCATGCGTAGGATACGACCTAGCCGCTTGCCATTGATGAAACGGAACAGCACCAGCGCAGCCACGAGCACAATTGCGGATGCGTAATAACCCAGCCGCAACTGGGCAAACTCATCCCACGCTTCAGGGATATAGGTGGCTGCCCCGTAGAGCCCACCAATCTCCGATCCAAAGGCCTTGGACTGAATGACGTAGACCCGGCACAACTCGACGACCCCCAGTGTCAGCAATGCATAGTAAAACCCTTCCAGGCGCACGGCAGGAATTGCGATGAGTATTCCAAATACCAAGCCGATGAGACCACCGGCCAGTAACATCAGTGGAATCGGTAACCCAAAGTGGATCGACAGGTAAGCAGCGCCATAGGCGCCCGCCCCGACAATTGCAAAAGTAGCGAGCGAGTAGATCCCCGCAGTCCCAATCACGAGCGTCCAACATAGATTGATTGCCGCGTATATAGAAAATACTGCTGCGGCTGACAAGAGGACTCGCTGATTCGACTCAGGTAAAAAGAATGGCGCCAACAGCAACGCAATGAAGCCAATTACCCACCAGATCGGGCGTTTGTCAACGATAGTTTTTTCGCGGCGTAACGTCTTATAGTTGTATTCACCGCGAAACCGTAGCAGCGTCCTTCGTGTAGGAAAGTAGCGCCATCTATTCCACAAACTCTTTCCGTGTCCTGGCCACTTGTAGTAATACCGCAAGCGACCCACCAGATAGGTGGGCACCTTGAATTCTCGGGCAGCATCCCAACTACTCTCCGGAGATTTCCAGTCGTTGGTGGGGATCTCCTCAATGGATCCATCCGGGTCCCAACTCGAGTAAGGATCTTTCCAAGTAGTCACTACTTAAGCCTCCCGAGCCTTGTCCAAAATACCTGCAATACCCCGGGGCCTAACCAATAGAATGAGAATGATCAACGCAAATTGCGTGATTAGCACATATTGCCCTCCCCAAAACCGAGAGGTTATGGCTTCATTGACTCCTAGAATTACAGCTGCGATCACCACTCCCGTGACCGACCCAAGTCCACCACACAGTGCGACACTTAGGCCCTTGATCATTGGAGTAATGCCGGAAAACGCCTGAAGATAGTAGGTTTGGGAAAGCAACACTGACGCTAGACCTGCGAGACCACCCGTAATTGCCATCACATAGAAACCGGTACGGCGGACCCCAATACCCACGATGGATGCTGCATGCGGATTCTGCATCATGGCGCGGATCTCAAGGCCGCGACGACTCGACTTCATCCACAGCAACACCGCCGTCAGCATCACGATGGATGTCACCACAGCGCCGACCTTGTCATAGGTCATGGTTGACCCAAAGACCTTGATCGAACCATAGCCAAAAATAGATGGTAAGTTTTTAACCCGTGGTCCGAAATACCACAGTAATGCCTGTGTACCAAATAGGCTGATGGCGAGGGTAGCAATCATGCCCCGAATCGTAAAGTTCGGCTTATCATGCAATGGGATAAACGCCAACGCACACACAATCACACCGCCGAGTGCACCCGTTAGTATCCCGGACGCCAAAATAACTACGCCGCTTTGAGAGATATGCTGGGCAACCAGCCAGGCCCCGTACCCCGCAAAGGAAAAAATAAACCCAAACGACATGTTAATGAGCCCGAGACTCGACCAGGTGATGGACACACCAATCGCCAGAGTCCCATAGATACAGGCCAACACAATGGCATTGATGATCACATAACTCCAGTCCATGCCTTATATCTCCCGTTTAGTCTGATAGGCAAGCGATGCCGCGGCTTCACCCTTAAGCTTGCCGACATGCATGCCGATAATTCGATCCACCCGCCCATCTAGCAGAGCAACGTTCTGCTCGGCGATGACCATTGCCGATTCGCCCAATTCGACATCGAATAAGGCATCTAGAACACTCTTTCCCAATTTAGGCGCTAACCCCAATGTCGGTTCGTCTACAAGGTACAGGGATGCCTCAGCCATTAAACCCCGCCCGATGGCAACCATGCGCCGTTCTCCACCAGACAACCTTCCAACCGAGGTGTCCATCAATTTCTCCAGTGGTGGAAATATCTTGAGAATTTCTTTACGTTTTATTGCACGATTGCGCCATGCGGACTTCGTATAAGCACCGCTATCAAGGTGATCTTTTACACTAAGGCCCTGAAAGATCTCATCGCCCTGTGGTATTAGAGACAAGCCTTCGTGAACAATCTGGTGCGTATAGCGACCCGGGCCTTGACTGCGGTTACGACCAATCTGTTTGTTTTTCAGCTTGATTGAACCGCGTTGCCAGTGTGTCAGACCAGCAATAGCCAAAAAGAGTGTCGATTTCCCGTGACCATTTAGACCAACCAGTCCAACCTTTTCACCCACGCTGACCACCAAATCCAAATCGTGGATCACCCGCATCGGGCCATACCCCGCCGAAAGACCTTCAATATTCAGCACCGGAATACTGTTAATCATAGTCTCCACCAAACAGCGTCAATGAACATCTTCAAAGTAAGCGGCACGGACCCTTGGGTCCTTAAGAACCATACCCAAATCGCCTTCAGAGATTTTCTCACCAGCATCCATAACCATAACCCTGTCAGCAATGGTGTCCAGCAGTTCAATTCGATGCTCGACTATGACAATGGCCATGTTTAGTTCTTTGGCCAGAACACGGATCAAGTCATCGAAGTCGTCGACTTCCGAGTTGATCAGTCCTGCGGCAGGTTCGTCCATGAGTAACAAGGGTGGCCGACGCATGATGAGACACGACAGCAGAAGTTTTCGTCGGTCGAGTGTGTCCAACTGCACCGCGGGCATATCCGGATCAGCAGAAAAACGTACTAGCCGCATGGCCCACAGCACGTGCCACCGATTCAGGTAAGGCTTGTAGGCCTGCCGCGCCGCCTTGAACACTTCCGCAACAGTCAGTTCATCCGGAACTACGGGTGTCTGGTAGGTTCGCCCGATTCCGATTCGTGCCCTTTGGTAGAGCGGCAATGCACTGACATCTTGGCCCTTGAATGTCACGGTACCGGATTTTGCAGGGAACCGCCCGCACAGGACCTCGAACAGGCTGGTCTTACCTGCTCCGTTGGGGCCGATCACACCAAGCACCTCTCCGCTTGCGACCTGCAGAGAGATATCTTTAAGAATTTCTCGCCCCCCTAGATCGAGGGAGATTTCTTTACAAGCAAAAAGAGGGCTGCCAGGTGGGTGCTGCGAATTCGCAGCACCCACGGACCAATCTACCATTGGATGGGTCGCATTTCGGCTTCTTTCAGCACGTCGGGATAGACAATCTTGTGCTGAACATCTTGCACCTGGACATAGAGTTGCCCCATACCATCTTCCAGGTTCTTAGCAGTCACCGGATGACCATCATCTGGATAATGAGCACACTCCTGCCATTTGTTGTTCATATCAATCAACCCACATACACCGCGGTATTTCGTTGTTCTGACGTAGTCACAGACCGCCTCGAACTTATTGGGATCACCAACATGTTCCCAGGCCTGCTTCAGGAAATAACAGGTGTCGTAGGCGTTGCCGGTGTAAGTTAAGCCCATCGTACCTGGCCAGCGTTTTTGGTATTTCTTGCGGAATTCGTTACCCATCTCATCCGCATACACACCAAGCACGGTACTCCAGATAAAACCCTCAGCTGCCCCACCAGCCAAATCCAAAAATTCGGGTTGTGACGGACCATATTGCATGTAAATCAGTGTGCCGTCGAGGGGATCTGCACGCCACTGTTTACAGAAAGCCGCGTATTCTGCTGCGACCCAATGATCGAGCATCACTGCACCCGCACCAATGCGTTTAATTTCTTGAATCACGGGTTCCCAGTTCTGGACCGGAAACTGGATATCGGTAATACCGGCCAGTTCAAACTCACTGGCTGGAATCGCTTCCTGAAGTGTTCGGGAAATCGTCTGGCAATACGCGATCTGTTCCTGAACGATGTGAATACCGTTATTGTTCGGCGTCCAAAGACCCCGATCTTTCATATCCTTGAGAAAAATTGGGAAGGTATAGCCATAGTGCACTTCCGATGGATCCGTCTGGAAACAGTGACTGTATTTGTCCGGATTGGCAGCTACGTGATCGGTATAATTCCGTTGCGTTACACCCCATAACAATGGCGCCTTGGCGCCAGCGTGAACGGAGTGGTCATCGCATGGACCCTCTCATCGACCAGTTTAAGCATAGATGTCTGGCAACCTTCCGGCGAAAAGATATCGATGTCTACGACCTTGAGTTTGAGTTCACGCCCCAGGATGCCGCCGGCTGCATTGATCTCTTCCTGCGCCAGGATTGCACCTTGCAGATGATCCAGGTGATCTGCTACACCGCCGGCTGTACTCTGGGCTATCGGCATCCCAAGCACTATAGGATCACTGGCAAAACCCGACTTGCTGATAAACGGCAAAGGCAGAGTGGTGGCAGCTGCGGCTGCGGCGACACTCTTTACAACTTTTCTTCGTTGTTTGTTAACTGTCATTGTGTCCTCCAATTATTGTGGAAAATTTAGTTCAACCCTCAGTCTTACTTTTCTATATCTACTCTACCTCTTACTAACAGATATTACCTCCGAACAAGTCCTGACAAACTTTCTGGTACTCCCAACCCGCCCTTCCAAGATATAACCCAAAACCCCGACGGTCTGCTAGTATTATCAGAACTAACAAATATCGTTCAAATACAGTATACAAGGCAATTACGTTCGGGTTCAAACCTATGCGATGTGGTGCACTCGATGCCAAAATCAAGTATTTGCCCAGACGATTGACACCTATTTGAGGACCCTTCAATGACCCGAATGAGCCCGTGGCGAATGATTGTCGAAGCGCTTAAAGCCGAAGGCATT
>LWDU01039786.1_pt1 | contig 11983 bp, 11 predicted proteins | sample 727161 | NCBI WGS metagenome assembly LWDU01 (sample SAMN04566230, study PRJNA314399) | hydrothermal vent metagenome | isolation source: deep sea hydrothermal plume seawater | place: Mexico: Gulf of California, Guaymas Basin | collected 2004-07-11 | reverse complement strand
AAGAGTAGGCCTACCGGCCCCTGCCCGATAACGAGGACGTCCTGATCGATAATATTGCCGATTTTGTAGAAGCTGTGGATGACTGTGCCCAACAGTTGGCTCATAAGCACTTTTTCTTCGGGCAAATCGGTGGGCAGGCGGATACAGCCACCCTTGTCGTCTGCTAAGACATATTCTTGGAAAAGACCGCGGTCGAAGCCCCAGAGCAAAACCCGTTCGCCCTCCTGGTAGTGGCCGGAGGGGCAAGCTTCGATGATCCCTAGCCCCTCGTGCCCAGTAGTGCCGATGGGCTGCGGATAGCCTTCGTGCACGCCGCAGAAGGGCGGTTGGTCGCTGCCGCAGACGGCGACCCGCTCCATGCGCACCAATATCTTGCCGTCGACGGGTTCCGGTTTGTCGGTTTCGATGAGTTCCCACTGGCGGGGGGCTGTCAATTGTGCTGCTCGCATACTATCTCCTTACCCAAAATGCTTCTAATTACGCGACCAGCAGGGGATGCGGTCAAGGGGAAGAGGAATTTTAAGCGCTGCCGAGCGCCTCGTCGACTTTCGGCCCGGCGCCGACCTCGCCAAGCTGTTCAGCGCCTAAAGGCCAGATCAAAGAAGCGGCAGTCGTAGAAGCGCACGACCTCGCCAAGCTGTTCAGCGCTTAAAGTAATTTGTTTCGCTGCAGGCATACTAAAAAGAATACGCCGCTGGTCAAAAATATCACCCCGCAGGCCATAAATGCCGCGCTCAACGAATAACTGTCGTTGATCCAACCGACCAGCGGCCCCAACAACGCAAACATCACCCGACCGACCAGGCTTTTGACCGACAATACTGTGGCGCGGATGTCCGAACTGACGCAGCGGTTGATATAGTCGTTGAGGACCGGGCCGTTGATCCCCCTGACGAGATAGAAGATGAAGAGAAATGCGGTGGCCCACAGCGCCTGGAATTGGCCCAGTAGCAGATAGCCGGCGGAGGAGAGCAGGATCAGTGAGACCAGGGCGTTGCGCCGTCCGAGCAAGCTTTCGATCCGATAGGCGTTGATCGCGAAAAGACCCACCGAGAATTGCAGCGCGGCCCAGGCGGCGCCGAAGAACGCTAAGGGCAGGTCTACGGCTTGTAAGTAGGGCTGGACCAGCCAGACGATGGTCAGTGTCGAGTTGCCGACGAGGGAGGAGTAGAGGATCAACCATTTTATTTCCGCGTGGCCGTGCAGTGCGTAGCGGACAATGGCGAGTATGGCCTTAAAGGTGCTTTCGCCGCGCTCGCCGGTGTGGCGTTCGGGTTCGGTCAGCGACCAGGCCAAGGGAATAGCCACCAGCATCAGCACCGCCTGGTAATAAAGGGGGGTGCGCAAGCTGAGCAGGGCCAGCAGGCCACCGAACAGGCCGGCGATGCCCTCCGAAAAATTGCCGATGGAGCCGAGGCGACCGGCGATGCGTTGATATTGATCGGCCTGTTTCAGTTCGATCAGCGTGTCGTAGAGCAGCGCCGTATCCGAACCCGAGATGAAACTGCCGCCGATGGCGATAAAAAACTGTGCGCAGAGGATTTCGGGCAAGGTATGGGAAAAGGCGTAGATGCCGAAGCCGATTGCGGCGGAGACTGTCCCGATGAGCATTGACTGTCGGCGGCCGAGGCGGTCGGCGAAATAGCCCGAGGGCACTTCGAAGACGATGATGCATACAGAGTAAAACGCTTGCACAATAAAGACGTCTTGCAGGTCCAGCCCGTTTTCCTGGTAGAATAACACCAATACCGGCATCAGCAGCAGAAACCAGCGGCAGATCTGGATGAGGTAGAGTTTCCAAAGGTTGGCGCGCAGCGCGCGCGTATAGTCTGGGCTCATATTTGGTGGGGATCGACTCGTCCGCCGGTCAGTGTGCGATCAAAGCTAGGTCGCAAAAGTTCGCTGAGTACCTCGGGCAATTCGCCGCGTTGCGCTTTCAGCGCCCAAAGCGGTGGCACGGCGCTTGGCGGCTGCACATCGCCGCTTTTGTCGTCGGGCTTCTTATAGCAGTGCAGGGAACACCAGCGGCTTTGCCTATAAGCGGCCTTGGCGGCGACGCCGTGCGCGGCGTGCGAAAGACAGCAGACCACCGAGCCTGGCGGCAGTTCGAGATGTTCGATCGCCAGCGGCGCGCCGGTGACGGGGTGGACCCGTCCCTTGAGCCAGCCTGCGCACATTTCTTCGTCGGTGGTGGCCCGGCAATCGCTCGGTTCACGAAAGAAGTGGCTTCCGCGGATGATTTTCAGCCCGCCGTCGTCTTCGGCGGCAAAACCTCGTGGATAAAAGAGGCAGAGGTTGGCGTTGGGCTGGGCCCGGTATTCGTCCAGATCGGCTACGCCACAATCGTCGTGGCCGGCGCCGATCCGATGACTGTGCCAGGCACCTCCGCCATAACCGGCCGCTCGTGTTAATAGTTGGTTATGGTCGAAATAGACTGCGTCGCTGTCGAGGCACATCTGTTGTAGTGACAGCATTTGTGGGTGCATGAGCACGCCCATCAAGTAAGGGATATGCCCGGCGGGAAAATATTCAGCGAGCACGCTGTGGCGCCGTAGAGTCAATATGCCGGCTTCATCGTCTCGCTGCGGTATGGCCTGGCTATTGCCGAGCGCTCGCTCGATGGCGATTGGCGCAAGCGTTTGGGCTGGGAACTCGCAGCCCAGGCCGCGCCAGTCTATTTGCTGCCAGTCGGATTGTAGCAATGCGTCATTGAGTTGTTGGCCGTCTTGCAGGGCGGTGGTCCAAGCCTCAATGGTTTGGGGTGTCATAACACCCCTGAGGACGATATAGCCGTCTTGCAGGTAGTTGGCGTAGTCGAATTGCTCGGCAAGCGCCTGCGCGTTGAATAGATCTGCGCGGTCGTTTGCCAATTGCTGCCAATCGCTGGAGGTCCATTCGGCTGGAGATCGTTTTGCAGAAATAATGGCTGGACGGGTCGCTCTAGCCAACACGTCGGTTGGACCAGCTAGGAGTTTGGTCTGCGCGGGAGTGAGTTGCTCTGTTTGCAACAGGGGGTTGTTGGGGATGGGCTCTTGCATGGTCTACCTTGTGCTTGGCCGCGTGTAGAGATAAGGCGGTATTCAAACAGTCCTTCTTGACACGGGGGTTTTATCGTTCCTATTCTTGCCCTACGCTTTATAAAATATCTTGTTTTTTTAAATCCGCCCAGCGGGAGTATATAATGGAAGTTACTAACGAACAGCTCGACTTCTATAAAAAAGAAGGTTATGTCGTTATTCCCAATGGGCTGACGGCCGATGACCTTGAGCCGCTTATTCAAGACCACAATGGTATAGTCGATGAGATTGCTCACAATCTATATCAACAGGGCAAGGTTACGAGTCTGTATGAAGGCGAGCCCTTTGAACGCCGCCTGGCCCGCCTTGCGGACGAATGCGACGAGGTTGACGGTTGCCCCGATATCGGCGCGACCCGTCGGCACAGCACCTATGAGCTTTTGCGCAACGGCAACCTCGTCGACCTGATCGAGGCATTTATCGGTCCGGAAATCAGTTGCAACGCCGTTTCACATGTCCGGCCCAAGTTGCCCAATACGGATGTGATCTTCCATCAGGATGCCATTTTTACCACCCAGGAGGCGAAGGGCATTCTGCAGGTGACGGTCTGGATCCCCTTGGTCGATGTGGATGAGGAGAATGGTTGTTTGGAAGTACAGCCGCGCGTCCACCAAGAGCAGGTAGTTTATTGGTCATACGGAAAAGATTTGCCGCAGACCGAAAAAATCGTGCTACCGATGAAAAAGGGGGATGTCCTCTTTATGCACAAGCTGACACCGCATGGCTCCGGCCCGAACAGAACCGACGCGGTGCGCTGGAGCATGGATTTGCGCTATCAGAAAACGGGCGATCCCTCCCCGCGGCCGGAGTGGCCGATCCTCGTCGCTCGCAGCAGCGATCCCGGCAAGGAGACGACGTACGAGGACTGGCACGGCGCATGGGCCGCGGGACTCGAAGAAACGCCGAAGCAGATTAGTTATGAGCGCCCGACGGAGCCGCAACCCTTTACGGGGGAGATGTTTCTCGGCTGAGGTTTTGCAAAAGAGCATCGGCAAGGGTGTAATAGAAGCCGATGACATTGTAGCCGACAACCACGTCGGCTTTTGGCAGGTGTTCGATAAGCCCGTTGATGTTTTCTTCGAAATAAGACGAGCAGTTTTGCTCGTGGCTGTCCCAGACGATGCCGACGGAGATGCCCATCATGTAGGCCTTGTTCCAGCCGCCGACTTTCGCGGCGGAGGGTTGCGAAAGTTGGGCTCACGATTCACGCGCCGCCGCGTAAATTATTGTGATCTCTGATCTGGTATTTAAGCCCCTTTAAAAATCAACAAAAGCCAACGAACGATTAGCCTAAGCGGCGCGGCTTATCCGCCTATACTTAAGGCTCTGGTTTGGCAAAGACCGGGGTGTCTCCCGGTACAATCGCGCCGTGTTCACGAAGGAGCGCATATACGTCCGCCATAGGAAGCTCTGCGGGGTCAACACCTGTCGATGCGCTGAGTGCGGCCATCGCGCCGGCGGCCTGACCGGTGGCCATACAGGTCGCTTGGACGCGCAAGGCGGAATTGGCCAGACGATCGCTGGCGATACAACGCCCTGCCACGAGGAAGTTGCTGCTGCCTGCCGGCAGAAGTGCCCCGCGCGGCAAGGTCGGCACGACGCCCTCGGCCAGCGGTTCCATCTGTAGCCCGCCACCGGAAGATTTGTGAAGGTCGATGGGGTAGAAAGAATAGCAGACCGCATCATCCCATATGCGACCGGATTGGTAGTCCTCGACCGTCACTGTGCGCTTTCCGCGGATCGTAGCCGTTTCGCGCACGCCGCACTCGGGTGAAACCTGCTCGATAACTAGGTTTTCCAGACCGGCTTGTTGCCGCAGAAAACGGTAGAGTCGCAGTAGGCTTTTGCGCGACTCCAGTTCTAGTCGGGTTTTGCCCTCGCTGTTGCGGGCGTTGATGTGATGGATGTGATTGGCACTGATACCGCGGCTCGTGAGCCACCGACCGATGTTCGGGCCCGTGGTGTTCCAGGAGGCGTCGGTATAGAGCAGGCGCCCAGCCTTTACCGCGGTATCAAAGGCGCGGTTGATGCTGTCGATATCGAGATCCGCCGGGTCGTAGCCACTGGCCTGGCAGGATAAGGTGGCCGGCTGGTTCTCGTCGGGGATGTGTATCGGCAAACCGGCCAGCGCGGCGGCGTTGGCGTCCCCCGTGGCATCGATTATCACCGTCGCGTCCCACTCAGCAAGTCCATCCTTGGTGCACAGGGTCACCTGCCAGCCGCATCCTTCGCTTTGTGGTTTGATATCCGCGAGCATGGTGTGGAAGAGAATATCGAGATCGGCATCGACAACCGCCTCGTCGCAGAGTGCGGCGTAGACAAAACGGTTCACGCGAATCTGGAGCTGCCAGTGAGGGCGGTGGTAGTCGGCAAAGTCCGGTAGTCTTCCACCCGTCTCGGTCACGCAACGTGTTACTAGTTCCCAGCCGATCACCTGCCGGCCCCAGGCATGAAAAAGGCCAGGGAAGTTGACACCGCCTGTGGTTGTCGTCCCGCCTAACATACCGGTCTTCTCGACGAGCAGTACCTTGGCTCCGGCGCGGCCTGCTTGGGTGGCTGCAACGACCCCCGCAGTGCCACCGCCAATGACAATCACATCGCAATGTTCGCTGCTATTCATATTTCGTTCCGTCGAGTTATAATTGAGCGGCGAAGATGCGGTATATCTACTTCAATAGGGCTATATATCGCGTGGGTGCTGATTTTCCTTTTCCCATCTTATTTCTCGGACCCGCCGTGCCCGTCCCGAAAATGGGGAATGGCGGAGGGGCGTATACCTCGTAGTCGGGCAGGGTTATGTTCGACGATGTCGGTGTTATTTCTATCTACCTCTTCCATTGCAGATTCCGGAACTCCGGATCCGCGCCCTTCCACTGCGCCCCGAACTCACCGACCATCTGCTCTTCGTTGACGGTCTGCTGCAAGTGCTCTCTGGCACTAAGTCGCAATGTTTTAATCTCCGTCCAATCTTCCATTGCCTCGTCTAGCGCATTGCGAAAATTGGCCGCAGAGAGTACCACGGTTTGCCATTTTAGACCGCCTTTGAGCGAAACTTCTGCCGCAAATTCATCTAAACGCACCACGAGTTTATTCGACTGCTCACAACGTACTTCCAACACCAGTTTTGCCCCTTGGGGTGCAGCCCACTGTGGATCATAGACTTTATGCATTGTCCGTGCCCAATCGACCGGACGGTATGTGAACCACTCCTTTTCCCAGCCACTTGCAAATGTCTCGATCAGCGGCGAAGGCTTGAGCATGGCCTTTATCCCCGCCGCCTGGAGTTCCTCCGCGCTGACGAGATGTACTAGCGAAGACAGGTTGAATGTTGTAGCGGTGTACGGCCGGTAATAGTATCCCGCGCCCGTGACGGGCTCATCGAGTGGGTATACCACGTTGGCATAGACCCAAAGCGACTTGTCCGTGCTGGACACCGGCATCTCGGCTTTCCAGGCATCGCCTTCCTTGGTTGTTACTGCATGATGCCAGAACCGGTTCATTGTGTTGTCTCTATCGTCCTCCTGGCCATCCATCTGCCCTTGCTGCGTGTAGTAGACATCAACATACAGTATGGCCACGGACGTATCCGGTTTGACTGCGATAGAAGGCACTTTGTTTGTCGTCTCCAGCGCCAACTCGGTTTGCGGCGTTTGCGGAAAAGTGAATGTCCCCTTCAGGTGTTGATCCATCCATAGCTGAGTGGCGACCTCGTATTCGGCCGTATCTTGGTGGTTGTGATGTGCCGAAGAGGTGATCCGCCAGTCCGATGTTTGGATTTCATCGACCGCTGCCGGTAGATCGTCAATCCGGCCGTGGAAGTCGTTGGCCGGACTGAGAAAAATAATCGGGCAGGAGATGTGCTGCAAGTAGACGGTATCGCGAATTGTGTTCCTCAGCAACTCGTTGCTCTTGTCGAGATCGCTGATACCGCCGCACGAAGGCGCCGCGGCTTTGATGCGGTCATCTGCTCCCGCCACCATCACCGTCAATTTGCCACCCATCGAGTGACCGTAGACACCGAGTTTGTCGCCATCTACTTCCGCTTGCTGCTCCAGAAAGGTCAACGCCCGACGCGCGCCGAGGGTACAGAGCAACCAGTTACTGTTGCGGGGTGACGCGATATCATCGAGCGTCCACGCCGCAGGGGAGAGGTTGCCCCAATTGGAATTCTCCCTATTGCGGTTGGGGTGGTGGTAAGCATCAAGCATACCCCAATCGGTGATGACTTTATACTTGGGATCATCGGTCTTGCCCGCCCAAAAAAGCTTCACCTCATCGGGAGTTACCCGGTATGCAGGTGCATCAATGCGGCCTCCCCAGGAGATTGAGATCGTGGCGTAGCCGCGCTTGGCATTGGTCAGGCAAGCGTTGTAATGGGCATATTGCCCCCCTCCATGAATCTGGACTAGTCCGGGGAGTTTTTTGCCCCCTTTGGGATATCCGTACACCGCGGCCATCATGGCTCTCTGGCCTTTGAACACGCCGATGCGGTAGCGCAGGACCTTCAAGACGACGCCGTCCTCTTCCCATTGTTGCAAGATTTCGACCTCTAGTAGTTCCGTCCGCGGAGCAAAATCTGTCCAGATTTCCTCAAAACTCTGTGGCGGAATCCCCGCACTCAAAGGCGGCCAGGTCTCCGTCAATGCGTTATGTGAATTCATCGCTTCAATACTCCTCCCAACCTACGTTGGTGGCTACTGCGAGACCCAAGAAAGACAAAATCCAGAAATCGCTGGTATTGCCTGCCGTTTTTCTGATGTGGTCAAACCATTGTAGCACCACCGAAGCTGTGAAACAGAGCCGAGGGAGCCGTGTTAATCGCTGGCGACTCCTTGGCGGCGAAACGCTTTAAAATGAATTAAGTTCTTGCCAGCACCCCGCTAAAAGAAATTGAATACCGACTTGGGAATAACGCCGGCGAAATCGATGAAGTTGATCGTGAAATGAGCCAAGATGATGGCAGGCAAGGACCGCGTTCGCAGATAGGTGATCATAAAAATGGCACCGATAATGGATGTGATCAACACGGCGTGCAGGCCGAGACTCCAGTGGATCAGGCCGAAAGCGACGGATGAAATTATCACTATAACAAACGGGCTTTGGGTGTATCTGTTGAGAAACGTGTGCATGTAACCGCGGAAAACCAACTCTTCAAATATCCCCACCATAAGCAATCCAAACGTAAGGTCTATCCAATCCCAGATCGGGTTAGTAATCGCTGGCATGCCACCAAGCGCCGCGTAGCCGGGAAGATTCGCTATTAATGGATATCCATTTTGATCTATTGCGGTGCCGACTAGTGTCACAGCTAAAAATGCCACTAGGAACGATGGCATTGTCTGCATTGTTAGTCCGAACTCCGAAAGGCGCATTTTCTTGCTGAGAGTCAACCAAAGCACCACTAGCAAGGGAAAGAGCTTCACGCTTACATAGTCTATGAATAGCCACCAACGCCAGCTTTTGACATACATGTTTGAAAAGTCGTTCAAATAGAACAGGCTAGTCAATAGAACTAAAACCAAACAATAAAGCCTGCTCATCTTCATCTACTCCGCCTCCTTGCTTCGTCTTATAGGGTCTATCGCTAGTGGTTAACGATTGTACTATTTGCGACCCCCGCATATGCGGGCTGGGCGGATGCCCCGCAGCGTCAATGGCCGTGTCCTGAGAAGTTTCCTTTATGCTTTTGTCTGCGGGATGTTCTTCAGAACGCGGTTTTTCATTGGTATCGGGCTGTAGGAGCATTCAGGAAAAATGCAGGATAGAAACTCGGTAATAGCAAGTTTTCGAACAACCGATGGACCTCTATATGGATACGTTACTATTTAGTAGAGAATCAACGCCAGCGTGTCGTATTGTCGGGTCTTCGCTTGGATTGTCAATCTTAGCTGGACTTTTCACCCGTTCGCCAAGGTATGGCACTGGATCCGGTCGGACGGGGGCCCGTGGGGCGTATTGGCATCTTCTCATAGGAGCGGTAGCACACGTCGAGGTGCGGAGTCTCTATCCGCACATGTCCGCGATAGCGCGATTCCATCAGCGCGTCCAGCGCCCCGCTGGTCAACAAGGTGCGCTCCACTGGGTACTGGGGCTTGCCGGTGAGGAACATCTCCTGGATGTTCAGGCCCATGTAGACGAAGTGCGGATGCGGATCACCATGCAGGAAGACCTCCATTCCCTGTAGCTCGCCGCCGCTTCTACCGGCGTAGCCCCAGCCGCTCAGGTGCCCGTTTAGGATCAGACTCGCGGCGCGCAGACCGTCGGCATATTCGAGGAGAAACAGGGCGGGATTCTCGCAATTGTCCTCCATCCGTCCCGGTGTTCTCGGCTTGATGTGCTCCTCGGCGGCAGCGGCTAGCTCCCGCGACCACAGTCCCTGCTTTTCCGCCTCCCATACTTCTTGCCCTTCGAGGCATTGCACTGCAACGATGCCCGTCTCTCCGTTTCGTCTCCGTTCGACCATACACTGCAGCAGTTCCAGGGCGTGAAACCCGTAGGCATCGAGCCCTCCGTAGGCCATGGACAGAGCTTCCTCAACCGGGGTTTCGAGTTCGTATTCCAACCAGGGATTGCGATAGGCCACAGGCAGAGACGAGCCGGCCATGAACGGCACCTTTAGTGCAAGGGCGCGGTCATACATCCACCTGGCCTGCTCCCAGCTATAGGAAAGATGTTTATCGTTGAAAACCGGCACCGAGTGCCCCGAGGTGGAAAAGAGGCCACAAACCTGCTCGAAGAAGAAGCGTCGCGGGTAGAGTTTCTGTCCCTTTTCGTTCGATCCGTAGTCGCCGTGTTCGCCGATGATGAGCACTCCGTCCACTGCTAGCTCTCCGCCTCCCAGTGTGAGGGCTTTGACAATGCTCGGGTAGATGGGGATGCCGTGTTCCCGGGCAAACGGGACGCAGACATCTGCTTCGTGGATCTGATCCAGATAGATCGATGCTAGATCCACCTTTGGCTCCAGCATGCCATCGTCCGTGGGAAACCCCTTGATCAGCTTGGGGAGAATCACTTCGGCATGGGAGCGGGTGAAACAGGTGGTGAGTATCGCAGCGATCTTTTTGCGCCCGGTCATAGCGGCTACTCCTTTTAGCTGTTCTTTGAAGCGACTACCATAAAATAGAAAGAGAGTACAGTGGAACGGCAAGCAGAAGAAAAATTTGAGAAGCTAACGAAAATTCATTTGGGTATCTGCTGAATAGATTAACGATAAGTACTATAATGTATCAACCGATCTTTTAATTTTTGAATTTCTATAACGTTTCTTGGCTTTGCGAATCGGGCTGAGCTTTTAGTGAAGGGAGGATGCCGGTAAGGCCCAGCCACGCAAGAGGTGCAGCGCAAAGGCGATATTAATCATCTCGACTGATAGAGCCTAACAGCGAACGACCTGCTCTACGTCGGGCACGGGCAACGCATCTGGGTGCTGGGGCAACACTGCTTTGCCCCAGGCCGATATAAGCGCGCCGTCGCGCTCTAATTCACCGCTGCGCCGCTCTACATATTCGGGATCCCAGTCGGCGTAGAGCCGCGCCATCAGTTCTTCACGCACAGCAGCATAAGCGCTATCTTCACCCAAATCGTTTAGTTCATCGGGATCATCGGTTAAGTTAAACAACACCGGCGGCGTATCATCGTGGCATTTGTATAACTTCCAAGGTCCCCGGCGCAGCATGCGCGAAGCGGGTTCGCCAGCCCCTGTGCGCATCTCACTCACCGTTTCACCCGGCCGCAGAGGATCTTCTTGGCCCTGCAGCAGCGACCGCAGCGAATGGCCATCGGTCTGCGGCAGTTTTGAACCGCCGGCCAAATCCACTGCCGTCACGCCAATGTCCATCAAATTACATATGGCGGTGCAGACCGTTGCCGCCGGCACGGCACCGGGCAATCGGGCAATTAGCGGCACGCTCACCGAAGCTTCGTAATAGTTGCTCTTCCACCAGCAGCCGTGTAAACCGGCCATCTCGCCGTGATCCGAACAGTAGATGACCAGCGTATTCTCGGCCAACCCCGCTTCGTCCAACGCCGACAGCAGTTTTCCCACCTGTGCGTCAAAATATTCACACAGGCCATAATAGGCCGCGCGCGCCACGCGGATGCGCTCGCTTTCTAAAGGCACGTCTATTTTGCGCCGTTTTTTAAAATTTTTAATCGCCTGTGGCTGCCGTGCCAGGTCTGCTATGCTCGGTTCGGGCACGTCGACTCGTTCGTAGTAATAGTCGTAGAGTTCTTTCGGCGCAAAAAATGGACAGTGCGGCAGTACAAAGCTGGCCACCGCGGCAAAGGGTCTGTCGCCGCCTGCGGCCTTTGCGCGCAGATATTCCACTCCCGCCTCGGCCACCATCTCATCAAAGGCTTGATACGTAGTGCGCCCATAACCCGCAATTTCCACACATTCGCGGATCTGTCCCGACGTGCTGGCCGGAATATCCTTAAACATCGGCTCGCCCAAACGCGGCACGCCCGGATGATGAGCGCTGTATTCACCGATGGGGCGCCGCTCAAAACCGTGGCGCTGATCCGAGCCGACAAAATGCATCCTGCCGATTAGCGCCGTTTCGTATCCAGCCGCCCCCATGGCGTGCGCCCAGGTGGGAATGGCCGAATTCAGGATATGGGCGTTGTTCCAGACCTCGTTGGCGCTAGGGCGCCGCGTGCTCATAAAAGCCATGCGCGCCGGTACACATAACGGCGCAGCCGTATAGGCGCTGGTAAAACGCATGCCCTCGCTGGCTAGTCGATCGAGATTAGGCGTACGCACTAGAGTATCGTCGTAACAGCCGAGCTGGTATTTGCTGTGCTGGTCGGACATTATGACGAGTATATTGGGGCGTTCCATCGCTTAACCTTTCGCTTGTAATCGGCCGCAGTGCATGCTAATTAAGCAGCTTGTAATACTGAGGAGG
>LWDU01037546.1_pt1 | contig 11984 bp, 12 predicted proteins | sample 727161 | NCBI WGS metagenome assembly LWDU01 (sample SAMN04566230, study PRJNA314399) | hydrothermal vent metagenome | isolation source: deep sea hydrothermal plume seawater | place: Mexico: Gulf of California, Guaymas Basin | collected 2004-07-11 | reverse complement strand
AGGGAGTGCGTCCTGGTTGACCAGATTGCACGTCGCCAGCTTGACGAGGTTCGCCGCAGGCTGACCCAATTGGAGGCGCTCGAGGCCGAGCTCAAACGCATGATCCGCGCTTGCGAAGGCGGCAAGATCGGATCCTGCTCTGTGCTCGCTGCCCTTGGCCAGCACGAGAATTGCTTGCACGAACAGCATGATGGCGCCGAGGTGCTTGCAGGGCTTCCGTCAAAAGGCGCTTGACCCTCCATTGACTGGAGGTGTTAAAAAGAGAGTGAGCCTGTTTACCCGATCGCAATAGAAAGTAGCTAGCCCAGCAATCATGTTTCCGTTCCAAGTCATAACGTGTTTACGAAGGTTGCTCGTCATGGTGATGGCGATAGCTTTTGTTATTGCGCCGATGACGGCTGCGGCGGATATCATGCATCCGGGCGATCAGGCCGCAGAGGAATGTTCTGCGAGTGAGCTAGCCCAAGATGTCTCTGATAAGGAGCCATCGCATGAAGGTCATGACCATACCGCGCATCAGTGCGGAAGCTGTCATTTCCATCTGATAGGCGGCGGCGATCTAAGCGGCGCTCCGAAGTCTGCCGTACAGACCAGACATTTGTTGCCTGGCGGTTCTTTTCTCGAGAACCTCCGCCCAGACGGTCTTTACCGTCCTCCTCGTGCCTAGACCAACGACACAGGATTATTTTGCGTGGCTACGGCCTCGCTGTCGTTGAATCTGGACGAGGAAACCAGCAAAAATGAAAATTCTTATATGCAGCGCGATCACCGCGCTCGCCCTGCCGGTCATGGCCGGTACGGCCTATGCGCAAGGGTGTAGTTCTGTCTATGTCAGCGCGACTGACTATGATCAATCCCGACCACTGACGCTCGACGCGGCTATTGCTCGCGCCGCCAATGCTTCGCCTGAAGTTCTGACGGCGGCTCTCGAGGCGAAAGCTTCATCGGCCGACGCCGATCAGGCGAGCCGTTGGCTTAATCCATCTCTGTCTGTCGAAACCGAGAACTTTGCCGGCAGCGGATCGCTTGAAGGCTTCAATGCCTACGAGACGACCCTGGTAGTGGCGCAGACCTTACAGCTTGGCGATAAACGAAGACTTTCCGAGCGGGCCGCCAGAGCTGAAGCCGCATTGGCGAGTGCCGAATGTTCTGTACGAAGCCTGGAAGCTCAGAAACTCGCAGGGGAACTCTATCTGGAACTTCGTGCCGCTTACGACATGGCCGAGGTCGCTCAGGCCTCAGCCGATCTCGCATCCGAGTTCTCCGGCGTCGTCCAGCGCCGCGTGGACGCTGGAGCGTCGGCTCCGCCTGAGTTGCTGCGCGCGCGGGCTGAAGCAGCAGCGCTTCAGGCGGTTGCGGATGGTGCGCGGGGCCAGGTCGAAGCCAAAGGGCTAGCGCTTGCGTCCGTTTGGGGTAGTCCAGAGATCGACTTTGTCTTGTCTGGCACTGCGGAAATCGTAACAGATCCGGCGGGTGGGTCGGCTCAACCAGATTCTGGCGTTCATCCGTCACTTGCGGCGGCTAAGGCCGGAGCGACGGCTCGTAGCGCGGCGACGGACCGGGCCCGCGCCGGCGCATGGCCTGATATAACCGTATCGGCTGGTGTCCGAAGATTTGAGGACACGGGCGATAGCGCGTTTCTGGCGGGTGTCAGTGTTCCTTTGCCGGTCTTTGACCGCAATCAGGACGCAACGCGGGCGGCGGGATTACGTACCCAGAGTGCCGAGCTATCAGCACAGACTGTTGAGGCAAGGTTGCGGGCCGAGCAAGCGAGTCTTGCCGCGCAGGTCCGGGCCGCAAAATCCCGCTTGCAGCGTCTCGAGGGCGAAGCGCTGCCGCTCGCAGAAGAAGCCTATACAGCTGCGGCAGAGGGCTACCGGGTTGGCAAGTTCGACCTGACCGCCACGCTCGATGCGCGGCGCAGTCTGATTGAAACCCGCGCCGCCGTTATCGATGCCCGGCTGGCGCTCCAGACATACACGCTGCGGTTGCGTGCGCTGATTGGCGCCGCGCCGTTCGAAGGAGAGATCCAATGAAACTGAATTTATTCTATGCGGCGCTGCTTTCGCCAGCGCTTTTGTATCTTAGTGCTTGCGGCAATGACGCCTCCGATTCGTCTGGTGCAAACCGGACGCCCCCACAAGCCGAAGATGGCCATGACGACCACGAAGACGGTAGTGATGATTATCTGAATGCCCTGAGCGCCGAGCGCCTCGCGCAAGCCGAGCTTGAGCGTGAGGAAAACCTCTGGGAGCAGAAAATCACCGCCGAGGAGGCGGAAGCTGCCGGTATCCGGACCGGGCGAGCCCAGACCGGAGCGGTTTCGGGCCAGCTGGAACTGCCGGCCGAGATCCGTTTCGATGCGGACCGTGTCGCAAGGGTCTCGCCACAGGTCGAGGGCACCGTTGCCCAACTTTATGCAGGCGAAGGCGATATCGTGAAAGCCGGCGCCACGCTTGCCCGGCTGACCAGTCGTGAACTCGATTATCTGAATGCCCTGAGCGCCGAGCGCCTCGCGCAAGCCGAGCTTGAGCGTGAGGAAAACCTCTGGGAGCAGAAAATCACCGCCGAGGCCGATCTGCAGTCGGCGCGTGCGGCATTCGCCGCAGCCAATGCCGGCCGGGAAGCTGCTGAAAACAGGCTTCATGCGATCGGCATTGGTCATGGCACACTGGACAAGCTTAATGAGGCTGCGGATGGGTCGCTTGCACAAGCCTATGTGACGGCTCCCCTTGCCGGAGAGGTGATTCAGCGGAGCGTTTCTCTTGGAGAAACCGTATCGGCTGGCGGCGCGCCCATCTTTGTCATCATCGATGATAGCGTCGTCTGGGCCGACATCGCCGTCTACAAGGAAGATCTCGGCAAGGTCAGCGAAGGCCAGACCGTGACCTTCCAGCAGGAAGATGGCCGCGTCCTGGCCGAAGGGACAATTTCAAATGTCCTGCCTGTCATCAATGAGGCATCCCGCACCGCGACCGCGCGGGTCATTGTCGACAATGCCGAACACAGGCTGAAGCCCGGTCAGTTCGTAACGGCGCGGATCGACACGGGAGAGGGGCGCCCCGTCGTGCGCGTTCCCTCCGATGCGATTGTCAGTGTTGAAGACAGGATGTCGGTCTTCGTCCCGACGGATGACGGGTTCGAACCGCGCGAGGTCCGGACAGGAGAGAGTGCAGGCAGCTATACCGAGATCATTTCCGGGCTCGAGGCCGACGAAGCATTCGTTGCCGAGGGCGCCTTCACCCTGAAAGCGCAGCTTGAAAAAGACGCTTTCGGCGACGGCCACGCACACTAGGAGACCCGCAAAATGATCAATTTGATGCACCGCCTTGCGGGTGGCCGGCTGCTTGCCGCCATTGCCGCACTCGCCCTGTCGATCGGGGGGCTGTTTGCCTTTCGCAGCCTGCCTGTCGACGCTTTTCCCGATCCCTCACCTTCTCTGGTCCAAGTCTTCACCGAAACTGAAGGCCTGTCGCCCGAAGAGGTCGAACGCTATGTCACCTATCCGATCGAGACGGCCATGTCCGGCCTCCCCAAGGTCGACGAGATCCGCTCGACATCCAATTTTGGCCTGTCTGTCATCAATATCTATTTCGAGGACGGCACGGACGTCTATTTTGCCCGCCAGGTCGTCGGTGAGCGCCTCGGCGAGGCCGCCGACGCCATTCCCGACGGTTTCGGCACACCCAAGATGGGGCCGATTTCGACCGGCCTTGGTATCATCATGTACTATCGGCTCGTCGATGAGACCGGCGAGCGGTCGCTGGTTGAGCTGCGCGAGATTGCCGACTGGATGATCAAGTATCCGCTCCAGTCGGTTGAAGGGGTGACGGAGGTTCTGTCACTAGGGGGTTTCGAGAAGCAGTACCAGGTCCGCCTCGATCCCGATCAGCTGACATCCTATGACCTCAGCGTCGGCGAGGTGATTGCCGCCCTGGAGAGCGCCAATCGGACGGCCGGCGCGCAATTCATCGAAATTGGCGCCGAACAGTACACGGTGCGCGGGGTCGGGCTCGCTCGCTCCCTCGATGATCTGCGTGAAACGCCGGTCAAGACCGTGGATGGACGAACCGTCCGCGTCAACGACCTCGGTGAAGTCGCCATCGGCGGCGGCGTCCGGCAGGGGCTCGCAACTGCCAATGGCGAAGGGGAGACCGTCGCCGGTCTCGTCCTGAAACTTTATGGCACAAACACGTCTGAGGTGATCGAGAACGCTCAGGCGCGCTTCGACGAGATCAACCAGTCGCTTCCGGATGGCGTCAAAGCCGTTCCGTATTATGATCAGGGCACGCTGGTGAAAAAGGCGGCTGCGACCGTGACGACCGCGCTCTGGCAGGGCGCGCTCCTGGTCGCCGTCATCGTCTTCCTGTTCCTCGGCGGCTGGCGGCCAAGTCTTGTTGTCGTCATGGCTATTCCCTTCTCGGTCGGCTTTGCCTTCATCGCGATGAAGGCCCTCGGCATCGGGGCCAATCTGATGACGCTGGGCGGGGTAGCGATCGCCATCGGGATGATGGTCGACGGCGCCATCGTCATCGCCGAGAACGTGGATCGCGGCTTGCGCGAACGACGCGAGGGTGAAGATAGCCGCACGACGGTCGCGCGAGCGAGCGCCGAAGTGATCGCGCCGCTAATTGCTGCCGTCGCCGTGGTGATCATCGTCTTCCTGCCGCTCTTTTCGCTACAGGGCACTGAAGGCAAGACGTTTCGGCCGCTCGCCGCTTCTGCCGCGCTCGCCATGACAGGGTCGCTGATCTATGCCGCGCTCATCGCTCCGGCGATGGCGCTCGGCCTCATGCGTCCGCCCAAGAGCAATAGCCAGGAGAGCGACAGCCGGCTTGTTTCGCTGATCAAGCCGCTTGCGGCCTTCTTCGTCCGGCGACGTCTCGCGGCGGTCGGGCTAGCAGGCGTCCTGCTTCTGGTTGGGGGCCTCTCAGCGACACGCCTTGGCTCGGAGTTCACGCCTGCGCTGGAGGAAGGCGATGTCCTGTTGCGTGTGACGATGGCGCCATCCATCTCGCTAACCGAAGCAAAGGAAACGTCGACCCGCATCGAGACAAGACTGCTTGAAGCCTTCCCCGAGATCAGTTCCATTGTCAGCCGGATCGGCCGTGGGGAAGTCGGCGCGCATGCCGACCCGGTGAACAGTATCGAGGCCTTCGTGGCGCTCAAACCCCGAAGCGAATGGCGCAATGGCATCAGCCCGGATGAACTCCGGGCGTCGATCTCCGAGAATCTCGGCGGCTTTCCAGGCGTCAGGGTTAATGTCGGCCAGCCAATCGCCATGTCGGTTGATGAGCTCCTGACCGGCACAAAGGCGCAGCTGGCGGTCAAGATCTTCGGTCCGGATACGGAGGTCCTGCTCGAAGGCTCGCAGGACTTGCAGTCCATTCTTCAGGAAATTCCTGGGGCGACCGACGTCCAGGCCGATCAGATCACCGGCGCGCCGCAGCTTGTGGTCTCGCTCAACCGTCCTGCGCTCGGCCGGTATGGACTGAGCGTGGAGGAGGCGCTCGATGCCTTGCGTTCCGGCGTCGGCGGGGCAGAGGCTGGTGCCGTTTTTGAGGGAGTGCGCCAGTTTCCCGTCATCGTGCGCTATGCCGAAGAGGACCGCAACACGCCCGCGGCCATCGGACGGATTATTCTGGAATCGTCCAGCGGCGCACGGGTTCCACTCGAAAGCGTGGCAAACATCAGGGAGATTGTCGGTCCACGTCAGATCACGCGCGAGAATGGTGAGCGATTCATCACCGTTCAGCTCAATGTGAGAGGACGCGATATTGGCAGCTATGTCGCTGATGCGCAGCAATCGGTCGCCAGCCAGCTCGACCTGCCGGCTGGTTATCGCGTCGAATGGGGCGGACAGTTCGAACTCCAGCAGGAAGCGAATGCGCGGTTCGCGGTCGTGATCCCGATCACGCTCGGTATCGTATTCCTGATCCTGCTATTGACGTTCGGGCGCATGAAATCGGCCATCCTGATCCTGCTCAACATTCCGCTGGCGCTGACCGGCGGGGCGATGGCGCTCTGGATTGCAGGCCTGCCGATCTCGGTGCCTGCGACGGTCGGCTTTATTGCCCTGTTCGGTATCGCGCTCGGCAATGGCATGGTGCTGGTCAGTTTCATGGATGATTTTGCCAGGGAGGGCCGTGGTCGCGATGAACTTGCCGTCGAGGCGGCAGGCTTGCGGGCACGTCCTGTGCTGATGACCGCCCTTACGACGGCGCTCGGCCTTGCGCCGCTGCTCTTCGCAAGTGGTGTCGGTGCTGAAGTGCAGCGGCCACTGGCCACGGTGGTCATGGGCGGGCTGGTCTCCTCGACCGTGCTAACTTTGCTGGTGCTACCCGCCCTTCACCGCTGGTTCGCACCAAAGCCCGACGCGCTCCATTCCTTGTTGGAGGCCGAGCATGTTCATCCATCGTGAACTTCGCTTCGCGGTCATGTCCGTTTCTCTCGCAGCCCTGGCCGGCTGCGAGAGTCTCGACAACGTGATGGGGGCCCTTTCAAGTGAGCAGTCGGCCAAGGTGCAGGAGGAATGCGGCCTGATACCACCAAAGAGCCGCGTAAAAAACGCGGTACACGCGCGGCGACGCGCGTATCTCGAGTGCAAGCGCAAGGTGCTGGAAGAGGAGGCCGATCCTGAGCCACGCACATGATCATGACGATCTTGATCCCGCGAGCGATGATCGTCGGGTCTCCATTGCCATCTGGTCAATAAGACTGTCATACGGATCACTGATCCGCCCGCCGTTGGTGGCTGGACGATCGTTATTCTTGGCGGTGTTGCGCTGGTCATTGCAGAGCTTACAGCCCTCCTGATCTATTCGGTGCAGAATGGGAGCGTGAATATCCGGGCGCTCCTCCTTCACAATCTGTCCGACGCACTCGCATCTGTAGCCGTGGTTGCGGGCGACGCGCTCATCCTCATCTATGACTGAATACTGTTCGATCCGTTCGTGACGATCGGTATCGCGGTAACATTCTCGCCGATCCACATGTTGTGGCTAGGCAGTCCGCCGGACATTGACATCGGTACCGTCATTGAGGCGATGCGGAGCGGTGATGGTGTCGTGGATGTCCATCATTTGCATCTCCGGCAGATGCAGGAGCCCCTTTTGTCAGCTATCTTCGAACAGTTTGTCGGTGAGTGCGCAATCGGGTGTTTCAGCGCCGGTGCAACCAGCCATGATCTCGCCGAGCCGTCGATCCATCTGCTTCAGATCGGCGATGCGTTTACGGATATCGCCCCGATGTGCTTCTGCCAGCGCCCTGACCTCCGCGCAGCTCGGCCTGCCATCATTGATGCCAAGTAGCGAGCGTACATCTTCCACGGAGAAGCCGAGGCTGCGGGCTCGCAATATGAAACGCAGTCGTACCTGATCTTCATTCCGGGCTGGTTCGGGCAGCAATTCGATCTTTTCATAATAGCGGATCGTTTCAAGATTGCAGCCGAGCCGCCCGGCCAGTTCAGCCCGTTTGAGTGCTGCTCGCGGCGATGTGATGGCCATGATGAAATACCCACTTGTGTCTGTACCAACTACAGAGCGTAACGTGATCATGATCAATAAAGCAATGGGAACAGCTGGTCATGGCAGGTACGGAAAACAGCCCAGCAAATGAGCGTCGCTCAAGGTGGCTTGTTGCCGGTGGCATGCTGGGGGCATTCCTTGCATCATCCTGCTGCATCGTGCCGCTTGTGCTGATCAGTCTCGGTGTTTCCGGAGCGTGGATTGGCCAGTTGACGGCGCTGGAACCCTACAAGCCCCTTTTTCTTCTGGTCGCGATCGGATTTCTCGCGGCTGGGTTCTGGGATGTCTATTTTCGAAAAACCAGTGTCTGCGAGGATGGTAGCTATTGCGCCCGTTTGCAGTCGTCAGTCGTCAAGCAGGTCGCCCTGTGGAGCGGCGCGCTTGTCGTGCTGGCGGCCTTGACCATCGATGTATGGGCACCGTTATTTTACTAGCCAGGGAGACAAGTATGAAACGCACATGGATGATCGCCGGACTGGCAGGTCTGGCACTCGCGGGGGGGCTCGCAGTCGCCGGCGCGCAGAATGCTCCGGATGCCTCGGTGGAGGTCGAACAGGCGACAGCCCGTTTTACGATCGGAAACATGACCTGCGCGACATGTCCGATTGCTGTCAGGAAAGCGATGATGCGTGTCGAGGGCGTTAAATCTGTCGATATCGATTATGCGGCCAGGACCGCAGAAGTGGTTTACGATACGGCGGCGACAACGCCTGTGCTGATCGCTGCGGCTTCAACCGATGTAGGATACCCGGCAAGCGTTACGGACGGTTGAACACGCAGCATCTGGAATATCCTGATGAGGCACCTGCCAGTCGATGTTCGCATACATCGTCAGATTTTCACACAAGGCTTTCACTTTGATGTCAAAATGGACTGACCGAAAACTGCTGATAACGGGTCTGGCCGGTACCGTCATTGCGACACCTTCTTGTTTTGCATCAATGAGCATGTGCCTCAGCCCCGGCCGGGTACCAAAAATGGACAGGCTGAACCTTGAAGCTGCCTGCGCCGAGTGCACTCGGCGGGGCATCCAGGTGAACACATCGATGCGTACGAGCGATCCCGCGGTCTTCGCCGCAGGCGAATGCGGCGACAGCGGCCTCAACCTGATCCCGGCCACGCCTCCGACATCGGGTCGATGGTGTGATTTTGAATACTTGATCGAGGCCGCGTCGCCATGCCTGGTCACAAGCCAAGGAAGAAATAATGAATCAAACCGTAAAGACAGGCGATTGCTGCTCCGTCAATAAAAACGGCGACGACAGCTATGACCTCATCGTCATAGGTGCTGGCTCGGCCGGGTTTTCGGCTTCGATTAGCGCGGCCGAGGCCGGCAGGCGCGTGGCCATGGTTGGGCATGGCACCATCGGCGGCACCTGCGTCAATGTCGGCTGCGTGCCGTCCAAGGCGATGATACGGGCCGGTGAAGCGGTGCATGCTGGTACAGCGGCGGCACGGTTTCCGGGCATTGAGCCCTGTGCGCAGAGCGTGGACTGGTCGGCGGTCGTCAAGGGCACGGCCGATCTGGTCGACGAGATGCGCCAGAAAAAATACATCGACCTGCTGCCTTCCTATGAGAATGTCACCTATATCGAGGAAGGTGCCGCACGCCTGATCGAAGGCGGGATTGAGGTCGGCGGGCGGATCATCGCTGCACCGAAGGTTCTGATCGCCACCGGCTCGCGCCCTTTCTTGCCGGAAATTGACGGGATCGAGACCGTGGAGGCGCTCGATTCCTGGGACCTTCTCAGCCTGCCCGATCAGCCCGAAAGCATCCTGGTCCTGGGCGGCGGCTATATTGGCTGTGAACTGGCGCAGATGGCGTCGCGGCTGGGCGTCAAGGTTACACTGGTCACGCGTTCGCGCCTTCTGCCCGGCGTGGAACCGGAAGTGGCCAAGGCGTTGACCGACGCGTTGAAGGCTGAGGGTGTCGCGGTCGAGACCGGCCTGTCCTACCGATCGGTGAGACGGAGTGACGGCGGCGTCACGCTGACAATCGAACGGAGTGGAAAGCCTGTGGCCACCACAGGCCGGGTGGCCAATTCCGAAGACCTCGGCTTGCGCGAGTTCGGCATCGAGACCGATGCGCGTGGATCGATCAAGGTCGGAGCCGACATGGCCACAACGCGGCCTGGCGTCTGGGGAGCGGGTGATGTCACCGATCGCGACCAGTTCGTCTACATGGCCGCTTATGGGGCCAAGGTGGCGGCCAACAATGCGCTCGGGCTTCTGGATTTGCGCTATGACAATGCGGCCATGCCCTGGGTCGTGTTCACCGATCCGCAGGTCGCCGGCGTCGGCCTTTCCGAGGTGCAGGCGAAGGCAGCCGGTCATGACGTCAAGACCAGCGTGCTGACGCTGGACCACGTGGCACGCGCCGCCGCCGCCCGCGATACCCGCGGCGTCATCAAGCTGGTCGCGGATGCGAAGACCGACCGCCTCCTGGGCGGACAGATCGCGGCGCCCGAAGGGTCTGATGCGATTCAGACGCTGGCTATGGCGTTGAAGTTCGGCATGACGAGCAAGGCGCTTGGCGAGACAATTTTTCCATACCTGACAACTGTTGAAGGGTTAAAATTGGCGGCACAGACGTTCGACAAGGACGTGGCGAAGCTTTCATGCTGCGCAGGCTGAAACCAATTTTAACCGCAACGGGGCCTCGCCAGTCCAGCCAGATCAGGAAACGTCCCAGCCATGGATATTCGCGCGACGTTGTTGATCTATGCTGGCGCGGCAACCGCCGAAATTGCCGGTTGTTTTGCATTCTGGGCCTGGCTGCGGCTTGGAAAGTCCGCTTTCTGGCTGGTTCCGGGGATGATATCCCTTGTTGTATTCGCTTGGCTGCTGACACTGGTGGAAGCGTCTGCAGCCGGGCGCGCCTATGCCGCCTATGGTGGGGTTTACATAACTTCCTCGCTCATCTGGCTATGGACCATTGAGGGGATTCGTCCCGACCGCTGGGATCTGATAGGGGTTGTAACCTGTCTGATCGGGGCTGCGGTTATTCTTTTTGGTCCGCGCATGCCAGTTTGACGCTATGGCGAAACGGGTCTTTATCGTCTTCCCTTTAGCTCGATCGGGGACAGTGCCGGAGTATGCCGCCTTACTGATCTGGAGGGTTGTGCGGATAGACTGTTTCTTGGTCCGTCGCGGGAATGCTGCAAATTTCCATGATGCGATGAGAACCGTCCCGGCCCCGTTTGACCTGGAAGATCACGTCATCGCCTTCAGAGAGGTCAGTCAGCTCAAGATCGCCCATTAAAGCGAAACTCATGGTCATCGCGCCCATGGCGATGCCTTCGAAGGGGCCATGGTCGATGGTGACCCGGCCGTCGTCGCGATCAAGGGATGTGATCCTGCCCGTGGCCCGTCCAGTATCGCCGGGCATAGCTTCATCTGCCTGTTCGAACGGTTCAGGCCTGGTCTGGTCTGCAGGGCCGGATGCTGGCGGCGTTCGGCTTTCGGGGTCACTGCAGGCTGTCAGGGAAGCGGAACCTAACAGGAAGGCGGTAATCAGAATTCTTTGAGTTGGTGAACTAATCGGGAGACGCAGGCATTCCGGCCGCGGAACGCGGCCGGAACCTGATTTACGAATTTTTTGCTTGAAACAGAGGACCGGCTAGTGATCGGTGTCGTCATGATCCTTGCCTGACATGCCGGACATGGATCCGTGTCCGCCCATGTTGCAGTCCATCATGCCTTTGCCTTTCATCATCGACATCATGGATAGTTTGAAAGCATCCGGATCGCCGCCGATCGGCATCATCATGGCGATATCATAATTGTCGCTGTCGTCCTGCTTGAGCATGAAATGGACGTTGTCGCCATTCTCGAATTTGTCGAGCGCAACCATTCCGCCGACCTCGAAGTCCATTGTCATTTCACCCCAGCCGATCTTCTTGATCGGATCGTGTGAAATATTGACGGTTCGGGCATCCAGATCGACGCCGTTAATGACGCCAAAGCCGGGCGCCATGTCGCCGCAGCAGCTCATGCCGGCCATGTCCATGTCTTTCATGCTGTCCATTTTCATGCCGGCCTCCTGGGCGAGCGCCGGACCAATCAGGGCCAGTCCGAGGATTGCGCCTGTGACTGCTGTCTTTCTGACGAGGGTTTTCATCGTTTTCTTCCTTTTTGATTGTCAGGCGCGGCTTTCAACAGAGGCCCCCGATGCGCGCCGGGACGGGGGAATAGGGTGGATGGACACGGGACTATTATTTCGACCTCAGATATTTGATGAGGGCAGCGATCCCGAGCAGGAGGAGGAGCACAGCAAGCAGCATGAACACCGTGCCGAACAGGCCGCCACCCATCATGCCGCCGTCGATCATCATTCTGCCTGATGAGCGATCCTGCGCGGCCGCCGGCAGCATGGCGCTACTCAGAAGCAGTGGAAACAAAAGCGGAATTTTCAACAGGTGTCTCGTCATGGTTTTTCTCCTTCGGGGGTGAATGAGC
>LWDU01000428.1_pt1 | contig 11986 bp, 4 predicted proteins | sample 727161 | NCBI WGS metagenome assembly LWDU01 (sample SAMN04566230, study PRJNA314399) | hydrothermal vent metagenome | isolation source: deep sea hydrothermal plume seawater | place: Mexico: Gulf of California, Guaymas Basin | collected 2004-07-11 | reverse complement strand
GATACCATGTACTGACTGAAACCTGCCTGACCTTGCATATTATCGTCATGTCCCTCAATAATGTAGGAGCATCGGCTTGTAAATAGCGGCCAGACCGCGTCGGGGATATTCGTCAAAATCCAGCCTGCGCGGTTAGGAACGATGAGCAATACCAATTTGCACGACAAAGCATACGGCGCTTCGTGGCACGTTATGGTCGCAGCCCATTTTATTACAGCCTTATCGTAGTGCCCCTCGAACATTGCTTGGTTCGCAACAATAAAGTCCCAAATGCCCGCTTTCTGCATTAGCTCGTCGTAAGCTGTCCGATCCAACTTCATGATGGTGGGGAAGAGCTTTAAGCGTGCCGAGAAAACCTCGAGCATGAAGTTCTTCCAAGTCTTCCCGCGTTCGCTCGGTATGTCTGAGCTGTCACTTGAAGTGAGGCCGAGTAGACCGAAATTCACCATCTCGGGATGAGTGCCGTCCACGATATCTCGACGTATCTCGAAAGACATATCGAGATCGTCTTGAACGTCCACTTCCATGCCGTCGTCCCCAGCTACCGTACCAATCAAGCGCCTCGTGAAGCAATTAAATCCAACATCACCCTGAACCGTTGTAGCAGTCAAAGTTGAACACGTAGACTGCATATCCTCGTCCCTCTGAACGTCTTTGAGGGTTTGGCCGTCCTGGAGTATGATGTGAATATTATTCAACACAAGCGGTGCAACTTCCGACGGTAAGCTTGTCGTGGGGTCGAACTGCCCCGTATTCGAATCCGGCTTTACGACGAAGGCGGGTGCCTTAGGAGGTTCCTTACGGAGCTCTCCCTTGGTCACCTTGGGAAGCTGCTGCTCGAAAGCATACTCGTGCGTCTCGCGAGCAATGAACATCCTGTTCAGCTCGATGTTGAAGCCGAGTTTCTCACCATCTGACTTGTGAGATTGCAACTCCCGTGCCTGTATGAGTTGGCGTAGTTCCAACAATTCGGCGGGTCCAAAGTTCGTTTCCTGGAGTGTGTCATCGAACCACTTCCAGTACCCCTCCTGGGTTATGTTGCTCACTTCAGCGTGTTTTGGGTCCTGAACATACGCGTACATTCGATAGTACGTGCGAAGTGCCTTACGGTCCTTCGAGACTTTGATGTTCTTGTTCCAGAGTTCCTCCTGAATCATCATATCAATGTTGAAGTTAGGGGCGTGGATCAACCGCACTGGTTCCCCTCCGTTCGTAAAGATGTTATGACCCATGTTGGTCTCCAGACACACGATCAAATGTAGAAGCAATCGCTGCAGCGGGTCATGGACGTGTTTGTGCCACCGGCTTTCGCCGTTGTGTGGCCGGTCCTCTACGCCAATCGTACGAGAGACGTGGAACAACGTATCCAAAGCATGTGCATCTTGCAACTGCTCCAATCGCCTGGCCCATTTTCCGCTGATCCCAAACTCTTCCCGTTGCAACTCGATCCAGTCATATATCGATTTCCAGAACGAATTCTTCGGGTAGGCCTTCCGAGTCCAGTTGGTACAGTCTCGGTCGAGATGCGACTCCACGGTCCCAATATCGACCAGGCCTGCCAAGAATCGCATTTTGCCCAACACGATGGAGATGGATAGCGGAGTGCTGAAGCCGTTCGCGTATCCCAACAGTGGGAACAAGTTCTTTCCGTTCGGGTACTCGAATCTGCAAATACCGGACGCGCGTGCCTCATGAAACGCGTGGCGAAGGACTTGGCGTTGAAAGTAGAGATCGCTGGGATTGGCAAAGAAGAAAACTGACTGCTTGTTCCCCGCATCAATACCGTGCCGTTTGAAATCGCCGAGCATGTTTGGGCTGCGCAAAAGAACCGCGCAAAGACCATCATACAGCAATTCTTGATCACTGTATCCGACATAGTTCTCCGTCTTTTCGCTGTCTCGCATAGGGAAGCGGTTATTGCATAAGCACCGGAGTACCTCCGGAATGGCACCCTGGAGGCACCACAATGTGAAGGTCGTGCTCGCGTAACCAACTTGCGTCCCAAGGATAGAGGGAAACCCCAGCGGCATCTGAACATGCTGGGGGAAGAACGCCGGGTCTACAACTTGTGATGATCTATCGAAGCGAAGATTTCCGGTTGCCAGATAAGATCCCTTACGTCCGTTGTTAACACCGTTGATCCTGTTACACTGGCTGCTCTGCCATTTGGCGAAGTCCCGATCCTTTAGATACTTCAAAGAAAACGGGCCCTCATAGCACAAAAGAAACCAGTTCTCCTTATGATGTGTTCGTAGCCCTATCGTCACACTGTCCTGGATCTCGCCGAACTGGCGGGTAGCTTGTTGAGCAACAGGAGGATCCTTACGAATACCTCCAGACACTTCCTCCGCGGTCAACAGACCTGGTCCCTTACGGAAACCTGCGGAGTTATGTGTGTCCTCAGTCCCACCGTGGAGGGAATGTGCGCTGCTTTCCCTGGTGATGGTGACAGAGCCCTCCGGCGTGCACGAGCCTTGTTGAGAAGACGCCGCATCGGTTGTTCGCGGCGTTCCTGGCCCTGCATTGGTGGCCGTGTGGGTATTGCTCCACATATCGCCCTCGGGGAGGTCTGTGGACGAGAGCGGGGGCTGCATCCGCGGGGGCTCCAGGCCGAGGGAGTCCGTCAACTTCATCTCCGTCTGACTGATCCCCGGTGGACGATTCAGCCTCTGCGATAGTGACATTGCCTAGCCTATTAACCAAACTGGTCAATATGACTTCAAGAACAGGTCCTACCTCCAAAGTAATGGTCAGGGAACCTGCCATTCCTTGAACCACATCACAGTCAAAACGTTACTCAAAGTAGAAACGCAAACGTAACGAAACTTTTCTAAAACTTTTCATATATCTTGGCGTACTTACGTATTTATCTCCCCCGAAATAGGAAGATTATAAAAGGTTAACAATTAGTTCTCAAGAAATAGGGTGGGTGTGGTGGGGTATTAGATTCCTTGGAAAAAAAAAATAAACTACAAAATCAATGGGGTCCCGTCGGCCTACGGCCGTTCCACCGCCCATCGAAAAAGAACATTGCGAGGTTTACACAGCAACCACACACAGGTGCAATTCGGAAACGGGGGTCAGAGTAGCTGCATTCAACACACGTGTGGTGGGGCCCATTGGGTTGACAATGGTGGGTAATAATTAAAGTATCACCCGCGTCCTCCTCGCCATCTTCAAAGTAGGGGTTGAAGGGGTTGTCGAGGTCCTGCCACATCTCCTCCTCGACTCCATCCATACCACATTCCTGACGAGAATAACAAATTATCCCACACGTACAGCAGTAATGCTGACTCTCGTAACCCTGTACTCCGTGCCAGCCCCCCATAGCGTCTTCTCGCATTTTAGTAACGCAACATGGACAGACACTCGTGAAAGGCTTGTACGGGTATGTTGGATCGAAAAATCCACAATAATTGCACACGTAGTGGTTCCCCCCTGGGGTGCAGTAGTTAAGATGACGACCGACTTGACCCATATGCCACGGGGTACGGTGGTTCCGTCGTACACTCCACATCCCTGCGTAACCGCACAGGTGGGTCTCGGGTACCTGGAACATACACTGACAACAGTACCTGGTTGGTGGTGGGCGTGGTCCTTCAAAATATCTACGCTCCCGAAAAGGTTGTCTCGGGCGTAGTGGGTCGTCATCTCCCCTCCGGTTATTACCTCTATTATTCCACAATACGTCTCGTGGTAGGGTAGCCGTGGGTGGGTATCTTTGCTCTACCAAACCTCCATGGGGAAAAATCTCGACGACATCTTCGTCGGGGTCGCTCAGAAACTTTGTAGTAAATTTTGGGTGAGTGTGGTCGGCTTGAGGTGGATCCCTTACGGAAATCCGCGTCTCAGGGAAAAACGAATTACAAGAAACGTACATATCGTCCATCCGAAAGGCCACCCACGATCTTACAGTTGATGGCTTGAGCAAGGTGGTCTACGAACTCGCCGCTAACATTATTAGGATGAATTTTGCCTACTGCGAATGCCTGTACTAGTTTTGCCGAAACTTCCCGCTCGATACGTACCATGTCTACGCCTTTTGCGCCTAAAATGTTCGTATCCAAGAAATTCCTAAGTACTTTATTCGCAACAGTAGTAGCCTTGGTTAAACCATCGGCCGCCATATATTCTCCTAGTTGGTGTTTTAGGCGGGTGAGTCCATCACGTACTCGGGATCGGATCTGGGCAATGTCTACGGTTAAGTTTGGCGAAACATCACTACAATACTTAAACTGCGTGGACGTAACGCTAAAAGCATCCGTTAGTATCTCGCCCTGGGCATCCCCCATCGGGTAAAACCAGTAGAACAAATGATATAAATTATCCATTTGGTCCCCAAGGCCCGAAATAGTAATTGCCTCAGCCCCGGTAGGAGATTTGCAAATGCGGTGGATCTTAGCTGTCCCATAACTGATTAGTCCTACGTAATCGTTGTCCTGGGTCCCCACACACAAAAGATATCCCCCCCTGGCTTTGTCGTCTCTCTCGTCTTTCCTCTTGAAAGCCGCATCACAACTCCCACGTAGACAACGAGGTACCTTAATATCTGCAAGACGGTAGTACTTTAAAGTTACGGGTTTGTCTATAACATGATCTACAATTTTGTTTATAAAAATTGCATCTGCCTCCGTAGCTTTTCCTAGGACTGACGAGGCTTGCGACGTCATGCATGAGATGTCGCAACGCGTATTCACAGAAACCCAAATTAATTTTCCGTTAATCGCCCGATAGTGCGTTTGTCCATCAGCGTCCAAAAGTTTCCCTATATTTTTCTGGTAAACTCTCGTCGGCAAATCTTTAAACTTTATCGGAGCAATTTCACGTTTTTCGTACTCTAGCATATCTACTGTAACTAGATGCTTTTCGGGTTTTCGGATTCTCGCGCCCTTGTACATAAGACCGTCGGGATCGGATGCGAACGAGCGTTTGCCTACTTTGAAAACCGTGCTCAAGAAGGCGTGAAGTTTCGCAAGTTCTTCCGGTTCACCTGCGGCTATAATATCGTCAACGTGACAACCAGCCGCCAAGATACAGGTGTCCCCGTCCAAACAGGGTTTTCTCCTAGTACCCGCTATCGCGATATCAGAGAATTGGGGTAAACGTTCTCTGGCCTGCGATGCCGTGTCCATTCCCTCTACACCGGGGTCAGCTACTCCCAAACCGTCTTTTGGAATCTTTTGTAACCTAAAACCGTGCTTGAAGAATAAACAAGGATCAAGCCAATGCCGCTTGAGACCGAAGCCTCCCTTCTTAAACCCAATGGCGTCCAAAACTGCCTCGCAAAGTTTTGTGGCCAATTTCTCGTACCACTGACGCGGAGCGTCATCCAAACCATAAACGCTTTTGAGGGCTACACAACACTCGTCAGCAGGTATGTTGAAATACTGCCGAAAGAGTAGTGGGGGTTCCCAGTAGATTAGATCCTCTTCTCTACTGTATTTAAAGCCCTGGAGAAAAGCCGTTTTTAAGTCCCACGCTTGTATGTCATAGCCGTAATCTGCGGCCAACTGGTACAGAAGCCTTACGGAATCTGACCTAACCGTGGGGCTGTCTACGGTGTGATACAAACCCTTTTTACGCCGATCGTCTTGAAATCCCCGAAGCACAACACGTACCTTAACTTTATTTAGGTAAACTTTCCACTGAATTAGTTCCCTAGAGGTCATGACACGTCTTTTCTTGCCATCGGGGTGTGGGGGAATGCTATTATATTTAATACAGTCGAAGGTTTCATTCTCGAGAAAAGATGAATATTCTAGTGCTCTAGCAGATTCAACGAGACCAGAATGTTTCTCGATTTCCTCGATAGAAAGCTCCCGCATGGGAGTGTCGTCCTGCATTAAACGTTCCGAAACAGCATAAACGTATTCCGGGCATTCCTGTAAATCTACGGCAAAAGTCTCATGAACCAAACTTACAAGATCAATCATTTTCTTATCAATCTCAGAAGTTAGATTACCATTACCGTCCCACAGTTGATCAGCATGCGTCTGAAACGCAAAGTCTATACCACGCATTTCTTTATGCAAATTTTCGATATCAGTATAACTGACCTTTTCAAATGTAAGTAATCCGTAACCGCCCTGATCAACTATCCTATCCCCCTCTGGTACGGTAACTAACTTCCCAGAAGCGGTAGGGTCAGGGTCCTTCCCATAACGCTTGGGGGCAGCGCGTTGACGCGTCTGCACTGTCTCCAGCATTTGGGGTGGTGGACATGGGTAGGGAAAAGTAACTTTCCTAGGGGGTGAGTGCCGGGTGGGTGGGTGGGGTAGGGTGGGTCCAAAATCAGAAACCTCGACAGTTGGAAAGGGGTCTTCCAACTCGGCTTTAATGTCAGCTAATCCACGAGGAGAAATTGGTATAGGTTGGGTTGCAATCCCCCCCTCCCCAAATTTTCCTGGTGTATGGCTGCGCGTAGCTCCCTTGTCTCCATGGAGAACAGAATCCCATGCTCCTGAACTCGTAGGGTTTTCAGTTTTAAGGGTAGCTGAGCCGTCTCCTGTCCCGATGAAAAATTCTATGGGTCCCACCCGCACTGGAGTGTGCGGACCTGGGGCCGTAAGGTCCCCGTGTGGGTCGGCGAGCGGCTCCGTAAAAAGCTCGTCGTCGAAAGGATTTTTCACCTCGGGAATCGGATCGTGGACAATCGGGTCTACAACTTCCAATGGCGTGACCTGCTCTCGAATTTGCTCTAAAATCAAATCGCCTTGATTTTGAACCATGTGTCTGCCTCGCTCCTGTGGGGGTAGAGTCGAAAGGTCGACTGGATCCACAGTGGGAGCTAGGGCTTGGCCCTCCGGGGTGATGGGGGGGTAGTAGGGGCGAATGCGGCTTTCGTGTACAATGGTGCAAATACTACCATATTGGATAATTACCAACCGGCCATTAATGGCTAGTACTTTAGCTGGGCCCACCCAAGCATCCTTGGTGTTTTGTTTGCCCATGCGGTAAAACCATACACTACTGCCTACTGAGAATTTTCCGCGCTCTCGTTGCAATTTGGCGCGAAGCGCCTTCTTGACTTGAATGTCCGTGTAAAATTCAAGCAACGCTTTCTTAGCGTCCGACAAAAGTTTTTCGCGTTCCTGCTGCACAATGTCAGCAGCGTCTTCCCAGAGTGCTACATTCTCCTCAAAATCCGGGACTCGGATTGATCTACCCAACATCATCTCAAAAGGGGTTTTCCCATTAGCTTTCACTTCCTGGTTCATAGAAATCTGCGTCGCGTGTAAAATATCATCTCTCGACGCTTTCGGATTTTTATTCGTTACAATTTCAATAACGTATTTAGCTTTCTGATGCGCACGCTCGCAAATCCCGTTTGAAAAGGCTGCGTAGGTGGGTGTTGTCCTGTGAACAGAACCGTTGCGTGATGTAGCATCAGTGTAAAATTGCCCGTATTCGGGTCCGTTATCCGTGAGGCGAAGTTTGGGAGCTCCGTAAAAAGCATCCCATTTCGCAATTGCCCGTGTACTGTCCTGGGTATCGGGACCGATACCGGAATCCGCTGTAAGGACGGATATCCGTGTGAGGGCATCGATCTGGTGTTGTACCCCGGCGGTAAATTTTGGGGTTTCAGGAAAAAACGTATCCTGACACACAATGTGATTCCGGTCACCGGGGACCAGACCACTCCCTTGGGGCTTGGGAGGCCCCTTCCGCATCTCCTGACAGCGAGGAAGGTCGCATCTCAGAAGTACGTTATTAACGTTGTCGAAGTCCAGACCGTGATGGGGTAGGTCGCGGTACTTCAACCGTTTGAGCATTTGCCCTGCTGGACAATGATCCCACTGGCAATGAAGTTTTAGAATTTGAGAAGCAGTATACGGCCCAACGAGGTCGGGCTTTTTGTTATTGGAGGTCGCTTTGCCACGTTTTCCACTTTCCTTTGCTTTATTCTTATTCGCGGGGTTTCCGCTTGGCTTATTGTTTGGTTCCTTAACGTCCAGAGGACTGTTGGTATCCAAATCTACCACATCAGAATTACGAGCGCAATAACAGAATTCTCGAACGTCCATAGTATAAGGATCTGTGTCGAATACCGTGGCATCGGAATTTATTAATGCGAAGAATTCTGAGGTTGGAGAATGATTTGTATCTACTGTATTGGAGGTAAGCTCCTTATCAGCATGATTATCAACATCAGTTCCCCCCCACGCGTTAGCCTGGGCTGAAAGAGCCTCAAGGTCTATAACGCAGGTATCGGAGCTTCCAGCATCCGATCGTTCCGCCCCCCATTGCTCGTCTGCTACGAAAGTAGGGGTGGTGTTCGTTGCGGGCGGAGGTGCTTTAAAAACCTCCTCAGCCTCGCATCCCGTTGCGGCAGGAGTGTCCAGTGGTCCTACTGGAACTGCCTGCTTGCACTCCCCAGTGGTGTATGCTTTACCCTGGGTGCCCATGTCTATCATGTTAAACTTTAGGTGGCCGCCTTTCTCGATGATCTCTTTGTTATGCCATCCAGTCTTTGCCGAGGATATCGTTACCCCCCAGGGTCGGAACTGGGCATCGATGTGTAAGTTTTTGGTTTGCTCTAGTGAGAAGAGGGGTGGGGTTGTACCTTTGTCTAAAATCTCCCACTCACTTCTACACACCTTACCGTTAAAAACACTTGCGATGTCCGCTTTGTACCCGGGGGTTTTGGTTGTCCCGTCGCCGTCCGCAAACGAATACCTTGTGTTCGAAGCACGAAGGTTGCATTGGGGTTGTTGGATGCCCGCTTTCTTTAGCATGTTTAGGAGTGGACGCTTCGCGTGCTCACTCATAACTGCTTTGGAACACCCAATGTCCCAAATACACCATCCTGCATCGTCTTCACCGAGGAATTTTGCTTTAGCATGGGTGTGCGGGTGGAAATCTTTACGCTTATTACGCTTAGAAAGTCGGGTATGCTTAGCTTTTCCTGCTGTATGAAAACAGGTATACGTAGTATCGTACTGTAAATTAGAATTTTTACAATTCGATTTACTCGTAATTGCCGGCGACTCTCCAGTCGCGGCAAAAGCTAGCTCACCGCTCCCAAGCATGGCCTTGCCCTTACGAGCCTTGCCATACTTTCCACCGCCGAAGCCACCCTTCTTGCCTCGCTTGGCGTCCATCATACGTCGAAAATCAGCATCAGGTACGTATTTCCCGAACCAACCTTTTCCGGACTTGCCTCCCTTATATGAACCGCCCTTGCCTTGTCCCGGACCACCTTTGCCACCTTTACCGACCCAGAAAGCCTCCATGCGCTCCCAGGCTTCGGTGAAGCCAGACTTCTGTTTGGCTTTGGCCTTCCGGGGGAAACGACGGCGTTTTCCGCGACCGCCTTTTCCGACCTTGGCCTTGTAGGCATGCGTAGTCTCATCCCAATCTTCCCCAACGTAGGTCCACTCCGCGTCATTGAAGGTCCACTTGATGTTATCCTCCGTGATCTCGCGTGGTTCGCCAGGCATTAGGGGCGGATTTGAATCCGCAACAAGGGCCTCGTAAACGTTGGTCCATAGTGCGTCCTCGCCTGAACTAGGCGCGTAGGTTCCCGAGGAGTAGTAATCCTCCTCCGGATAGTGGTACGCGTTGTACGCAGCAGCCTTGTGCCACTCATCCCATTCCTGAGCGATCGCTGCGTCGTAATCGTAAGATTGCTGCGCGTCCCCACCATCGTTTTCGGCGAAATATGCATTGCGTTTCTGCTCGTCGGATAAACCAAGAATATTACGAAGAATACCCTCCATTTTGTCCTCCGTCATTTTTGTCACATCTTCGGTGTCCATCCTTCCCATGAGTACCACGTACTGCTGGTCCGTGACGTCCGCGAAGGTAAGCATCATCATTGACGAAAGAGATTCCGGCATGCGAAAATCCTGATACAATTCATCTCCGTAGAGTTCAGCCTTCCTCGTTTGGAAATCGTTGAGAAACTCGACAATCGATCCCGATCGCCCCCTCCTTACGGAGAGAAACCGTCGGAGCCGATACAAGTATCTGTTAATAGGTTTGACCATTTGGGTCCCTGTAACCACGTCAACGAGATAGTCAACGTTGCACAAGATGACCTTTCCAAAGAAAATGGAAACCATATCAATGTTCTTGTAGTCGCCGTGTACCTCATGAGCTCCTGCCGGTACAGATATCACATCTCCCTGTACCGGTGCCACAGGCTCCACCATGTAATCCTCCTTAAGGTCGTTCTTTACCGTACGCTCAAGCAAGATATCCGCTGGTAGTGCACCCGAGCTCGACTCGAGTGCGGCCTTGTGGTGCGTCATTGCCGCCGTGATGAGCGGCAACTTCCGCTGGTATTCTGCCTGCGCAGCCACGAACTTCTGAGATAAATACCTGAAGTGGTCGTCCGCAGAGACCTCTTCTCGCCAGGTGCCGTTCTTGGCAGCGAGGCGATCTCGATCGATCGTGTTACGCAAGCGGTTTTGGACCTTTGGCGGGAGTAGGGAGAGAACGTGAAAACCGCGCTTATCAGACGCAATCCTGGTAGCCGCCTCCCAATCGCTCAACTTGTATTTCCAGATATCAAGTACGTTGGTATCGCCGCCCCAGATTGGCGCCTTATCGCTAATTCCCCTATCTCCCCCGGTAGCCTGCTGTGCTACCATTGAAGCACTAGATTGTGCGACAACGGAAGCATTCTGGTAGTAATCACCGTAATCATTATAGTCCGAAGACTGCCAACCATCGTATACATAATCCGACATAGTTCCAATCTCAGGTTATACAGCTCGTGTAGCTACTCGCCGGTAGATCTATGTAATAGTATCGGGCGCGCCGAGTAGACCGCAACTGCACAATAGAGTTGGCTTGTCTGGTGGGCTTGAGCCAACTCTTACTCAGTCTTAGTGTTAGCCTTGCGTCACATGACTGGGGTTTATAGGTGACCAGAGACTAGGTATTCATACTGTATTACTCCCGTGTGCAATAGACCGGGCTGCAAGCACCCGATGAGGTTATGGATAACCTCCTGTCTATAGTCACTCAAGTTACTTATACCAGCTCACGGCCTTGACTATTCCGGCCGGTGTCCTTCTAGTCTCACAATCCCCCCAAGGCTATCACTTAGACAAGCAAGTTAAGTTGGTCTTGTACCACAAATACTCTACTGTATAAGGATAGCGTAGAATTTATACAAAATCTACTCATTTAGAAAATCGGGGACCATCGAAAATATCGGGTCATCCGCCAGGTCCGTAAAAACCCTTTTACAAGCGGAGAATACGATAAGAGGTAGCGAGTCAAAACTCCTTACGGAGCATTTCTCACTTGAAAAGATCGGAACCGTAGATTTCGGCTTCCCGTATCTTTCGGAAATAAACTTCATACCTCAAACTCACGATCTACCAGGGCCGTGCATCCCAGCTGGGTAGTCGACCTGTCTGGCGAAACCATCCGAACCAGTCGGGACCGGAACCTTATCCCATGACGACTCACTGGAGCTCATCACAGAAGATATGTTGTCCCACGACGCATCACTGGCGCTGTCGTGAGAAACACCCGGTGTGCGCGCTTCGTCTAGCAGGCTTCGCACAATACTCAACCTGTTTAGAAGCGATTCCCGTGCTACGGACGGTTGTCCCATCAGGGTTGACAAACCGCCACCTGCATCATATCTTTTTCTCCCAGCTACCAAACCTTCCAAAGCGTTGAAGTAACTGAATTGCTCATGATTGATGCGTTGACCGATCTGCTCATGCGTCGACAGGTTGCTGTCGTCCGCCGATCCTGGTCGTTTTGGTGACTGAGATCCGTCTTCCGAACTTGACTTTTGTTCGAGATGGATTACCCATTGGTTAATGATGTCGCACTCCTGCGATGTAAACACCACAGACTTATCACCTGCGTAGTTCGCACGATACTTTCCCAATATGGAGGACAGGCGATCGGTTAGGTCCTGCTCACCGATGATCAATCCGAAGAACTCCGAAGTCGCAGGCATTTCACGCGTGGGAGGGATATTGATTCCCCCGATGGTCTCCACCAACACTGGAGCATC
>LWDU01043221.1_pt1 | contig 11988 bp, 13 predicted proteins | sample 727161 | NCBI WGS metagenome assembly LWDU01 (sample SAMN04566230, study PRJNA314399) | hydrothermal vent metagenome | isolation source: deep sea hydrothermal plume seawater | place: Mexico: Gulf of California, Guaymas Basin | collected 2004-07-11 | reverse complement strand
GACTTTATCTTTTTCAAGAATGATACTGGGACATAATGTGTTGATTTCTTCCCACAGATAATCGAACCAAACCGGGTCGGTCATTATGGTTGTTTCTTTCGATTGTATGAGGAGGCAGGCATGCCCGATCAAAGTCGTCTTGATCATTTTTTAATTCCTAAACTTATTGAGAGGGTTGAGATTAACCGAACGAGGCTGGTAATTCAAGTTGTAGTTTTCACTTGGCTGGGGCCAATTTGCAATAGGTTTATCGGGTCGGAATAAGGTCTGTTGGCTTCATGGGGTACGGCTCATTATTTACATCCACTCTTTGGAAGAGTGGATGTAATAAATCGGTCGATGGAAAGTTAAGGGATGAATTACTGGGTGGAGAACCCTTTACACCCTCACTGGAAGTTCAGATACTGATTGAAAACTATAACCAAATTGGACGACATAATTCACTGAATTATTGACATCCAGCGCTAGAGGCTATACATATCCTCTGAAAGTGGGAATACTAACGTAAAAAGTGGTTCAGATAACTGAGGTAGCTCATGTGTTGCAGATTTCGATAAATGGCAAGTTGTTTGAACCTTACCGGATTTTTTGTATAGGCAAAAATTATGATGAACACGTAAAAGAACTGGGGGGTAAAGCGCCAGAGGAACCGGTGGTGTTTATGAAATCGGTTGCTAGTATTGTGGCCCCAGGCGCAAACTTGTTTGTGCCTCAACATGGCAATCTTTTGCATCATGAAGTAGAGGTGGTTCTATTGATCGGTCAGGAAGGGCGGGATATTCTAGAAGCGGATGCCTTGTCACATATTGCCGGAATCACTTTGGGTTTGGATTTAACACTGCGAGATGTTCAAGATCGGTTAAAAAAATCCGGACTTCCTTGGGAGCTTTCAAAATCGTTTGACCAAAGTGCTCCGCTTGGAATTTTCAAGGCATACGATCCAGACTCTATCGACCTTGAAAATTTATCGTTCTGGTGTTCGGTTAATGGTGACCTTCGACAACAGGGCAATACTCGAAACATGATATTCCCCGTCAAGAGTTTGATTTATAAGTTGAGTAGATGGTGGACCTTGAAGCCGGGTGATATTATTTTCACCGGTACTCCTGCCGGGGTGGGACTGCTTAAAGCCGGAGATCAGGTGGACATTGAGAGCGCCGAAACGGGTAAGTATTCCTGGGACTTCTCCCCTTAGAGAGAATTGCTCAATTTAATAATGTTATCGATGAGTTTCTTGAGTCTGGATAAATAGTTAAGGATGTATTTTTAAGGACGGAATACTCCTTTTTGATGTGACTATTGGGTAAGTATTTTAGCTGTTTCACTTCTTCATCTTTGACAGTTTAATCAAGGTTTTTCTGGCAGTTTGATTGCTATGCTGAACTTCCTGCAGGAAATAAAAATATTTATATCCACATATCCAGTCACTGCACTGAAACCTTTTAAACTCAAGATCATGTGTGCTGGGTAAGTAGAGCCAGACTTATTGTCATAAGCTTTCTAGTTTTTTTGTGGAGAAAAATTTTTGCTCTTGTCATTTTTAATCTCAAGAATTTTAAAATAGGTTTTTTTGATTCTTTTGACTGGGTGGAAGTTTGTTGAAATGTTTGTACGCCAATGACGTGGCTACCCGGCCACGGGGAGTGCGTTGAATGAATCCTGTTTGGATGAGGTAGGGTTCCAACACGTCTTCGATGGTGTCTTTCTCTTCGCTGATGGATGCGGCAAGGCTTTCGATACCTACCGGTCCACCGGAATATTTTTCGATCATTGCCAACAACAGCTTATGATCCATTTTGTCGAGCCCTTTATTGTCCACTTCCATCATTTCGAGAGCATTGGAGGCGACTTCGCGCGTGATGATGCCATTGGCTTTTACTTGGGCGTAGTCACGCACGCGCCTTAGCAGGCGGTTGGCAATTCTTGGTGTGCCACGCGACCGGCGAGCGATTTCGTTGGCTCCTTCAGGGACGATGGAGATTTTAAGAATGTTGGCCGAACGGGTAAGAATGATTTCCAGTTCTTTCTCGCTGTAATAGTCGAGTCGGTGTACCACCCCAAACCTGTCACGCAGGGGAGAGGTGAGCAGGCCAGCCCGGGTCGTTGCCCCTACTAGGGTGAAGGGTGGTAGTTCCAACTTTATGGAGCGAGCGCTGGGTCCCTGACCGATCATGATGTCTAGTTTATAGTCTTCCATTGCTGAATAGAGAATCTCTTCGATTACATTGGAGAGGCGATGGATCTCATCGATGAAAAGAACATCACCTTTCTTTAAGTTAGTGAGAAGAGCTGCCAAGTCTCCTGATTTTTCGATAACTGGGCCGGAAGTGCTTTTGATGTTTGCTCTCATTTCGGAAGCGATAATATTTGCCAATGTAGTTTTTCCAAGACCCGGTGGACCGTAAAACAGCACATGATCGAGGGACTCCTCCCTCATCTTGGCGGCGGCTATGAAGATGTTCAGGTTTTCCTTGATCTTTTCCTGCCCGACATAATCGGTTAGTTGGCTGGGTCTGAGGCTATTATCATATTTGATCTCTTCGCTACTCAGTTCCGAATCTATAAGTCTGTCGTTTTCCATTATAAAATATTCAAACTTTCTTTAATGAGATCTTCCAGACTGGTATCTTTGCCGTTCAGGTTATAGATTGTTTTTAGGGCTTTTTCCGCTTCCGGTTTTTTATAGCCGAGGTGGACAAGAGCCGAGAGCGCATCATCAAAATATCTTTCTATAGATGCAGAATCAGACCTATGATCCATATCCAGTGCCAGGTCTGCCAATTTGTCTTTCATTTCCATGGCCAAGCGCTCGGCGGTTTTTTTGCCGACACCGGGTATGGCACTTAGTTTTGCGGAGTCATTATTCATCACGGCGGAAATAAAATCCTCTGGTGGCATGCCAGATAGGATACCCAGCGCAAGGCGAGGCCCGACCTTGTTAATGCTGATGAGTTTTTGGAAAATACTTTGTTCTACCTCAGTCAGGAAACCGAAAAGTTTAAGTTCGTCTTCTCGCACTCGGGTATGTATTTTGAGAGACACCGTTTGGCCCAATGCGGGCAAGGCATAATAAGTCGAAAGCGGAGTGAAAACCTGATAACCCACTGCATTAACATCGACAATGGTGTATTCCGGAGACTTATAGGTCAACTGTCCTTTCAGGTGAGCGATCATACTTTGTTTATCTCAGCGCGAGTTTAATTTTCTGTTGTAGCCCTGCGTTATGAATATGACAGATTGCAGCGGCTAAAGCATCGGAGGCATCAAAGGGTTCGGGTTTCTCCTTTAGGCGCAGCAAGGTGGAAACCATGTCGCGGACTTGGTTTTTATCTGCACGTCCATAACCGGCTACCGATTGTTTGATCTCCAATGGGCTGTATTCCGCAAGCTCAATGCCGCTGTTGATAGCGGCGAGAAGAGTGACGCCGCGGGTTTGTGCGAGTTTTATAACTGTCTTTACATTGGTGGAGTAGAACAGGTCTTCCACAGAGACCACATCAGGCTGGAATTTTTCCATGGCCAGTATCAACTCATCATAAATTCGTTTGAGGCGTTCTGGAAAGGCATGCTTGGGCAAACTACGTATGCTACTCCAGTACACAGCATGGAGATCACTTTTAACTTCTTCAACGATACCGAATCCGGTGCAGTTACTTCCGGGGTCGATTCCCATAACACGCATCTTTTTCTGCCTATGTGAGAAGGTGGATTTACCTCCATTTAGGGAAACGAGTCCACCAAGCTGAGAAAATTCTTTGCTAGAAAATAAAAAAATGCCAGTCGGCCCCACGCTTAGTGGGGAGCTAGTGGTTTTCTAGGATGGCATTCATGACATCATCCGGGATGTCAAAATTTGAATAGGCTTTTTGGATGTCGTCGTGATCATCCAGAATATCCATCAGTTTGAGAAGTGCTTTGCCTTTTTTTTCATCGACGGTGACAGTGTTTTGCGGAATACGAGTCATCTCTGCTGTTTCCATTGGAACGCCCGCTTCCTCAAGAGCTTTGCGAACCGTTTCAAAACTTGCAACGGTGGTAGTAATCTCGTAAAAGTCATCGATGCTTTGTATATTATCAGCTCCGACATCAATCACCAGTTCCATCAGTTCGTCTTCACTTTTAGCATTTGTTTTAACCGTAATAAACCCTTTTTGCTCGAACATCCAACCGACACAACCATTTTCTCCCAGATTTCCACCTGCTTTACCCAGAGCGGCACGAATTTCACTGACAGTGCGGTTTTTGTTGTCGGTCATCGCTTCCAAAAAGATGGCTGCTCCACCGGGGCCGTATCCTTCATAGGTGACCTCCTCGTAATGCACACCTTCCAACTCTCCGGTGCCTTTTTTAATGGCACGATTGATGTTGTCTACGGGCATGTTTTTGCTTTTGGAGATTAAGATAGCGGTTCTGAGGCGCGGGTTGCCATCAGGATCTCCACCACCGATACGCGCGGCTACGGTGATTTCCTTAATAAGCTTGGTGAAAATTTTCCCGCGCTTGGCGTCGGCAGCGCCCTTTTTATGTTTTATACTGGCCCACTTGGAATGACCGGACATAATTTATGTGATTCCTATTAACAAAGGTTTCCAAAATCATTAGCTGGGTGGTAATTTAACATACTCGGGGATCATCTCTCAACATCGTATGAGTATATGGAAGATAAAATAGTAGAAATAAAAATTTCAGGAAAAATCATCGAGGCAAAGGCTGGAGAAACCATTATTCATGCTATTTGGGCTGCTGGTATGGCGGAAAGCATCCAGACCGGTTGTGCAGGAGGTGCTTGCGGGGCCTGCACCATCACTCTGCGTTACTCTGATGGTCGTCAAGGAGGCACCGAACTAGCTTGTATGAAACCGGTGGAAGCGGGTATGGAAATTTTTCCTTGTCCGGTTGAACCGGAAAATCCTGTGGCTCCGATGCCTAATCCAGATGTTTCCACTTTGCAGGCAGCGTTTCCTACTCTTAACCGATGCACGAAATGTGGAAGTTGTACCACCGCCTGTCCTATGTTAATTCCGGTAATGGACTCTGTTTTGCGTATGCAACAGGGAAATTTTTCTGCGGTCATGGAAGACTATACCACCTGTATCCATTGCGGTCTGTGCAGGTTCGTCTGCGAAGATAAAGTTAAACCACACAATATGGGACTCTGGGTGCGCCGCTCTATGGGCATGAGTCGGGATGTTTCCATAGAAACAAATGAGGAAGAGGTAGAGTGGCAATATCTAATGGATGAAGACCCAGAAAAGAGGTTACAAAAAGCCCAGCAGTTTCGCCATTCAGGAAGGATTGAACCATGATGGAGTGGGCAAAGCAATCTCTGAAAAAGGTGGAAGCATCACGTCCCGTCCGGCTTGATCAGCCCGCACCCCTGCCCAACTCTGACCAGGCTGAGGCCCTTCTAAAAAAATATCATCCGGACTACCTGGGCCACGAACGGAGGTTAGAGATTGGGCCCAATGCTGGGGATCAGAAATTTCCTTTAGAGCTTGCGGATCTTTTGGAAGGAGACAGTCCGGTTGAACCCGAGTACATTCCTCAGCCTGACATCGAAACCGATGTGCTGATATTAGGGGGTGGTGGTGCTGGGGCGACTGCGGCCTTAACACTGGAAGGATCGGGTTTATCCGTTTGCTTGGCGACTAAACTTAGATTGGGCGATTCCAATACGGTCATGGCAGAGGGCGGCATTCAATCTGCGCTCGGTGTCCAAGATTCGCCAAGAAGGCATTTTGCCGATGCTCTGGTTGGCGGGCACGGTGAGAATGATCCGGATCTATTGCGCATCCTTTGTGAACAAGGTCCCGAAAGCATCCGCTGGCTCAGTCAGTTGGGTTGTTTATTTGACCAGAATGAGGAGGGCAAGTTTAGTTTGCGAGGCGGGGGTGGAACTTCGGTTCCGCGTATATTGGCTTGTCGGGATTACACCGGGCTTGAAATCATGCGCGTATTAAAAGATGCGGTACGGCTGACGGGCACTCAATTATTAGAAGAACATGTGGCGATGGAATTGGTTGATGATGGTAAAGGCCGAGTGACGGGGGCCATCCTTTTTGATCGCAAAGCTGGAAAAAAGGTTTGTGTTTCGGCTCGGGCGGTGATTTTAGCCACAGGTGGAAGTGGGCAATTGCGCTTACAGGGGTTTCCTACCAGCAATCATGTGGGCGCTACCGGTGACGGTCTTATTCTTGCTTATCGGCAGGGATGCTGTCTTACTCATCTAGATAGTTACCAATACCACCCTTCTGGGGCTTGTTACCCCGAGGCTCTTGCCGGACAGTTGGTGACCGAAGCCATACGCTCGCTAGGTGCTCAGGTTGTCAATGTGAATGGAGAAAGTTTTATTAGTGAGATGGCATATCGGGATGTCCTGGCTGGAGCCATTATTAAGGAAACCCAGGAAGGAAGAGGAGTGGTAACACCGAATAGCAAGATAGGTGTGTGGCTTGATACCCCTATGGTTGATTTAAAAAATGGGGCAGGAGAATTGGCTCGACAATTTCCGGGATTGATTCACAGATTTTCCCGTTACGATATTGATCCGGCAAAATTACCCATTTTGATATACCCTACACTGCATTATCAGAACGGTGGCATCTGCGTGGACAAGGAATGCCGGACGGATGTTGCCGGGCTTTGGGCTTGTGGAGAAGTAACTGGCGGATTGCATGGGAGAAACCGTCTTATGGGAAACTCGTTGCTAGATATTACTGTTTTCGGTCGAAAATCGGCAGAGTCGGTTCTTCGAAATATTCCCGAACGTGGAGCTGTGACTTTATCTCATTTGCAAAAGTTTCGGGCAGAACGAGAAAAAATAGAGGGCGAAACTCTGTCGCCCAAGTTTTTTCCGGATGTGTCAAAGATGAAACTAAAACCTGCTTCCTTTGAAAAGCAACAGGAAGAAAAAAGTTTGTCCAGTAACTTTGAGCCTCCAAACCCTTTTAACTTTTAATCCGCTAGATAGATGGATTTTATTTTTTCAGCAGATGGATTAAAGGTTCTTGTCTTATTAGCTGTGGTTATTGTTGTGGTGCGTGTTAAGCAACGAAGGCAACATAGCTTGGCAGGTGACCCGAAAGTGGTTAGAGATCAACTTGATCGGTTGGGGTCAGACTATACCTGTCTTTCCGATGTGGTGATTTCTGCCGAGTTGGGAATGATGGGTGTGAGCCATGTGGTGGTTTCAAACTTTGGTGTTTTAGTTCTTACCATTAAAACGGAAGCGGGCAAAGTATTTGTCAAGGAGGAAGACCGGGAATGGCAAATAAAATCAGGAGGGCAGAAAGATATCCTATATAACCCGCTATGGGAAAACCGTAAGCATGTTAATGAATTGGAGAAATTGATTGGAGCGGTTTGGTTCATCCCCGCAGTGGTATTTACCCGGGCGATATTAAAAGGAGAATTTGGGGACCATGTGCTCAGGTTGAATGAGTTGATTCCTTACATAAAACAACATAAAAAATTTCGTCTATCTGATGACAAACGAGATGAAGTAGTGCGAAAACTCAGAGATGTTTCCAAATAAATCTAAGCCTGCAAGTAAAAGTTAACTTGGTATAACTCAAAGTAGTGAGCTGTGCTGTGACGCCTATATTATTGCTTGACCGTGAAGGTATAGAATGATCTGTAGCTTCAACGGCAGACAGTATCAAAGAAACAGCCACTTCACCTTTCTGCTTTTGGAATTTTTGTGTTGTTTTGAGAGCCGTGGTTTGATACTGAGTGCTCACTCAGCTTGTAAACTCTTCGTCGTGCCAATTTTTCTAAATATTTTATTTGATATTGATAATTAATAAGTTATAGGTTTATCTAATTGGTGGTGTTCTTTTAAATGATTGATTAAGAATTTGATTGTTGGCAGGTATTTATTCGAAAAATAGAGTAAATGCATTACAATAGCGCTTATTTGTAGAACTGAAACGAGAAACAGGAGTAGAGATGAAACGTTTTGTTTTAAGTTACACCCTGCTGGCTATGTTTATTTTTAGTGGGGCTGCTTGGGCCGTTCCTAAGGAGTTTTTGTTCCCAGGGCCAGAATACAAACCTTCGTGCGATATTTCTAAGACCACTATCTGCACTATAGAAATCTGGCTGGCGTACAAGCACAAAAAGGATAAAAGAAAACTAAAGAAACTTTTGAAATCAAAATCTATTAAGGTTTTAGGGCATACTGTGCAGTATTGGAGACCCAAGGGAGGGCATCCTCCGACAAATATTGCAATCGGTAGTGGGGTTAGTGCAGAGGACGCACGCATGGCGATTGAATTGGCACTGAAATACAATGATCACGTAGACCTTCTGGTTTTGCGTCCCCTCAACCCGCCGAATTATGTGGCAATTGCCACCTCCGCCTGGGATGAGTTGTCGCAGATACCGATCAAACCGGAGGACCTTGAAAGGTTACGAGACCCAAAATTAAGTACCGAAGAGTTTCACTCTCTTTACTATGATCTTACCAATGAGGGAAATATCCAGCAAAAATTCTACTAACCCTCTACCTAGAGAGCCAAATGACTCGATGCCTTTGGTTGTCGTGTAAGCGTTACCGTTTCATCGCTATCGGTGGTTATGCTGAGTGGGTTTGACAAATTGGATGAGATTTGATAAAAACTAAATTTTTGAGCCCCATAAATTGGGTTTATTCGTGTGGCTTGTTACGTCTTTTAAAATAATGCTTTATTAGGGTGCTCCGCCTACTATGGCAGGGCTGTTTATTAAGGTTTCACTTTTTAGGAATGGACCCATGCTTGATTTAGCATTTGCCATGGCACCCCCCCCGGATGGATCAGATCCTGGAGGAGGAAGTTTGCTTTCGTTATTACCGCCGATGATCATGATGTTCATGATCTTTTATTTTGTTCTTATTCGTCCACAAAAGAAAAAACAGGATGAAGCACGTAAAATGATTGATGAGTTGAAAGAGGGCGATACTGTTGTGACCCTGAGCGGCATTCATGGGACCGTTAAGAAGCTGAAAGAAGATACCGTAATGCTACAAATTGCCGACAATGTCCGAATCAAAATTAATCGTTCTTCCATTGGTTCCAAGAAAGTTTAATCGAGGTATGAATTCATATAATGTATAGGGATCTAACATGGAAAATTCCCTTGATATTTGCTGTTGTGCTAGGCGCGGTATGGTTGTCTTATCCATTGAAAGAAAAAATTTCTCTGGGTCTTGACTTGCAGGGAGGAATGCACCTTTTACTTGAAGTTAAAGTTGAAAAGGCCGTGGAAGCAAGCTTGGAGCGTCTAGCAGATGATATTAAGAGAGATATTTCTGATGATGATTTAGAAGTGGACCGCATTAAAGCCGTATATAAGAACTGGCAGGTGAACGTTCGTATGGTGGATACACTGGACCTTCCTCCGGTTAAAAAGGTTCTTGAAGCGTACCCATTTTTTAGCTTGGTTAGTGAGGATTCCGATGGACTTGGGCTGGTGTATCAGTTGAGTGCTGACCATGTTCTGCAGATTGAACAAAATGCAGTGAGCCAGGGATTGGAAACGATCCGTAATCGGGTAGATCAGTTTGGGGTGTCTGAACCGACCATCCAAGCTCAAGGCCAAAGGCGGATTCTTGTGCAGTTGCCTGGTATAAAAGACCCAGAAAGGGCGATCAACCTGATTGGAAAAACAGCTCGACTTGAATTCAAACTTCTGGATGAAGAAAACAGTCTGAAAGAGGCTCTTTCAGGGAATATTCGCGAAAGTTCTGAGATTTTGTATCAACGAGTAGAAAATCAAGAAACCGGAGAAGTCACTAAAGAACCGTTTCTTCTGAAGAAGCGCACCGTTTTGACCGGTGAAACATTGACCGGAGCAGAAGTCCGGTTTGATACGGATTTTAATGAACCTTATGTTTCTTTGACGTTTAATAGCGTGGGCGCCATGATTTTTCAACAGGTGACCCGTGAAAACATCAAAAAACGTTTGGCGATTGTTTTGGATAATACGGTTTACTCTGCTCCTGTAATTCAGGATGAGATCATCGGTGGACGAGCGCAAATCACTGGGCAGTTTACTTCCACAGAAGCGAGAGACTTGGCTATCATTCTTAGGGCTGGTGCACTTCCAGCGCCGGTAGTAATTCTTGAAAACAGAACGGTAGGACCTTCCCTGGGTCAAGATTCCATTGATAAAGGGGTCACCTCCATGATTTATGGTGGCCTACTGGTCATCGTTTTCATTGCTATTTATTACAAATTGTCAGGAATCATTGCGGTAACGGCACTATTCCTCAATATTGTTCTTCTAGCAGGGGCGCTGGCTTATTTTGGAGCTGCTTTGACTTTGCCAGGCATTGCAGGAATTATTCTCACCGTGGGTATGGCCATTGATGCCAATGTGCTGGTATTCGAGAGAATTCGAGAAGAAGTTAGAATCGGAAAAACAGTTCGGGCCGCTATCGATGCTGGGTTTTCCAAAGCCTTTCGCACCATTGTCGATGCCAATATAACTACTTTTATTGCTGCGGTTGTGTTGTTTCAATTTGGCACGGGTCCCATTAAGGGATTTGCTATTACATTATGTATAGGCATTGCCGCCAGTATGTTCACCGCTGTCTTTGTGAGTCGTACTATTTTTGACGCCACCATGAACCGCAGAAAACTGGATAAATTAAGCATTTAAATTATGAAAATTATCAGCAGCGATACCCATATTGATTTCATGGGTAAAATTAAAATGACCGCAGCTATTTCAGGGCTGGTTATCCTGATTGGTTTGGGCTCCATTGTTCTATCGGGTGGGTTGAAGTATGGCATTGATTTTGCCGGTGGAACCCTGATTCAACTTAAATTTAAAACACCGCCTGATATTGAGTTGATCCGTGATGGTTTAAAGTCCATTTCTCTGGGTGAAAGCACGATACAGGAATTTGGAACGCCACTAGATATCCTAATTCGTATTCAGCGATCAGAGGAGAAACTGGAGGCAGTGGGATCGAAAGTTCGCAACAGTCTGGCTGATAAATTTCATAAGGATAGCATTACAGTTGAGAGGGTCGAAATGGTGGGGCCAAAAGTGGGCCGTGACCTGAGAGAAAAAGCGCTGCTTTCAATCTTGTATGCTGTAATTGGTATTGTAATTTACATTTCCTGGCGATTTGAATTGCAATATGCCATAGGCGCCATAATTGCCCTAGCTCATGATGTGCTGGTTACCATGGGTGCGTTTTCAATTCTAGATAAAGAATTTACTCTGGTAGTTGTTGCCGCATTTTTAGCTATTATCGGTTACTCCTTGAACGACACGATCGTTGTTTTTGATCGTATCCGGGAAAACCGGCGACGAAAAGGAAAAAATACGCTTGTTCAAACTATCAATGCCAGTATCAATCAGACATTAAGCCGGACTCTTCTCACCTCAGGAACAACGTTGATGGTAGTTATCGCCTTGTTTCTTTTTGGGGGAGAGATTATCCATGATTTTTCTTTTGCATTAGTGATCGGTGTGTTGGTTGGAACCTATTCGTCCATTTTTATCGCCAGCGTATTTCTGGTTTACTGGGATTCCCGACACCGAGCCTGAAAATAGGACTAACGCTCTAATTTGGATAAAGGTACCCTGAGTTTTAAAGAACCCGGTTTTCGTCTTTTATCGTGTGGTTGCTAGAACTTAGATATTCGCCGGAATCATTTGCAATAGTCTTTAACCCCATGCTACATTTCTCACTAGATGTAAAATCAGTGTTCAGCGCCTACGCCTTGAGGTGTTTCTAAAGTGCTCAATCCATATTCGTGGATTTTAAAGAGTTAATGCCCAGTTCTGCCATCTAAGGTGCCTAATAAATTGAGAGTTCTATAATGAGTGTTTCCCCTAAACTTCAGCTTCAACAATTAGTTCTTATACAAAGCCTAGACGATGAAATTGCAGATCATAGGAAGCTTCTTGCAGAAATTCCTTTGCAGATAGAGTCCGGACGCACGGAGCTAGAAGAAAAGAAGAGGATCCTTTCAGTCGCTATAAATGAGTTAG
>LWDU01041963.1_pt1 | contig 11988 bp, 13 predicted proteins | sample 727161 | NCBI WGS metagenome assembly LWDU01 (sample SAMN04566230, study PRJNA314399) | hydrothermal vent metagenome | isolation source: deep sea hydrothermal plume seawater | place: Mexico: Gulf of California, Guaymas Basin | collected 2004-07-11 | reverse complement strand
ACCGTCTTCGATGCAACATGCCCGCTTGTTACAAAAGTTCACATACAGGTTGCCAAGCATGCCAAAGCGGATAAAGAGGTCGTATTAATTGGTCACGCAGGCCACCCTGAGGTAGAAGGAACCATGGGGCAATATGAGAAATGCACCGACAACGGCAACATTTACCTCGTTGAAACCCCGGAAGATGTTAAATCACTTAAGCTAAACAACCCTGAAAACTTGGCTTATGTGACACAAACAACCTTGTCCATGACGGACACGTATACTATGGTTGAGGCACTTAAGAAACAGTTCCCCTCCATCCAAGAACAAAAGAAAGATGACATTTGTTATGCAACACAAAACCGGCAAGATGCGGTCACTGATTTAGCAAGCAAATCAGATTTAATTTTAGTGGTCGGTTCACCCAATAGTTCTAACTCAAATAGATTAAGAGAAATTGCCGTACAACTCGGCAAACCTGCTTATTTAATTGATACCGCCGCCGACCTAAATCAAGATTGGTTTACCGATATTAATACTGTCGGAGTCTCAGCAGGTGCATCAGCTCCCGAAGTTTTAGTTCAACAAGTGATCAAACAACTTCAAGAGTGGGGCGGCCAAACCGCTGAAGAAAATGCAGGCATTGAAGAAAAAGTAGTTTTCTCGCTGCCTAAAGCGCTCAAACAACACATTTCCTCTCATTAGATCCCTGCGACAACAACAAAAGGCGCTCATTAACAGCGCCTTTTTTTATCCCCTTAACCTTTTAATATCATGCCGTCATAACCTACAACCCTTCGCCTTCGCGCCCCATTTTACGCACATACCATTGCATAAAATAACTCCGGGGCTGACGCAACCCTGTCCGGACATGATAGAGCTTATATTCATTATTAACAGTAGCCCGAAACAATCGATAAGAAAAATCCGTACCACATAATAACAACTGATCATTTATTTTTACTGAATAATGACTTCCGGGCAAAACTTTTAAGCTTTCACCCTCTGGTTCAACAACCAAGACCACTAAATCTAATGACCGAGTTCTATCTCTAGGATCTTTCAGCAAATCACCTAACTGAACCGAATCATTTTCCAAAATATCTGTTAACGCTTTTGCGTTATTCTGCGTAACATGAAATGACGTGACTAATGGCACCTTATCACCGACACTTTCCTGCACCCAACTGATCACATCATTCATTTCATGCGCACGATCCTGATTAACCACAAAATACTTAAAAAATGGTTTCAACAACGGTGCTTTCAACAATAACATGATACGCCTTGCGGCAACCAATGAAGGTTGCATAATCATGTCTGCTTTAGCTGCCTGAAAAGCAGCTGCATTCTCATGAGAATTTTGTCTGACAACGGTAAAAATATGTGGATTTATCAAACGCGCATTCAATAAGATACTCACATTTTGACCGTCATCATCCGTTCCCGTCACAATACCTACTGCGTGTTCAATGCCGGCTAACTTTAGTGTTCTGGCTGTCGTTAACCCTAAAACAAACTTCTCAACATTATCCTCATCTGGACTGATCGGTTGAGGATCAATAATGGCCGTTTTCAAGCCCTGTTTATTTAATGCTCGTTTAATTTCTTGCCCCATACGACCAAAACCACAAATAATCCAAAGCCCATCCCTTGGCGGACACAGTGGCTGCTTTAATTCAGTTGATTTATCCCCAATTAGCCAATTGTTAAAAGAATAAAAATAACGCTGTTCAATGGAGGATGCTAATAACTGGGCATAGGTCTTAAACGGATCAATAATATGGACCTTCCCGCCTATCGTTGCCAATGTTTCTTCCCAAATCTCGACTTTAGACTTAGTAATCACCTCAATGTTAGGATTTAAAATCCTAGCTAAAGCTGAAATTTTAAGGTTGGTTTCTTCACTACTGGTTACTGAAACAATGGCTTTGCAATCAGCTCGCCTAATCCCAGCTTCAATTAAATGCTTTGGCACACTCGCATCGGCAAATAATCCCGGCATAGGGACTTTGTAATCACGCAATTTTAGTGCTTTAATGCGCTCCTCATTACTGTCAATAACAACTGCCGTCAATCGAGCATCACTGAGCCCTCGCGCCAAAACACTACCGGTATCACCAAACCCGCAGATAATAATAAAATCCCCTGAAATTCGCCCAACTTTATTAGAAAACTCATGCTCGGCGAGTGCTTTCGCTAAATAGGGGTTCTGTATTAATCGAATAATACTACCAATGGCATAAAACCAAGTAATGACACTAATATACAAACAAACGATAGCCCAAGAACGTTGCGCATTACTGAAGGGGAATGGTATTTCACCAAACCCAGTTGTTGTCGCCGTATAGGTCATAAAATAAAAAGCATGGAAAATGCTTAAATATTGTGTTTCGCCATTCACCACAGGCCCTGGCATAATGATCATACCTGCAATCGAAAGGGAATAGACGATGATGATAGCCAAAATTGGCTTACGCATTTCCCGTAACACAATAAAGGTCACACGACTCAGATCAACGGAAGCAGCCATTGTTTTGCACTTAAAATTAAATAAAGAAAACGCTTATAAGCGTGACATGAGAGTATCGACGACTAAAATAATAACGGAAACAACATTAGCCAAAAGTGCACCGCCAGATAACGCCACAATGCTAGTCATGACATCAGGTGTTAATCCAACCATGGTTATATGCTCGGCTGATGTCCAGTAGAAAACCGCCACAATTAATTGTAGGTCGGCCACTAAACTGGTTGATAACAAAACAGCACCCACCTGCGATCTGTCTCCAAGTTTCAACCCCGTCGCAATGAAATTAACAACCACCACAGCATTTCACCCAGGAAAAAACCGAAATTTAAGGTCATTGCTAAAACAATGAAAAAACCGAAAATGACTTTTTCTAGATTCATCCATTTCCTCCAGGAAATAATCTATTCAGTAAAAATTACGTTATGATTTACAATAAGAATAATACTCCAAAATACCTTATTGAACTCAATTAATTTATAACCTCTGTGAATAAACACAAAACAACACACCACACAGAAATAGCAGCCATTCGCCTAGACAAATGGCTTTGGGCTGCACGCTTTTATAAAACCCGAAAACTTGCCGCTGAGGCCGTTGCCGGCGGTAAAGTTCATCTTAATGAACAACGGACAAAACCTGGAAAAGAAATTAAAATTGGGGCCCATTTATTGATTACCAAAGATCAATACCAATGGGATATTACAATTGTCTCGCTTGCCAAGCACCGTAAGCCCTCAAAAGAAGCGTTACTGCTTTATGAAGAAAGCCAAGAAAGCATCGATAAAAGACAAAAACAAATCTCGCTTAACCGTGAAAATAAAGTCCTGCAAGATCATTACAAAGACCACCGACCCAATAAGAAAGAACGTCGACAGATTCATCGCTTTGTTCGCCAATGACCGGTACGTAACGCGTTGATACTACAAACATGTTGGTGGTTTAGGCAATCCAGCTAGTTTACAAGCATACCTCAAGGGTCCTTCTGGGAATAATCGATGTAAATAAAGACTATTACCTTTATCGGGCCCGAATGTTTTTTTGACTCCTTTAATGAACACGCGAGTATTGGGTAAGTGCTTATAGGTCAAATAATAGCTTCTGGCATAATCAACAATCTCCCAATGCGCATCAGTCATCTTAATACCATTATTTTCCGCCAGAACAGCGGCTAGATCAGGCGACCAATCGAGAAGATCGCATAAAAACCCTTCGTCAGTCAGCGCAATATCTTCCCCGAGTCGCTTTAATGCCACGAATGCATCACCGGATGTACAACGGTCAAGTCCACAAAACCTGAATAATCCACCAGTTTCAGTCCACTAACAAGGTCAGATTCCACAAGGCCACGTATAGCCAAATCAACGGACAAGACATTAACAGTCATCTGCGTAACTACCACTGCCCAGTAGTTAGCCCATTCTCCTTCTCGCATTACCGTGATAACAGCATCACCGGTAATAATCACACTGTCATTTTCATTAGTCCCCAACCGATCAAAGAGTCTTGTGGTCAATGGCACCTTAGAAACAATATGCAACATAACCTATCACTCTACTTTCTAATACAATCAGTGTTTTCATTCTGTCAGTTTAAGTAAAGCATTTAAATTTATCAAACAATACTCATTACCCGTACATGTTAAAATTCAGTTATGAATCTTCAATCTATCTATTCGGTTTCAGCGCTTAATCGTGAAACCAAACAACTTCTCTTACAAAACTTCTTCCGAATTCGTGTTGAAGGCGAAATATCCAACTTGAGCACCCCATCTTCAGGGCATCTCTATTTCACACTAAAAGATGAACACGCCCAAATTCGTTGCGCCATGTTTCGCCTATCAACTAGACAATTGCCTTTTAAGCCTGCTAATGGCATTGCGATTATTGTAACGGCGCAAGTCAGCCTATATGAATCACGTGGTGACTACCAACTAATTGTTGAAAAAATAGAACCCGCAGGTGAAGGCGAACTTCTCCGCGCTTTTGAGGCGTTAAAAAAACACCTTAAAGCTGAAGGCTTATTTGCCCAAGAATTTAAAAAAAAACTACCCGCCTTTCCTAAACAAATTGGCTTAATCACCTCACCAACAGGTGCAGCCATCCAAGATATTTTATCTGTTTTAAAGCGCCGTTTTATGGCTACACCCCTGATCATTTATCCGGTACCTGTGCAGGGCAGTCAGGCTAAAAACGCTATTGTAAATGCCATAGAAACCGCTAATCGTAGAGCAGACTGTGATATTTTAATTATCGCCCGGGGGGGCGGGGCTTTAGAAGATTTATGGGCCTTTAATGAAGAAATTGTCGCCCGCGCAATCCATCGTAGCCAACTCCCAATTGTCACGGGTATTGGCCACGAAACTGATTTTACTATTGCAGATTTTGTTGCTGATAAACGAATGGCCACCCCTTCCGCTGCTGCGGAACAAGTCAGTCCTGATGGCAAAGAATTAATGCTAAAACTAGTAAGCCTTGAGAAGCAATTTATTCATTTAACCGTCAACCGCTTGAGTCTTTTTGATGCACGAATAGCCACCCTCATAAACCGCATCCAGCAGACCGATCCTAGACAAAAGTTATTAACCCGAGCGCAACGTCTTGATGACATAGAAATTCGCTTAACCCATACGTTGATTACAAAACTTAATGCCCTTCACGCCAAACTCAGCATCAGAAAAACACAATTACTAACGAACAATCCAAAAGTTGGGATTCGCACTCAAAAATATCATAACCAGCTCTTATCTAACCGATTGAAACATGCTATTAAGGACCAATTATCCTTAAACAAACACCGTTTAATTCATTACAGCCAGACATTAAACTCCCTGAGCCCTTTAGCCACACTGAATCGTGGTTATGCACTCATTACCCGGCCCGAAACAGGTGAAGTCATCTCCTCAATAAGTAACCTTAATATCGATGATAAAATAAATACGCAGTTTTCAGAAGGCCATATTGTTAGCCAAATTAAAGAAATAAAATCATGATAAAAAAAATCATATTACTGCTCTTTATCCCACTCATTGCTAACGCGGCCACGCTGCCTGAGCCTTTAGCCGTTCCAGGCGGAATAGTCATCAAACAACTTGCTCCTAGTCATACTGAGAAACCCACCGCCTTTTTTCTAGACAACCGCGTTTTGGTCGTTAAAGACCAAGAACACTGGACAGCCATCGTAGGCATACCACTTAGTCTCAAACCCGGTATTCACCAACTCCTAGTAACCACAAGCCACCGGCAAAATAAAAAATTACCGTTTACCATTACCGCGAAAAACTACCCCGCACAATATATAACGCTCAAGAATACTCAAATGGTTAGCCCAAATGCGACTAACCTAGCACGCATTAAGCAAGAACGCAGGCCCATTAACCGTGCCTTAAATACGTGGTCAGAAAAGGATCGCATAGAGACTGATTTTAGTTTACCGGTAGTCGGCCGACTCAGCAGTTTATTTGGATTAAGGCGATTTTTTAATAATCAACCCAAAAACCCTCACAGCGGTCTAGATATAGCGGCGCCCAAAGGTACAGCAATTACGGCACCAACAACAGCCACGGTTCTCGAAACCGGACATTTTTACTACAACGGAAAAACTGTCTTTCTTGACCATGGCCAAGGCCTAATCTCCGGCTATTTTCATATGACCGATATTCACGTTAAACCGGGTCAACGGGTTTACCGTGGCGAAATCCTCGGTACCGTCGGTGAAACCGGTAGAGTCACCGGACCACACCTACACTGGAATATTTATTTAAATAAAGCCAAAGTTGATCCTGCTCTATTTATTAATTCCTATTTACCACAGTTAACAGGTGAGCCTATCCACTAAATGGCGCCAAAATTTAGCATGGCTCGTTTTAAAGACATCGGATCAAGCCCATCTAAATCAAGCGCCAATAATGCCTGAGCTCTTAAACTAATTTCATCAATGGCTTCTTGAAAGCCGGCCGCTATAGCTTGCTCACTGCCTTCTATTTTTGACGGGTCTTTAAGACCCCAGTGCACCTGAACAGACTGACCAAACCACACAGGACAAACCTCACCCGCCGCTTTGTCACAGACGGTTATAATCAAATCAGGATTAAAATCAGAGAAGTCATCCCAAGACTGACTTTCTAACCCTGCGACTGAAAAGTTATTTTCCAGAAGGTACTGAATTGACCATGGATGAACCGCACCGACTGGCTGGCTTCCAGCACTACGTGCAACAATTCGACCTTGCGCCAATTGATTGGTAATCGCTTCTGATAAAATACTGCGGCACCGATTGTGGGTGCAAATAAATAAAATTTTCATCTTATTCTCCAAACTTATAATCCATCACTACAATCCCCACAACACGTTTTTTTTATGGTTAACAAACACGATACAACTTTAAACGCCATGTTCCAAATAACCTAAAACTCGCTCACAAAACAAATCAGGTTGCTCTGCATGAAGCCAGTGCCCTGCTCCTTGAATGGTATCAATGACCGCACTTGGGAACAGTTTTAAAATGGCCGTGGAATCTAAATAAGTTGACTCCTCCCCGCCCAAAAACAAGACCGACCTCCCCCACCGTAATTCGGATTCTATGCGAGGAAAAGCCACAATATTATCAGAACATCGAGAAAAAACGGGCAAATTAATACGCCACCGGTAATGCCCCTTATCAAGGACTAAATTTTGTAATAAGAATTGCCTAAAGTTACTGTCCTTAATGGTCGCCAATAAATAATTATCCGCTTCTTTCCGCATGCTTATTTGGGCCAAAGGAATCTGCTGCAAAGCCCTAATCGTTGCATCAAAGGAATGCACATAGGTTTTCGGTGAAATATCAGCAACAACAAGACGCAATAACCGCTGCGAATGGTGTAATGCAAACCACATAGCCACTTTCCCCCCCATACTGTGACCTAGAATATTTGCTTTTGACAAACCCTGCTGGTCCATAAAAAACAAAAGATCTTGTGACATTGCAGGATAATCCATAACGACTGAATGCGGTGACTCGCCATGATTTCTTAAATCTAAAACATAGACATAAAATTTATCCGAAAAGCGTTTTGCAACAGAGCGCCAATTTCTGGCCGACGCAAAAAAACCATGCAAAATAATCAAGGGTGGCTTTTGGGCGTCCCCAAAAGTTTGAAAAACGAGAGGAAGTGGTTTACTTACTGCCATACTGTAGTTAGATGACTCAAAATATTTTAAAAAATGAATTCACACCCACACTCAAAAACTACCCTTTTACAGATTAAATCAGGTGCGGGGTAATCAAATAAATGATTGATGTTTGGATTCATTGGGTAAAAAAACTCTGTTACTATAATAACGCAGTAATCTCTACCAGTCACAGGGCATTCCAATTGTTTTCTCCGAGGATCAAATGAACACTGAATACATTGAAGAAATTATCATTAGCCCATTAAGAAAAGGACACCATTTCTCACAATATGAAATCAACAGCATCGTTTCATTAAATGCCGGAAAAAAAGGCCAACTCTTACGTCATTGTGCCCTTGCCGTCCTAAATACCGGTTCAGTCACCGATGACCCAACTGTCATTTCCCATCTCTATACAAATTTCACAATTACGCCTATTGCAACCGACCGCGGCCTTAATATTAAACTTAATCATGCCCCGACCTATGCCTTTGTAGACGGGGAACTTATTACCGGGATCAAAGAGCATTTATTTGCGATTATTCGTGATCTCCTTTTTATCGAACAACTTGAAACTACGGATTCTTGCACAACACTAACCCCTGATGACATTACCAATACCGTTTTTCATCAAGTCCGCAATGCCGGTATTATCAATCATGAAAACGGCGAATCTTTAGTTGCTTGCTGGGGAGGGCACGCTATTAATCCTGTCGAATATGATTACAGTAAAGAAGTGGGTTACGAATTAGGCTTACGGCATTTCGATATCTGTACCGGTTCCGGACCCGGCGCGATGAAAGGACCGATGAAAGGAGCGACTATTGGCTGGGCTAAACAAAGGCTAAATAAACAACGGCTCATCGGCCTTACTGAAATCGGCATTATTGCTGCAGAACCCCCTAATGCAATTGTTAAGGATTTAATTACCTTCCCCGATATTGAAAAACGCTTAGAAGGCTTTGTAAGAATGGCTCATGGTATCATCGTGTTTCCTGGCGGAGTAGGAACGACTGAAGAAATCCTCTATTTATTAGCCATTCTCTTAGAAGACAACAATCGTAACATTCCTTTTCCCTTTATTTTTACAGGCCCTACAGAATCAGTTGATTATTTCGAAATGCTTGATTCTTTTATCGGTAAAACATTAGGCCCTGAGGCCCAGTCACTTTATAAAATTATTATTTCAGATGCGAGCGCTGTCGCTCAACATATTAAGAACGGTCTTGCTGAGGTCAAAGCTTACAGAGCGAGTCATTGTATTTCACCTATCTACAACTGGGCATTAACCATTAATAAAAAGGCGCAGTTACCTTTTACGCCAACGCATCAAAGCATGGCCGCGTTAGAATTAAAAACGGAACAACCCACACATAATCTGGCACAGAATTTATGTCATGTTTTTTCAGGAATTGTCAGTGGTAATGTTAAACTTGACGGCATTAAACAAATTCAAGAAAAAGGTCCTTTTATTATTAATGGCGACCCCTCTATTCTTGCCGCAATTGATGAATTACTTAATGCCTATATTCAATCTAATCGTATGAAATTGCCTTCGAACCAACCCTACCAACCTTGCTACCGTATCCATTCAAAATAACGCTATGCTTTAAGAAAATTTAGACTTGAGTCACGCACCCTAGACTAACGGTTGGTATCATTAGATGAGTCGCTAGCAAACGATTACTTTGAAAATAATTTCACGACTTTTTTAAATCGCCCATCGAATTTCTTGCGGGCAATAAAGCGTATGAATTTAAAACTATTTTTCCAACCCATTCGTTTAACCACCCATTGCGCTAATTTAGGCTTACTGAAAACGAATTTCTTTTTCTTCTTAAAAGTGGGTAATTTAATCATTCTGTTAAGACTCTGGCCACCCGACTACGTTAAGCGCTGACACACAATTGCTATCTGTCACCCTATGTTTTCCCATGAATTTTCTAGCACAACCTTATAATGAGCGAAACACAACTTTCAGGAAAAGTCTAACTGCGCCAAAGAGACCTGCTCTGCTGGCATGCGCATGCTATCCATATCATTACAAGCTGTTAAAAAAAGTACTATACATATAATTAATGCCTTCAAAACAGACCTCCTAAGAAATATCGATTTTTAAATTACCTACCCTGATACCCGTAACGCTTCCGTTTAGCAACTACAACTGGCGTCGTTTCCACAACATTGTCAGCGGGGACACCCTCCTCCGTAACAACGACTTCTTCGTCGACTGTTATGTCTGCTATATTATCGACAACTTGAACATCCTCTACAGGATCAGTTGTCGTTAATTCACTCGCAGACACCGTCGATACCGGAGTCGATTTAAACAAAAACCCAATAAACCCTAAAAAACCTAAACCCAATAATAACTCTACTGTCGAGATGGAAGCCTTCTGCGCCCCCTGATTTTGAGCTTGCAGAGCATTTTTCTTAATCTCATCATTTTGATAAATAACAACCGGGTTAAAGTCACTTGCCGGATATTTCTTAGCCGCGAAAACTTCCGCACTACCCACACCACTTAAAACAAAAACCAAACCCCAATAAAACAACGATTTTTTTAACATTTCAATGTCCCTGTTTATTACTGACTAATGCCGGAGTATATCCCAGCTAAGAAGAACTTTCCAATTCCTTTTATTTACCTGCCATAGCCATAGTTTTGAAAACAAACACGCCCTGAACTAAGCCTATGTGATTTAGGTCTTAACCCTATAAAACCAAGGAAATCTCCTATGAAAATTGGCTTAATTCGTGAAATCCGTACGGCTGAATTTCGAGTTGCACTGACGCCTTATGGCGTTGAACAACTATCCTTAGCCGGGCATAGCATCAAAGTCGCTCAAGGCGCTGGCGAAGGGTCTGGGTTTAGTGATGCCTCATACCTTCATGCAGGCGCACATATTTGTGATCCAACCAGTGCTTGGGACAGTGAATTAGTCCTTAAAGTTAAAGAACCTATAGCCGATGAGTACCCTTATCTTGACCAACAAATCTTATTCACCTACCTACACTTAGCAGGTGCTGACCTACAGCTAACACAACAATTATTAAAAAAGAAAACTACTGCAATTGCCTATGAAACGGTCACGGATCAAAAAGGACATTTACCGTTATTAGCACCGATGAGCGCGATTGCTGGAAATATGAGTATTATAATAGGCAACTACTTTCTAGCCTCTTCACAAGGTGGTTCAGGGGTACAACTGGGTCGTATCAATAACCAAAATTTTGGCCGTGTTCTCATTATTGGTGATGGTGTTGTGGGTCAACATGCCGCACGAACGGCAAAAGGAATGGGTGCCTACGTTGAGTTGATCGGGTTATCTAAACCAGACCGTCCTCTCTTTTCCAATTTATTACTCAACAAAATACCTTATTACTATTCCAGCCCTGAAATTATCATCCAACGACTTAAACAAGCCGACCTTGTTGTCGGTGCCGTTTTAATTCCAGGCCATAAATCACCTTGGGTAATAACAGATAATATGGTAAAAAAAATGAAACCTGGCTCGGTTATTATTGATGTCAGCATTGACCAAGGTGGCTGTATTGAAACCTCTCATATCACCACCCACAAAGACCCTATCTTCAAAAAATACGGTATTATCCACTATGCTGTCAGTAATATGCCTGGAGCATACCCAAGAACAGCGACCTGTGCCTTAGAGAGAGCAACCTTGCCTTATATTTTACATTTAGCGAATAATGGCTTCATCAAAGCCAGTAAAGATCCCTATTTTGCACAGGGTATCAATACCTATTTAGGCAGAATAACTAACCAGGCCGTAGCTGAATCGCTTCAACTTACCCACTATTACCGCCCCTATCTATAAAACATTTAACCTATCCCCAATAAAAAAATCACAAAAAAAAGGCCTGATTTCTCAGACCTTATTTTATTAAATAGAAATCAAGTATAAGATCTCCGATCTTCCTATTTGGGGGGAGTACTGTTAACGCTACGGAAGCGAAACTAAGTGACTCTTAAAATTATTATTATTCTTATTTTTTTATTTTTATTCGCCAGCACTTTAAGTTGGCGGACTTTATTTATACCCCTATACCCTATCGATTGCAACAACAAAGTAATAAAGTTTAACGATACTGGGCAATATGATTAAATTCCATTTCAATGCAGTTTCTCAGAAACTATAGACGCCACCCAACTTATTGCTATCTTCCTGACTCCTTCAGGATAAACCGCTGCATCATAAGGCAGACACCCGCCCATTAACAACCATTCTTTCCTCAATAAACATTTATCCTTATGCTCAGGTAAATCATCCCAGTTTTGAAGTAACCTTGAAACTGTCTCAT
>LWDU01032343.1_pt1 | contig 11989 bp, 7 predicted proteins | sample 727161 | NCBI WGS metagenome assembly LWDU01 (sample SAMN04566230, study PRJNA314399) | hydrothermal vent metagenome | isolation source: deep sea hydrothermal plume seawater | place: Mexico: Gulf of California, Guaymas Basin | collected 2004-07-11 | reverse complement strand
GCTTGAAGTTTTAATTGTTCAAGTTTTGAATTATCATTTGCCAGCATCTCCAACCAATTAATTCCTTCAATAAGAAATTGTTCCTGGCTAACCAACTTCATCCATTCAACTTCACCGCTCTCCAATCGGTGCCCGCTGTGATCTATGCCAAGGATTGCTAATCCGGATGCAGCATATTCACTGCGCTTCAAAGGGCTTGCTAGTTCCCAAACTTTGTCTTTCGGCATGGGCAAGAATCCAACATCATATTTGGATTGCCGTGAAGCCAATTCAGCAGAATCAAGAGATGATGTAACGCGTAGTCCAGGTATTGTCATTTGTTTTAACTTATTCAATACGTCTCCTTCACCATGAATGTCGAGAGATGCTTTAATGCCTTTATTATGTAAGGCAATGAGAATTTTTGGAAGCAAAAGAACTCCTCGATGTTTATCCACTCGACCTTGATATGCCATTTTCAATATACCCGATTTATCACCGGGTGAGAATTTGTCCACATCTACGCCAGCATGAAGAATTGTAATATTGTTTAACGGCATTCCGGTACGTGCGTTTATGAAATTAGCATGAGATAGGCTTACTGCAGTCCCATACACTGCTTTACTCCATCCCTTTGTCCATTGTTTCCATTGAAGTAGAGATATAATTCCACGGTCAGCGGGAGGTCCACGATCTATTAGTGTCCATTTAGTTGTAATAAAGGGGGTGATTGCATGTAGTCTCCAATCAATGAGGACGTGTTCAGATTTATTAATTTCTTCAATATTGGAACGTAAGGCACGAACAATAGTCCATGAATGTAAACCCTTAATATGGCCATTTGGTAGAGGGATATGATGGAATTTAGACGCACTTATCCGGCCAGGTGAATAGAGAAATAATTCGTGTCCGAGTTCTACAAGCCCATCGGCAAGTGAAGATTGGGTAGTTCCACATAAATCGTTTCCAAGAACTCTCCCGGACAACCATGAAACTCTCATAGTTCTGAGCACCCGTCACTCTTTGAAGAAACTATCCAATCAATCTGGAAACCTTATTTTATTAACACTGGCGTAATCCCAAGTCCATGGGAGACGCGGTGAACGCCATTCCGATGGACGAAAGAAGTCCTTCTTTGAAGAATTTGCATCCGAAAGTTCCATTGCTTTCCTCACCCCTTCAAATACAAAAGAATCTTTCTAAACATCGGTATTTGCTAAAAAACATGGTCAACCGTAACCTCAACCAACGGTACAACAAGGCTTTATTAGGATATTTATGGACATTATTAGAGCCTGCTTTGTTGGCTTCAGTCTATTATGTATTGTTTGTTATTATTGCTAATTATGAAGATAAAAGTTATCCGATGCTTATTCTATTGGGAGTCATTGGTTGGGGTCTCTTTGCGCGTATTTTGAACGCTACCGTATCAACATTGGTTACGAATGCTGGTATGATTAAGCAAGCAGGATTCCCGTTAGAGATATATTCCGCCTCAGATTGCAAAACTAACTTAGTTATTTCAAGTATCAGTTTACTAACGATCATTCCATTCATGTTTTACCTAGGCCTACAACCAACCAGCGCTCTGTGGATGTTACCTGTAGCCATGTTCATGCTCTATTTATCCGCATGGGGAATTGGATTGATGGTCGCTTCAGCGAACGTCGTTTTTCCTGATGTAGCACATGCTTTTCGATTTATCACCCGGGCGGGTTTTTTCGTATCACCTGTTATGTGGACTTACGAACTTTTGATTGAACGTGCTGGTGCAGATTCACCTTATATCGACATTGCAATGCTTAATCCAGTCGTGGTTCCACTCACTATGATGAAACATTCCGCTCAAGGGACAATCCCGGATTTCGCCATTCAACATGTCATTTACGCTGCAGCCTTTCCAATTTTAGCATTTATCTTTGGTTCGATAATATTCATGGCAACATCTAGAGGGGTGGTAAAACGTCTTTAAATTCTCAAGTTTTGCGACTTGAAGGAGTCGACTTAAGTTTCCCGCGTAAAGAGGGGTCCTTGTCAATTTTGAAGCGCATGCTCCTGAAACCATTTGGTAAATCCAAGCCCGGGCCACAGAATTGCGGATTATCTGATGTATCATTAACAGTTTACAAAGGTGAGATTATTGGAATTATTGGGCGTAATGGTTCTGGAAAATCTACATTGCTTCGAACGATGGCCGGCATTTACAAGCCCGATAATGGATGGGTTGGAATTAATGGGCAAATTTCATTATTAGCAGGCGTAGGTGTTGGCATGAATAAGGATTTGACTGGGCGAGAGAATATTCACTTGTATGGGAGTATGCTCGGAAATGAGCGTGAAGTTATGGACTCCATGATGGATGAAATAATTGCGTTCAGCGAATTGGAAGAATTTATTGATGAACCACTACGAACCTATTCATCCGGAATGAAAGCCCGTCTTGGGATTTCAGTTGCGACAGCGGTCAAGCCAGATATTCTTCTTATCGATGAAGTACTTGGCGTTGGCGATCCAGGATTCAAAAAGAGAAGTCAACAGCGAATCCGTGAAATGATGAATGATTCGAATACAGTTGTCCTTGTAAGCCATTCTTTCAGCCTTCTCAAAGAAATTTGTACTCGCATGATTATGATGGAAAAGGGTAAAATGAAATGTATAGGCACACCCGAAGAGGTAATTGCTGCATACCATGAAGCCGAGGGATGAGGATTATTAATGGGATTGTTTTTTTGGAGAAAGTCAAAGACCCAAGTCTCTGAACAAGTCATCATCGATCTCTCTTTAGGTGCTACTTTAGCAGATGATTATCATCTCCCAGAACCATTTGAAAATGAATCGATGTTGAAGAATCAATCCTCGGATATAACTATTGAAAACGCCGAAACTTCTAGTGAAAAGTCGGAGAAACAACACCCTGTTGAACTGATTAAGAAAGCTTACGACACTGAAGATTGGCCTACCTTTTATGAGTTAGCAAAAGCGAGAATACTAATAGAACAAGAACAAGAGGTACATATTTATCTCATTCGAGCCTATTATGGCAACAATGAATGGACTGCATGTGCTTCTATTTGCCATTCACTTCTTTCTTTTGAATCAAACGATATTGATGCTTATCGGTTTATAGCGCGTTGCGCCAACAACAATTTAGAAGTCGAAACCGCAATAGAGTATTACCTAAAAATCATCGAAATAGTTCCGTTCGATTCAGATTCATTGGTGTCGCTTATCCGAATATATTATAATATGAACAATTACCATAATGTCATCAAATACGCTAAAATGATGATACAAGAATATCCTGCTGTCAGAGAAGGCCATATTTTTCTTTTTAGAGCATTTCATTCTTTACAAGATTTTGAATCTGCAATTACGCCTTTAGAAGTATTATTAGAAATGAATCCTAACGATTTAGATGCATTGTTGCCGTTAATCAGAATATATTATAATATGAACAATTACCATAATGTTATCAAATACGCTAAAATGATGATACAAGAACATCCTAATGCCAGAGAGGGTCACTTATTTATGGCACGCTCATCTATGGTTTTAGGAAAAAACCAACAATCGTTAAAAGCACTTTTACAGTTACTTGTAATGGATGAGAATGACATTGAAGCCCTTGTCACGATAGGGAAAGCTTTGCATAATCTTGAACGATATAATGATGCAATGGGATATTTTGAACGTGCATTAGCTATAGACCCGGATGAACGGCGCTCACGTAGGACCTTAGCACTTATTTACGACCGATTAGGGAAATCCGAGCAAGCACTAGATTTGTATACGAAAGAGTGTATTTTTCAGCCTCTGGCGTTTTCAAATTGGGAAAAGAAAATCAATTTATTGTACCGCCTTAACAGGGGACAAAAAGCACTTGATTGCATTCCCGAATTATTAGAATTGGGAAATTCTAATCTTGAATCTTATTTGTTAGCAAATGAAATCGCTTTGAGTTTCTTTTGGGATGAAATGTCCAAGGATTTATTAAAACATAGTTATGAAAAATGGGGGAATGACGATGATTTCTTTAAAAAAATCGCACTATCAAGTCTTCTTTCTGGAGACTTATCTAGTACATCGAAATATATCTCTGAAGGTTTGCAAAAAACTCCAAAACGAAAAGAGTTAATGGAGTTGCAAAAACGATTGCAGCAGATTCTTGATGAAACAAATACTCCTCGGAAAATGTTGAAAGAAGCCATTTCCAACGGAGAGATTTTTTTGGAAATGGAATGCCATATAATGAATTTAATTAAAGAGGCATCTAAAATCAAACCCTATTCTATTACGGAAGCCAAATCCAATGTTTTGATGATATCTTCTTCATTGGGCCGAGGTGGTGCCGAGCGACAAGTCGTATCGAGTCTCCACGGTCTTCTTAAGGACCCTAATTTTGAAGAAACTAAACTTTATTGCTATTCTATTAGTGGTTCAAGAGGGCATGGTGAAACTTATGAATCGGAAGTTCGTAATTTAGGTGTACGCATTCACGAATTTGGAAAACGGATTGATTGGAACGCAGGAATAAAAGATGCAGAAATCCTACTTAAGCCATGGAAGAAATATCTAGAAAAGTTACCAGTGCGTATGCAGCGAGATATTGAACCTTTATTCCTCAACTTCCATCATGAAAGACCTCAAATTGTTCATGCTTGGCAGGATCAAACAAATATCAATGCCAGTATTGCTGCATTGATGGCAGGAGTTCCAGGTATTGTGATGTTTGCGCGTTCTATGAGGCCTGATGGAAAGACAATGATGCATATTAGAAATAGACCATATCTTCGAAGAGCCTATCAGACTTTATTCGAGCACTCTCCTAGAGCATTGCTTTGCCATAATAGTTCGGCCGGTGCAAGAAGTTACAGCCAATGGATTGGATGTCCCGAAGATGATTTTGAAGTCATACATAATGGTGTGGACTTTTCAGGAATCGAAAAGGTCAGTGAGGGTTATTCAATGAGCGGAATACTACACATTCCGAAGAAATCAATAGTTATTGGCGGAGTGTTTAGACTTGTAACTGAAAAGCGTCCGAAATTATGGGTTGAAGCAATATCTAAAGTCCTTGATGTAAAAGAGAATGTTCTCGCCGTTCATGTTGGGGGGGGGAGTCATTCAGAGTCCATACAAGACTATGTCAATGAACTCGGCTTGGGTGATAAAATCCATTTTACTGGCCAAACAAAACAAGTTAAAGCATGGCTCGATGAGTTTGATTTATTTTTACTCACTTCTATTGTTGAAGGTTTACCGAATGTATTGATTGAAGCGCAAGCCTTTGGAGTTCCTGTGGTTTCTACAGATGCAGGTGGTGCTAAAGATACATTCATTGATGGTGAGACCGGAATCTTAGTTACAGAACCAACTGCTGACGAACTCGCGAATGCCATTCTAAAATGTCTCAATGACCCCGAATGGATGGAAACCGCTAAAATCAATTCACGAATAAATGCTCGCAAACGCTTCAGTCAAGAAACCATGCTCAAACGTCTGAAAGAGATTTATACATTATCACTTCAAAGAACATGACGCGCTCTACGCCCTTCAGTTCTGCTTCTGACTAAATCCATGTCAACCACTAATGATTCATCAGCTGCTTCACCCACAGTTCGATAGACCGATTTCTTTTGGGTATATTCCCCTTCTTGTGAACCACTAAATCCACAATTGAATCCGACTTTTTGCGAATCATCAAATGGGTAATCATATTTGGTCATATAATGATGAAGTACCGACTTATAATTTGAATTTTTTAATTCTGGTTTGAGCCACAAAAACTCTTGAACCACGTCTTTGTCTAAGAAAGGGTATCGCCCTTCGACTCCATAGGAGCCACTTACATGCTCCTCTTTCATCAAGTAAGCACGTTGAGTATTGTCAAAGAAATTTTTCCACGGGAATATAGAGTCGAGGTCTACAGGAAAATTTCCTCCAATTGTACTATGCCGGAAATGCTTGATTCCACCAAATCCATAGTCGCTGAAAATTTCATCTGCTCCACTGCCAGAAAGATAGATTAATTGCCCCTCCCTCTTTCCTTTACTGCAAATATATGACATGCCGATTGCACCGTTATCGTTGGTAAGCATTTGACCTGTTTTGCGGTATTCAATAGTTTTAGTAATACTGGGGATTCGGCTTGCAAGCGTGTCTCTTTTATTACGCAGGTTCTGAACTTCTTCACATTTGATAAACCAAGATTGATCATTGTTCCAGCCTAACTGCTCGTTCAACAACTTCAATGGAAATTCTAATTTCGCTTCAAGTTCCGCGTGTTCTCGTATTGTGTACTCGAGCCAATCGACATCCCCATTATCAATTCGTAACGGATATTCTTCACAATTATTCTTGATGTAATCGCGGGCAGACATAAATTCATTCATTTTTAATTCAAACAACCGAGGGTCTGTTGTTCGCGAAATACGCGCTTCAATAGTTTCTTTTCGCTCCGAGCCAACGATGCTGTACGCTGTGAACGGGACATTTTGTCTTTCTAGTTCGCAAGCTATTGCACCGCTGTCATAACCTGAAGAAAGTCCAATAAATATTCCATGCTTGATATTTTGAGTCCGTTTTGCTATCGAACGAGCGAATGCAGCCTCCCAATCATCAAAAGAGTCTTTGTGTTGATTTAAATCGAAGGTGTGAACATCGAAGCGGTCGATTTTCTCTAATGTTGAAAGTTTCAAGATATAAGTTGAATTCGCTTCAATTTGAATCGCTTCTGAAAACCCTAAACGATTCAAGCAAGATTTGTAGGAGGATAGTCCCCACTCAGTACCTTCTTTACCAAACCACAAAGGTTTCATTGAGAAAATATCGGTTGATAAGAGCAAAGTATCTTCGGTAAAATCAATAATGGCTACTGCAAATTCACCATCCAATTGTTGAATTGCTTTCCAACCGTATTTTTCGTACACAGTAAGGAGGCATTCCCCATCAGATTCAAAGTCTCCAAAGTCCTGATAGTTGTATATCTCTCCATTAAAAAAGGCAACACGGTTTTGATCTTCACTTACGAATGGTTGTGCAGTAGGGGGTCCAGTCATCGAGAGAAGAGTGTGTACAAAATTTATACCATTCACTTCGACTTGATTGGTTTGATCGGGACCCCTGAATTTGAGGAATTCAATGATGTTAGGCAAATCTATGATTCTCCTATTTGTTGCCAATATGCCGCACATTGGTTCTCGCCATTTGCGACGAGGCATTACTCCTTATTGAGTATAAGGGGGGATGACCTCATAACCTATATCCGCTGCGTTCAAGTCATGACCGACGTATTTGGTAGTGCGCGAGTTCTTGTAACAGGTGGTGCCGGATTTATTGGCTCTAATATTTGTGATGCTTTGTTGGAAAGGGGTTCTGAGGTTGTTTGCCTTGATAATTTTCTTACAGGAAGGAGAGAGAACATCGAACATTTGCTTAATGAACCAAAATTTACCTTAGTGGAAGGGGATATTCGAGATTTGGAAACCTGCCGACTGGCGAGTGTTGGATGTACGCATGTCTGCCATCAAGCAGCACTTGGTTCTGTTCCTCGTTCGGTAGAAGACCCAAATACAACGAATGCGATTAATATCTCAGGAGGTTTAAATGTCCTTGTTGCCGCTCAAGAAGTAGGAATACAGCGTTTTGTTTTTGCATCAAGTTCCTCGGTATATGGTAGTGATGAAACCATGCCTAAAGTTGAACACAAAACAGGGGCTCCTTTGTCACCTTATGCAGTAACAAAAGTAGTGAACGAATCTTATGCTCAAGTCTTTCATCAAATCCATGGTATGGAAACCATTGGATTGCGTTACTTCAATGTGTTTGGTCGTCGGCAAGACCCAGAAGGTCAGTACGCAGCCGTCATTCCCAAGTTTGTTGAATTGATACTCCAACTTGAATCACCTGTTGTGTTTGGAGATGGAGAACAGACGCGGGATTTCACCTATATTGATAACGTAGTTCAAATGAATTTGAATGCACTGTCAACAATGAATTCCAAAGCCTTTGGTGAAAATTTTAATGTCGCATGTGGAAGCCGGATTTCAATCAATGAACTCTTTTTCGCAATTCGCAATTTACTTTCAAATTATGATCAATCGCTTAGCACAATTGAAGCCACATATATCGGTGAACGACTAGGGGATATTCGTCATTCCCTAGCGGACATCAGTAAAGCCCAATTGCATTTGAATTACATTCCTGCTTATAATTGTCAACAAGGACTTGAAAAAGCAATGAACTGGTATTGGGACTCACTCCGTGGTGATTGAATGAAAGTAAAAATGGAACCAATTAACGGGTTGCTTCGGCTCATTCTTGAGCCCGAAGAAAACGATATATTGGAACCTAATGAAAAAGTTAGCCTCGGTTCCAAAATCGTTGGAGTTCATTTGCCATGGCAACTTGACCCAGATACAATTCATCCCGATCATTTAGCACTGTGTATAATGATGATTACCCATCCTTTTGTTGGAAAATCGTTAACATTCCCTAAACCTGTAAGTCAACGGTTTGGTGACCGTCATAACTCAAGTGCATCGCGTTATTCAATTGGACCCGTTGATGAAGAACTTGAGCCTTGGAGCCCATCTGAAAACGCTAGACCAGGCTTGGCATTTAGCGGAGGAGTTGATTCAACGGCATCTTTAGCATTGATGCCCCCGACAACTGCTCCAATCTTCATGGACCGACCTCTTCGTAGTAAGTCATTATATGACAAAGATGCAGTCCACCGTTCATGTCTTGAAGTTGAGCGCTTAGGTTACGATATGCACGTAATCCAATGTGATCTTGAATATGTTCGTTCGCCTGTAGGTTTTCCTGTTGATGTTGCAAATTCGGTACCTGCGGTACTCATGGCAGAATACCTAAATCTCGATTGTATTGGATTTGGAACCATCATGGAATCCACTTATGGAACGGGGCATCGCCGTTATCGAGATTATCCAAACGGCCATCATTATTCATTATGGGGTGGATTGTTTAAAGCAGCAGGAATTCCATTTATTTTACCAGTTGCTGGCATTAGCGAGGTTGGGACTTCAATGATTGTAAACAAGGCCCCTATCGGTTCAGTAGCTCAATCATGTATGCGCGGAACTTGGAAGAAGCCTTGCCTGAATTGTTGGAAATGTTTTAGAAAGCAATTATTAGATAATGCCATTATTGACAATCAACTTGATTCTAATTATTTAGATGACATTTTCAATAACAAAGAGGCATGCCTATTTTTAGCCCGAATCCCCATTAAGCATGAAAATATATTGACATGGTCAGCCTATCGGTTGGAATCCGAGCATGTTCTTTTTTCCCTGCTGAAAAACCGAGTTTGCGGCGACGGAGATACTTTGGATTGGCTCGGAAAATGGTATTCTCCGTCGATTGAACTCATGCCTGAAAAATATCGTTCTGCCGTCAAAGATAAGATTTTATGTTATATTCCAGCCATGGACTCGGAAGATGAAAATAAACTAACATCTTGGGATATGAATGCTATCATTGAATCCGACACAGTGGCCCAGCAATCAGAGACATTGGCCAATGAAATGAGAGCAGCTCTCAAACCTCGCTAACCAACCACTTTGCAAGTTGATTGGCCCCATTTGGTTGATGTAATTTCTCACAACGCTCCACCATTATTCTTCGGACTTCTGGATCCATCAGTCTTTCAATAGCCACTGCTACTTTATCCTCGGTCACTTCACGCAAAACAATCATTGCGCCTGCTTTTTCTGCAACCTCTGCACGAGCAAGTTGATCATCCATTCCGGTATTCATATTTGGAATACATATAGTAGGTAATGAAAGTCGAATTGCTTCATGGTATGAATTGTATCCTGCGGCCATTATAGTAAAATCAAATGCTTTAAAGTCAAGTGAATTCGGATATTCTGAAATAATTCGAACACGGCCCCCAATAGATGGAATTCTACTACCGATGAGTGATTCGCCGAGGACGACATAGGTTTCTTCAAACTGTTCGAGAATCTTCAAACATGTGTTAATATCGGATTCGATGTCATTGATTTGACCGGCCCCCAATTGAAGATAAACTACAATCGCTTCGTGAGGGATTCCAAGCCGGTCTCGAAGGTCGTTGCGCGGTCGTAGTTCCCCTTCGTCAAGGAATATTATCGGGTCACTTAGGATAACCGATGGCTTGAATTCGATTACATCATCATGACTTTCATCTACACTATCTTTAGGATGGATGATATAGTCAAAATGGTTAATGCTGTCCACGGGAACTTTTGTTGCGCCTTTGCGGAAAGTCCCTCGTCGCAACCACACTTTTTTCATTTTAGAATCACCTTGGATCGCATTTAACATTCCACGGTATGGAAATGCTCCATCAAATACGAATATCGAAGGGCGGTGAACTATGAACACATTTGCTAACATCTCTTCTGTGAGCGTATTCCAGGTTGAAGCATTCATTTTCCGAAACTTATTACGCCCTGGGATATGATAGGCAGCAATCCCTTCTCTTTTCAAAAGATGAAGCGTGGGCATTGTGGTGAAGAAAATGAGTTCAATATCAGGATCTAGTCTTCGCACTCTTCTAGCAAGTGCTAACATCCGGGTGAAATGGCCAAAACCCACGCCATTCGTCGGAAACATGACAATCGACTTCCTTGTGTCGCCGGAACCAATAGAATCGGTCTCTTCGATAGGGAGGGGCTTTCGGCCTAGTCGCTCTAAACCGATTGAAAAAAGTAACCATGGGAACGAGAAAAGCAGAAAAGGAAATCGCCATGGTTGTTCTATGGAACGAATAAGGTGCGTTCCGATTCTAAAAGAGGAGGATTTACGAATTCTAACCACTTCGCGACGATATTTGTCTTCATCAGATTCCTTGTCTCGTAATGAGCCAAAAGATGAGTCTGTTCCTTCGTCCATACTACGGGCAACAAAGCCGAGTTATTGAGTATTGCCAAACCAAAGAAGTATCCGGAAATCAATCGCGAGTAATTTACTATGTTGACTAAATTAAATCTGTCTGTAGTGACAAGTAACAAACAAATCTGACATTGGCAATAGTATGCCTAATTCTTCTAGAGCTTGATATATCCCTAATACCGGTAAAGACGAGTATTGTGATTGGCATTCGCCATTGGAAAGCCTTCTATCTTCACAACATCAATAAGCAATAACACCTACTGAATGCGTTACCAACGGATTGATGAACCCGAGCCATCAGCGAAGAACATGGCTCATCCTGCAGAGTTCGCCGAATGTGCTGTTACGGGTGACTTGACCATCGGAATAATCGGTCTCGGTTATGTGGGTTTACCGACTGCAATCGGTTTCCATGATGCAGGATTCAATGTCTGGGGCGTTGATGTCTCTCAGCGTACCGTCGATATGGTCAAGGCTGGAAAAAATCCAACCGGCGACCCAGATGTCGATGACATCGTGCCTGCAGCAGGTACGGAACGCTGGAACATCACTGACTCTTCAGCAGAAGCAGTACCTCACTGCGATGTCATCTTGGTAACAGTTCCAACCCCTATAACTCACGACCTCAAACCCGACCTTTCCTATGTTGCTGGTGCAGGTCGTGATGTGTTTCAAGCGATTTCAAAAGGTTCTCGAACGATTGTCGTTCTCGAATCAACAGTTTATCCAGGAGTCACGGCACAAACATGGCTCCCAATTATCGAAGAATTAGGTTTGGTCATAGGCGAGGATTTGGAAATTGCCTATTGTCCTGAAAGATTCAATCCGGGCGATGCAGCACACGGTGTACGGCAAGTCGCTCGTGTTATCGGGTGTTCAAACCCTGAAGTTGGAAGTGCATTGGTCGCCTTATATCAGCGCTTGACCACTGAAGATGTTCGTTATGTTGGAAAACTAGAAGTTGCAGAGGCTGCGAAGGTTATTGAAAATGTCCAACGCGATATCAACATCGCTTTGGTCAACGAACTTGCTCGAATTTTCCCAGCCTTGGATGTAGATGTTGAAGATGTATTATCAGCAGCAGCGACCAAATGGAATTTCCATCGTT
>LWDU01033767.1_pt1 | contig 11990 bp, 11 predicted proteins | sample 727161 | NCBI WGS metagenome assembly LWDU01 (sample SAMN04566230, study PRJNA314399) | hydrothermal vent metagenome | isolation source: deep sea hydrothermal plume seawater | place: Mexico: Gulf of California, Guaymas Basin | collected 2004-07-11 | reverse complement strand
GGAGAAATTTTAATTAATGGATTTAATATTGAAAAAAATAGAATTAAACTTCTTCATAAAATAAATTTTATTTCTCCATATATAGAACTACCTAAAAAATTAACAGTAAAACAAAATCTTACAGTCTATGGCAAGTTGTATAGTGTAAAAGATTTAAATTATAAAATTGAGCATCTTTCACAAAAATTAAGACTGGAAAATTTTTTGAATCGTGTAACAGGAGAACTTTCATCTGGCCAAAAAAATAGAGTTAGTTTAGCTAAAGCATTAATTAATGATCCAAGTTTTTTGCTATTAGATGAGCCAACTGCTTCTTTAGATCCTGAAACAGGAGATTATGTTAGATCTTTTTTGGAAAATTACAAAAAGGAAAAAAAAATATCTGTTCTTCTTGCGTCTCACAATATGAAAGAGGTTGAAAGATTATGTGACTCTGTTTTGATGATGAAAGATGGAACAATTATTGACCAAGGTACTCCAAAAAATTTAATTAATAAACATGGTAGAAATAATTTGGAAGAAGTGTTCTTAAAACTCACAAGGAATTCAAATGAACTTTGGTAGAATGTATGGTCTTTTTTTAAGACATTTTTATTTGATCACCAGATCACTTCCAAGAATTTTAGATTTAATCTATTGGCCTTCTATTCAAATTACTTTATGGGGTTTTATTTCAAATTTTTTTGCAGACCATAGCACTTATTATAATGGAGCTGTCGGGGTTATTTTGACTTGCGCTATACTTTATGATTTTTTATTTAGAACAAGCATAGGTTTTAATATGCTTTTCCTAGAAGAGATTTGGAGCAGAAACTTTACAAATTTATTTATTGCCCCAATAAAAATGAGTGAGATAATTACATCTCTTATTGTTACTGCTTTAATTAGAGCTTTAATTGGTCTCGTTCCAGCTATATTGCTTACATCTCCTTTGTTTGGAATTTCTATCCTTGATCTAGGACTTCCTCTTTTTCTTCTTTTTTTAAGTTTATATATTTTTGGAGTTACCTTAGGGCTATTTGTTTCTGCAGGGTTGTTAAGATTTGGTCCATCTTTTGAAAATATAGCGTGGTCAACAATGTTTTTATTAGCTCCTTTTGGTTGTATTTATTATCCTGTAGAAACTTTACCAGGAATTTTTCAAAACATTGCGTATGCTCTTCCTCTAGTTTACATTTTTGAAGAAGCGAGAAGCATATTAATTGATCAAACATTTAATTCAGTAGAAATTATTAAAGCATTTAGTTTAAATGGAATTTATTTATTTTTAGCTATTTCTTTGTTTTATTTTTCATTTAGCCAGGCAAGAAAAAAGGGGACACTGGTAAATATGGGCGAATAATGGTGCGCCTGCTAGGAGTTGAACCCAGAACCTCCTGATCCGAAGTCATGCAGTCAAAAATTTTTCTTTCTAATTGTGTTGATACTAGCAACAACTGGAGTCACTCGTCAAATTAATTCTCACTACACAACCATTACACAACAAACCCAGAACCACGATCCCTAAAAGTTTTTTCATTTTTTATTTTTATTTCTTATTGTTATTTTTTCCACCCAACCTAGCTTCATCACTCGTAAGTGGTTTATAAGTAAGAGAAGTTTCATGATTTTCTGGGCAATTAATGCTTATAAATTCTGCTTTGCTTCTTTTGAATATTTCTCTTTCTATATTAAACCAGAATGAAGGTGGATCAAAAGTCCCACCTGCAGCACCCACAAGATCTTTCATGTGAGAAAGTGTCCAAAAAAGACTTGTTCCACAATTAGTGCAAAAATTAGTTTCAAAAGTATTTCCACTTTCAGTGGTAAATGTATATTTTTTTAAATCACCAGACTCTATTTTTAAATTCTCTTTTTTAAAATAAACAGAAATTCCAAAAGCAGTTCCTGTTCTTAACTGACAATATCTGCAATGACATAGGCCTGTCTTTACTGGATCTCCAATAGTATGATATCTAACGTTACCACACGCACAACCACCAGAATGTTTTTTCATCTCCCTAAATCCTACAACATAATTAACGTTAAGTCTTTGCAAGTATTAAGGTTGATTTCGCAGGGAAATTTTTAAAATATTTTGATATGGGTGGATCAAGGCTAAATTTTTTTACTACAGCTAATAGATAGTCAATCCATTTTTGGTAGATCGAACATCCCCTTACCTCTCCAAAGTACAAAGGTTAAAATTGCTTCTTTATGTGTACTCATAGAATGACTCTGCCATCTATAGTGCATTTTTGTTTCATTAGGGTTTAATAAGATTTCCTCTTCTTTTGTTCGAAATATAGCATTGCCGCCTAGATTTAAGTATATTTCTTCAGCCTCATGACTATGCCAATCATAATCTAATCCATTCCCCCAGAAGCCTATGAAACCTCTAAGTTGAGTTGAATTAAAATGCCCCTCCGGTCCAAAAAGCTCACAATATCCATAGCGATTGTAAAGATCATGGCCGACCTCCTTTTCTGTATAGGTTCGTTTCCAATGCATTAGATTTACATTGGCTTTAATAGATTCAATAAGAGGATTTGTTTCTGTTGTGCCGCTGAGAGGAAAATTTTCTACAAGTTTAGCCGCAGGTATCATTCTTGATGGCAAATTGGAATTAACTAGATCATCGGGCCATTTGGCAAAGTTTTTTAGATCTAGATTCGATTGATAAAGATTCGATGCTGCCTCAAGAATATTTATCATAGGCATCTTTTTTCCAAATTATTTTCAATAAATTATATTATTAATAGTTTTTTTTTAAATAAACCAAACATGCTTTCTCTATATACCTGATATTGGATGCAGAGTCTTTGCAAGTATTAAGGTTGATTTTGCTGGAAAGATTTTAAAAGGTGGTAGAGTTAAATAAAGTTTGGCATACTAGTCCAATGGGAATAAAATCAAAGATTGGTTTAAAAAAAGTAACTACTCTTCAATTTTGGTACATAGTTGCTTTTGTTATTGCAGCTTGCATAAGCACGTATTTGTATGATTTAAATACTGAACCAACTTATTCATGGTTGCCGTTTTTAATTGGTATAGTTGGCTTTATACATGTGAAATATTTTCATAAATTACAAAACAATAAATAAACTCAAAAATCTAACATTCTCAGGACACAACACAGGACACAACATCGATATCAATGTTAGTGCTCTGTATTCATATTGTTCTTAATTGTTCTTAGTATTATTGGTGCGCCTGTAAGGACTTGAACCTTAAACCTCCTGATCCGAAGTCAGGCGCTCTATCCAATTGAGCTACAAGCGCATATAATGATTAATAATATAAATTATGAAAAATATCATTAAATTAATTGTGAAAGAAAGTGAAATTGATCAAAGAGTGGATGTATTTATCAATAAACAAGAAAGTTCCCTAAGTAGAACTAGAATTAAAAATTTAATATTAAAAGAAAAATTAAAAATAAATGATTCAATCATTACAAATCCATCAAAAAAATTAAATATTGGAGATGAAATTCAGCTTGAAATACCTGAGCCAAAAAAAGCTTCGTTAAAACCTTACAATTATAAACTAAATATAATATACGAAGATCATGATTTATTAGTAATAGATAAATCTGCAGGAATATCTATACACCCTGGTGCAGGAAATTACGACAATACAATTGTCAACGCATTGATGAGCTATAGTGGGGAAAACTTATCAAATATTGGTGATGAACTAAGACCTGGAATAGTTCATAGAATAGACAAAGATACTTCAGGATTAATAGTAGTTGCAAAAAATAATATTTCTCATGAACATTTGTCTAATCAATTTAATAAACATACAATTAAAAGAATTTATCAAACTTTAATCTGGGGTAAGCTTCGACCCCAAACGGGAATAATTGAAACTCTAATTACAAGGAGTTCCAAAAATAGACAATTAATGGAGGTTGGTTTTACTAAAGGAAAAAAAGCAATAACAAATTATAAAACATTAGAAGTTTTTGAAAATAAAAATTCCCCAACACTAAGTTTAATTGAATGCAAACTTAAAACTGGAAGAACTCACCAAATAAGGGTTCATATGAGTTATAAAGGCAATAATATACTTGGGGATAAAAAGTATAAAAAAAAATTCAAAAAAATAAAAAATATTAATTCAGATTTAGAAAAAATGATTTTAAATTTAGATAGGCAATTTTTGCATGCTAAAGTTTTGGGGTTTATACATCCTAAATCTGGAAAGGAACTGGAATTTACCTCAATTTTGCCACAAGAACTTGAAAAAATTTTAAAAACCTTAAGAAAATTAGGCAAATAAAATGATTGTAAAATTAATTTTCTTAATTAAATAAATAACAAAAATGAGCAATACAAAAAACTACAATCTACCGATACTTTCAAATGAAGGTGGCCTTTCTGTTTATTTAGCACAAATAAAAAAATTCCCTATGCTAGATGCTGAAGAAGAATACATGTTAGCAAAAAATTGGAAACAAACAGGAAATTTAAAATCTGCAGAAAAACTAGTCACTAGCCATTTAAGATTGGTAGCTAAAATTGCAATGGGATACAAGGGATATGGTTTGCCAGTTAATGAAATGATATCAGAAGGTAATGTTGGGTTAATGCAAGCAGTAAAAAAATTTGAACCTGAAAAAGGTTTTAGACTAGCGACTTATGCAATGTGGTGGATTAAAGCTTCTATCCAAGAATATATTTTAAGGTCTTGGAGTTTAGTTAAAATTGGAACAACTACGGCTCAAAAAAAACTATTCTTTAATTTAAAAAAATTAAAAAATCAAATTGCTCCAAGAAGTGAAGGTGATTTAAAAAATGAGCATGTAACAGAAATTGCAAATAAATTAAATGTTAAAGAAGATGAAGTTGTTTCGATGAATAGAAGATTGGCTGGTAAAGAACATTCTTTAAATGCACCTGTTGGCGAAGATGGAGATCAGTGGCAAGATTGGATCGTTGATAAAGAAATGGATCAAGAATTAAAATTTGCTCAAAATGAGGAGATGGATCAAAGGAAAGATCTATTAAAAGATTCAATAAAAATTTTAAATGATAGAGAAAAAGAAATTTTATATTCAAGACGATTAACTGATGAACCTTTAACATTAGAAGATTTAAGTAAAAAATTTAAAATAAGTAGAGAGAGAATTCGACAGATAGAAAACAAGGCTTTTGAAAAACTACAAAAACACATGCTTAACTCAGCAAAATCAAAAAATCTTCTACCAGTAAATTAGCTTCTAAAAGGATCAACTATTAATATAGTATCGTTTCTTTCTGGACTTGTAGAAATACTAGCAACTTTTGTTTCTATAAATTTTTCTAATTCTTTAATATAATTTTTTGCATTATCGGGAAGATCATCAAATTTTTTTATGCCCTTAGTTGAACAATTCCAGCCTTTAAAATTTTTATAAATAGGTTTTGCTTTTAATTGATCATCTACAGCTGCAGGCAAATAATCCATTTTTTTTCCATCAACTTCATATGCAATACACATCTTGATTTCATCTAATTGATCTAAAACATCTAGCTTAGTTAATGCTATTCCTTCTATTCCAGAAATTTTAATTGTTTGTCTAACCAAAACTCCGTCGAACCATCCACATCTTCTTTTTCTACTTGTAACCGTTCCAAATTCTTTTCCTATGGTTCCTAGTTTTTCTCCTATTTCATCTTTCAGTTCTGTTGGAAAGGGACCTTCTCCGACTCTAGTAGTATAAGCTTTTGTAATACCCAAAACATAATTTATTGAATTAGGACCACAACCAGAGCCCGTCGCTGCAGCTGAAGCTACTGTATTTGAAGATGTAACAAATGGATATGTGCCATGATCAACATCAAGCAAAATACCTTGTGCGCCTTCAAATAATATTTTTTTTCCTTGTGATTTAAATTCATCTATTTTTTTCCATACTGGTTGGGAGTATTTTAAGATTTCTGGCGCTATCTTTAATAAATCTTGCTTTAGTTTATCTTTTTTGTAAATTTCTTTTCCTAATCCTTTTCTTATTGCGTTATGATGCATTAAAACTGTTTCTAATCTATGGTCCAGGTTTTTCTCAGAAACTAAATCCATAACTCTTATTGATCTTCTACCAACTTTATCTTCGTATGCTGGACCAATTCCTCTTCTTGTTGTTCCTATTTTAGCTTTGCCCGCTGCATCTTCTCTTATTTCATCCATTTCTCTATGAAATGGTAAAATTAAATTTGCAGCCTCTGAAACAATTAAGTTTTTTTGATTTATTTCAACGCCTTTTGATTTAATTTCTTTAATTTCATCCAATAAAGCCCACGGATCAACAACAACACCATTTCCAATAATTGACACTTTGTCTTTTCTTACAATTCCGGAAGGTAATAATCTCAATTTGTATGTTACGCCGTCAATTACTAAAGTATGTCCTGCATTATGTCCTCCTTGAAATCTTACAACAATATCAGCCTCGCTAGAAAGCCAATCAACAATCTTTCCTTTGCCCTCATCTCCCCATTGGGATCCAACAACAGCTACATTTTTCATTTAAACTTTTTGTTTATATTTATTGTACTTAAATGATTTATTGGTCCATGACCCTTACCATACCCTGGTCCTGTACCAATTGAATGGTTAACATACTTGATCGCCATCTCACAAGATTTCTTTAATGTTTTTCCACATGAATAATATGTGGCAATAGCACTAGATAATGTGCATCCAGTACCGTGTGTATTTTTTGTATTAATTTTTTTGTTTTTAAAAGCTGATATTTCATTTTTATTTAAAAAAATATCTTGCATTATTCTTGATTTAAGATGTCCACCTTTTATCAATACATTTTTTGCTCCTAAACTCATTAAAATTCTTGCGGCACTGATCATGTCGTCTACTGAAGAGATTCTTGTTTTTGTCAAAATTTCTGCCTCAGGAATATTTGGCGTTATTAAACTAACTTTTTTTATTAGTTTTGATTTTAAAATTTTAATTGAACGATTATCAATTAATTTAGCTCCTCCTTTGGCAACCATCACGGGATCCAAAATAATTTTTTTTACACTTATTTTATTTAAAGACTTTAATACTGCATTGATAACTTCGACTGAATGAAGCATTCCAATTTTAATTGCATCAGGCTTAATATCTTTCGATGTAAATTCTATTTGCTTCGATATTTCTCTCGGCGTTATAGATTCGATTGATTTTACACCGGTAGTGTTTTGGGAAGTTACGGCAGTTATTGCAGTCATAGCATATGAGCCGAGTGCAGTAACAGTTTTAATATCAGCTTGTATACCCGCACCTCCCGAAGAGTCGGATCCTGCAATTATTAAAATTTTAGACTTAGGTTTCAATATTTTATTGATCTCTTAATTATTTTTATACATTTTAAAATCAAATTTTTATTATACGACTCGCCCATAATTCTAATTTTTGGTTCTGTGCCAGATTTTCTAACCAAAAGTCTTCCATTTCGTTCCATTAGTTTATTGGCTTTTTTAATTGCTTTTTTACACTTTAATTTATTTATTATATTTTTATCTCTGACAAGAATATTTTCTAAAATTTGTGGCATAGGTTTAAAAATATTTAATAACTCGCTAGCTTTTTTTCCTTTTCTCATTGAAAATAAAACTTCTAATGCTACTAACAGTCCATCGCCTGTTGTTGCAAATTTTCCTAATATAATATGGCCCGACTGTTCTCCTCCTAGATTAAACCTATTTTTTTGCATTTTTTCTTTAACATACCTGTCTCCAACATTGGCTCTTACAAATCTTATTTTTTGTTCTCTAAAATAATTTTGTAATCCATAATTAGACATTAAGGTTCCAATTACTCCGCCTCTAAGAATTTTTTTTCTTTTCCACCTTTTGGCAAGCATCGCTATAATCTGATCACCATCAACTATGGTTCCTTTTTCATCGCATAAAATGATTCTATCTGCATCACCGTCTAATGATATTCCTAGGTTAACTCTATGTTTTTTAACTAAAGATTTAATTTTTCTCGGAAAAGTAGATCCACAGTTTTGATTAATATTTAAACCATTAGGAGATGTACCAACATTATAAACTTTTGCCCCTAAAGATTTTAAAAGTTTTGGGCCAGATTTATATCCAGCGCCATTTGCACAATCTATGGCTATTTTAATTCCTTTTAAGCTAAAATTATCTGGAAAATTAGATTTTAAAATTTTAATATATCTATCATTAGCATTCTCTAATCTTTTAACCCTGCCAAGAATATTTGGTTTAGATAAATTTTTTGTAATTTTTGAATCTATTAATTTTTCAATTTTTTTTTCGATTTTGTCAGATAATTTTAAACCATCAGGTCCAAACAATTTCAATCCATTATCAAAATAAGGATTATGAGATGCTGTTATCATAATACCCATATTTGCCTTCATTTTTTTTGTCAACATGGCGAGACCATTAGTTGGCAAAGGACCCAGTGTGTAAACATGCATTCCTGCTGAAGCCAAACCAGACACTAGAGCGGGTTCAAGAGTATAACCAGACAACCTTGTATCTTTCGCAATAATTGCTGTTTGTTTATTTTTTTTCAAATTTTTAAAATATGTTCCTGCGGCTAAACCAAACTTAAAAAACATTTCTCCATTAATATTTCCTTGATTTACTTCTCCTCTAATTCCATCGGTACCAAAATATTTTTTTGACATTATTTAAAATTTAATGATTTAAAAACTTTTATACTTTGATTCACTTCATTTACATCGTGAACTCTTAATATTTGAACTCCTTGTGTCATTGCATATAAACTGGATGATATCGTACCACCCAACCTTTCTTTGCTATCATTATTTCCAGATAAGTTCTTAATAAATCTTTTTCTAGAAACACCCAACATTATAGGAAATCCAAGTGAGTGAAAAATAGAAATATTATTAATTAAGGTCATATTATGTTTCAAGTTTTTACCAAAACCAATACCTGGATCCAAAATAATATTGTTATGTTTAATTCCTAGGAATCTCATTTTTTTTATTTTTTTTTCAAAAAAATCATAGATATCCAAAAGAACATTTTTATACCTTGGATTTTTTTGCATATTTTTTGGAGTTCCTTGCATGTGGTGAATAACAAATGGGATTTTATGTTTTTTTAAAACATATATAGTATTGGCATCATAATCAAAGCCAGAAACATCATTTATTAAATTTACTTTATTCTTTATTCCTTTTTCCATAATCCAGCTTTTTCGAGTATCTAAAGAAATAAATTTATTTAGTTTTCTAATTTTTTTTAAAGTTTTATTAATCCTTTTCCATTCTATTATTTTATTAACATCTTTAGCTCCTGGCCTTGTTGACTCTCCACCTATGTCTAAAATTTTACATCCTTTTTTTATTAAATAACTTGCGTGATTGAATCCAGAGTTTTTCTTATTATATTTTCCTCCATCTGAAAAGCTATCTGGTGTTAAATTAATTACTCCCATTAAAATAGGAAAATTTAAAAAGTTTAATCCTTTAAATTTTTTTTTTTCTATAATTAACTTAATATCTTCTTTAATTTTATTACTCTGATTTTGTATTTCTCTTATATGAATTTTTTTTTTATTTTTTCTAGTTATGATTTCTATAGTATCAAATGATATTAAATTGTTTCCATTTAATGGAAGTGATAATTTTTTTTTTATTTTTTCTTTTGATATTGAACCATAATAAAAATTACACGCACGTGTGTAATATTTTTTCATTATGATTTAATGAACAATTTTTGGTTTAAGTCCTATTGAACCAAGAGCTGAAGTATCTTTATCTTCTTCGACTTTTAAATCTTCTTTATTTGCTGGATATGCATTTTTGCTAATTAAATCTTCTATTTCAGATCCTGTTAAAGTTTCGTAGGTTAATAAAGCTTTTGCTAATTTGTGAAGATCTTCAATTTTTTCTGTCAAAATTTTTCTAGCTTTTTCATAGCCTTTATCAACAAATTTTCTTATCTCTATATCTACTTTTCTTGCTGTTTCCTCTGACATATGCTGTTGTCTTGCAACTGAACGACCAAGAAATATTTCTTCTTCATTTTCTCCATAAGAAACTGGTCCAAGTTCTTTGCTTAATCCAGCTTTCATTACCATTGCTCTTGCTCTTTTTGTTGCTTGCTCTATATCACTTGCGGCACCAGTGGTTACTTTGTCGTCACCAAATATTATTTCTTCTGCAACTCTTCCCCCCATTGCTATTGCCATTTGGGCATGCAATTGTTCTCTTGTTTGTGATACTTCGTCTCTTTCTGGTAATTGCATCACCATTCCCAATGCTCTTCCTCTGGGGATAATTGTAGCTTTATGAATTGGATATGCTGCTTTCTCGTTTAATGTAACTATAGCATGACCAGCTTCATGATAAGCAGTTAATCTTTTTTCTTCTTCAGTCATTATCATAGATCTTCTTTCAGCACCCATCATAACTTTGTCTTTTGCTTCTTCAAATTCTTCATTGGTAACTGCTCTTTTATTTTTTTTTGCTGCTAACAAAGCTGATTCATTAACTAAATTTGCAAGATCCGCACCTGAGAAACCTGGGGTTCCTCTAGCTACAGTTCTTAAATTTACATCTGGAGCCATTGAAATCTTTTTAGCATGTACTTTAAGTATTTTTTCTCTTCCAATAATATCTGGGTTTGAAACAACAACTTGTCTATCAAATCTTCCTGGTCTTAAAAGCGCTGGATCTAAAACATCAGGTCTATTAGTTGCTGCAATTATTATTACTCCTTCATTTGTATCAAAGCCATCCATTTCAACCAACAACTGATTGAGAGTTTGTTCTCTTTCATCATTTCCTCCACCCAGTCCTGCGCCCCTACTTCTTCCAACTGCATCAATTTCATCAATAAATATTATGCATGGAGAATGTTTTTTTCCTTGTTCAAACATATCTCTAACTCTTGAAGCGCCAACGCCTACAAACATTTCAACAAAGTCAGAACCTGATATTGTAAAAAACGGAACAGAGGCTTCACCTGCTATAGCTCTTGCTAATAAAGTTTTTCCTGTTCCTGGAGGGCCTACTAACAAACAACCTCTTGGTATTTTTCCTCCAAGTCTACTAAATTTTTTTGGATCCTTTAAAAATTCTACTACTTCTTCTACTTCTTCTTTTGCTTCTTCAATCCCAGCAACATCATTAAAAGTTATTTTTCCTTTTAATTCGTTCATCATTTTTGCTTTAGATTTTCCAAATCCCATTGGTCCACCTTTTCCTCCTTGCATTTGTCTCATAAAAAATATCCAAACTGCTATGAGCAACAACATTGGAAACCATGATAGAAGAACTCCAAGTAGTGAAGGCATTTTTTCTTCTAGAGGAGATGCGGAAATGCTAACTCCTTTATTTGATAGTTTTTCAATTAAATTAGGATCGTTTGGTGAATAAGTTGAAAATTTCTCACCATTAGACATTATTCCTTTAATTCTATTTCCTTGAATTTCAACTTGAATAACTCGTCCATTATCTACTTCTGATAAAAATTCAGAAAATATTATATTATTATTTTGCCCTATTGAGCCCTGTGGATTTTTAAACATATTGTATAAACCGATAGTTAAAAAAACTATCACAGCCCACATGGCTAAATTTTTAAAATTCATATCTATAAAGTAAGAATTATTGTAAATTTAACAAGTGTTAAATTGATACAAAATAGTCTTTTTTTTCATTTTTCTTTGTAAATTACAAAAGAATTATTGATTTTTTCCAATATACATCCTGAAATATTTATCTTTTTAATCTCACCGGATCCCAGTTTTGTTAATAACTGACTAACGCTCTTGCCTCTTGGCGAATAATATTTATTACCAATTTTTTTTAATAAGTTAGTCAAAGATCTAAAAATAATTTCATGAGGTTGGTTAAAAAAATCACTATTTAAAATATAATTTTTTTTTTGTCTATTGTATTTTGAATTGTACTTAATATTTTCATTAACATAGTGATTAATAGTAAAATTAGAGTCGCTAAGATTATTAATTGTTAGTCTTAACTTTTCTAAATCTAAACCTTCAGACTT
>LWDU01000409.1_pt1 | contig 11990 bp, 4 predicted proteins | sample 727161 | NCBI WGS metagenome assembly LWDU01 (sample SAMN04566230, study PRJNA314399) | hydrothermal vent metagenome | isolation source: deep sea hydrothermal plume seawater | place: Mexico: Gulf of California, Guaymas Basin | collected 2004-07-11 | reverse complement strand
CTGAGCGCGAGCCCGGGCGTCACGGGTGGCATTCTACGAACGAGCGTCGAGGCGGGTGGATGTTGATCCCGGACTCGGATCTCCCAAGTCCGGATGTATTGCCCCGTGCCTGGGAGTACAAGCTCCTACGGGAAGACGACGCCACGCAAGCCTATGGGCATCAGACTACGCCGGAGCGTGCTCTGGAGGAGCTGTTGACCAGGTTTCGCTCGGCCGACATTCGTGTCGAACGTCGTTCCGGAGAAGATGATGAGAACCAGAACATGGAGGCGTTGTGCAGTCAGCGGAAGATCGGGGCCGATGTGTTCCTACGGGAAGTGCGAATGCCAAAGGACGTGGAAGCTTACCTCCAAGTCAGATTGATTCCGGAGAACAAGTGGCATGAGTACCAGGAAGCATTTGTCACGGTTTGGAAGCTGCGGTTTTTCCATGGACCAGGCATGGACGACTTGACCAAGCAGGAAGACGGTGGAAACTTGTCGGAGCAGACGAAGGAGACTCTGAAGCGAGTGTTGTCGTACGACGTTGACCACGAGAAGCAAAACGTGTACCAGCGGACAGTGGACAAGCAGTACCTGGGGCAGATGGTGAAAACAGGAGATAAGATGTACCTGGAGCCTAAGGTGCGGTATGGACAGACGTTCTCGATTGCGGACGTTAAGACCGCTGCGACCACGGAGAACGCGCCAGCGTTGATGGGCGGGACTCAGGAAGCTCGCGAGCAGCGTCGACGAGACTCTCGCCCACGGGCCTCTTCTCACGATCCGTCGAGGGAGTACAACCAGCGACCGGCGGGACAGGGTTGGGACCGGAAGTATCAACGGTATGAAGATGAGCACTCTACCTACGGGTACTCGAAGGGGCACGGGAAGTCCGAGATTTCGCGAGCCAACAGGGACCTGGCGGAGAGCGATTACGACATTCAGCAACGACAGGCCCAGCAACCGCGTGGTCCGTCTTGCCCGTGGAGTGGTCCGCCGCCGCATTGGTCTGGTTCGCCGCAAGGCCCTCCGGACGAAGTGCACTCGACGCAAGCTGAGGTTGAGTTCAAGCATGGCGGACGACGCTACGAGGACGGGTTGGAACGACAAGAGCAGATCCACGCGGAAGGTAGGGGATCTGCGCCGCGGTTCAACTGCTGGGGAGACTTGCTCAACCAGGAAGTGTGGACCCCAGCCCGTCAGCAGTCAGGCACTGGTTGGGAAGTGGAGGAACCGGTGCGGTCGTTGAGTCCACCCACCGGATAAGCAGCCGCAGGCAAAGGCGAAAGCGAAGCAGTTCGGAGTCTTCGCGACGTTGTCCGCGCCGAGGCAGCAGACCAACACGTTGAGCGCGGAGGAGCGTGAGGCGGGAGACAGTCTGTGCCGGGCCATCGTGGAGAACTGCGCTGTCGACTGGTCGCGACGCCCAGACAACGAGGAGTTCTTGGTCACGTTGAACAGGATGTGGCAGGACAACCGTCTGCAGTACCACGCCGGGGGAACCGTGATGATCAAGTTTCTTTGCCTACGGGCGTACTCGATGCTGTTGATCGAGAACCACGAGGCAAAGATCAACGAGCTCATCTCGGGCGTAAGCAGGAGCAGCGCGCCGATCACGAAGAGGGTGACCGTGTTCGCCTCGGCGAAGATGGCCTCGGCATGGATTGCGCTGACGCTGGATCCCACGAGGACGGACAGTCAGCTTTGGGATCAGGAAGGGACATCGATCTTCAAGGAGATTCGTTCGTTCGTGACGACCGTGGCCGGGACGTCCTTCCTCAAGGCCGAGGAAGTCACGGGCCTGGAGAACCTCTCGGAGTGGTTTGCGCACGGCGGGCACAATGTGAAGATCCACCCGGTGTTGGACATTCCCACGGGAGGCGGTGAGCGAGGGAAGTTCATCTTCATCACGTTCGGAGTGCATGACGAGGTGGAGCTGGGAGGCCACCAGTCGTACGTGGCCCAGTCGCCGATGACTTCGAGCGCGTTGGGGCGATTCCTTTCGCACGGTGGGACGTTCGTCCCGGGAGGGGCGCAGGCCGGGTCCTACAAGGTTCCGACGGAGGGGTTCGACCTACGGGCGGAGGCGCAGACGCTGGCGGACAACCAGAAGCGAGTCATCGACGCGGGGATGGGAGGCTGTGTGAACCGCCACGACGCGTTCATGAGCTGCCAGAAGCTCGGATCGAAGCCCTACGGGAGAGTCGAGGACCTTACCAAGAAGGAAGGAGGGTACGGTAGCCACTGGCTCTTCTTTGACCTTCGGGTCCGGCAGACTTGGCATCCCACTAGCAAGTGCCCGACCGGTGCGAAGATCCACGAGGAGCTAATGCACGGCATGAACAACCACGGAGCCCCACCGGCGGACTGGGAGGGTCCGAACCATGGGATGGTGTGGCGGCACTACGAGACTGGGAAGGAATACATCTACGTGCCGAGCTGGAAGGTGCGGACGACCGCGGTGCTGGTTCGGTGGGACATGTTCCAGCCGTTCATGAGTGGGGCGAGGCTCGGTGCTGAGGAGATTGCTCAGCTTAGGTAGGAGTAGATGTACTCCGCCTACGGGCATTCCTACGGGATGAAGACAGTTGTTAATGTTCTGTTTTCTTCAGTAGGTAATTGGTCTTAAAATACTGTATGGACGACATGTAAAACAGTGGTACCGTAGCACGAAGTTAGAATTGTACCTAGGACCGCGATAATCGCGGCTAGAAGCAAGTCTACGTTTTTGGTTGTGTTAAGCCTACGGGCACTACTGTATTAAAAGATCACAGTTTTGAATTCAGTGGACTTAACTGGTTGTTGAAATTAACTTGCGAGCCGCGCTTAGGAGGTCCAGGGGAATGGAGATCCCTGGGCCGGCCCTGCTTTTTGGACGACCATCAAAAGGGGCTAATGGGGTTGGCGTCTCCCCGAGTTAATTTTCAGCAATGGTGTTTTTATCTGGAGTCCTCTGCAAAGGACGGTTACGCGATGGGAGTTGCGCAAGTAGTACATGCTCTCTGGATCTCAAGCATAATGTGCTGCCGTACGTTGTACTGGGGTGGGGGTTGATCGCTCTACGCCGATAGTTACGGCTAGTACTGTAAGGTCTATTGTATGGGGGGTAGCTGCCCGATGCAAAAGTTGCTGGGGATACAGTAAGCAGCTCACTTGAGATTCGCGTGATGGCGCGTGCGCCAAAGGTTATCCGAAGTACGTAGTGAAAGGAGTAAAGTTACTAAGGGTTTAGGCGTCTTTTGAAGCGTCATAGGAAGCCCACGGTAAGAGTAGTTTACTAACTTCGGATGATCGACGCAAGTCCTTGAGAGGGACACGTAACGGTACGTGATCAAGGCCAAGAAGGGCCAGACTTCAGTCGCGCGGCAAGGTGTGCGTTTCTGTGTGTATGTCTAAAGCACAACGGCACCGAAGGTCGCCTTTTTGAGTTGTGAGCGTTATTTTTCCGCTGTTTTACGAACTGTGACTCAAGGCTAGCGAAGGGGAGAGAACTGGTTTGGACCCGCGCGTACCTGACCGTTGTTTCGATGTCAGATCGTTTCGAAGACCTAAACGATCCTACGGAGCAAGAGCTATTGGAGTCACGACAGAAGGAGTTATCCCTACGGGGCCCTAAAGAGTCTGAGGCGATTGATTCTTCGAAGGAGGGGCTGCCGATTGAGGGGGACTCGTCGCGGTTTATCAGACCCAGCAGCGTAACGGCGCGAACCAGTTCACGTTCAACATCGAGGGAGTTGACGACGCACATCTCACCGAAGGGAGTGAGAACTCGTGTGTTCTCGAGCCCGGCAGGTGGTCGACAACCTGTTCGGACTTTGGCAGACGAGCGTGCTGACCGACAAGAACGGCGATCGCAAATCCGAGAGGCAAGCTTGGTGAAGGCTCGACAACTACGTGCTAAGATAAGTTTAGAGCCTAAGGAGCCGGCAGGTGGTGTTCCTACGGGACCGACGAAGGAAAAGGCTGAAGCTGTGACAGCCACTCCGACAGTGACGGGAGGTGAGGCAGGTACCACCGGAGTTGTTCCGGATTCTTCTGTGTCTAGCGCATGGGAGGAGAACGAACGCCTACGGGTCGAACTTACCGAAACAAAGGAGCGTCTAGCGATTCAAGGACGGATCTTGGATCTCGAGCGAGAGAAGCTAGAATACAAGAAGGAATCAGGTGGCCAGGTATGGGCACCGCTCGGAGGGACTGAAGGGGGGGACCGGCCCTTCATGTCGTGGCCGCCTGCGTCTATAGGGGCCACTCCACAACAGCCGCAGTTTCCAGCTGCTGATGCGAGCTACGGCGCAGTGGAACGTCCGCCAACCAGTCCGTGGGGAGTTGAAGAGAGGCGCGATGACAGTCGTGCTTCGATTCTTGCTACTGAACACGATAGCCAGAGGGGCCGATGGGCCGCTGGTGGTTCGCCATTAGGTAACCCACGGGGTAAGGACGACCGGCCGGAGTCAGTCGGATCGAGTTGCTCATCTTCCGCCGAGAAAGGGGAAGGCACACGAAGTGGCGCGAGCCCGCTCAGGAGAGGGGCACACCATGATGCAACGCGGGACAGTGCAGCGTCCGCGCAGGATCAGTTCGACTTGATGTCCAGGGCAGATGCCGTCGGAGAGTCGGTGTCAGCAGGAGCAGAGGGGCAAACTCAGCAGGCAGGCGGCCTGAGAGACCCCGCTCCGGGTGGCGCAAGTAGGGAGAGAAAGCCTCGGGAAGCCGACGGTGAGTATTCCCAAAAGCGCGAGCCCAACGGAGGAAACGAAGGACGACACCCAGTACAAGGCCCACGGAAGGAGGATGACGGAGACGACGGCGACGAGCCATACGACGAAGGTCGGAGGCTACCGCCTAAGTTTCAACCCCGGACCAGGAAGGTGCCTGGCAGTAAGGAAGAGGAGCTCGAAGAAGTGCTGCACCACACGCGGCAAGAGCTCGACCGCGAACGTCAGCGTTATGCTGAAGAGCGAATACGACGCAAGTTAGAAAAGAAGTTGGCTGAACAGGAGTTGCAGAGCGAGCGCCTACGGGCTGAGATGCGTGACCAGAAAGACCAAATCGGCGAAGGATTCGGTCAGCTTGCGAAGTTAGTGGGCGCAAAGCAGTCGTCGTCTGGCTACGCGTCTGATCTCAAAGGGCGCCCGTTCGACGCACTTCCGAAGAACAACGTTGGGAACGTAAAGGGAGTGCTGCCTAAGCACCAGCGTCAACACGATTGGGAGGACGAGTGCCTACGGGCCCTGGCGGTTTCGTATCCACGAGACGCGAAGCGTTTCTGGACTCGAGTGTGCGAGTCGGCCGAGATGTGTCACTACGACGCTATTGTACAGTCTGCGGCCAGACGGACGGTAAGCACCGGGGCGCTACCGGTCATTGCAGAGTACGAGGCGGCAGCCAAGGACGTGACGTTCGAAGGCAGCTGCCCCGACGCAGGATTGGAGGACCTCGATGACGATATCCGACCTCGCGACGCTACGCTCGAGTCGATCATTGCGCCAGCGCTTCAGGATGCTCTTCCGAAGTCAGTGGGACAGAAGGCTGAGAAGTGGTTCGGGAAGAACGTTCCATGCTCGGCCTTACTCTACCTCTGGCGACTGGAGATGTATAAGGACCTGGGGTCGCAACGCGCACAGATCAGCGAGGAGCTCAGAACGTTCGAAGTGGAGGCTAACGAGACGCCGTTGGCTGGTTGGGTAAGGTTCTGCGGGTATCGCGATACGATGGAGGATTGGAATATCGAGCTACCGGAGGTACAGGAAGTCTTCAAGATCGTGGAAAAGATTTTCCGGAGCCGAATGAACAAGCTTCCTGACGACGCCAAGTGGACGTGGAACTACTACCTTGCGGTGTCCAAGTTCAGCGAGTTGCGAGGGCGAGACAAGGACTCCTACGGGAGGGTGTGGACGTACGCTATGACTGCGACCAACCTCATCCAGGAGTACTCTATCGCAGCGGACGAGGAGAAATCCTCCGCAGCAAAAGCTGGGCACATGGCAGCGTACTGGACCGCGAGTTGGGGAAAGTGCTACAACTGCAACGGAACCGGTCACTGGGCGGGTGAGTGCAAGCAACCCAAGAGACCCGCAGCGTGCCCCAAAGGAACCCCGGCGGACCAAGTGGTGTGTTTCGAGTGCGGTGGCAAGGGCCACTGGGCTGCGGAATGCCCCAAAGCCAAACGTAAGGATGGTGAAGGTAGGTCCGACGGTAAGCCTAAGGGCACTGGGAAAGGTGGCAAAGGTGGCAAAGGTGGCAAAGGAGGCAAAGGTGGTAAGGGTGGCAAAGGCAACAAGGGCGGGAAGTCGCTACAGGAAAGCCAAGCGAAGCTCGCTCAGCTCGAGGAGGAGGTCAAAGGCCTGAAGGCGGCGGCTGAGGCCAAGTCCAAGACTGAGAAGAGCCCCGAGGTAGATCCCAAGAAAGCCCAGAAGGCTGAGGCAAAGTCGAGGAAGAAAGTGGAGAAGGACGCGGTCAAGGATGCGATGGCCAAACTGGCAGGGAGCGATCTCAACCAGGACCAGGTCAGGACCGTCCTTTCTTCCATGATCTCTACGACAAAGAAGGCGCCAGATGCAGGGGCTACGGCTCCGAAGTCGGGTTCTTTCGCGAGCAAGGGATGCTTTCTAGCAAGCGATGTCTCGGGTTCTACGATCTCGAAGGAGTGGTTCGCTGGGGACACTGGAGCGACGGACGTCTTTGCAAACGCTACCTCCGACGACTATGTCGAGAGAACCCACCCAGTACACGTAACCAACGGGAAGCAAGTCGACCTCGAGGAGAACCAGCACGGAGAGATGTTAGTGGAAGGCACCCAGCTCATGCCGATCGGGAAATGCGCGGCCGAAGGCGTGGTCGGCACGGTATGGCTGCCGGGTGACAAGGAGCCGGTGATGGATGAGTTCACGGCTAAGGAAATCGCCACTATCCAAAAGGTTCTCAAGGGGAAGCGACGACTGCAGACAGTCAACTACATACCATACATTTCGCCGGAGGACTCGCAGGAGTTACGCGAGAAGCTGCGAGTAGCGCAAGTTAAGAAGCAATATGCGCATTTGTCGATAGCGGAGCTGTGGGAAGTGCTGGTGAAGGCGCAAGACAACGACAACGAACCCAAGGGCCAACCTACGGGTGCGTCCGCGAAAGAGGTGACGCGACCGTGCGTAGAGGCTCACGAGGCGAGTAAGTCGGAAAAGATGCCTCCCCCACAGCCAGAGGCTAAGCCGGAGGTCGTGCTGTCGGCAAAGAACGTTCCAACGATGCAGCTCCACAGGATGTGGGAGGCAAGCTTTCTGCCTTCCTATGCTCACGAGCTTACGAACGAGAAGGACCGTAACGAGGCAAGTCATGTACGCTACGACACAACCCCAGCCAGATTGGTGGTCCCAGGAGGGATCACGGTAGCGCGCACAAAGGTGCTGATACCGTTCGATGAGCTAAACTGGGACGCGTGGCGTCAGACGACTTGCTTCCAGATCCTGCCCAAGGGAGACAAAGTTGTGTACAAGTTTCTTGGACGGAAGACGGATACCTTGTTTGGTGCAGACCGGAACGCGCTAATCCCATGGGATACTGGCGGTCTAAGTTACGCTACGGTCACGTTGTTCCGCCGGAAGGCCAAGGCCCCCGGCGGTGGTGGAGGCGGCACCAAGGCAGCGGACGGCATTGACGATGACGACGGATGGACGAAGGCGGAGCAGTTCGAGATCTACGATCCCGACAGCACGGTGCATGACGGAGGGTCGTCTGACCCGCACTGGCTGGAGCAAGACGAGTGGGCGAGGTCTTGTGAGCTCGACTTCCAAGAGGCGTATTCGGAGATGCCCGAGATCGAAGCTATGATGGCTGACGGTACTCTCAAGGGTTACGCGGCGGCGTGTGACGAGGCGGCGAAGATTTTGGCGGAACAGGAAGGAACGGACGAGGTTTTGTGTGACGTGTGTTTGAGCGGACCTAAGGGTAACCACCCGAAGGACCCAAACGACGATCGCGGTGACAGGAAGGCAGCTTGTCCGTCGAGAACGGCTCGACTTTTACCAGCGTGCGACGAAACGGAGCGCAAACACAAAGAAGGGATACACTTGGGATCGGACCCTGGGTGTGTGTTGTGCCAGGAGGCAAACTTGCGTTCACGACAACACAAGCGCGTTGGAAAACGGGTCGAATTGGGCGGATTGGCGATCGATCTCGCCGAGCGGATTCGAAAGAACGCTATCGTGCAGTATCATCTGGTTGCAACGAGCACGTGCACGGAGCACAGGAAGGTGACTGTCACGGAAGCGTTGACGTCGAAAAGCCAGGAGGAGATCAAACGAGGGTTGATGCTATGCATCCTACGGGCCGAGCACATTTGGGGGTTGTCCCCTGTTAAACGGGTGCACGGGGACCAGGAGCGAGGAGTTATGGCGAATCGCACTTGGCTCCACGAGAATGCGATCTCTCTTACGACTACGGAAGGGCATAACTCGCAAGCGAATGCTATCGCGGAAAACATGATCGGAACGCTGTCGGCGGGTGCGCGAATCGCGCTAGCCCAGGCTACGGTCAATGTGCAGTCCAAGGAACAGCGCAAGTTGATCCAGGAGGCTCTATGGCCGGAGGCTTTCAGCTTTACAGCGTCTCTACGGTCCGCGGGATGGTATGAGGAAGCGGTTTTGAATCCAGGGTCGAAGGAGGGTGACCTACGGGCCCCACGTTTACAGGTGCGCGACTTTGCACCATTCTGCTCGAAGGTACTGTTTCGAGTTGGTAAGACCAAGCCTGAGAAGGACGAGAGCGTCGGTAAGATAGGTTGGTACTTAGGACCGGACTTGGAGATCCCTAACGGGTCTCGGATTTTGGAGGCTGACGAACCTTACAAGATCCGCAAGGCAACGACGGTACGACCAGTTCGAGACGGTGGGAAACCGGAGTATCCCATGAAAGGCATAGGGTTGCCAGCAGAAGCGGAGCGCAGCAAGGAGGATGAGAAGTTTTGGTCGGAACGCACGTGGATCGAGTGTGAAACGTGTAAGAAGTGGAGACTGATCAAAATCACGGAGGTTAAGAACTACGAGAACAGACCGTTCAAGTGTGAGTGCCTGCCTGGAGGGCGTTGTTCGGCGGCGGAAGACCCTCGGGTTTGGGACGATGACACCTCACGGAAACGGTCAGGAAGGGACCATCAAGCAGGACCGCGTAACAAGGCGAAAGCCGACAAGCCGAAGCGACCAGTTGGACGCCCGCCGAAGATGGACAGGGTGGCTAACCTCGGTCGGTTGCTGGGAGTCAGTCCAGCCAAGTTTACGAACAGGACGTGTGAGGCCTACCAAGCGATGTTCGATTGGTGCTCGGAGGATGCTATCATGGAGGATGCGAAGCAAGATTCCGATGCCTACGGGCCCCACACACCGGCAGAGTACGACGTAACTTGGGAGAAAGGAGCTAAGAGTTTCTGGACGAAAGGAGCAACTACTGGCTGTTTGTCTAAGCAGTTACCCCCCGGGGAGGAGGACGTGCACCGTGCCCACGTGGTCAAGGTGCTGTCCATCAAGGAAGCCAAAGAGCGTCAGACCTACGGGCAGACTGTGGCCAGAGAGGTTGGAAGCTTAATGGAACTTCATTGCTGGGGAAAGCCGAACGCTTGGACGAGCGTCCCGGAAAACGCATTGATCTACAAGGGCAAGTTGATCTACGGAGTGAAGCATTGGGAAACGGAGGAGCTTCACAAGGACAAAGCCCGCGTGGTGGTGCAGGGAGTTATCCGGGTGACAAAAGCCGGGAAGGTGCTGCTGGAAAAGCACTTCAAGCAGGCGGGCGAGTTTTGGGCACCGACGTCGTCGATGGCTGGGCTAAGGTTCGTGACTGCGATTGCGACGATTCAAGGACGCAAGATGATGACCATCGACTTGGATGCTGGATACGTGCAGACGACGGAACGGTCGGGTAACACCTGGCTGTGGTTCCCGGCAGAGATCATTGAGATGATGGGGGACGACTGGAGGCAGGCCCACGAAGAGGCGAGGCGACTCGACCTCGAGCTCGGAGGACAGGGTTGGGTGCTGTACCCCTTGATCAAGAATCTCTACGGGAAGACGGACTCGGGCACGAACTTCATTCAGGACTTCCAGGAGTCGTTGGAAGTAATGTTGGGATGGGCCCCGTTGCCGCACTGCCATGGCTGCATGGTCAGACACGATGGTTCGCCTACGGGCATGTTCGATGGTCAGCCGTCGGGCAAGCCTACGGGCACTGAGACAGGTTTTGACGTTTCGGTGCTGGCGAACTACGTGGACGACATAGTTGTGGTAATGACGGACGCGGAGGGGAATCGCTTTTGGACAATTCTTGCGAAGCGATGGCGGTTCGACCATCCCTACCCTTTGGTACGATTCCTTGGGATCAAAGCGACGTACCCGTTGTTGGCTGTGGCAACACGAGAAGAGACGGCGTACGCGCAGGCGGTAGCGAATACTCCCAGTGGGTCAGAGCAGTTGCGGCTAGTGGAGCTTCACCAGGTGGAGTACTTGGCGACGGTGGTCGACCGGTACGAAGAGGCTTCAGGGCGAACGGTGAAGGCCTATCGCACGCTTCCCCAGAAGGAGCCCAACGAGTTGGAGCCCTACGGGGAAGCTGGAACTTTGGTTCGGTCGGCGGTGGCGGGAATCATGTACGGTGCGCGAGGCACCCGAATTGACCTTCCGAAGGCTACGAATGTGTTGGCGTGTCGAGTCACTCGATGGAACCCGAGTTGCCTCGATTTCCTGGAGCACTTGTTGGGCTACATCAAGGGTAAGCCGAAAGTGCACCTACGTTTTGATGCTCGGGGTGAGAGTCAGGACGTGCGACAGTGGAGGTTCGACATGAGCGCTGATGCAGACTACAAGCCAGGGCGGACGCAGACAGGGATGATCTTGACGTTGACTCCGCTGCGTAGCGATGGGGAAGTCGAGGTGCATCTGTCTACGGACTGGACGACGTCTGGGCAGAAGTATTCCAAGTTGTCAGCCGCGGAGTCAGAGTCTGTGGCGGCGGTCCATGCCTTGAGGGTGGGCCTTCGCTATTGCGATTCGTGGTGGGCAATTACGACGCCCGAGACGTGGTTCGGAGAAGGTCAGCGAACGGAACCTTACGGAGAGATTCCGGACTGCGTGGTACTGCGACAGAGAGAGGACAACACCGCGTGTCTGTTGGTCCTGAAGCGCGGGTGGTCGACCAAGTTGTCGCATCTGCCGACTGTGTATGGAGTAAGCGTTCTGTGGGCGGCTGAGCGGACTCGGGAAGGACGGGTGATTTGGTACAAAGAGGGTACCAAGAAGATGCTAGCCGACCCACTCACGAAGCTTATGGCGGCGAACGTACTCTACGAGGTTGGCATCCTGGTGGATGGCCAGGATCAGTAGGCAGAGCGACAAGCCAGGACTGTGAGCTTTCTCGCTCGCAGCTGGAAGGAAGGTCGGTCAGTTTTGAGTAGAGCCAAAGCGTACAACTGTAGCTTGGCATCTAGTGTATAGCACTTAGGGTGTATAGGACGAACCAAGTACGCAGAAAAGAGGAGGAGCGCGAAGGACCCTGAAGGTCGCTAAGGATTCTGAGTCGAGAATCGGAGGAGTGCTTAGCGTGCCTACGGGCCAGCGAACCGAACGCGCTAGGTTGGCTCGACGGAGGAGCGCAACCGGAAAGGAGTCACCAAGGAGAGTGGTGGGTCCTTCAAGTTATTTACTCGTACTTGGGTTCAACTAGTTTAGGAGCCCCGCACTTTACAGGAAGGCTTTGAGCCAAGCGGGGCATGGTTTCGGTCAGGTAGGTAGGCATAATGATGCCAAAGTATTTTGAGTACCAAAAGTAGTAACACACGAGTAACCCCACCTGTGAGGAAAAGGGATCGGTGCGGTCCGAGGAAGAACGGAACGAAGAAACGTCTGGCCCAGAGAGATCGGGGATGCCGTATGAGGAGCCTGAGCGCGAGCCCGGGCGTCACGGGTGGCATTCTACGAACGAGCGTCGAGGCGGGTGGATGTTGATCCCGGACTCGGATCTCCCAAGTCC
>LWDU01000363.1_pt1 | contig 11990 bp, 10 predicted proteins | sample 727161 | NCBI WGS metagenome assembly LWDU01 (sample SAMN04566230, study PRJNA314399) | hydrothermal vent metagenome | isolation source: deep sea hydrothermal plume seawater | place: Mexico: Gulf of California, Guaymas Basin | collected 2004-07-11 | reverse complement strand
AAGACGAAGTACCTGTGGCTGATGAATCCGGATCGAATGAGCCAAGAGCGATGGGAAGGGTTTGCTTCGCTTCGCGATAGCCAGCTGCGTGTGGCTCGCGCCTGGGCGATCAAGGAGTCCGCCATGATGCTCTGGGATTATGTTCGTCGCGGCTGGGCGGAACGGGCATGGAAGGGCTGGTACGACTGGGCGATCCGCTCACGGCTCTCGCCTATCAAGCGCGTGGCTCGGTTGATCAAGTATTACTGGGACGGCGTAATCAATGCGGCGACGACGAACGTCACCAACGCCCGAAGCGAGGGGCTCAACTCGAAGATCCAGTGGATCAAGAGGAAGGCATTGCCATCTACTTCCACCTTGCCGACCTGGATCTTTATCCGGACTCTCTGAAATCAACCCACACGAAAGCCTGAAGCACCGGAAAAACAAGCTGCGTTTTCTGCACCACCGATAGTAGGCGTTCTGACAACTAAGCCCCGAAAGGCTACTCGGCCCCTTCCGGGGAACAAACATGCCCCCGGGTCGCATTCGCGCACGCACCGCCCTGCCTTCTGGGAGGATGAATAGCATCTGCAAAACCCCTTTTGCGTACCCTATCTCGCCCCCGCCCCGACTGCTAACGCCCTGCGTCCCTGCGGCTATAATCAAGTCAGCGCGGCTAGGCTGATCATCGAAGAGTCTGCTTCCCACGGGCCCGCCGCTCAATCAAAGGAGGGGCTGGATGCACACTGTGAGATCCGATCAACGGGAAGATCATGCCTTGCTGGGATTGTGGGCCTCTCGCTCGCACTTCTCGGAACGGCGTGTACCCACTACGCGCCGATGCAGGTCTCAACCTCGCCGGTCGGGTCAGGCAATGAAGTGCCCGTCAAGGTGGCGACGGGAGAGTCGACTGCCAGTGTGCTCTTTGGTTTCGTTGTACTATCCGGAAACGACTCTCTCAGCGCCGCCCTGCAGGATGCTCTTGAGGGAACAGAGGCGGACACCATGATGAACGTGTTCGTAGACCGGCAGGCCTTTTGTGTTCCAGCATGTTGGTTTCCGCTGTACTTGCGAACGACGACTCAGGTCTTCGGCACACTCGTTCGGTACGAAGGTGCCTCGGCTTTTGAGTCAAACATCGAATCGAGGCTGGCCGCTGAAAAGGCCGCCGCTGAGAAGGCCGCTGCCGAAGCCGCTCAGCGGGTCGTCCATGAACGACAGGCCACGTATCGCTCCAGGGCGCAGAAGTGCGCCCAAATGAGCAAGAGGCGAAGACCGGCCTGCATGCGTCGGCAGAATGAAAAGTACCCTGACTTGAAGGAAGACGTGGAGGACTGATCGGCGCGGATAGGCAAAATAAGCTGCGTTTTCCGCACCACCGATACTACGTGTTCTGACAACTACGCTTCGGATGAGGCATATTCGCCCCCGTTCCGGGCCGTGGATCTCCATGATTGGGAGGTCGATGGGAAACGTGTCGAGATCTTCGCCCCAGGCCGGGATTCCAGCACTCTGCGACGCCCCGCGGCGGGCGTCAACGAATCGAGCCTGTGGCGGCGTGCCGCGGGGTGGAACGATACGGAACGTCTCGTTACTATATTGCCGAGGCTCAGCCAAGGAATCCGGATGGATCTGACTTATAACCCCCAACAAGACGCCTTTCGCAAGGAAGCTCGAGCCTGGCTGGAAGCGAGCGTTCCGCCCGAGAAGCTCCCTTCATTCGATACCGCGGAGGGTTTCGAGGCCCATCGCGAATGGGAGAAGAAGCTTCATGCCGGCGGCTTTGCCATGGTGCCCTGGCCGGTCGAATACGGTGGACGCGGTTCGGACCTGCTCGAATGGCTGATCTTCGAGGAGGAGTACTACCGCGCCGGCGCACCCGGCCGCGTCAACCAGAACGGCATCTTCCTGCTCGGCCCGACGATCATGGAAGTCGGGACCCCGGAACAGAAGGCTCGATTCCTGCCCAAGATGGCTTCGTCCGAGGAGGTCTGGGCCCAGGGTTGGTCGGAGCCGAACGCTGGCTCGGATATGGCCAACGTTCAGGCAACGGCGATCAAGGACGGTGACCACTTCGTCCTCAATGGCCAGAAGACCTGGGCGAGCCGGGGCGCCTTCGCCCACTGGCTCTTCGGCATGTTTCGATCGGATCCCGACTCGAGTCGCCACAAGGGTCTGACCTTCATTCTGGTTCCCCTCGATAGCCCCGGCATTACGGTTCGTCCGATCGAGAAGCTGAATAACAAGAAAGCCTTCGCGGAGATCTTCTTCGATGACGTTCGCGTTCCCATCGAGCATCAATTGGGCGAAGAGGGCAAGGGTTGGGACGTCGCGATGGCGACGGCGGGATTCGAACGCGGCCTCATGCTACGCAGCCCGGCGCGCTTTCAAGACACCGCCCACAAGCTCGTGGCCCTCTACAAGAAGACCGTGGCTTCTGGCCAGCCGACGGCGCCGGGTCTGCGCGACGACGTCGCGCAGTGTTGGATGGACGCGGAAGCCTACGCGCTCAACACCTATCAGACGGTTTCCCGACTGCTCGCCGGCGGCAAGATCGGCGCCGAAGCGAGCCTGAACAAGATCTTCTGGTCGGAACTCGATACGAAGATGCATCGAACTGCGTTAGCGCTCCTCGGCTACCGCGCGGAGCTGCTGCCCGGGTCTCCGGCCGCCGGTGAGATCGGCGAGTGGCTCGACGGATATATCTTCGCGCTGGCGGGTCCGATCTACGCGGGCACGAACGAGATTCAACGCAACATCATCGCTGAGCGCATTTTGGGAATGCCGCGGAAGTAGTCGCGACCGGCTCGAGAAGGAAGCCCCATCCATGGAGTTCAACTTCACCGAAGACCAGATCCTGCTCCGGGAAACCGTCCGTGACTTTCTCACCGGTGAGTGTTCGCTCGACCATGTCAGGGCGCTCTGGGAATCCGAATCGGCACGCTCACCCGAATTCTGGCAAAAATTCAGCGAGATCGGGGTTCCCGGCCTGTTGATCCCCGAGGCCTTCGGTGGCCTCGGCATGACGGAAATCGACTTCGTTGGCGTGATGGTCGAAGTCGGACGCGCAGCCCTCGCGGAACCGGTCGTCTCGACGGCCTTCGTGGCGGCGCCGCTGATTCGCGATTGTGAAGACAAGGCATTGGCGGCCCTCTGGCTGCCGAAGATCGCAACCGGCGAGGCGATCGTTGCGGTCGCGCAACCGACTTCGCCACTTGTGGGCGATGTCCACATCGCCGACCTCGTCATCGCGCGTTCCGGCGATTCGCTCTATGCCATTCCGGCCTCCGAAGTCACAGCGACGGCACAACGCTCGAACGACCCGTCGCAAAAGCTCTCGACGATCGAATTCACGCCGAGCAGCGAGTGGAAGATAGCCAGCGGCGAGGCGGCCGATCGTCTGGAAGCGATGGCGCTCGATCGCGGAGCCCTGGCCTGTGCGGCTCAGCAGTTGGGCGCCTGCGATCAATTGATTACGATGTCGGTCGAGTACACCTCCCAGCGAAAACAATTCGGGGTTCCCATCGGCAGTTTCCAGGCCGTCAAACATCAGGTCGCGAACCTGAAGGTCGCGCTCGAATACGCGCGCAGTCACGTCGAGCGCGCTGCGCATTCGGTCGCCATCGATGCGCCGACGCGATCCGTCGACGTCTCGATGGCGAAAATCTCAGCGGGTGAAGCCGCGCTCAAAGCGGCAGAAACATCGCTTCAAGTTCATGGGGCCATCGGATATACCTGGGAGCAGGATCTGCATGTCTGGATGCGGCGCGCCTGGACTCTCGATCTGGCATGGGGAGAAACCGCGTGGCATCGAGCGCGGCTCTCGTCGGCGCTCTTCGAAGATACGCTTCCAACGGAGAATTTCGGCTATGTGCCGTCCTTGGCTTGAGACGACGGATGGGGTCGCCGCAACCGGGACGTCGACTGCTACGATGAGACGTGAAGACTGCATCCACGATTTGGACATACACAGATTTGTGAATCGATCGAACAGGAGACGAGATGAGTAAGAAGCGAGTTCCCGCGATGGAAGGCTGGCTCAACATGGACGAGAGCGACCCGCGACTCCTCGGCTATCTGGATGAATCGAGTGGCAGCTATTTCTTTCCCAAGGATGTCGCGATCAGTCACGCTCCCGGGCATGCGGACGCGGAGTTCAAGGAGGTCGCACTTTCGAACCGCGGCAAGCTCTGGTCGTATACGACCAACCACTACAAGCCGCCGGAGCCTTATGTTTCCCCCGATCCGTTCGAGCCCTACACGGTCGCCGCCGTCGAATTGACCGAAGAGCGGATGGTCATACTCGGACAATTGGCCGACGGCGTCGATCCGAGCACGATCGAAGTCGGTCAGGACATGGAACTCGTCTTCGGCACTTTGTACGAAGACGACGAGAACGAATACATCGTCTGGAAATGGAGGCCGGTCGCTGCGTGAGACGACCGAGTCGATTGAGCATTTAGGATTGAGGAGACAGAGATGAGCAAGAATGATGTGGCGATCCTGGGCGCGGGGATGCATCCGTGGGGCAAATGGGGCCGGAATTTTGCAGAGTACGGGGTTTTCGCCATCAAGGCGGCGATGAAAGACGCCGGTCTCGAATGGAAGGATGTCGATTTCATCGTCGGCGGCGATACGATGCGCAATGGTTATCCCGGCTATGTGGCGGGCGCGACCTTCGCCAAGGCGATGGGTTGGACCGGCGTTCCGATCGCGAGTTGTTATGCGGCCTGCGCCACAGGTGCTCACGCGATCGAGATCGCTCGAACCCGAATCCTCGCCGGTATGGCGGACGTCGTCGTGGTCGCGGGAGCCGATACGACACCCAAGGGTTTTCTGGCACCGAACAAGGGCGAGCGCACTCTCGATCCCGATTGGCTGCGATTTCGCCTGCTTGGGGCGACGAACCCGACCTATTTCGGACTCTACGCCCAGCGACGTATGGACCTCTATGGCGCGACCGAACAGGACTTTGCCCACATCAAGGTGAAGAACAGCAAGCACGGCGCCGCCAACCCGAACGCTCGCTACAAGAAAGTGTTCACGGAAGAGGAAGTCCTCGCGTCACCGCTCGTGGCCGCGCCGCTGCGACTCTTTGAAATCTGCGCCACCAGCGATGGTGGCGCAGCCGTCGTCTTGACCTCGATGGAGTTCGCCAAGAAGCACGGCGTTAAGAATCCGGTTCGCGTCTCCGCCGTCTCGACCGTCTCGCCGACCTTCCCGAACACCACCATCGACATGCCGGATTTCTCGACGGATTCCGCTGCAGGCATCCCGGTCCCCGATCGCAGTTTCAAGGATTCGATCTCGTACGCGGCCTATCAGGAAGCCGGAGTCGGTCCCGAAGACCTCGATCTCGCAGAGGTCTACGATCTTTCGTCAGCCCTCGAACTCGATTGGTACGAGAACATCGGCCTGTGCAAGCCGGGCAACGCGGAAAAACTCTTGCGCGATGGCGACACCACGATCGGTGGCCGCATTCCCGTCAACGCGAGTGGCGGACTCGGCTGCTTCGGAGAGGCCGTGCCCGCCCAGGCCATCGCTCAGGTATGCGAGCTGACGTGGCAACTGCGAGGGCAGGCCGGAGAGCGACAGGTCCACGGTGCCAAAGTCGGGATCACGGCGAATCAGGGACTCTTCGGACACGGCTCGTCGGTGCTCTGCACGCGCTAGTCGAGGCTCGGTCTCGATCCCCGAGAGCGCTCCGCGTAGCTGGCGTGAAATTTCGGCGTGAGCCGGGCGCGCTGCGGAATGGTCTAGAGCTTGCCGCCAGCCGCCAGCCAGCGCTTGACCACTTCTTCTCCCTCGCGCGGGTTGTAGAGATCCTCTTGCAGGGACCAGAGTCCGTGTCCCGCGTATTCGAGAATCGTGATGCAAGCAAAGCGATAGACCTCGTCTCCACCTTTTGCGTCCGGGAACACCTGCCAGGGATAGAACACGACACGGTTGCCCTCGATGGCGGATAGGCAAAATAAGCTGCGTTTTCCGCACCGCCGATACTAGGCGTTCTGACAACTACGCTTCGGATGAAGCATGATCGCCCCGTTCCGGGAAGGGTCTGGAGTCCGAATCCTGCTGACGGGATACAGTGCAGCAACGTCTGGAGTGCCTGAGCGTCGAAATGTAGATTACTGCTTAGATCATCGCGATTGTGATATTGTTAGTCGACGACGCATCGAACGGCTTTTATCGGAGGAACACTGCGATGGTTGACACCAATCTGTTCTCTTTCGGAATTGTCCTGTTGATTTGGTTTGCGCAATGCATGCATGGGACCGACGCCCATGCCCTGGATGGTGGGACGCTGCGTCTCAACACATTCAACGGGTGGAAGGCTTTCGAGGTCATCACTCAGGGAGACGACCCCGCTGGCGACGGATTCAGCTATTCCATGCTCAGCACTTTTGATGGCGTGGGAGCTTGGCTCGTCGACGCTTCCACACTGCGAGTGCTAGTCAATCACGAGACGATTGACGCCGCGATTAGCGAAGTGAATCTGGATATCGTTGAGCTGCAAATCGCGACCAGTGGCATGATCGACAGCGACAACACAGGGGGCGGGAGCTTCGTTGACTCGGCGCGGCAAGCCTATGATCGCTGGAGCAATAACGGTGGCGATAGCTGGACCAATACGTCGGACACATCGAACACGAGCTTCTCTCGGTTTTGCTCGGGGCAAGCGTACGCCCCCGATACTTTCGGGGACGACCGTGGCTTCGTCGACGAGATCTACGTCACGGGTGAGGAGGGTGGGGACGAGAGGCTCTTCGCACTCGACAGCGCCAGCCGCGACTTATACCAACTCAGCGGCACGGTCGGCAGCGCACCCGGTGGCACGGGAGGCATGCCTTTCGACGTCTGGGAGAACGCGGCCTTGCTCGATACGGGCGAGGAAAGCCACGTTGCGCTGCTGCTTTCCCCGGACGGCGGCTCACAGCGTATGCAGCTCTATATCGGTGAAAAGGGTAAGGACGCGAGCGGGTCTGCAGCAAGCAGCTTTCTGTCTCGCAACGGCCTGGCCTTTGGCAGTTGGTACTACCTAACCGCTTCCTACCCCGGCCTTGGCAATACGAACAATGGCGGCTTTGATACTTCAATCGCTGCTGGAGTACTGACGTCGAGCAAGTTGGAAGATGTCGATACGAGCCCCAGCGATCCAACTCAGGTCGTGCTGGGTGACCAGGACTCGGGCGTATTCATCTTCGATTTTGACTTGGTCTTTGGCGCTAGCTTTGATTCAGGGGCCTCCAGTTTTACCATCACCAAGATCTCGGATACGAGCGGCGGGGCCAATAGCCTGAACAACCCGGACAACGTCGACTGGACGGATGCCACTACGCTGGCAGGCACCCCTTACCCAGACGGGATCATTTTCGTGAACGAGGACAACGGCACTGGTGAAATATGGCGAATGGAGCCGGACGGAACTGATCAGATCCTCATCGCCAGCACGAATGTCGGTGAGGAGTCTTCCGGCATCTTGGATATTTCCGCACTGGTGGGTTACATGCCCGGAAGCATCCTGATGACCAATGGTCAGGGCTCACCCTCCTCGTTGAGCGTTCTGATCAATCCCGAGGCGACGGAGACGACGGAGGCCACGCCTATTCCCACCATGCGGTGGATGGGGCACGCGTTCCTGGCCCTGCTGATGATCCTGAGCAGCCGCGGCGCTTCCCCACTATGGGACTGGATGCGTTTCGTTGGGCTTGCCATGAAGTCTAGGAGCCTGACCCAAGACTCTCGTGGGTCAGGCTCCGAGTTGTCAGAGTCGTGAGCGATGGCAACTACTTGCCGCCGCGATTTACGGGCGACCCACACCGTAGGGCGAGGACTTTTCGCGACAAGCTGCCCTAGCCCACATACTCTTTGTTCAGCCCTGCTTGGCCGAGGGCATTCAGTTCTTTCTCGTGGTTGAACAACATTTCCAGACCTACCTTGTATGTGTTTAAGGCTGTTTGGTACCGACTTCTGTCTGGAAACAATGTGTTGATGTAGTCCATAGCCAGCGACACCGGAAGACCGACCAGCGAACTGACAATCGCAACCGCCGCTCCCGACTTGATATCTCCCCCCTGGCTTAGTGCGAGATAGAAGCCCGCGAACGTACCGATGATCCCCACCAGGATGATCATGAAGGGCGCCCGGAAGAGGACGCTGCCGATATCTTCCGACGAGAAGTACCTCAAGGTGCTCGTAAAGTAGGGGTTGCTGTCAAGGGCGGTGCGGGCAATGACGTCATAATCCGGCGCCCGGTCGTAATCCTGATCTTCAATTTCATCGAGAGTCAAGTCAACGATATGCGCCACGCCGTCTTCTATGGAGAACATCCGATCCAAAGCTGAGCCACTCCTCTTGTTGGTCTTTTCCTCCAACATGTCTTCGGCTTTCCCCAGCATTACGTTCGCCTTGCTCTCGAGTTGACGTGCTTCGAGCTTGATCCGCTCTGCCTCATGTATCCTGGCTCTCAGTTTCTCCAGGAAGGGGTCCTTCACCTTCCGCGAATAGAGCGAAACGGGGATCTTGAGGCCGGCTGTCGCGACGGAGGGATCGAAGTTGGCAGTAAGCGCAACCTCGGCCTGCTCCCTGACGCTGTTCACATACTTAAGGCCCGAAGGTTTCTTTTGAGCTTTCTTATACTCGAAGATCGAGTAATAGAACGAGATCGCGAATCTTTCCATCGCGGATATCTTGTAGTGCAGACCAAACTTGAAGAGCAGAAACAGCGCAAAGCAAGTCAGTATGCCGCCGATGAAGAGATTGCCGATTGACTGGTTGGTGATCACGACATCATTGAAAAAGAGAAAATACGATGCTGTCGCGAGAATCACCAAGAAGACGTACTTGAACATATCAAACCTCCTAGCCCAAGAACGGGCTTAGTCATTCTCAAACACATTGAATTGCAATATGGTGGCTTGCTCCTGCTTGCAATCGTACTCGTCACAATTCGCAAGCTTCCCCACCAATCTCGCGGGAACGGGCTTGGCCTTTTGATAGCCCACTGCCGAAATTGACATATCTTTTTTCATTCGGCTGCGATACTTGTAGTTGCCCATCTCCGCCTCATCAAAGATGAAGTTGTACATGGCCACCGAACGCTTGTTACTCAACTCCATGTTGAATCGGCGGGCTCTTGACGTGGCCTGGGAAGTGTCGTGGATATCGATGTATCTTCCGTTGTAGACGGGCGATGTCATCCCAGAAATCTTCAGGGACTGAACATGCTTGGCGGCTTCCGGATTGTCATAGATGCTCTTCGCATATTTGGGGATCACGACCCTCAGAAAGCTCTTCATGTCTTCTGAGAGTTCATGCGACCCCCGCACGAAGTATGACTCCTGGAAGTTGAGTCTCACCTTTCCGGTCTTCCCATCGATTTCCACAGCTGAGCCATCGAACTCGCTCCCGAAATTCTTGGACAGCTCGTCGACGATTCGATTCCTGGCTTCGACTGCCTCGACGAAGGGCGAAAGCTCATGCTCGGCTTTCGCCGTCATCTCCTTCTCGCGGCCCAGCAATTTGGCATACATCTTCTCTGTGCCTGCCACGGCTGCCTTTTTCTCTTGATCGAGGCTGGCTTTCTGGTCGGCCAGGGCCTGCTTCTTCTTGGCCTCCAGCGCGGACTGCGCTGCCGCCAATTCGCCTTGATGTTGCCGTTGCGCGTCCGACAATGCTTGAGCGTTCTCGGTCTCCAACGCGTATTCGGTCATGGCCAGGGCCGCGACGAATTGCTCTTGAGCCTCTCCTAGTTCGGCTTCCGATTGTGCCTCCAGCTCCTGTCTCTGTGACTCCATGTCTGAAGCATGGGATTGCCCAGCCTGGGCGAGCGCCTGCTCCTGCGCTTGCGTCGCTTGTTCTTGGGCGTCCGCAAGGGCGGCAGAAGCCTCTGCTTCGGATTTGGCCATCGCCTCGCGATTCTTCGCTTCCGATTCCGACTTTTGCTTGGCCAGGTCAGATTGACTCTTCTGCTTGCCTGCTGCCAAGGCGCGACGTTTCTCATCCTTTGCCTGCTCGGCCTGCGCTTGCGCGAGCTGTTCGAACTCCTGCGCTGCCTGCTGCAGCTTCTGCTGCTTTTCTACTTCGAGTCGAGCTTCCTGCTCGCGCAATGCCTGCGCTCGCTGTTGATCGGCTGCGTCGAGCTCCTGTTGGGTTTCTTGAAGCTCGTCCTCCGCACTGGCAAGTATCTCTTGGTGCTCCTGCTCTGCCTCCGCCAACGCTTGTTGGCTCTCCTGCTCTGCCTCCGCCAACGCTTGTTGGCTCTTCTGCTCTGCCTCCGCCAACGCTTGTTGGCTCTCCTGCTCCAATACCTCTTCTTGAGCGCTGAGTGACTCGCGCTTCTCGTGTTCGGCTTTCGCCAGCGCGTCACGCTTGGCCTGGCTCAGCGCTTCTACTGTTTCAGAGATCTCTTCCTCGAACTCAGCTTCGGCCCGAGCCATCTCTTGTCTCTTTTCGTGCTGGAGCTCAATCTCTTGTTCAGCCAGGGCTTGCTCGCTCTTAACCTGCTCTTCGAATACTGCGTCTTCTTTTTCTTCGACCGCCTGAGCCTTGGCGACTTCGAGATCTGATTCGTATTCTCTTTCCTGCTCTTCTAGCTCTTGCTGCTTTCGCTCCTCTAACACGACCTCTTGCGTCTCCAGCTCGTCGTCGTGCTCGGTCTCGATATGGGATACGAGGTTCTCATATTCGAGGGCCGTTTGACTCTGTTCGAGGGCCAGCATCTCGGCGATCACCCGAGCCAGTTCTGTCGTCTTCTTCTCTCGCTGATCTTTGATCTCGCTTAGAGACATCGCTGCTCTGCTGGCAGCCTTTTCGGCCTCATGTTGAATGTCTCGAATCCTCTGCTGGGTCTCCGACTTGAACGTCGCCAGCGCTTCTTCAATTTTCAATTTGGCCACCGCCAACTTCTCTTCACTGTCCCTTTCCACCTCGGCGATCATCGTTTGGCTTTGGATCTCGGATTCTCTTTCTACAGTAGCGACAACCTCTTCTATTTTTTCTTGGCTTTCCTGTTTGGTGATGGCTATCTCGTCCGTTGAATAGATCATGAATACGATTGCAAGAATCGCAAACAAATCCACCAAGGGGACAAGTGCTTCGCTGGTCTGTGACCTTTCCGGCTCGTTTTGATCGAAATTCATGACTTACTTCTCTTCCGCCATATTTCTGAGCCGCGTCAGCCCCGTTGTCCTTCCGAGAATCGAACCTGCCGGGCATCGCGAGAACGGCGCCGCTGACATCGCGAACGAGCCGACGTCGCAGAGCACGGCGGTTCTCCCACCGAGCGCACAAGTCGTTTTTCGATGCACGCTTCGTATCACCTACTTCGGGATTGATGCCGGCATGGGAGACGTAGCGGCGGTGTAGTTGAAATTGTGTGTCGAAACGACGTTCATGTCGCCATCCAAGACGCGTACCGTCCATTCACCCAACCAGATAGGCTGAAGATTCTTGCTCGAGTGAGCCCGCCAGCGATCGCCTCCGACGGCGAACGAGACCTCGGCCATGACCTGGCCGTTGTACTCCCAGCGGTGAGTCACTCTCTGCCCCGCCATATTAGTCATCTCGCTGAAGAAGAAGACGCTGAGCTGATCGTTCGCAAGTGAGGCCAGGTCGTCCTGAGGCTCTCGATCCACGATCGCAGTCGTGAACATCCCGCGAGCAACGCCTCCCATCGCTTCATGAGTCGACATATCCTCCGCGTAGCTGGCGCCGCCGAGCAGAGTTGTCGAGAGCAGCAGCGCGCCCGCGACGCTAGAAATCCTTCCCCTGACTGACATATTCCAATCCTCCACAAAGTCGTGAACATCCTTATCGGGAGACTTGCGCAGTGATTGAGGGCGAAGATGCGCGGTTGTCCACTTCTATCGACAAATGTATTGGAGTTGCCGGTTACTAGAGGTGCAACTGGCAAGCCCTGTGAAATTACAGATTCAGCCGGACACCCTGTCATCATGACGACGGGGGACTATCCGGAGGATCGAAATGACCGAGGATCAACGAGAAAT
>LWDU01034449.1_pt1 | contig 11994 bp, 12 predicted proteins | sample 727161 | NCBI WGS metagenome assembly LWDU01 (sample SAMN04566230, study PRJNA314399) | hydrothermal vent metagenome | isolation source: deep sea hydrothermal plume seawater | place: Mexico: Gulf of California, Guaymas Basin | collected 2004-07-11 | reverse complement strand
ACTACGTTGGGCATCCACTAGTAGCAGAAAATCTTTACCAAAAAAATTATAAAAATAATATAAAACACATAGGATTTTTTCCTGGAAGTAGATTAAATGAAGTTAAAAAACATTTACCAATAATTTTAAATGTAATAGAAAAACTTCATATAGAATACCCAAACGAAAAATTTATAATTTCAAGGTCTAGTAATATTAATATTGATATATATAATAAAATATTTTTTAATAAAGATTATATTTCAATAATTTCAAACGAAAATATTTATAAAACAATAGATATGTGTAGAGTTGCCATTGCTGCATCAGGAACAATAACTTTACAAATTGCACTAAAAAAAGTACCAATGTGCATATTTTATAAATTATCAATACTTTCTTATTTTCTTGCAAAATTTTTAGTAAAAATAAAATTTATTTCTCTTGTAAATATTGTTTTAGAAAAAAATGCTATTAAAGAATTTATTCAAAATGAAGCCTCGTCTACAAATATATTTAATGAAGTTAAAAATATTGTTAGTAATGATAAATATAAAAATAAGTTAATTACAGATATAAGTTTAATAGAGAAGAAATTATTGGACAATAAATATAAATTTAATATTAACGATTTAATTGAAAATATGCTTAAATAAAACTTTATTCTTCCTTCGAAGACTGCACTACTCCTCTTTCGCTTTGCTCAATAAAATTTAGTAAATTTGCTACTTCATTATATTCTTTACTTAATTTTTCTAATTCATTTGTATTTGATGGGTTATTGCTAGACCTAAAAATTAATTTATATGCTTTATGAAGAGAATTTATTGTTTTTTGATTAAAATTATTTCGTCTTAAACCTTCCCTGTTTAGGCCATGTGTTTTAGCAAAACTACCTGTGGCTAATAAATAAGGTGGTAAATCTTGATTTAAAGCTGCACCCATACCAGCAAATGAAAAATCCCCTACTCTACAAAATTGGTGAATTAATACATAGCCAGCTAATACTGCATTATTTCCAATTTGTACGTGTCCCGCTAGAGATGTTGAATTTGACATAATATTATCGTTACCTATTATGCAATCATGTGCAATATGAACATATGCCATAATCCAATTATTATTTCCGACTTGTGTTACAGACCCTCCAGATTTAGTTCCACGATTAATTGTGCAGTATTCTCTAATAGTATTGCCAGAACCTATTATTAATTTGCAGTCTTCTCCATCATATTTTTTATCTTGCGGAATCTCAGAAATAGAAGCAAACTGATAAATTCTATTATTTTCACCAATTTCACAATCACTTGAAACAACTACATGAGGTCCAATAACCGTATTTTTATCAATTTTAACATTTTTTCCGATAACCGAATATGCGCCTACTGTAACAGAAGAATCTAATTCAGACGAATGGTCTATGATTGCAGTTGGATGAATTTTTGACAAAATTTTTTCCTATAATTTTTTTGGTAATTCTTTAAAACCACACATTAATTCTGCTGAAGCTGCTACTTCATTTTCTACCGTAGCAACTGAATTAAAAACAGCAAAACCTTGCTTGCTTTTAGTCAGCTCTACATTTAAATTTATTTGATCACCTGGAACAACCGGCCTTTTAAATCTTGCTTTATCTATACCAACAAATAAATATAAGCTTTCATTTGGGGGGCATAAACTTGGAGTTTTAAAAACTAATAGACCAGATGCTTGAGCCAATGCTTCTAAAATAAGAACTCCTGGCATAACTGGATATCCTGAGAAATGACCATTAAAAAAAGGCTCATTAAAACTAACATTTTTTATAGCTTCTATTGATTTACCTTCTTCACAATTTATAATTTTATCTACCAACAGAAATGGATATCTGTGTGGCAAAAGATTCATTATCTCTAAAATATCGCCTTTAGTTTTCAAAGCTACAACTCCATTTTTATTTATTTTTTTTGATTTTTAAAAATAATTCATTTAATTTTTTAAATCTTGCCGCGCTTTTTAACCATTGCGCATTAGACATTAATGGTGTCCCAGAGGAATATACGCCGGCTTCTTTTATATCACATGATACTTTAGTCATACCTGTAATTTGTGTATTATCGCAAATCTTAATATGTCCTTGTATACCAGCTCCACCCCCAATTGTACAATTCTTTCCTATTTTAGCGCTACCTGCAATTCCAACACATCCAGCTATAGCAGTGTTATCTCCAATTTCAACATTATGTGCGATCTGAATTTGATTGTCTATTTTAACGCCGTTTCCGATAATAGTATTATCAAGAGTACCCCTGTCAATTGAAGTGTTAGAACCAATTTCAACATTATTACCTATTACCACGCCACCAATCTGAGGTATTTTATACCAAGAATTTTTATCATTAACATAACCAAAACCGTCTGAGCCAATCACCGTACCAGAATGAATAATAATATTATTACCAATTTTCACATTATCGTAAATTACAACATTAGAATAAATGTAAGAGTTTGAGCCAATAATTATGTTATTACCAATAAAACAATTGGAACCAATAAAAGTATCGTCTCCTAAAACCACATTATTTCCAATAATTGTATTTGGCTCAATACATATCTTGTTATTTAAATTTTCAGTAAGTGTATTTACTGATTTATGAATGCCATATTTTAATTTAGGCTTTCCAGCGATTAAATGAGATATTTGAGCAAAAAGCAAATATGGGTTTTCACTTATAATGATATTTCCATTACAATACTTAGCAAGATTTTTACTTGTTATAACAACCTTTGATCTTGTTTCTTTTAACAAACTTAAAAATTTTTTATCTGAAAAAAAAATTATACTATTTTCAGAAGCATTATTTATGCTTGAAACTTTNNNNAAATTTTTATTTCGCATTAAATTTCTTTAATACCTTAGCTGTAATATTTACATTTGATTTGTCACTTGCGTATGTAACGTCAGCGTTCGTTAGTATTAAATCATAATTTTCACTTTCTGCAATACCTAGAATAACTGCTTTTAGTTTATTTTCTATTTTACCAAGCTCATCACGTCTTCGAAGTTTAAAGTCTTCTTGTGCTTCCGTAGCATCTCTTTTTAAAACTCTTTCGCCTTTCATAATTTTTCTTTGTAATGCATCTATTTGATCTGATGACATTATTTCAGATTCCTTTTGTAATTTTTCTTTTTGTTTTTTAATTTGTTTTGCTTTCACTGCTAATTTTTTGTTTCTTGGTGTAAATTCTTGCTCTAATTTTTTTTGAGCTGCTTTAGCTGCTGGCGATTCATTTAATATCTTTGCAAGATCTACGTAACCTATTTTATAGTCTGCAGCATAAACTGGATTAATCAAAAAAATTAAGCCCAAGAAAATCAATATACATTTAATACTTTTCATTATTTTACTCCTAAAAATTATTTTTTCTAAATTATAAACTAATTGGTGCCAAGGTTGAACTGAAAGCTTTCCGTTTCATCGCCAGTTTCTTCATTCAATGGTATACTCCAGCTAAGGCTTATTCCTCCAAATGGCGATACCCATTTAAGTGATAGCCCAGTAGATCCTTTTACATCACCAAATTCAAAAGAATCGTAATCTTTAAATGCCCTACCAAAATCTATGAAAAACGCTGTTCTAAGATTATTTACATCAATTGGAGGTCTAACTATAACCTCTGCTGTACCGGCAACCATAAAGTCCCCTCCCAGCGGTTTGTCTGTTGAATCACGAGGAGATAAACTATTTTTTTTGTACCCTCTTACAGTTTTATTTCCACCTGCTTTAAATTTATCATAAAACGGTAAACCAGGGGTCCCTCCATAGCCTTGGCCGTAATTAACCCTTCCTTTTAAACGAACAACTAAATCTAGCTCTCTACTTACTTCAAAAAAAGAATCCGTTCTGAATTTAATTTTATAATATTCGATATCACTAAAAGGAACATAAATTTCCGCACTCAAAGCTGTGTTAAAGCCAGATCTTGTAAAATTTCTTCTATCTCTAGTATCAATACCATATGAAATATATGTTGAAAAATTATCAAAGCTATCTCCATAGTCCGTAATAAAATTTACAATTTCAGTCGAGCTGGATGCTGTATTTCTAAGTTCCCAATTAAAATATTTTAATGTTAAATTAAAACGATTATTTTCACTCATTGGAAGACCATAAGCATATTCTAATCCTATTCGATCGGCCTCATAATCAGCTGCTGTATCTGTATTATCTGTTTTTGTTTTTTGCACATTAAAACCAAAGCTTCTACTAACCGCATCTATATTATGGTAAGGATTATAAAAATTAAACAAGTATTGTCTAGTAGTTTTAGCTGTCTGTATACTAAAAGCAACCTTACTACCAAAACCTAAGAAATTATCTTGCTCAATACCAGCATTTAACTCAAACCCTGTTCCTGATCCACCAAATCCAGCTCCAATATTAAAATTACCCGACATTTTTTCTACAATTTTAACATTAAGATCGATCTTGTTTGATGATCCAATAACTCTAACCTCATCAACTCTGACACTTTCAACAAAAGCTAGTCGTTGTAATCTTGCTTTTGACTCCTCAATATTATCTAAGGAGTACCAACTACTTTCCATCTGCCTAATTTCTCTTCTAAAAACTTCATCTTGTGTTGTTACATTTCCTGTAATATTTATTCGTCTTATGTATGTTCTATTGCCTGGATCAATATAAAAACTTATATTAACATCATTAGAGTTCAAAATTTTTTCTGGTACTGGATTTATTTTTGCAAAAGCATAACCTTCTTTACTCAATTGCTTTTTAATATTATCGCTTGATTTTAAGAGTTTTTCTCTTGATATATATTCACCTGTTTCAAATTCAAGTAAATTAGCAATTTCTTCTATAGATAAAATTAATTTTCCTGAGACATTAATTTCATTAATTACGTATCGTTCTCCTTCATTAATATTAATTGTTATATAAACTTCTTGTTTGTTTTTACTTAATGTAACCTGAGACGACTCTATGGAAAAATCCATAAAACCTTTATTTAGATAAAAACTTTTTAAGAGCTCAAGATCTGCTCCTAATACTGGCGAAGAGTAAACCCCGCTTTCTGACCAAAACATATACCAAATTGGTAAAGCCGTTCCAAAATCTTTTATAATCTTTTTGTCTGAAAATGCTCTATTACCAGTAATTTTCAACTGTTTTATTTTTGCTCTAGCACCTTCTCTTATTACAACTTTTAAAAATACCCTGTTATCTTCTAGCATTATTTCTTGAACATCAATTTCAACGCTATACATACCTCTAGCAAAATTTTGCTCCCTTAATTCAGACTTAATTCTATCTAAAACAGAACTATCATATATCCTTCCAGATGCTATATTTGCTGCATCTAAAATCTTATCTAACTGCTCATCATCAATTCCCTCAACACCGCTAAACTCAATATCGGCTATAGTTGGTCTCTCATCAAATGTGATAATCAATACATTTCCATCTCTTTCAATCACGACATCTTCAAAAAATTTTGTTTTAAATAAAGTTTTAATTATTGACGGAGCCATTGATTCATCAAACGCATCACCAACTTCTATAGGTAAATATGTATATACAGTTCCGGGATCAACACGTTGTAAACCTTTAAGAATAATATCATCAATAACAAATTGTTCTTCAGCATATATATTCTGATATATACCCAATAAACATATTACAAATATTATTTTTTTCAAAAACTTCATTACATTATTCTCACAAGATCATTATAAAGCGCAAAAACTGAAAGCAATAAAAGTAAAGTCATTCCGACTTGTGCGAATACATACTGAATATTATCTGGTATTGGTTTTCCAATAATAAATTCAACTAAATAATACATTAAATGCCCTCCATCTAAAATAGGTATAGGTAATAGGTTAAGTATACCAATACTTATGCTCAACATGGCAAGTAATCCCAAAAAACTACTGTATCCATTACTAAAGGAATCTGCTGCATAATTTGCAATGCCGACTGGACCAGAAATACCGCTTGCAGAAGCCTCTCCTTGAATTAATTTAGAAATAAAATTAATCGTCAGCACAGTAAAGTCATATGTTTTTAATGTGGCTAACTTAAGACTATCAAAAAAACTATGTGTAATAGTAATAGTATTTAAATTTATAAGATCTTGATCTATTAATGGAGCTACACCTAATCTACCTATATTAATATTATCCTTTAAAATAGAATCAGGTTTTACGTTAAGATATAACGTATTTCCATCTCGTAAAATATGAAAATTTAAATTTACATCAGGATTACTTTCTATATTTTTAACAATATCATTCCAATTTTTAATTTTCATGCTATCTATTGAAATTATTTTATCACCACTAATCAAGCCTGAAAAATATGCTGGGCTATTTTCTTCAACATAACCAATTGTAGAGGATTTATTTGTAAAATTTAGTATACCTAAATACTTTAAAATATTAGATTCATTGAAAGATACATCTTTATATTGAATTTCTTTTAGAAATAAATTTTTATTATTTCTAAGTATTTCAAATTTAATATTTTGCTTTTCTGATAAAAATTTTACTGTTTGCAAAGTAACATCTGACCAAGTCTTAACTTTTACTAAATTTACTGAATATATAATATCATTTTGCTGCAGATCAATAGTTTCAGCAATACTATTATTTAAAACAAAACCAACTAAAGGCTGTATTCCGTTGTATCCAGAAAAAAATATTAAGAAATAAAAAAAAATAGCTAAAATAAAATTAAATAATGGTCCTGAAAAAACAATTATAAATCTTTTAAATAAATTTTGATTATTGAAGGCTCTATCTTTTTCATCCTCGTTAACTTCTCCTTCTCTTTCATCTAGCATTTTTACATATCCGCCGAGCGGAAGAGCGCATACTTTATAATCTGTTTGATCTTTTCCAAATTTTTTTCCAATTAATTTTTTTCCAAAACCTATGGAAAATTCTAGAACTTTAACCCCACACAGTCTAGCTGCTAAATAATGTCCATACTCGTGAAATGTCACAATTATACTAATTGTAAGAATAAAAACTAATATTGTATAAATTATACTCATACTTAATTATATCTTTTAACTAATTGGTTTGCATTATTTCTACTAACTTCATCAATAGCTAATACGTCTTCAATTGAATGTATTTTTTTGTTCTCAATTTTATTTAAAGTTTCAGAAATTATTTTATAAATATCAGTAAATTTAATTAATTTTTCTAAAAACGCTAACACAGCAATTTCATTTGCCGCATTCATTATAGTTGGTGATGAGTTCCCTTCTAAAGCAACTTCCTTTGCCAAATAAAAACATGGGAATTTTTCTTTAGGTACATTTAAAAAACTTAGTGGGGATTGCGTTGTTAAATCTATTATATCAATGCCGGACTTAATTCTTTTTGGCCACCCTAGGCAATATGATATGGGGATTTTCATATCATTTTTACTAACTTGAGCTATCATTGAACCATCCTCATAGCATACCATTGAATGGATTAAACTTTGCGGGTGAATTAATACATCTATTTGATCTATTTTTAAATCAAATAAATACATTGCTTCTATTATTTCCAATCCTTTGTTCATCATTGTTGCTGAATCAATAGAAATTTTTTTCCCCATAGTCCATGTTGGATGATTAAGAGCCTCTTCTGGGGTTATATTTTCAAACGTATTTATATTGTTATTTAAAAAAGGTCCTCCAGATGCGGTAAGAATAATTTTATTGAGGGACTTTTCTTGATTTGCAGAAAAACATTGGTGTAACGCATTGTGTTCGCTGTCTACAGGTAAAATAGTAGCATTATTTCTTTTAGCTAAGTCCATGAAAAGACTTCCGCACATAACTAAAGCTTCTTTATTTGCTAACAATATTTTCTTTCCAGCCGTAACTGCATGTAAAGATGACTCTAATCCAGCAGAACCTGAAATAGCACATACAACTGTATCAACTTCACTAATAGAAACTAATTCATTCAAAGATTTATTTCCAAATAAAACTTCTGTATTAATATCAAATTTTTCTATTATAGAAACTAATTTTTTTGCATCTTCTTCTTTACTCACATGTGCAAACTTAGGGTTAAACTTTTTACACTGATTAGATAAATTTTCTATTGAAGAATTTGCCACAAGTGCAAAAACATTAAAAATTTCAGGGTGTAGTGACAATACTTCTAATGTATTAACGCCTATACTTCCCGTTGAACCCAAAATTATTACATTTTTTTTCATTATTTTATTATATCAGTTAAAAAAAAACTAAAAATTAAAAAAGTTGGCGCTGCAGGTAAAAGACTATCAATTCTATCTAAGATTCCGCCGTGTCCAGGTAAAATATTTCCACTATCTTTGTTTCCAGAATATCTTTTAATAAGACTAACGGATAAATCACCAACAGCAGAAAACACAACTACTGTAACTGATAACAAGATAAATTTTACAATAAAATCATACGAATAATTCTGAAATAAACAAAATATTAATGAAAACACAGAAGATGTGAATATTGATCCATAGAATCCTTCTTTTGTTTTATTAGGGCTAATATTTTCAAAAAATGAATTTTTACCAATTTTTTTTCCAATAAAAAACGCTGAGATGTCACTTATAGCAACTAAGGATATTAAATATAATAATAAAATCGGTGAAAGCAAATATAAAGTTAATAAAGAGCAGTACAAAGATCCTAGTATTAATGCACAAAGAAATAAGAAAAAAATATTAAAATTATTATTAACAACTATATTTTTATGTTTAATAATATAAAAAGAAATAAAAATCCATGATACAAAAGATAAGATTACAAAATAATGCCAAATATTATGCATAATTAATCCATTAGACAAAAATATTAAGTAAAAAACTAAACCAATAAAAAAATAATGATATTTTTTAGTAATTCCATTTTGAAAACACATTTTTGAAATTTCAAAAGTAGAAAGAAAAATAATAACATATAGTAATAATCTAATTACAAGGTCATTAGAAAATAAAATAAGAAGAGCAATTATTGGGTAAATAAGTAAAGCCGTAATAATTCTTTTTTTTAGATTAACTTTCATTATTTACAGTTTTCCAAATTTTCTATTTACAGTTTCATACCATTTAATAGCTTTAAAAAATTGCTTTTTATCAAAACTTGGCCATAAAATATCTGTAAAGTATAATTCTGCATAGGAAATTTGCCACAAAATAAAATTACTTAATCTCTTATAACCACCTGTACGTATTAGTAAATCAACTTCTGGTAAATCTTTAGAATATAAAAAACTTTCAAGGTTTAAACTTTTCTTAGTGCTTGCTGCTAATTTCTTAGCTGCTTGCTTAAGATCTTGCTTACCACCATAATTTAAAGCTATAAATAAATTTAAATTTTTATGCTTTTTTGTTTCTTCTTCTAATTCTAAAGCGTTATCTCTTAATTTTTTTGGCAATTTTTTTAAATTCCCAATAAATTTTATTTTTATTTTATTCTCTATTAAATAATTTTTTTCTTTGGAAAATGCATAAAAAAAAATATCAAATAAATTTTTTAGTTCTATTTTAGATCGAGATAAATTTTCATTGCTTAAAGCAAAAAAAGTAATATTTTTTATTCCTCTTTCTTGAGAATAACTAATTATTTTTCTTGCTGTTTTAATCCCTGCCTCATGACCTTCTTTCCTTTTTAAATTATTTTTTTTTGACCACGTGCCATTACCGTCCATAATTATGGCAATATGATTTAGAATATTTTTAGTAATTTTCATTTTTATATATGAATTTATACTTGCATTAAGTCGGCTTCTTTGTCTTTAAGTAGATTTTCCGCATTACTTATGTAGGAGTCTGTGATTTTTTGTATAAAATCGTTTAATTTCTTTTCATCATCTTCAGAAATTTCTTTTTTCTTCAAAAGTTCTTTTGCTTTTGTATTAGCATCTCTTCTTATATTTCGTATTGCTACTCTAGTTTGTTCAACTTCACTTTTTACTAACTTTATAAAATCCATTCTTCTTTCCTCCGTTAGCGGCGGCATTGGAATCCTAATATTTGTGCCTGCTACTGCTGGATTTAAACCTAAATCTGAATTTATAATAGCTTTTTCGATATTATTAACCATATCCTTTTCCCAAACTACTATTACCAGTGTTCTTGCATCTTCAGATTTAATGCTCGATACCTGTGATAATGGAGTTTCATTTCCATAATAATCAACTTTTATTCCTTCTAGTATTGACGGATGAGCTCTCCCTGTTCTAATTTTTGCTAAATTAGATTTAAGTGAATCTACAGATTTAATCATTCTCTTCTCTGAATCTTTTTTTATATCATCTAACATAATTTATTTTATTGTAGTCCCCGTATCCTCACCATTAATAATGCTCATTAATGAACCCTTTTTCAACATATTAAAAACCTTAAGTGGGATATTATTTTCTTTACATAAAACAACAGCTGTAGTATCCATTACTTTTAATTCCTTACTTAAGACTTCGTTATAAGTTAATTCTTTATAGAACTTTGCGTCTTTATGTTTCATTGGGTCTTTATCATATACACCATCAACTTTAGTTCCTTTTAAAACCATGTCAGCATTTATCTCTATCGCTCTAAGACTAGCTGCAGTATCAGTTGTAAAAAAAGGATTCCCCGTTCCAGCAGCAAAAATTACTACTCTATTTTTTTCAAGATGTCTAATAGCTCTTCTTCTTATATAATCTTCAGAAATTTGATTAATTCTAACAGCCGACATAACCCTACATTGAATACCCATTTTTTCTATAGCATCCTGAAGTGCTAAGGAGTTAATTACCGTTGCTAACATCCCTATATTATCACCTGTAACTCTATCTAAACCAGCTTCAGCAAGACCAGCTCCTCTAAAAATATTTCCTCCTCCAACAACAACAGCTATTTGATTTTTAGTTTGATTTACTTCAACAATGTTTGAAGAAATTTCATTAACAATATCAGGGTCAATACCGTAATCATATTTTCCAATAAGTGCTTCGCCACTAAGTTTTAACAAATATCGTTTCATAAAAAGTTATTTATTTATTTGAGCCATAACCTCATCTGCAAAATTCTCATCTTTCTTTTCAATGCCTTCGCCAACTTCCAATCGATAAAATAGTTTTATGCTATTATTGTGCTTCACAAGCAATTCTTGAATAGTTATTTCATTATCTTTAACAAAAGGCTGGTCAACTAAAGTAACTCCGGAAATGTACTTTTTTATTTTTCCATCAACCATTTTTTGAATAATTTCTTCAGGTTTGCCGCTTTCTTTTGCCTGCGCTAAGAATATATTTCTTTCTTTCTCTAAATCATCCGGTGACAGATCATTAGAATCTAATGCTATAGGCTTCATTGCTGCTATGTGCATGCAAATATCTTTAGCAAGATCTGTGTTTTCTTTCTCTAAAGTAATAGCTACACCAATTTTTGTTCCATGCATATAATGGCCAATATGTGCTTCATCATTTTTAATAATTTGAATTCTCCTAATTTTAACATTTTCACCTACCTTACTGACAAGATCTAATCTCATTTCTTCAATTGTTTTCCCAGAAGAATTCTTAGATTGATTAAATTCATCTAGGTTTCCATTATAAGATTCAAGCGACATATTTGATATTTCGTTAACAAATTCTAAAAAATTTACATCTTTAGCAGCAAAATCAGTCTCACAATTAATTTCTAACATTGCTGCTAACTTTTTATCGTCTTTTATAACAAATTTAATTACTCCTTCTGCAGCTATTCTTGATGATTTTTTATCAGCTTTTGCATGCCCAGCTTTTCTCATTAATTCTACTGCCGCATCTATTTCACCGCCGCACTCTATAAGTGATTTTTTACATTCCATCATTCCAGCACCAGTTCTTTCTCTTAACTCTTTTACCATTTGTGCAGTTATATTACTCATGATCAATAATCTCTCTATAATTTATCTTAATTAGTCTTCCTTACTTTTTTTAGGAGTAGCTTTTTTCGTGGCGACTTTTTTCGTGGCGACTTTTTTCGTGGCGACTTTTTT
>LWDU01037210.1_pt1 | contig 11996 bp, 9 predicted proteins | sample 727161 | NCBI WGS metagenome assembly LWDU01 (sample SAMN04566230, study PRJNA314399) | hydrothermal vent metagenome | isolation source: deep sea hydrothermal plume seawater | place: Mexico: Gulf of California, Guaymas Basin | collected 2004-07-11 | reverse complement strand
TCGGCTGCGCTCGACGAGGCCGAGCATCTGGTCCAGTCGAACGACCGCGAGATGGTCGAGGCCGTGGTCGATTATCTCGTCGAACTGGGCCACGAGCGGATCGGCCTGATCGAGGGGCCGGCGGGTTTCCGGTCGGCCTTCGAACGGCGCGAAGGTTTCCTCGCCGCGATGAAGCGGCATGGGCTCGACATGCCCAGCGAAGCACTGGTGCAGGGCAATTACCGGTTCAATTCAGGCGTCGAGGCGGCCCACCAGCTGCTGAGCGAGAACCCCCACGTTACTGCGGGCGCCTATCATGCTGCACGCGAACGGGGCGTCGATGTCCCCACCGACCTGTCGCTCGTCGGGTTCGACGATTCCCCGATTGCGGCGCATATCTGGCCGCCGATGACCACCGTCGGCTGGCCGATCCGCGAAATGGCCAAGGCGGCCGCGCTCAAGCTGGTTGCCCCCGACACGGCAGAGGCGCAGCCATCGAATTTCCCCGCGCGGTTGGTGACCCGCAATTCGGTCGCGCCGCCCGCCAAGAAAATCTGATCCGGATGGTTGAAATGGCCCCCACTTTGCGGATAGAAGCTGCTTTGACACCGGTTTCCTTATTCGACTCGGAACCGCCTGAATCCGCACCAGCGCCCCCAGCGGGCAGGGAGAACCCATGAAGATCGCTCTCATCACCGAGAACAGCCAGGCCGCCAAGAACGGCCTTATCTACGATGCCCTCAACACCGCTGCCGAACCGTTCGGCCACGAAGTGTTCAATTACGGCATGTACACCGCCGAGGACAGCGCATCGCTGACCTATGTGATGAACGGTGTGCTGGCGGGCATCCTGCTCAATTCCAAGGCCGCCGATTTCGTCGTGACCGGCTGCGGCACGGGCATGGGGTCGATGCTGGCCTGCAATGCCATGCCCGGCGTGTTCTGCGGCCTCGTGATCGACCCGACCGATGCCTTTCTGTTCAACCAGATCAATGCCGGCAATGCGATCGCGATGCCCTATGCCAAGGGCTTCGGCTGGGCCGCCGAGCTCAACCTGCAGGATTGCTATCGCAAGCTGTTCGAAAACGAAGCGGGCGCGGGCTATCCGCGCGAGCGGGCCGAACTGATGCGCAAGAACCGCGGCTTCCTCGCCGACCTCAAGGCTGCCAGCACGCATGACATGCTGACCGTGCTGAAGAATGTCGATCAGGACCTGCTGCGCGCCGCGATCGCGGGCGAGCGCTTCGCAGAATATTTCTACGCCAATTCGCAGGATGACGCGATCAGCGACTATCTGCGCAATCTCTGACCCCTTCGGGAATCGCATGACCGGCATGAACCGGCACCGGGGGTAGGGGATCGCGTCGTCGCGGCGCGATCCCCACCGCACCACACTGGGAGAGTGAATACCATGGCCACCACCCCCTTCGACCTGACGGGGCGCACCGCGCTCGTCACGGGTGCCAATACGGGTATCGGGCAGGGCATCGCGCTCGCACTGGCACAGGCCGGGGCCGATATTGCCGCGGTGGGCCGCAGCCCTGCCGACGAGACCGCCGAACAGGTCCGCGCGCTGGGCCGCCGCTGCGAGCTCGTTTCCGCCGACCTGTCCTCGATCGAACCGGTCACCGAAGTGGTTGACACGGTCGTTGCCAAGCTCGGGCGTCTCGATATCCTCGTCAACAACGCCGGGATCATCCGCCGCGAGGATGCGCTCGACTTCTCGGAAGAGGATTGGGACGCCGTGATGGACACCAATCTGAAGACGCTGTTCTTCCTGTGCCAGGCGGCCGCGCGCCACATGACCGGTTGGGCATCGCAGGATGGCGAGCGCGGCAAGATCGTCAACATCGCCTCGATGCTGACCTTCCAGGGCGGCATTCGCGTGCCGAGCTATACCGCCAGCAAATCCGGCGTCGGGGGCCTGACCAAGCTGATGGCCAATGAATGGGCGCCGCGCGGCATCAACGTCAACGCGATCGCGCCGGGCTATATCGCGACCAACAACACTGCTGCGCTCCAAGCGGACGAAACGCGCAATCGCCAGATCCTCGAACGGATCCCCGAACAGCGCTGGGGCGACCCGGCCGATATCGGCGGCGCGGCGGTCTTCCTTGCCAGCCGCGCGGCAGATTATGTCCAGGGGCATATCCTCGCAGTCGACGGCGGATGGCTGGCGCGATGACCGCGCTGCCGAAATCGGCCCACGTGGTCTGTTTCGGCGAGCTGCTGGCGCGCCTGTCGCCCGAAGCGGGGACGCCGCTGGCGCGCGCGCACAGCCTCGCGCTCGCAATCGGCGGGGCCGAAGCCAATGTCGCCATAGCGCTCGCCAGCCTTGGCCAGCCCGCCGCGATGCTCAGCAGTGTGCCGGACAATCCGCTCGGGCTCCGCGCGCTCGCCGCGCTGGGCGAAGCGGGTGTGGATCGGCGCTTCGTGCGCCGCGCAGCGGGCCGGATGGGCCTCTATCTGTTCGAACCGCCCAGCGGTCCGATCGGCGGGCGGGTGACCTACGACCGCGCAGGAAGCGCCTTCGCCATGGCGCAGCCGGAAGATTTCGACTTTGCCGGAGCGCTCGATGGCGCGCGGCTGCTGCATCTTTCGGGCATCACGCCTGCGCTGGGCCCCGACGGGGTGGCGCTGGCGAAGAAAGCCGTTGCCGCCGCGCGTGCGGCAGGCGTGCCGATCTGTTTCGATGGCAATTACCGCGCCAGTTTATGGGATGCCTGGGATTGCGATCCGCAGGCGATCCTGACCGAGCTGGTCGGAGCGGCCACCATCCTGATCGGCAATCACCGCGACATCTCGCTGCTCCTCGGCAAGAGCTTCTCGGGCGACGGGCCCGATCGCCGGCGTGAAGCTGCCGAAGCCGCCTTCGCGCGCTTCCCCGATCTGGCGGCGATCGCCTCGACCGCGCGCCATATCGAAAGCTCGACCACGCATGGCCTCGCTGCCCGGGTCGACCTGCGCGAAAGTCATTGGCAGACCGACGAGGTGCGGATCGCCCCGGTGGTCGATCGGATCGGCACCGGTGATGCCTTCGCCGCGGGCGTGCTGCTGCGCTGGCTGGAAGATGGGTCCGCGCAGGAAATGGCCAAGACAGGGCTGTCGCTGGCGGTGATGAAACACGGTATTCCGGGCGACACGATAGCGGTCACGCGCAGTGAGCTGGAGAGCTTTCTTCCGGCAGGAGCCGATGTCAGCCGCTGACGCCATGACCCGCCGCGCGGCTCTGCGCGGGGGCCTCGCAGGGGGCGCATTGCTTGCCGCCCCGGCCGTGGCGGCAGGGAGCAGGGGCGATCCCGGGGCTCTGGCCTATCGCGGCATGATCGATCGCGGGGTGCAGGCGTTTCTCGGCATCCGCTATGCCCGCGCGGCGCGGTTCGACCGCCCGGTGCGTGAGCCTGTACCTACCGCGCCCACGCCCGCGACGCAGTTTGGTCCGCTGTGCCCCCAGCGAGGTCCGATGTCCCCGGCGATGAGCGAGGACTGCCTGTTCCTCAACATCTGGACGCCGGATGCCCATCCTTCCGCGCGCCGCCCGGTGATGGTCTATTTTCATGGCGGGGCCTACAATTGGGGCTCGGTCACCGACCCGCTGACGCATGGGGCGAAGCTTGCCGAACAAGGCGATGTGGTGGTCGTCACGGTCAATCACCGGCTCAACCTGTTCGGCTATGGCTGGCTGGGACCGCTCGGTGAGCGTTTCCGCCACAGCGGCAATGCGGGCCAGCTCGACCTGATCTGCGCGCTCGAATGGATCCGCGAGCATATCGGGGCCTTCGGCGGAGACGCGAACCGCGTGATGGTCTTCGGCCAGTCGGGCGGCGGCGCCAAGATCGCGACGCTGATGGCGATGCCTGCAGCCGATGGACTGTTCCATACGGCCGCAACGATGAGCGGCCAGCAGGTCACCGCGCAGGGACCCGGCAATGGCTGGCGGCGGACGCGCGCCCTGCTCGACCATCTCGGGTTGGCGGAAGACGGCGCTGCCCTGCTTGCCCTCCCGTATGAGCGCTTGCTCGAAGGCTTGGAGGCGACCGATCCGGTGCTCGGGGGCAGCCTCTATTTCGGCCCGACACTGGATATGCTGCATCTGCACCGCCATCCGTTCTGGCCCGATGCCGCGCCGCAATCGCGGCACATCCCGATGATCCTCGGCAACATGCGGGACGAGACGCGCGCCTTCATCCGCAGCGACGGGCTCGTCGTGCAAGGCCTCGACTGGCAGAATATCGCCGAGCGGCTGGCCCCGCAGATCCGCATCGATTTGCCCGCGGATTGGGTGGTCGCGCAATATCGCGCGCAGTTTCCGCACTGGTCCGCCGAGCAAGTATTCTATGCCGCGACCACCGCCGGACGCAGCTGGCCCGGACAGGTGATCGAGGCCGATGCGCGCGCCCGCGCAGGGGCGCAAGCCACCTGGGTTTACCAGCTCGACCGGCCCAGTCCGATCGATCCCACGCGCGGTGCGGCGCATACCGACGATCTGCCCTATGTCTTCGGGACGCTCGCTGCACCGGGCAGCTATTCGGGAACCGGGCCACGCGCCCGCGCGGTCAGCGATGCGATGATAACTGCCTTTGCGGGCATGGCGCATACGGGCCGGCCGGGGCTTCCATCATGGGGTCCCTATACGCTTGCCGAACGCGAGACGCTGGTGATTGGCGAAGAGAGCATCGCGACCGAGAACGACCCGCGCGGATGGGAACGCGAGCTGTGGGCGCGGGGGCCCTATATCCAGCCGGGGAGTTGAAACTCGGTCAGACCTGATGCGGCGGTCCGTGACAGTCGGCAGGCGGCTCGCTTGCGGCATGAAGACATACCGCCGCGAAGCCGCCTACCTTTTCAAAAGCCCCAGCATGTTTACCGATTGGTGGCGCGCATTTCACGGTCGCGGGGCGAAAGATGCTCCTGCGCACCTTCCTTCTGGCCCGGCCAGATACCCGACTTCGGGGTCATGGTGGCAAGGTCCCAATCCGCTTCGACGAAGGGCGCGCTCGTCGCTTCGAACTGCGGATAGCCGCCGACCTCGTCTTCCGAATCGATCACCTCGCCGCGTCCTTCGGCGATGTAGAACAGGACGCGGATTTCCATTTCGCTGCGATCCCACGGGCGCGCGCCCGAGGTTGCGAGCAGGACGGTCTCGACATCCTCGCTGGGCATGATCGAATAGCCGTCCAGATCATGCAGCGGCGTATCTTGCTGAAGGATCTGTGCGCGTGTGTGGCCATAGCGGCCGAACATCGGCAGATCGTTGCCATACCGGTCGATCGCGACATTATCGCGGCCATAGTATTGCAGATCACCAACACCGCCGATCGTCAGGAACGGCAGGCCCGTATCAGTGCTGTTGCCTCCGCGCATGACATTGCCCACTGCGGTGAGCTGGCCGTCGACCGGCTCATGGCCCGCCCATTCCAGATCCATCAGATTGTAATGCACCGCGCGATATTGCGGATCATAGATCAGATTGTTGACCATCAGCGCCTCGACCCCGCCCTTCAGCAACGGCGAGCGTTCGACATTGTGGGCCCAGACATTGCGTTCGAACACGATGCCGGTGGCATTGTCGTGGATCAGCGAACCCTTCGAATGCTCGCCCTTGGGGTGCGTCGAATCGGCCAGGCCTTCGGCCGCCAGGTTCGACCGGAAGACGATGTTGCGGCTGGTGCCTTCGCGCCATTCTTCCACCGTATCGCCCGTAAAGCGCGGGCCCGAAGCGGACATGTTCTCGTCGACGCCCCAGAAAAAGCTGTTGTTCTCGATCAGCAGATTATGCGCCGAACGCGTGGAAAAGGCATCGACCTCCCAGCCATGCCGCTTGGGCAGGCCATCGGCGCCGACCGCGACGCGCAGGTGGCGGATGATAACGTCATGCGTGGCCACATTGATGCCGCCGCGCAGGATCGTGATCCCTGGCGAAGGGGCCGTCTGACCCGCGATCGTGACATGCGGCTGGGTAATGGTCAGCGAGGACCGTTCGAGGTCGATCGCGCCGCCCACTTCGAAGACGATGATACGCGGCCCTTCGCGGGCGAGCGCCTCGCTGAGGCTGCCCGGACCATCCTTGGCGAGTGTGGTCACACGAATGATTTCCCCGCCCGAACCGCCATCGGTGGGATCGGCAGCCTGTACGATCGCGGGGGATGCAATCAGAAACAGGCAGAGCGCCAGCAGGCAATTTGCGAAATATCTCATGGCAATTTCCTCTCTCTTAATTGCAACCTTGACACTGAAGGTCAGATGGATCAAGAAGAATTGACACCGGTTACCAAACGGGCCGGGTTGAGGGAAATTGGAGTGTCAGATGGGGGGTGCGGCAGGCTGCCGCAAATTTTCTCCTCCAAAAAGACACCGGTGCCAATTGAGAGGAGGATGCGATGAGGTTTATGGTTTCCACGGGAAGCGTGAAGGCGGCTTTGCTGGCCGGTAGCGCATTGGTTTTTTCGGCGCCAGCAATGGCCCAGGATTCGGGCACGCTCGACGATGACGAAGTAAGCGATGTCGCTTCCGACGCATCGGGCGAGATTTCCAATAGTGATAATGTGATCATCGTATCGGGCTTCCGCCAGTCGCTCAACGCGGCCATTTCGGCGAAGCGCGAAGCGGTCGGCCAGGTCGATGTCATCGTGGCCGAGGACATCGCCAAATTCCCCGACACCAATCTTGCCGAATCGCTCCAGCGTATTCCTGGCGTTGCGATCGAACGCGATGCAGGCGAGGGACGCCAGATCACGGTTCGCGGGCTGGGTGGGCAGTTCACTCGCGTGCGCGTCAACGGAATGGAAACGATCGCGACCTCGGTCGATGGCGCATCGTTTAACCGGGACCGCGCTTTCGATTTCAACGTCTTCGCGTCGGAACTGTTCAATTCGATCGTGGTCAACAAGACCGCGTCGGCAGCGCTCGACGAAGGTTCGCTGGGGGCAGTTATCGACCTCAATACCGGCGATCCGCTTGCGTACGGTGCGGGTCTCAAGCTCGTCGGTTCCGCGCAGGGGCGCTACAATGACCTGAATGACGACATCGCACCGCGTCTCGCCGGCCTGCTGGCGTGGAGCAATGCGGACGAAACCTTCGGTATCTCCGCATCGGCTGCCTGGACCAAATACGAGACGCCCGAACTGGGTAACAACTCGGTCCGCTGGGCGAATGATGCGACCTTCCGTTCGGTCGATGGCGTCGATTGCGCCGCCAATGCTGCCGATCCCGGATGTGTGGAAGTGCGCGACGCTTTCCACCCGCGCATCCCGCGCTACGGCCTGGTCAATCACGACCGCGAACGCCTCGGCGCGACCGCGGCCATCCAGTTCCGTCCGACGGATCGCACCGATATCCAATTCAACGCGCTCTATTCCAACTTCAACGAAAACCGCGACGAGTATTGGGGTGAAGTCCTGCTGCGTTCGAACGAGGACGAAATCGACCTCTCGAACTATGTCATCGATGGCGACAACAACGTCATCAGTGCCGACCTCGAGAATGCGTGGATCCGCAACGAGCGCTATCACCGCGAAAGCGAAACCGATTTCTACCAGATTTCGGGTACCATCGAGCAGGCGTTCAGCGACAATTTCAGCGCCTCGCTGCTCGCGGGCTTCTCCAAGTCCGACGCGACCATCCCGGTCGAAACCACGATCATTTTCGACGATCGCGACGGGACCTACAGCTACGACTATACCGATATGAAATTTCCGGTGCTCGCATTCGGTACGGATGTGACCAATCCGGGCAATTTCCAGCTGGCGGAATTCCGCGATCGCCCGAGTTCGGTCGAGAACAAGTTCAAGACCATTGCGCTCGATCTCGATTGGGAACCCACCAGCGGACTGCGCCTGTCGGGCGGGCCGTTCTACCGTCAGTTCGACTACTTCACGCAAAGCGCGCGGCGTGATGGGCAGTATTGTTCGGCATTCACCTGCGCAGCCGGAGCCTATGGCGCGCCGGTCACGGGGGATCTGTCCGAGCTGTTCGAACTGGGTGATGCAGGCCAGCCGGCTGGCAACACCAACAGCTGGGTCGTGCCGAATCTCGACGCGGCGGTGGCTTTCCTCGATCTCTACAACATCCCTGCGGTGACCCGTGAAGGCGATGTCCGTTCGGTCGAGGAGAAGGTCACCGGGGGTTATTTCCAGAGAACTGCGCGTAACCGGCAATTTCGGGGTCCGCTATGCGCGCACCGAACAGTCCTCGCAGGGGTTCAACAACGGTCAGTACGTGACGGTGGAGCGTAATTACGACGACTTCCTGCCGGCGCTCAATCTGAACGTGTTCCCGAGCGACGACGTCGTCCTTCGCGGGGCGATCGCTCGTGTGATTACCCGTCCCACGCTCGGCTCGCTTACGCCGGGCGGATCGGTCGACGAATTCAATTTCGTCATCAGCACGGGTAATCCGTTCATCGAACCCTACCGGGCCTGGAACTACGATCTTTCGGCAGAATGGTATTTTGCACCCGGGGCAATCCTGTCGCTGGCGGGCTTCATCAAGGAGATCGAAGCCGCTGCAGATCACCTATGCGCAAAGCGGCTTGCCGACATCGCTGCTTACGTCGGGTACGCCCGTCTATGATGCGATTGTCAACGGGACCGATCCCAATCGCCAATTCGAGTTCCGCACGACAACCAACGGCGAAGGCGCGACGATCAAAGGGGTGGAGCTTGGTCTGAACCTGCCCTTCTCTGCTTTCGCCTCGGGCGCGCTGGCGAATTTCGGTGTGCTGGGCAATGTCACCTATGTCGACAGCCAGCAGGAGATCGAGTTCGAGGATCAGATCTTCGAAACAACGTTTAGCGGCGTGTCGAAATACTCGGCCAACGGTACGGTCTATTACGATGACGGGCGGATCTCGATCCGTATGTCGGGCGCTTATCGTAGCGGCTACAACACCGGCCTCAGCGGCAATAACAATTTCCTGGAAGGCTACACCTCGTCGTTCAACCTCGATGCGGCGATCCGCTACAAGGTCACGGATTCAGTCGAGCTGATGCTGGACGGGAATAACCTGACCGACGACTACCGTTACCGTTGGACCGACGACGATGCGCGGCGGAACTACGAGAACAACCACTTCGGCCGCATCATCATGGCCGGTGTGCGCTTCGAATATTAATTCGACAGCGTAAGGGATACAGGGGGCTCGCGCATGAGAAGTGATCGACGGTCGCTTCTTGTCGCGGGCCTTTCCCTGTCTGGTGCATGGACCACACGCGGCTCGGCGGGTTCGCAGGCAAGTGTGGCTGCCAAGCCAACAGAACCGATCGCGCTATGGCCGTACGGCGCGCCCGGCATGCCCGACCCCGCACCGAGTGAGCGGATAACCGAACGCTCGACCGATCCCTCGTTCAAGGACCGCGCCGTTGCGGCGGTTGCCGAACCGCGCCTGGTTGTCTTCCATCCCGCGCATGCCAGCGGGGCGTCGGTCCTGCTGATGCCCGGCGGTGGCTATCGGCATGTGGTCGTCGACAAGGAGGGCTACGAGATGGGGCGCTGGCTGGCGGCGCGCGGCATCACCGCCTTCGTCCTGTTCTACCGTCTGCCCGGCGATGGCTGGGCGGCGGGTCCCGACGTGGCGCTGTCCGATGCGCAGCGGGCGATCCGTCTGATCCGCAACCGCGCTGACGAATGGGGTCTCGACCCGGCGCGCGTGAGCGCGATGGGCTTCTCCGCAGGCGGGCATTTATGCGCCGACCTTGCGACACGGTTCGATCACGGTGCCTACGATGCGGTGGACGCGGCCGATACGCTTTCCGCGCGTCCCGACAGCGCCGCGTGCATTTACCCGGTTATCAGCATGGAACCCGGCATAGCGCATGCCGGATCGCGGGAGTTGCTGATCGGCAGCGACGCGGGTGCCGAACTCGAACGCGCGCACTCGCCCGATCAGACTGTGCCCGCGAATCCCCCGCCATTCTTCCTGCTCCATGCCGAAGACGATAGGTCGGTCCCGGTCGAAAATACGCTCCGGATGCGCGCGGCGCTCAAGGCGCGCGACCTACCCGTCGAAACACATCTGTTCGAATCCGGCGGGCATGGCTTCGGGCTGCGCAAGGCAGCGGGCAAACCGGTCGAGGTCTGGCCGGAATTGTGGCTCTCTTGGGCCAGAACAAGGAATTTTGCATGACAATCCGCCGCAGGGATTTGCTCGCCGGGGTCGGCGGGGCAGGGCTGGCAAGCTTGATGCCCGCATTGCCCGCTCCGCTTCGCGCGCGAACGTATGACGCTCCTGCCGTGCGCCAGTACCGGCGCGGGTTCGACAACCAGCGAGTTCCCGATCTTGGCAATGGCACCTTTCTGAATCCTGTAGTCTCGGGTGATCGGCCGGATCCCGCGATCCTCAAGGATGGTGCGGACTACTACATGACCTTCTCCACTTTCGACGCCTATCCCGGGCTNNNNAGCCGCGCTGACGCGCAATATCGGGTCGGTCTGGGCCCCCAGCCTGCACAAGGACAAGGGCCGCTACCTCCTCTACATCCCGGTGAAGGCCAAGCCGCAGAACGACATCTTCGTCGCCTGGGCGGACGATATCACCGGGCCGTGGAGCGACCCGATCCCGCTCGGCCTGCCGAACCATATCGACCCGTGTCATGCCGTGGCCGAAGACGGCAGTCGCTGGTTGTTCCTGTCGGGCGGCGACCGTGTTCGCCTGTCCGGCGACAATCTCTCGCTCGCCGGCGCGGTCGAGCATGTCTACGATCCCTGGCGCTATCCGTCCGACTGGATCGTCGAAGGGTTTTCGCCCGAAGGTCCGAAGATCCACCACATCGGCGGCTGGTATTACATGATCACCGCAGTGGGCGGCACCGCCGGTCCGCCGACCGGGCACATGGTCATCGCCGCCCGTTCACGCTCGCTGCATGGCCCCTGGGAACACCATCCCGGCAATCCGCTGGTCCGCACCGAGAGCGTGGATGAAGCCTGGTGGTCGCGCGGCCATGCCTCGCTGGTCGAAGCGCCCGATGGCAGCTGGTGGTCGCTCTATCACGGCTATGAAAACGGCTATTGGACGCTTGGCCGCCAATGCCTGCTCGATCCGGTGGAATTCACCCCCGACGGGTGGTTCCGCATGACCGGCGGCGACCTGTCCGCGCCGATCGCCAAACCGCGCGGCGGGGCTGCGGTCACGCATGGCATGCCGCTGACCGACGATTTCTCCGCCCCGCTTGCGCTGGGCAGCAAATGGGCCTTCTTCAAGCCCGACGCCGATGAAGCGGCGCGAATAACCAGCGGCAATGGCGTGTTGCGGCTGAAGGGCAAGGGCGCGGCGCCGTCCAGCGGATCGCCGTTGCTGCTGACCGCAGGCGACCGATCCTATCGCTTCGAATGCGATATCGAACTCGCGCCCGGCGGACGGGCGGGGCTGATCCTGTTCTATGACGACAAGCTCTATTGCGGGCTGGGTTTCGATGCGGAGCGCTTCGTCACGCACCAATATGGCCGCGAGCGGGCAAGGCCCGCCAATCCGCATGGCGGGCGGATGCGCATGCGCGTGACCAATCGGCGCCACATCGTCACGTACGATACCAGCGGGGATGGCGGGAAAACCTGGCACCGCTTTGACCGCGGGATGGAAGTCTCCGGATACCACCACAATGTGCGCGGCGATTTCCTGATGCTGCGGCCCGGCCTCTATGCGGCGGGGCCGGGCGAGGCGAAATTCCGTGACTTCCGCTTCACCGCGCTCGAAGATTGAACAAAATGACGGGGAGCGGAAGAAACATGACGAACGGGCGTATGGCGCTATCGCGGCGAAGCGTGCTGGCCGGCGGCATGGTGCTGGGGGCAGGCGCGATCCTGCCCGGCTGCAAACCGGTGATGTCGGGGCTACTGACCGGCGCCGACGCGCATCCGGGCGATTACCCGACCGTACGCGCGGTCGAGTTCATGGGCCGCTATCTCGATGAGAAAACGGGCGGCCGGCTGGGCATCAGGATGTTCGCCGGCGGCCAGCTCGGCAGCGAGACCGATACGCTGGAGATCACCAGTTTCGGCGGGATCGACTTCAACCGGGTGAA